>Ga0308171_1000211_pt1 | contig 164943 bp, 171 predicted proteins | sample PhyGR1_FD_202135 | JGI IMG/M metagenome (GOLD analysis project Ga0308171, IMG submission 202135) | Phyllosphere microbial communities from UC Gill Tract Community Farm, Albany, California, United States - DLSLSG.R1 | ecosystem: Host-associated > Plants > Phyllosphere > Unclassified | place... | reverse complement strand
AGCTGATCGCCTATTCGTCGGTCGCGCACATGGCGATCGTGACCATCGGCCTCTATGCCTTCAACCAGCAGGGTATCGAAGGCGCGATGATCATGATGCTCAGCCATGGTCTGGTGTCGGGCGCGCTCTTCCTGTGCGTCGGCGTCATCTATGACCGTCTGCACACCCGCGAGATCGCGCGCTATGGCGGGCTGTCGATCAACATGCCGCGTTACGCCGTGTTCTTCCTGTTCTTCACCATGGCGTCGATCGGTCTGCCGGGCACCAGCGGCTTTGTCGCCGAGTTCCTGTCGCTGATGGGTACCTATCAGGTGTCGACCTGGACCGCGCTGCTCTGCACCACGGGCATCATCCTGGGCGCAGCGTATATGCTCTATCTCTACCGGCGGGTCGCCTATGGCGAGATCAAGTCGGACGAGGTGGCGGCGATGCCTGACCTGTCTTCGCGCGAGCTGTGGCTGCTGGCCCCGATCGCGGCGGTGACGCTGTGGATGGGCGTGTACCCGGAGAGCTTCCTTGCGCCGATGCGCAAGGACGTGACCATCCTGCTTCAGCGTATCGACCGCGCGAACCCCGGTTCGGACAGCCGTCCGACCGCCGGGAACCCGGCGCTGGCCGCCACCCATGCCCCTGAGCACCAAGCTGCGCACGGGGAGGCGCACTGATGAGCTATTCGTTGAACCTTCTGATGGTCCTGCCCGAGCTGGTGCTGACCGTCGGCGCGATCGCGCTGATGCTCGTCGCCGCCTGGGGCGGAACCGCCTCGACGCGGGGTATCTCCATCGCGGCGGTGTTCGTGCTGGCGGGGGCGATGGTCGCGCTCGCTGGCCCGGCAACGACCGGTGGGCTGGCTTTCGGTGGCCTGTACCGGGCCGACGCCTTTGCCGGTTTCGCCAAGGTGCTCATCTATCTGGCGACTGCTGTGGCGATCATCATGGCACCGCGCTTCTTCACCCGTTCGCCGGGTGAGGATCTGCGGCCCGAATATCCCATCCTGATGCTGCTTTCCTCAGTCGGCATGGGCATGATGGTGTCGGCAGGCGACCTGCTGACCCTCTATGTCGGTCTCGAACTGCAGAGCCTGTCGGCCTATGTGCTGGCAAGCTTCATGCGCCGCGACAGCCGTTCGGCCGAAGCGGGCCTGAAATATTTCGTCCTTGGCGCGCTGGCTTCGGGCATCCTGCTCTATGGCATCTCGCTGGTCTATGGCTTCACCGGTTCGACCGACTTCGCGCAGATCGCCGGCGCTTATGGCCGAGACGGGGCGATGGGGACGCGCTCGCTGGGCCTGATGTTCGGCCTGGTGTTCGTGTTCGCGGGGCTGGCGTTCAAGATGTCGGCGGTGCCGTTCCACATGTGGACCCCGGACGTCTATGAAGGCGCCCCGACCCCGGTGACGGCTTTCTTTGCCTCGGCCTCCAAGGTCGCGGCGATGGCGCTGGCCGTTCGCGTCGCCGTCGAGGCGATGGGTTCGGCCGCGCAGCAGTGGCAGCAGATCGTGACCTTCGCGGCGCTCGCGTCGATCATCCTGGGTGCGGTCGCGGCCATCGGCCAGACCAACATCAAGCGGCTGCTCGCCTATTCGTCGATCAACTATGTCGGCTTCGCGCTGATCGGTCTGGCGGCGGGCACGGCGCAGGGTGTCGCGTCGGTGCTGACCTATCTGACCATCTACGTCATCATGACGCTGGGTGCGTTCCTGATCGTCATCCGCATGCGCGACGAGAACGGCAATCCGCTGGAGTCGATTTCCAGCCTGTCGGGCCTGTCGCGCACGCGTCCGGCGCTGGCCTGGGCGATGGCGTTCTTCATGTTCTCGGTCGCGGGTATTCCGCCGTTGCTCGGCTTTTATGCCAAGTTCGCGGTGTTCAATGCGGCGGTTGCGGCGGGCCTGTTCCCGCTGGCGGTGATCGGCGTCGTCGCCTCGGTGATCGGTGCCTATTATTATCTCCGCATCATCAAGACGATGTTCTTCGATGAGCCGGTTGGCGCCTGGGACAATAGCGATACCCAGCCGGTCGAGAACGGTCTGATCGCGCTGTCGGCGCTGTTCGTCTCGCCGGTCGGCTATCTGGCGATCCCGCTGCTCGGCGCCTGGTCGCTGGCGGCGGCACGGGCGCTGTTCTGAGCCGATTGCTGCACGTCCCGGAAACGGGATCGACCAATGCCGATCTTCGCCAGCTTGCCGAGGCAGGCGGCGAAGACGGCCTTTGGCTCCGCGCCGACCGCCAGACGGCGGGGCGCGGACGCCAGGGGCGGGTCTGGTCCTCGCCTTCGGGTAATTTCTATGGATCGACGCTGGTGCGATTGCGCGCTGGCGATCCGATGCCCGCCACGCTGGCGCTGGTTGCCGCCGTCGCGATCGAGGAGGCCGTTCGGGCCTGCCTTCCCGATATCGGCACGCGGTTGAGCCTGAAATGGCCCAACGACCTGTTGATCGACGGCGCCAAGCTGTCGGGCATTTTATTGGAGCGTAGCGGCGATGCGGTCGTCATCGGCATGGGGATCAATCTGGCGTCGGCCCCGGAGCTACCCGACCGCGCCACGAGCGCGCTCGGCGATCATGGCGTCGATGTCGCGCCCGCGACGATGCAGGCGCTGCTCGCCGACGCGATGACCCGCTGGGTCGCCATCTGGCGCGAGCATGGCCTGTCCGCCGTCATCGAACGCTGGGAGGCACGGGCCCATCCGCGCGGCACCTTGCTGACCGCGAAGCTGCCCGATGGGCAGGTGCTGACCGGCGCGTTCGAGGGGCTGGCAAGCGATGGGGCGCTGCGGCTCGGCTTGGCGAATGGCGTGACCCATGTCATCCACGCCGGTGACATCTTCCTGGTTTGAAGGACGAACCATGCTGCTTGCGATCGATGCCGGGAACACGAACGTGGTCTTCGCGCTGCTCGACGGGCGAGTGATCAAGGGCCGCTGGCGCATCGCGACCGATCCGCGCCGCACCGGCGACGAATATGCGGTGTGGCTCAGCCAGTTGCTCGCGCTGGAGGGCTATGCGCGCGAGGATGTGACCGGCGTCATCATCGCCACCGTCGTGCCGCGTGCACTCCACAATCTTCAGGTGCTGGCGCAAAAGTATTTCAAGGTCGATCCCCTGATCGCGGGCCGCGCGCCGGTGGAGTGGGGGATCGCGATCGACGTGGATGAGCCGGCTTCGCTGGGCGCGGACCGCGCGGTCAACACCATCGCAGCGCATGAGTTGTATCCGGGCGACCTGATCACCATCGACTTCGGTACCGCGACGACCTTCGACATCAGCGACTATCAGGGGGCCTATAAGGGCGGGATCATCGCGCCGGGCATCAATCTGTCGCTCGACGCGCTCGTCACCGCCGCCGCCAAGCTGCCGCGTATCGCGATCGAGGCACCGGCGAGCCGCAGCGTGATCGGCCGCAACACGGTGGACCAGATGCATATCGGCATCTTCTGGGGCTATGTCGCGATGATCGAGGGGCTGGTCGCGCGGTTGAAGGCGCAGGTCGGGCGCCCGGTCAAGGTGCTGGCGACCGGCGGCCTGGCGGCTTTGCTCAGCCCGCATACCGATGTTTTTGACCATATCGAACCCGACCTGACCATTCAGGGGCTGGCGATCCTGTGGGAACGCGCCCATATTGGACGCTGAAGTTTCGGGTCGGACAGCCCGCGAAAAGCCGCAGGGCGTCCGCATCCGCGAAGGAATGACCGCGCCTTGACCGGCGCAATACCTATGCCCCCAGGCTCCGCTTGCAGCGGGGAGGGGCTTCTATTGTCAGGACGTGAATGACTCCCAAGAAAGAATTGCTGTTCTGCGCGCTCGGTGGCTCGGGCGAAATCGGCATGAACGTGAACCTGTACGGCACCGAAGGTAAGTGGGTGATGGTCGATTGCGGCATCACCTTCGCCGATCCGGCCTATCCCGGTATCGACGTGATCCTGCCCGACCTGAGCTTCATCGAGGACCGTCTGGACGATCTGGTCGGCATCGTGCTGACCCATGGTCATGAAGATCATATCGGCGCGCTGCCCTATCTGGCCGAGGATTTGGGCGTGCCGATCTACGCCACCGCCTTCACCGCTGGGCTCGTCCGCGGCAAGCTGGAGGAAGAGGGCAGCGCCAACCGCGTCAAGATCCGCGTGATGGAAACGGCCAAGACCTTCGAGGTAGGTCCGTTCGACTTCACCTTCGTACCGCTGTCGCACTCGATCCCCGAGGCCAATGCGCTACTGATCGAGACCGCCGTTGGCCGCGTCTTCCATACGGGCGACTGGAAGCTCGACCAGACCCCCGTCATCGGCAAGCCCGCCAGTCCGGCGCAACTGTCGTCGATCGGCGACCGGGGTGTCGACGTGCTCGTCTGCGATTCGACCAACGCCTTCAACACCGAGGCGTCGGGCTCGGAGGCCAGCGTCCGCCCCGGCATCGCCGAGACGGTCGCCAAGGCCAAGGGGCGGGTGGTCGTTACCACCTTCGCTTCCAACGCCGCGCGTCTGGTGACGCTGGGCGAGGTGGCCAAGGAAACCGGGCGCAAGCTGTGCGTGACGGGTCGTTCGCTCGACCGGATTTTGAAGGTCGGCAAGGCCTGTGGTTACTTCAAGGGCTTCCCGGAAACGGTCGATCCCGAGACCGCGATGCGCCTGCCGAAGGACCGCGTGCTGATCGTCGCGACCGGTGGCCAGGGTGAGCCGCGCGCGGCGCTGTCGCGGATCGCGGAGGGCAGCCACACCATCCGGCTCGACACCGGCGACACGGTGATCTTCTCCGCGCGCCAGATTCCGGGCAACGAGACGGCGGTCGGTCGTATCCAGAACATTCTGGCGGGCAAGGGCGTCCGCATGGTCACCGAGCGTCAGGCGCATGTCCATGTCTCGGGCCATCCCGGCCAGCCCGAACTGGCGCAGATGTACAAGTGGCTGCGGCCCAACACGCTGATGCCCGTCCATGGCGAGATGCGCCACATGATGGAACATGCCCGCTTCGCGACGACGCAGGGTGTGCCGCAGACTCTGGTCCAGTCGGACGGCGACATGGTCCGGTTGCTGCCGGGCAATGCCACCAAGATCGGCAAGGTGCCGGTCGGGCGTCTGGTGCTGGACGGCGACGTGATCCTGCCGTCCGACGGATCGACCATGAACGAGCGGCGCAAGCTGGCGATCAACGGCCAGATTTCGGTCGGTGTCGCGGTTGCCAAGGGACGGCTGGTCGGCAGTCCGCAGATTCGCGTCCAGGGCGTGCCGGTCGAGGATGAGCGCGACGCCTTCATCGCCGAAGCGGTCGCCGCTGCGGCCAAGGCGGTGGATGGCCCGCGCCGTGCCACCGACAAGCTGCGCGAGGATATCCGTCTGTCGGTGCGCAAGGTCGCGACGCGCTGGACCGGCAAGAAGCCGATCGTCGACGTCCTGCTGATCGAGGGATAAGCCATGCACTGGACGTCGGCCCTCGCGATCTACGTCCTGTTCTGGTTCCTGGCGGTGTTCCTGGTCCTGCCCTTCGGGGTCAGGACCGCGCGGGAGGTCGGTGCGGAACATATCCCCGGCACCGCCGAAAGCGCGCCGCATGTCTTTCTGATCGGACGCTTCTTTCTCCGCACGACGATCGTCGCGACGGTGACGTTCGGCCTGTTCTATCTGAATTACGTCTATGGCTGGATCACCGCCGACATGCTCGACTGGAGCGGGGTGAGCCGGGGCGTCTGACATGGCGCGCGCGTCCCGCCTGTTCGATCTGCTGCATTTGCTCCACCGTCAGAGCCGCGTCGTCAGCGGGCGTCATCTGGCCGAGCAACTCGGCATATCGTTGCGCACCCTGTATCGCGACATCGCCACACTTCAGGCGATGGGCGCGGATATCGAGGGCGAGGCGGGGCTGGGCTATCGGCTGAAACCCGGTTTCCTGCTGCCGCCGATGAGCTTCCCGGTCGAGGAGGTCGAGGCGCTGGTGCTCGGCGCGCGCTGGGTCGCCAAGCGGGCGGACCCGGCCATGGGGCAGGCGGCGCGCAGTGCCGTCGCGCGGATCATGCGCGCGATGACGCTGGAACAGGCCGAAGCGATGCGCGCCACCCATTTGTTCATCGCCTCGCGCTCCGAGGCGTATGAGGCGGAGGTCGATCCCGCGCCCTTGCGCGCCGCGATCCGCCGCGAGCGCCGCCTGTCGCTGATCTACCGCGATGCCGAGGGGACGGCGTCCGAGCGGATCATCTGGCCCTTCGCGATCGCGCTGTTCGACCGGGCGGACGTGCTGCTCGGCTGGTGCGAGTTGCGGGGCGACTATCGCACCTTCCGCATCGACCGCATCGTCACCGCCCGCCCCTTGCCCGAGCGCTATCCACGCCGCCGTGCGGTGCTGTTGCGCGAATGGAGCGAGGCCCAGAGCATTCCGCAGGAGCGTTTCCTGCTGACGGAAACTGACGCACGGGTCGGATAGGCGAGGCTCCTCTCGAACCAAGGAGCCTTGTCATGGAATGTCCGACCACCACCATCCTGCTGCACGTCGCCGATCCCGCCGTCAGCGCCGATTTCTATCGCCGGGTCCTAACCCAAGAGCCCGTGGATGCCAGCGAGGCCTTTGTCCTGTTCCTTCTGTCGTCCGGCCAGGCGCTGGGCCTTTGGCGTCGCGACGTGATCGATCCGCCCGCAACCGGCGTGACCGGCGGTATCGAGATCGGGTTCAAGCAGAGCCATGAGGGCGTCGATACGTGTCATGCGGAATGGCTGGGGCAGGGCGTCACGATGCTGATGCCGCCGACCGACCTACCCTTTGGGCGAAGCTTCGTCGCGCTCGATCCGGACGGGCATCGGTTGCGGGTCTATGCGCTGAACGGGTGAGGCGAGGGCGGGGCCTGGCCTTCGACTTCGCTCAGGCCGAACGGGGGTGGGGGGTAGGCCCAAACCTCCGTTCGCACTCAGCGAAGTCGAAGTGCGTGGGACATCCGCGCCGCCCCTTTACCGCAACCGCTCGATCGCCTGGGCGAGCGCCACATAGAGCTTGCCCATGTCCGACGACAGCAACGTCACGCCCAGCGGCGATCCGTCCCGCTGGGCGAGCACCCCGCGCAGCATCGCTTCGAAATCATGGATGTAGCGGTTCACATGGTCGCGGAACTTGGCATCGTCATCGTACAGATCGGCGATGTTGCGCGCCTGATGCGAGTCGAGGATCCGCACCGCCCGCCGGGTGAAGACGCCGCGATCGCCCTTCAGATAGGCGGCCCAGGCGCTGTCGGTGACTTCGGGCGCATAGATTTTCGCGATGTCGATGGACGCCGAGTTGAGCGATTCGACCAGCAGCGAGGCGCGACGCGCAAAATTGTCGCGTTCGGCTTCCTCGCGCTCGGTCCGTGCTTCCTCCAGCCGGGATTCGACGATCGCGGTCTTTTCGACGATGAGATCGGCCTGCTTGGCCAGCCGCTCGGTCGCGCGGGTGGCGGCTTCGACCGCGCCCTGTGTCGCGTCGACGATGGCATGGACCTGACGCTCGACCGTGTCGCCGGTGGCGCGGCGCATCGCCTCGGCGCTGGCGAGTTCCAGCGCATGGGCGGCCTCGGGAATGACGTCGGCCAGCGTCTCGCGCGCCTTTTCGGCGGCGGTCGCGGCGGTTTCGCGCACCCGGAGCAGCGCATCGATCAGCTTGGGGGCCGCTTCGTCGGCGAAGCGGTGCGAGCGTTCGATGGTCTCGTCCACCATCATGCCCAGCGCATCCGCCTTGGCGCGCCCGCTCGACAGGGTTTCGATCAGCGAGCCCGACAGCGTTTCCAGCGTCTGGCGCTGTTCGGCGATGACGTCGGCAATCGCCTCGATCGCCTCGTGCGTGCTCTCCGCCGCGGCGACCAGCGCCAGCAGTTCGGGCTTGGTCCGCACGACGATCTCGTGACTGCCCAGAATCCGCTGGTCCAGCCGGTCGAGCGCTTCGGGCAGGGTCTCGTCCATCTCGCGCGCGGCGGCGTCGAGCGCGATCAGCAGCGTCTCGGTCGTGCCGATGACGCGATTGGCCATCTGTTCGCCCGCCTCCAGCGCGCCGGTCATCGCATCGGCCGATCCGCCGAGCGCACTGATCGAGGCGGCCAGCATCTGCGACTTTTCGGTGCCCTGCGTATGGAGCAGCGCGATCCGCGTCTCGACCCGTTCCAATTCGCCGTCGAGCGACTGGACGATCGCCTCGCCCGCGATACGCTGCGCATCCAGTTCCTCGGTCAGACGGGCGACGGCGGCATCGACACCGGCGATCCGCTCGGCCAGCGCATCGGCGCTGTTGCGCGCCGCATTGTCCAGCGCCGCCTGGTTCGCGCCGATCATGGCCAGCATCGTTTCGCTTTGCGTACCCAGACTCTGGCCCAATCGATCGATGGCCTGGGCGGTACGGTCGAGCAGGGCGTCGATGGTCGTCGCAACGGTGGCGGTGATCTTCTCCAGATGCTGGCTGGCGGAGCGGCTGGTCGCCTCCATCTGTTCGATATGGGTGGCCAGGCGCATCGCCGCGCCGCTGGCGATGGTGTCGGCATCCTGTCCGCGCCGCCCCAGCGCGACCAGTTGCGCGTCCAGCGCGGCGACATGCGTTTCCGCCGCGCGGACGATATCGGCCATCCGGTCGCTCGCCTCGCTGACATCCTCCGCGGCCTGGGGCAGCGCGCCCAGCAACTGGGTCAGGCTGGCTCCGCTGATCGCGGCGACATCGGCCAGGGTGCGGCCATGCGCCTCGACCATCTGGATATCGTCGGTCAGGTCGCGCGCGATGGTGGTGAAATGCCTTTGCGCCAGCTCCATCATGTCGGACAGGCTTTCCGCCTGCGCCGCGAGTTCGCCCCGGTTCGTGGCGAGCGCCTCACCGATGGCGGCGACCGCGCGCTCCAGCGCCGCCGCCTCCGCCCGCATCTCATGCGCGGTCAGGGCGAAGCGGCGCTGCTCGGCGCGACTGTTGCGCTGGACGATCAGCCATAGGACCGCGATCGTCATCGGCCCCGCCAGCGCGAGTGTCATCAGGGGTGGCAGGGTGGCGATCGACAATTCGCCCGAGCGCGACAGGCCCCAGGCGGCGACCGCCCCGACCCAGCCGATCGCCCCCGCCAGTGCCAGCATCATCGGCCAGCGCGCGGCGGGCTCCTCGGCCACGGGATCGGGGCCCGCCCCTTCGTCCAGCCAGGGGCTGCCGGTCATCGCGGCCATGTCCGGCGCGTCATTATGGGCCATATACGGCGCGCCATGGTCGGCCATATCCGACGCCGTTTCCGGCATGTCCGACCTGTCCTGACGCTCCGCGCGCACATCCACGATCATCAAAGCCCCCGTGTCACAATGGGTCGGTTTATCACGTTTGCCCGCCGCAGGAAGCGAATTGCGCTATTCCGTGGCGGGCGGGTTCCGGTTTATGAGGGGGCAATGACTTACGAACATGGAACGATCGACTCCGCCCTGGCGGCAGTTGCCGGCGATGAGCCCGCCGTCATCCAGGATCTGCGCCGTGCTTTCGTCGAGGGCGTCACCCATGTGCTGGAGGTGATGCACCTGGCGGAAAACGGTCAGGAATGGCGTGAGGCCGCCCTGCGGCTGAAGGGACTGGCGGCGAGCGTCAATGCCCTGCCGCTGATGACCCTGGCCGCCCAGGCGGCGGAGCGCGACGGCCGCGACGCCGCGCTGCTCGACCAGATCGGGAAGCTCGTCGCCCGCCTTTGAATCCCGCGTTTTAGCGAGGTGGGCGAGGGCGTGCGGTCGGGGCTGGCAAGGACCGCCCCGAGCGCCTAACAGCGGACGATGCTGTCCGGTCTTCTTTTTGCGATTGACGACGCTGACGACCGCCCCGGGCGGTTGACGGCCACCTTGCCGTTCGCCGGCGTGACGCTGATAGAATATCAGGCCCGGCTGCTGATCGCGGCGGGCGCGGCGCAGATCATCATCGTGGTCGCCCGGCTGACCCCCGAATTGCTGGGCGCGATCGCCCGTATCGCCCAGCGCGGTGTGGTGGTCGACACCGTGCGCAGCGCGGTGGAAGCGGCGGAAAAGCTGCATCCCCTGTCGCGACTGGTGGTGCTCGCCGACGGCCTGATCACCACCGAGGATACCATCGCACTCGTCCTGCGCGACACCGGCCATGACGCGCTGGTCGTCGTGCCGGAGGCGGGGGCCGAGGCGGGGTTGGAGCGGGTCGGCGGCCAGATGGCCTGGGCGGGCGTCGCGCGGGTCGATCCGCGCCGCGTGGCCGAGGTCGCCGCCCTGCCGCGCGATTACGACCTGCAATCGACGCTGCTGCGGCTCGCGGCACAGGCGCATGCGACCCATATCCTGCTGCCCGGCGATGCGCAAAAGGCCGGGCATGGCATCGTCCACCGTGCCGAGGCCCTGGATGCACAGGGGCGCGCGGTGGTCGCCCGGCTGGTGTCAGGGCGGCGGAGCTGGTTCGACCGTTATATCCTGGCCCCCATCGCACGGTTGAGCCTGCCGCGTCTGGTCGAGCGGGCCGTGCCCGCGCATGTCGCGGGCGGGGTGGGGACGGGACTGGGCCTGTTGGGTCTGGTGCTGATCGGCTTCGGGCTGCCCGCCTTCGGACTGATCGTCACGATCATCGGTACGCTGGGTCTGGGGCTGGCCGAGACGCTGGCGGGGCTTCGCGACGAGCAGGGGGCGGTGCGGGCGCATTCGGCGTTGATCGCCGGGCTGGCCGCGCTCGCCATCGCCGTGCTGGGGTGGCAGCATTATCGCCTATGGGCCGACGATCTGGCGCCGATGTTCGCCATCATGCTGATTGTCCTGGCGATTCTGACGGAGCGGGCGGCGCTGTATCGCTTTCGGCGGCGATGGTGGGCCAGCCCTCCGGCCTATCTCCTCGTCGTCCTGCCCGCGACCATGCTGGGCATGACGCTCGGCGGACTGGTGATCGCCAGCATCTATGCGATTGTCACTTTGGCGTCCGCAATCGAGACATTACGCGCGCAAGTTTAGTGTCGCTTTAACATCAAAGGCATTAGCGATGCCGGATGGCGGTCGCACCGGACCCATTTGATGCCCTCGATTGGCAGCGCGCTCGGCTATCCGAGCGGGTGGCCATGGCGCGTATGCGTGCCGCCGCGCGGCGTCAGGGCGCGGTGGCCGACCTGCGGCTCGACGATGATTCGCGACTGACCGACCGGATACGGTTCGAGGTCGCCGCGCGGTTGAACGCGCTGGTCGAAACGACCGCCGCCGACCTGCTGCACCAGGCCGAACGGCTGCGCGCCGAGGACGATGGCGAACGCGATCCCGTCGCTCCGCCTTCGCCAGCGAAGGCGATAGCGCGAATGCGGCGGGCGGGATTGCTCCACGCCCCCGATCTGGTCGCCGAACTGGTCGCGCAGGTCCGCCAGCAATTGCTGGCCGAGGCGCTGCCCATCGAAAGCATGGCGGGCGACGCGCCCAGCCTGCTCGTTCGCCTGATCGAAGCGCCGGACCGGATCGTCGCCGCGTCGGCCCGCGCCGTACTGGCCGCTGAGGGTCGCGCGCGCATGGTGGAAGCGGATGGCGAGGTGATCGCCTTGCCTGGCGCGGTGCGTCGCAATCTGGTCTGGACCGTCGCCGCCGCATTGCGTCAGGGCGACGATGCGGGGCTGGACCGCGCCCTGGCGCAAGCGGCGGAGCGGGTGCTGGCCGCGCATGGCGAATCGGAGAGCCCGGGTGCGGCGGTCCTGAGGCTGGCGGAGGCGATCGATGCGCGTCCCGCCGAACTGCCCGCCCTTTTGCTGGAAAGCCTGTCGGATCGGCAACTCGGCCTGTTCATCGCGCTGCTCGCCCATGCCACGGGCATCGAGCATGACGAATTGCGCGACATCGTGCTGGAGCCGGAGGGCGATCGGCTTTGGCTGGTCCTGCGGTCGCTCGACCTGGGCCGCACGGCGGTGGCGCGGATCGGTCTTGCCCTGTCGGACGCGGATGGGCGACGTGACGTGGACGGCTTTGCCGACGCGCTGGATGCGATCATGGCGATCCCGGCTGCGGACGCGCGGCGCGCCATCGCCACGCTGGGCCTGCCGCGCGCCTTTCGCGAGGCGATGGCGCGGCTGGACGAGGGGGCGTCGCGTTGACCTCGATCGACGGCCCCGGCGAATCGATGGTGGCGCGCGCCATATTGGATGCGGGCGATCATCTCCTCTCCGCCGACCCGCCCATCGAGTTGCTCCACATGCGTGCGGGCGGCGGCGCGGACGATCCGATCGCGGTCGCGCCCATCGCGCGGATCGCACGACTGGCGCGCCGTCTGGGAATATCCGTATCGCGCAAGGTGCGGGTCGCCGACGACGAAGGCGATCTCGACCTGTGGGTGCAGGCACGGCCCGAGACGGGGCAGATCAGGCTGAGCGTCAGCGGCTGGCGCGACCGACCCGCCTGGCGGCCCGTTGCGACGCCGCCGGACCATGCCGCGATGGGAGCCGATTTCCGCTGGGAGACGGACGCCGCGCTACGCCTGACCTTCCTGTCGCGCGAGGCGGGGACGCGATACGGCTTCGACCCCGACGCATTGCTCGGGCGCCCCTTGAACGCGCTGTTCGCCTTCGATCCCGCGACGGGAGATGCCAACGAGTTGATGCGCGCCGCCGCGCCGCTCGACGGTCGCTGCGCCCGGCTTCGCCCGACCGATGCGCCGGTTCGGCTGTCGGCGGCGATCCGGCATGACGGGATGGGGGGGATCGCGGGGCTGACCGGCGCGACCTTCCTGATCGACCAGCCGGGCGAGGGGGAGGGCGACACCCCTTCGCCGATCCATCAGCCGCCCTTGACCGAGAGCTTCACCGCCGGGCTCGACCGTGCGCTGCGCACGCCGCTCGCCCGGATCGTCGCGAATGCCGACAGCATCGCGGCGCGTGCCGATGGGCCGATCGCGGCGGACTATGCCGAATATGCCGGGGATATCGCCCATGCGGGGCGGCATTTGCTGGGGCTGGTCGACAATCTGGTCGAGTTACAGGCGATCGAGCAGCCGGACTTCCGCCTGGCTGCGACACCGATCGATCTGGCCGATGTCGCGCGCCGCGCCGCCGGACTGCTGGCCGTGCGTGCCGATGCGGCGGGGGTGACGATCCGTCGCCCCGTCATGGCGGAGGGGATGAGCGCGGTCGGCGATTTCGGCCGCTCGTTGCAGATCCTGATCAACCTGATCGGCAATGCCCTGCGCTACTCCCCCCATGGCGGGGAAGTGGTGGTCAGCGTCGCGCGCGAGGATGACTGGGCGATGGTCCGCGTCACCGATCACGGCAAGGGGATCGCACCCGAAGACCAGCCACGCATCTTCGAGAAGTTCGAGCGGGTCGATCCGTCCGAGCCCGGCGGCAATGGCCTGGGCCTCTATATCGCGCGGCGGCTGGCACGCGCGATGGGCGGCGACCTGACGGTCGAGAGCGAGCCGGGGCAGGGCGCTACCTTCACCCTGGGCCTGCGCGCCCGATAAAAAGGGCCCCCGGAGGAGCCCTTTTCCAAATCCGCCGGATCGATCAGCGCCGCCTGGGCAAGCGCCGCGCGACCAGGATCAGCACCAATCCGGCGATCGCGACGAAGGCGCCGCGATCGGCCCATTCGCCTTGGCCAAGCATGAAGCTCTCCTGCGGCCAGCGGATATAACCCAGGCCCTGACCGATCCACAAAAGCCCCGTCAGCGCCAGAAGGACGCCGATGGCGATCAGGATCGGCCGGGCCCGGTTCATGGCTTAGCGCTGCTCGACCGGAACGTACGAACGCTGCGTCGGGCCGGTATAGAGCTGACGCGGACGGCCGATCTTCTGGTCGGGATCGGTGATCATCTCGTTCCACTGCGCGACCCAGCCGACGGTGCGGGCGAGCGCGAACAGCACGGTGAACATCTCGGTCGGGAAGCCGATCGCCGACAGGATCACGCCCGAATAAAAGTCGACATTCGGGAACAGCTTCTTCTCGACGAAATAATCGTCGTTCAGCGCGATCTCTTCGAGGCGGAGCGCCGTCTCGAACAGCGGGTCGTTGACCTTCAGCGCGTCGAACACTTCGCGCACGGTCTTCTGCATCACGGTCGCGCGCGGGTCGTAATTCTTGTAGACGCGGTGACCGAAGCCCATCAGGCGGAACGGATCGTTCTTGTCCTTGGCGCGCGCGATGAACTCGGGGATGCGCTCGGGCGTGCCGATCTCACGCAGCATGTTGAGCGCGGCTTCGTTCGCGCCGCCATGCGCCGGACCCCAGAGGCAGGCGATGCCCGCCGCGATGCACGCGAACGGATTGGCGCCCGACGAACCCGCCAGGCGGACGGTCGAGGTCGAGGCGTTCTGCTCGTGGTCGGCATGGAGGATGAAGATGCGGTCCATCGCCTTTTCGACCGCGGGGTTCACCTCATACGGCTCGGCCGGAACGCCGAAGGTCATCCGCAGGAAATTGCCGGTGTAGGACAGCGAGTTATCCGGATACAGGAAGGGCTGGCCCACGCTGTACTTATACGCCATCGCCGCGATCGTCGGGATCTTGGCGATCAGGCGGTGCGACGCGATGGTGCGCTGCACCGGATCGTGGATGTCGGTCGAATCGTGATAGAAGGCCGACAGCGCGCCGACCACGCCGCACATGATCGCCATCGGATGCGCATCGCGGCGGAAGCCACGGAAGAACGCGGCGAGCTGCTCGTGCACCATGGTGTGGCGCGTGATCGTGGTGTTGAAACCCTCTAGCTCGGCCTTGTTCGGCAGTTCGCCGTTCAGCAGCAGATAGGCGACTTCCATGAAGCTGCTATTCTCGGCCAGTTCGCCGATCGGATAGCCGCGGTGCAGCAGCACGCCTTCGTCACCGTCGATATAGGTCAGCTTCGACTGGCACGACGCCGTCGAGGTGAAGCCGGGGTCATAGGTGAAGGCGCCCGTCTGGGCATAGAGTTTGCGGATGTCGACCACGTCCGGGCCGATCGAGCCCGACATGACCGGATAGTCGAAGCCCTTGCCGCCGATGTTGAAATTCGCGGTATCGCTCATGCTCAGTGATCCTTCCTATCTGCGGTCATTTGGTCCGCGATCCGACCCAGGCTTTCCTCACGGCCCAACAGGCTGAGCACGTCGAAGATCCCCGGGGACGTCTTGCGTCCGGTCAAAGCGGCGCGGAGCGGCTGGGCGACCTGGCCGAGCTTGACGCCCTCTGCCTCGGCCACCTTGCGTACCGCGTCTTCCAAAAGCTCCGTATCCCAGTTGTGCACCGCGTCAAGCGCGGCGTGTACCGAAACGAGAATGTTGCGTGCCTTTTCGTCGAGAAGGCCCTGCGCCGCCTCGTCCATGGTCAACGGACGGGTCGCGAAAAGGAAACGCGCGCCATCGGCGAGTTCGTTCAGATTCGCGGCACGCGGTTTCAGCGAGGGCATCGCGGCGGTCAGCAGCGCGACATTCTCGACACCCATCCGCTTGGCGACGAGGTCGGCCAGGCGCGTATCATCGGCTTCACGGATATAATGGCCGTTGAGATTCTCGAGCTTCTTCAGGTCGAAGCGTGACGGGGCCTTGCCGACGGCGGACAGGTCGAACCACTTCACCGCTTCGTCACGCGCGATGATCTCGGCATCGCCATGCCCCCAACCCAGGCGGAGCAGGTAATTGTCGAGCGCTTCGGGCAAGATACCCATCTCGTCGCGATAGGCCTCGATCCCCACCGCGCCGTGCCGCTTGGACAGCTTGGCGCCGTCCGATCCGTGGATCAGCGGGATATGCGCGTAAACGGGCTCGGCCCAGCCCATCGCCTTGTAGATCGGCAACTGGCGGAAGGCGTTATTCAGGTGATCGTCGCCCCGGATCACATGGGTCACGCCCATGTCGTGATCGTCGACCACCACCGCCAGCATATAGGTGGGCGTGCCGTCCGAACGGAGGAGGACGAGGTCGTCCAGTTCGGCATTCTGGACGGTGACGCTGCCCTGTACCCGGTCCTCGATCGTGACCGCGCCTTCGCGCGGCGCACGCAGGCGGACGACGAAGGGCTGGCCTTCGGGCGCGGTCGCGGGGTCGGCGTCGCGCCAGGGCGAGCGGATGCGCAGGGGCTGCTTGGCGGCCTGTGCCGCCTCGCGCTGGGCGGCGATCTCCTCTTGCGTCATGTAGCAGCGATAGGCGTGGCCCCGTGCCATCATTTCCTTGGCCACCTCGGCATGGCGATCGGCGCGGGCGAACTGGAACACCGCCTCGCCGTCCCAATCCAGGCCGAGCCAGCGCATGCCGTCCAGAATCGCGTCGATCGCGGGCTGGGTCGAGCGGGCGCGGTCTGTATCCTCGATACGCAGCAGGAACTTGCCGCCATTGGCCTTGGCGAACAGCCAGTTGAACAGCGCGGTGCGCGCGCCGCCGATATGCAGGAAACCCGTCGGCGAAGGCGCGAAGCGGGTCACCACAGGCGTGGCGTTCGATCCGGCGGCGATATCATCTGTTGCGCTCAACCGCGCATACTCCCAATCATGAAATCCGATGGCCCATTCAGCCGCCGCAGCCCCTAGCATCAAGCGTCCGCGCCGCCAAATGCCGCGCCTTCGCGTGTTGGAACATTGGGCCGAGGCGGAGCGGAACCAGTTGCCGCTATGGGTGCCAGTGATGCTGGGCGTCGGGATCGCCGCATGGTTCATGCTGCCCGATCCGCGCGCGTGGATCGCCGTAGTGCTGGCGCTGGCCGGAATGGGGCTCGGCGCGGCGACGCTGGCAGATGGCGGACGGGTGCCGCGCATGCTGGCGATGGCGGCGTTGCTGGTGAGCGCGGGGGTATTGCTTGCCTGGGCGCGTGCCGAATCGGTGGGAGCTCCGGTGCTCGGCCGACCGACGATCGCGACATTGGTGGCGGATGTGGAGGGGGTGGACCGACTGGCGGCACGGCGGGTCGTGCGGCTGATGCTGCATCCGTTGGCCGCGCGCGATGGTCGGGGACGCGCGTTGATCTTGCCGCTGCGCATCCGGGTTTCCTTGGCGGAGGAGGATGCGATCGAGGGCTTGGGCGCGGGCGCGCGGGTGCGTTTGCGGGCCCGGTTGATGCCGCCTGCTGGGCCGGTCGCACCGGGCGGGCATGACTTTGCGCGGGCGGCCTGGTTCCAAGGGATCGGCGCGACCGGGCGTGGCCTCGCCCCGGTTACGCTGTTGCGTCCCGCACCCAAGGCCATGGGGCTTCGACAGCGTCTGTCGGCGCGGATCACGGCGCGGATCGCGGGCAGCGAAGGCGGCATCGCGGCGGCGCTCGCCACCGGAGATGTGGGCGCGATCGATGATTCGGATGCGGAGGCGATGCGCCGGGCGGGGCTCGCCCATCTGTTGTCGGTCAGCGGACTGCATATCACCGCCGTGGTTGGGATTGTCATGGTCCTGACCGTCCGGCTGCTGGCGCTATGGCCGTGGCTGGCGTTGCGGGTCCGCTTGCCGTTGCTGGGGGCGGCGGCGGGGGCGGTCGCGGCGATCGGCTATACTTGGCTGACCGGGGCGGAGGTGCCGACGATCCGGTCCTGTGTGGCGGCGATGCTGGTGCTGGCGGCGCTCGCGCTGGGGCGGGAGGCGATGACCCTGCGGCTGGTGGCGGCCGGAGCGCTGATCGTCCTGCTTTTCCGGCCCGAGGCGCTGATGGGGGCGAGTTTCCAGCTTTCCTTCGCGGCGATCACCGCCATCGTCGCGCTGCACGATCATCCCGCGATGCGGCGCTGGTTCGGGTCGCATCCGGACTGGCGGTGGTCGGCGCTTCGCCATGTGGCGGCGTTGCTGGTGACCGGGTTGATGGTCGAGGCGGCGTTGATGCCGATCGCTATCTTCCATTTCCACAAGGCCGGGCTCTACGGCGCGATCGCGAATATCGTCGCCATCCCCTGGACGACCTTCGTCGCGATGCCGCTGGAGATGATCGCGCTGCTGCTGGAGCCGTTGGGGGTGGCCGGGCCCTTCTGGTGGCTGCTGGGCTGGTCGCTGGGCCTGCTGCTGGGGCTGGCGCACCATGTCGCCGCGATGCCCGGCGCGGTCGTCGCGCTGCCGGTCGCACCGGGCTGGGCCTTTGCGGCGGCGGTGGGCGGCGGTCTTGGGGTGGCGCTGTGGCGGACCCACTGGCGGTGGCTGGGGCTGCCGACGCTCGCCTTGGGCCTCATCGCAATGCTGCTCGCCCCGACGCCCGACTTGATCGTCACGGGGGACGGACGCCATGTCGCGGTGGTCAGCGGCAAGGGCGTCGCCCTGCTGCGCGACAGGGCGGGCGATTATATGCGCTCGGCTTTGTCGGAAATGGGAGGGGCCGACGGGGAACCGCAGGCGCTCGCCGATCGACCCGACGCGCGATGCGGGCCGGATATGTGCGTCACGCGGGTCGAACGGGAGGGCAAGGTCTGGCGGATCGCCGCGACCCGGAGCGGCTATGCGGTGCCCTGGCGTGACCTGATCGCGCTATGCCAGCGCATGGACATCGTCATCGCCGACCGCCGCTTGCCACCCGATTGCCGTCCGCGCTGGCTGAAGCTCGATGCGCCGGCCCTGCGACGGACGGGCGGAGTGACGATCCGGCTTGGTCCGCCGCAGGTCGATATGGTCTACCGGCCGGGCGACCGTCACCCCTGGATCGAGGCCGTCGCGACAGCGGCCCGCCCGGCTCAGTCGTAGCGGCGCAGAATACCCGACAGCCTGCCCTGTACCCGCACTTGCGCGGGGGCGTAGCGCTGGGGATCATAAGCGCGGTTGGCCGGATCGAGCCGGACCATCGAACCCTCGCGACGGAAATATTTGAGCGTCGCTTCGGCCTCGTCGATCAGAGCGACGACGATCTGGCCGTCGCGCGCCACATCGGTCCGGCGGATCAGCGCATAATCGCCATCGAGAATTCCCGCCTCGACCATCGAATCACCGGAGACTTCCAGCGCATAATGCTCGCCCGAACCCAGCAAGGCAGCGGGCACGGCCAGGGTCGAGCTACCCTCGAACGCCTCGATGGGAAGGCCGGCGGCGATCCGGCCATGCAGCGGGATTTCGACCACGTCGTTGGCGGGCTCCGCCACGGGGCGGAGCGACGGGCCGCGGACCGTGTCGGAGGTCGCAGCCGGTGCCGAAGCCGCCAGCGGCTTTTCGGGCCGATCCGGCATCCGCAACACCTCCAGCGCGCGAGCACGGTTGGGCAGGCGGCGGATGAAGTGGCGTTCCTCCAGCGCGGAGATCAGGCGGTGGACGCCCGATTTGGACTTGAGGTCCAGCGCCTCCTTCATCTCCTCGAAGGACGGCGACACGCCGGTTTCCTTCAAACGGTCATTGATGAAGCAGACAAGCTCATGCTGCTTTGCGGTGAGCATCGCGATCCTCCGTCCAGAACAGACGTGGAACTTATATGGAACGTTTTGGCTTGCGTCAAGCGAGGATCAGGATTTCCGCCGAGTCGCCCGCCAAGGCCGCCGGGGCGTGGGGGGGGCGGATCACCAGGCAGGTCGAACGCGCCAGGGTCAGGAGCATCGAGCTGTCCTGGATCGCCGCCGCATGGACCCGCCCGTCGATCATCGCCGCGCGCAGATAGTCGATGCGCGGCCCGTTGGCGGGCAGATCCTCTCCCAATATCGCGGGGATCGGCGCGGGGAAGGGGTCCGCCGCGCCCGCCATGTGGGCGATCAGGGGACGAACGAACAGCGTCGCCGTGACGAAGGCCGAAACCGGGTTGCCCGGCAGGCTGAGCACCACCGTCTCGCCCAGCCGCCCCGCCATCATCGGCTTGCCAGGACGCAGCGCGATGCGCCAGAAATCGATGCTCCCCCCGGCGGCCTTCAAGGCGGGCTGGACCAGGTCATGATCGCCCACCGACGCGCCGCCGGTCGTGACCAGCAGATCGGCATCCACCCCCGCGAAAGCGTCACGCAACCGCCCCAGATCATCGGGCAGGATACCCAGATCGATGATCTCGACCGGCAGGTCGGCAAGCATCGCGGCGAGCATCACCCCGTTCGATTCGGGCAGGGCGTCGGGGTCGCCGAGTCCCGGCGGTACGAGTTCGTCCCCGGTTGCGGCGATGGCGACGCGGATGCGCGTGCGGACGGGCAGGGTGCCATGTCCTCCAGTCGCCGCCACGGCGATACGAGCGGGGGTCAGGCGCTGCCCGGCGGCGATCAGCCGGTCGCCCGCCGTGAAATCCAGTCCCCGCCGCCGGACGTTGCGCCCGCGATGCGCAGGCCCCTCGCCGGTCAGGGTCAATGTCGCGCCGTCACGGCCCGCCTCCTCCTGGATCAGCACCGTATCGGCTCCGGGGGGCAGCGCCGCGCCGGTGAAGATGCGCGTGGCCTGACCCGCCTCGATCGCATGGGCAAAGGGCCGCCCCGCCGCGCTCTCGCCGATGACGGTCCAGGGGCCCGGCATATCGGCGAAGCGGATCGCATAGCCGTCCATCGCCGACAGGTCGCTCGCCGGTTGGGTCCGTATCGCCGCTATGTCGCGCGCGGCCCAGCGACCGGCGGCCTCGCGCAGGGGCAGTTCGATGATCGGACGCTCGGTGGCGAGGGCCAGCAGGCGCTGCTGGGCTTCGGCGACGGGTAGAAGAATGACGGTCACTCCTGTTGGCCCAAGGACGCTTAGACCGCGATCCGCGTTCCCGGCGTCAGGCGTGCCAGTCGCCGGATTTGCCACCGGTCTTCGACAACAGGCGAATGTCGCCGATCGTCATGCGCTTATCCAACGCCTTGGCCATGTCATAGACGGTCAGCAGCGTTACCGTAACGGCGGCAAGCGCCTCCATCTCCACGCCCGTCTGCCCCGCCGTCGCGGCGGTGGCGGTGGCAGTGACTCCCTCGGCATCCAGCACCAGGTCGATCTCGACCTTGCTCAGCGGCAGGGGGTGGCACAGCGGAATGAGGTCGCTGGTCTTCTTGGCGGCCATGACGCCCGCGACCCGCGCCACGGCCAGCACATCGCCCTTCTGGACGCTGCCCGCTCGAATCGCGGTGGCGGCCTCGGGCGACATGGTGATGTGCCCTTGCGCCACCGCCTGCCGGGCGGTCACAGACTTGGCGCCGACATCGACCATCCGCGCCGATCCGCTATCGTCCAGATGGGTGAGGCCGCTCATCCGATCAGCGCGCGGGTCGCCGCCTCGACATCATGTTCGCGCATCAGGGCTTCGCCGATCAGGAAGCAATGGATGCCATGCTCGGCCATCGCGTCGAGATCGGCGCGGGTCGTCAGGCCGCTCTCGGCGACGAACGTGCTGCCCTGCGGCGCGCGACCGACCAGTTCATAGGTGCGCTGGAAATCGACCGAAAAGTCGCGCAGGTCGCGGTTGTTGACTCCGATCAGCCGCGACTTCAGCCGTGCGGCGCGTTCCATCTCGGCGGCGTCGTGCACTTCGACCAGAGCGTCCATGCCGCATTCGATCGCCGCCGCCTCGATCTCCTCCATCTGGCCGTCGTCCAGCGCGGCGACGATGATCAGGATCGCGTCCGCGCCCAGCGCGCGCGATTCGTGCACCTGCCACGGATCGACCATGAAATCCTTGCGCAGGACCGGGATCGACACCGCCGCGCGGGCCTGTTCCAGAAACAGGTCGGCCCCCTGGAACCAGCGTTCGTCGGTCAGCACCGACAGGCAGGCGGCTCCCCCGGCCTCATAGGCGCGGGCATGGGCGGGGGGATCGAAATCGGCGCGGATCAACCCCTTTGACGGGCTGGCTTTCTTCACCTCGGCGATCAGCGCATGGCCGGTCCTGGCGTCCAGCGCGGCGCGAAAGCCGCGCGGCGCGGAGACGGTTTCGATCTTGGCGTCGAGATCGGCGAGCGACATCGTCGCCTTGCGCGCGGCGACATCGGCGCGCTTGGTTTCCAGGATACGGTCGAGCATCGTCATCGGTAGGCAATCCATCGATCGAGAAGCGCCGCGGCATCACCCGTATCGATCGCGCGAGCAGCGGCCACGGCCCCTTGGGACAGGTCGGCGCTATGCCCGGCGACCAGCAGGGCCGCGGCGGCGTTGAGGAGAACGGCGTCGCGATACGCGCCCGGCTCTCCGGCGAGAAGACGGCGAAGCGCTTCGGCATTGTGCCGCGCGTCGCCGCCACGGATGGCGGTGATGGGATGGCGGGGCAGGCCCGCATCCTCCGGCGAGATCGTGGCGGGCGCGTCGATGCCGCCCACCGACACCGCGATGCTGGGGCCCGCGCCCGACAGTTCGTCAAGGCCCTCTTCGCCCGACACGACCAGCGCGGCTTCCGCGCCGAGCTGCTCCAGCGCCTCGGCATAGACCGTCGCATAATCCGGCCGGGCGATGCCGATCAGCTGACGCCCGACATGCGCGGGATTGGCGAGCGGGCCCATCAGGTTGAAGATCGTCCGCCGCCCGATCCGCCGCCGGATCGGGGTGATCCGCGCCATGGCGGGATGGTGATTGGCGGCGAAGAGGAAGGCGATGCCGATATCGGCCAGGCTCGCCTGCGCCACCTGTCCGGCGCGCTCCATGTCGAGGCCCAGCACCTCCAGCGTGTCCGCCGCGCCCGCTTTGGACGAGGCCGCGCGGTTGCCATGCTTGGCGACCGGCACACCCAGCGCCGCGACGACCAGCGACACGGCGGTCGAGACGTTCAGCGTGTGATGCCCATCCCCCCCGGTGCCGCAGACGTCGATCGTGCCCGCAGGGGCTTCGATCGGGATCAGCCTTTCGCGCATCGCGCGCGCGGCCTCGGCGATTTCGATCGAGGTCTCGCCGCGCTCGGCCAGCCGGGTCAGGAAGTCGGCGGTCGCCTCGTCACCTGCGCGCCCGTCGAGAATGTCGGCGAAGGCGGCATGGGCCGTCTCGCGCGACAGCGGACTGACGGGATCGGGGAGCAGCGAGACGGTGGTCACGCCGCACGCTCGACCGGGGGACGAAGTCGCTCGGGCAGGTCGTGCGCGACGCCCGCCTCGCGCAGGAAATTGGCGAGCATGGCATGGCCATATTCGGTGGCGATGCTCTCGGGGTGGAACTGAACGCCGTGAATGGGCAGCGTCCGGTGGCGGAAGCCCATCACCGTGCCGTCCTCCGCGCGCGCGTTCACCACCAAGCTGTCGGGCACGTCGTTGACGATCAGCGAGTGATAGCGGGTGGCGGTGAAGGGCGAGGGCAGGCCGCGGAACAGCCCGGTCCCGTCATGATGGACGGGCGACGTCTTGCCATGCATCAGCCCGCCGCGCTGCACCAGCCCGCCGAAATGCTGGCCGATCGCCTGATGGCCCAGGCACACGCCCAGCAACGGGCGGCCCGCATCGGCGGCGGCGGCGACCAGGTCCAGGCTGACGCCCGCCTCGGTCGGCGTGCAGGGGCCGGGAGAGATGAGAAAGGCTTGCGCCCCCGACGACAGCGCTTGGCCCGCCGAGATCGCGTCGTTGCGGACCACCTCCACCTCGCTGCCCAATTCCTGAAGATAATGGACGAGGTTCCAGGTGAAGCTGTCGTAATTGTCGACGACCAGGATCATGGCACCGCCATAGCCGATCGTGCGGGCGGTGCAACGCCTGCTTGACGCAATCGGTATGTCGGGCGGTATGTCGGGCCCGGACGGACCGGACGACGCATGGCCGCAATTTCGCCCGAAAGACGCCGTTAGGGCGAACCGTTCAGCGTGGAGCCATGCGCCGCGTTCGACGTTGATGTCTCAAAGGAGTCCCGTTGCCATGGTCCGAGCCGCCCTGATTGCCGCCCTCTTGCTGACCCCGGGCGCTGCCTTCGCGCAACAGGCGACGCAGGACCAACAGGCTGCGACCGGCCAGCCGCCCAAGCGGGTGCGGCAGGTGACGCTGACCGGCGATCAGAAATGCCCGGAAAGCACCGCCGAGGAAGTGGTGGTCTGCGGCCGCGACGACGAACCCTATCGCATCCCCAAGGGCCTGCGCGACAACAAGCCGATCCCGGCGCAGAACCAGAGCTGGGTCAACCGCGCGGCGACGATGGACCAGGTCGGGCGTGTCGCGGGCGGCATCCCCGACACCTGCTCGCCGGTCGGCACGGGCGGGCAGAGCGGATGCAGCATGACCTGGAACCGCCAATTCGCCGACGAACGCCGCGCCCGCCGCGCGGAACAGACCCCGCCGGCTGCCGACGGGAATTAAGGCGGTTGCCCCTGACGCCGTTACTTGATGGCGATACACCTGGGCGAAGGCTGGGGTCTGGGGGGATTCATTTCCACGCGAAGACGGGAAGAATGTGTTCGCGCGGAGGTGTGGAGGACGCAGAGAGGTTGAGCCCGAGGCGACGGCAGTCCGCTTTTGCCATAGGATGAAGTATGAGGCGCGCTACCGAGCGTGTTAGCTTCTCTGCGTCCTCTGCGCCTCTGCGCGCAAAAAAGGATTGGCGTGTTCGCTAAAATTGTTGGGCCTGATCGACATTCAGGCGGCGGCGTCCCCATTCCTCCCCTGTAAGGGGAGGGGGACCATGCGAAGCATGGTGGAGGGGTGTTCCCCTATCGAGAGCGCGACACCCCTCCGTCAGGCCTGACGGCCTGCCACCTTCCTTCCAGGGGAGGAATGAATGGATGAATGGCGATCGATTCCCGACCCCGGCCTTCGCCGGGGTGGTTCAAGGCTGGGGTCGGGCCACCTCTCGCTGATCCGTCTTAAAGAGGCGTCCGACCCAATCAGCGAATGGCCGAACCGCCCCTATTGGCCGAAACCGCCTGCGCCCGCCCGCGCCACCGCGTCTCTGGCGGCGGCGAGCATCGCTCCGGCCTTGGCTTCGCATTCGCGTTGTTCATAGGCGGGGTCGCTGTCGGCGACGATGCCTGCGCCCGCCTGGACGTGGATGGTCCCGTCCTTGACCACGGCGGTCCGCAGCACGATGCACGAGTCCATCGACCCGTCCGGCGAGAAATAGCCGACGCCGCCCGCATAGGCCCCGCGCCGCTCGGGCTCCAGTTCGGCGATGATCTGGCACGCGCGGACCTTGGGCGCGCCGCTGACCGTGCCCGCCGGGAAGCCCGCGAACAGGGCATCCAGCGCGTCCTTGTCGTCGCCCAGCCGTCCGACGACGTTGGAGACGATGTGCATGACATGGCTGTAGAATTCGACTGTATAGCTGTCGGTCACCCGCACGCTGCCCGCCGATGCCGCTCGACCCACATCGTTGCGGCCCAGGTCGAGCAGCATCAGATGCTCGGCACGCTCCTTGGGATCGGCAAGCAGGCTGTCGCGGTTCGCGGCATCCTCGGCTCCGGTACGTCCACGCGGACGGGTGCCCGCGATCGGGCGGATCGTCACCTCGCCGTCGCGGACGCGGACCAGGATTTCGGGGCTCGATCCGATCAGCGAGAAGCCGGGCAGGTCGAGATGGTAGAGGAAGGGCGAGGGGTTGATCCGCCGCAGGCTGCGATACAGCTCGAACGGCGGCAGCGTGAAGGGCGCGGAGAAACGCTGCGCCAGCACCACCTGAAATATGTCGCCCGCGACGATATAGTCCTTCGCCCGGGCCACCATCTCGGCGTAGCGGCCTTGCGGCAGAGCGGAGGTGTAGACAGGCTCGGGCAGGTCGGCGCGGACTGGTGAGGGGAGCGTGGTCGTCGCCAGCCGGGCGGCGGTGGCGTCCAGCCGCTCCTCCGCCTCGGCGACCATCCGCCCCGCATCGCGTGCGGCATCGGGCCAGACCGGCGCGACCAGATACAGCGCATCGGCCAGCCGGTCGAAGACCAGAATGACCGTGGGGCGCACGAAGATCATGTCGGGCAGGCCGAGCGGATCGCTCTCCGGCTGGGGCAGATCCTCGACCAGTCCGACCGTCTCATAGCCGAAATAGCCGACCAGACAGGCAAGAGCGGAGGGCAGCCCTTCCGGCACTTCGGCGCGACATTCGGCGACCAGGCTGCGGAGCGCGGCGAGCGTCGGTTGCGAGCACGGCTCGAACGCCTCGCGGTCGGTGGCCCAGCGACGGTTGATCGCCGCCGCATGGCCATGCGCGCGGAACACCAGATCGGGGGCGAGGCCGATCAGGCTGTAGCGCCCGCGCGTCGCGCCGCCCTCGACCGATTCGAGCAGGAAGTCGCCGCGACCCGGCTCGATCAGCTTGAGCGCCGCCGCCACCGGGGTTTCGGTGTCGGCGATCTGCCGCCGCCAGATCAGCACCGGGCGACCGGCGCGAAGCCGGTCGGCGGCGCCGTCGGCGGCGTTCGCCTCAGTTGCCGCCATTGTTCAGCAGTTCTGCGCGGACCTTCGCCACCGCCTTGGGATCGGTCTTCACGCCGACCGAGTCGCGAACGGCGCGGGCGAATTGCGAGACATATTCGCGGCCGATCAGGCGACCGATATCGGCGCGCGCGGCGCGGATCGCGGCTTCGTTGCCGGCGGCGTTGCCCGCCTCGATCTTGTTCACGCGCAGGATGTACCAGCCTTCGTTCTGCGGCGCCTCCAGCGTACGCGCCTTGTTCTGCGGCATCGAGAAGAGCAGCGCGAGCGGCGCGGCGGCGGGCGTGTTCTGCGCGGCGGCCAGATCGCGGCGCGACGCGGCGATCGGGCGGACCGGCGGCACCGCCAGGCCGGTTTCCTTCAGCGCCTGCGCCATCGGCATGCCCTTGTTCACCTTGGCGAGCACCGCATTGGCGAGCTTGCGCGCGGCGGTACGGGCGCGGTCGGCGTTCAGGTCGGCAAAGACCTGGTTGCGTACCTGCGCCAGCGGACGCGGGGCGGAGCGCTGGATCTGGCCGACGCCGACGACCGCGAAGCCGCCATCCTGCCCGACCGGCACGATCTGCGGCGCGTCGCCTTCCTCGGCAGTGAAGGCGGCGGTGATCATCGCGCGCTGCTCCGGCGTGGGCTGGAAGGTCGGCGCATCGGGCGCGGCCCCTTGCGCGGTCACCGCCGGGGTGGTCTGCGCCTGCAACTTGCGGTCGTTGACGACCTCGTCGAAGGTCGCGTTGCCGGACAACGCGTCCTCTATCGTGTTGCGCATCTCGCCCAGCGCGGCGGCCTGCTTCTGCTTGGTCAACTCCGCGACGATCTCGGGCCGTGCCTGCGCCAGTGTCTTGCCGGGAACCTGGGTGATCGCATCGACCTTGGCGACGACGAAGCCCAGCGTGCCGCGAACCGGACCGACGACCGACCCTTGCGCGGCGCCGAACACCGCGTCGGCGACGGCGGCGGAGGCCTGCGTCGTGTAGGTGGCCTTGTCGACACCCTTCTGGGTCGATGCTTCCAGCCCGGCGGCGCGGGCGGCATCGGCGAGCGAGGCACCGCCCTTCGCCTTGGCCGCCAGCGCGTTGGCGCCCGCCTGATCGGCGACGATCACCTGGGTCACGTCACGCTTCTGGGTCGCGGCATAACGCGACTGGTTGGTCTGATAATAGCGCGCGATCTCCGCCTCGCTGGGTGTCGCGCCGGCCGCGACGGCGGCGGGCGTCACCAGCGCGTAGCGGACGACACGGCGCTCGGGCAGCGTGTAACGCTGGACGTTGCGCTGATAGAAGGTCTGAATCTCGGCATCGGTCGGGGCGGCCCCGGCGGGCACCAGACGGGTCGGGATATAGCCGACCTCGCCCTCCCGCTTTTCCAGCAGCAGCGAGGCATAGGGCAGCGCCATCTGCATCGCGAACTGGGTCGCGCCGATGGTCGGCACGGTCAGCTGCTGCGCATAGCTGGTCCGCTCGATATCGGTCCGCACTTGCGCATCGGTCATCTTCCGCTGCGCCAGAAGCTGTTGATAGAGCGCCGGATCGAACTGCCCATTGGGCCCGCGAAAAGCGGGGATCGAGGCGATCTGGCCATCGACCAGGCGGCGCGACACGACCATGCCCTGATCCTTGCCGAACTGTTCGAGTGACAGTCCGGTGATCTCGCGCTGGAGCACGCCCTCGAACCCGCCCGCCGCGACGAACTGCGCCATGTCGAGCGTCGGCTGTTCCTGGCGATAGGCCGCGACCTCGTTCTGCGCGGCGGTGCGCAGGTCGTTGGCAGTGACCTTCGCACCGCCGACCTTGGCGACGTCGGACCCGCCCAGACCGCCCGCCATGCCGGCGATGTTCGACACGTCACCCGCCGCGAACGCGATCGCGATCACGCCGAGCACGATGAAGGTCACGACAACGCCGGCCTTGGAATTGATGATCCGGCGGAAGAAGCTGAGCATGGACGACCGATCGGCAAGAAAGAAAATCGGGACGTGCTTTAGGGGCGAGGCGGCCCCGCATCAAGCTTGTGCGACAAGCGCAATACGCTATCGATGTTGAACACGTAAAACAGACGACTCAATGGGAGCCTGAATATGGCAAGGCGCAAATTGGTGGCGGGCAACTGGAAGATGAACGGCTCGCGCGCTGCTCTGGCTGAGCTGGACGCCATGGCGCGGGCAGCAGAAGCGGCCCCGAACGTCGATGTCGCGATGGCGGTACCCTTCACCCTGATCGGCCCCGCCGCCGAGCGGGTGCCCGGACTGTCGATCGGCGCGGAGGATGTGCACGAGGCCGATTCGGGCGCGCATACCGGCTGCGTCTCGGCGGCGATGGTCAAGGAAGCGGGCGCCCGCTTCACCATCGTCGGCCATTCGGAGCGTCGTGCGGACCAGGGCGAGACCAGCCAGGACGCCTGGGCCAAGGCGGCGGCGGCGCATCGCCAGGGGCTGAACGTCATCCTGTGCTGCGGCGAGACCGAGGCGGAGCGCAATGCCGGCCGCGCCGAGCGCGTGGTGCAGGCGCAGATCGAGAAGTCGGTGCCCGACAATGCGGATGGAAGCTGGTTCACCCTCGCCTATGAACCGCGCTGGGCGATTGGCACGGGGCGCACGCCGACGCTGGACGAGATCGCGACGATCCATTCCATCGCGCGCGCCAAGCTGCGGATGCTGATCGGCGATGCGGCGGACGGGGTGCGGATTCTCTACGGCGGATCGGTGACGGGGGAGAATGCGGCGACCTTGCTGGCGGTCGAGAATGTCGACGGCGCGCTGGTCGGCGGCGCGAGCCTGACCGCCGCGAAGTTCGTGCCGATCATCGAGGCGGCGGCGGGGTTGTGATATGGGGTGAGGGCGGGGCGTGGCCTTCGACTTCGCTCAGGCTGAACGGAGGTTGGGTTTTATTCCCGACAGCCGTTCACGCTGAGCGAAGTCGAAGCGCACGCTCCGTCGTTCGCCCATAAGCCGGTTGTACCCTTGCTCCGTTCAGCCTGAGCGAGGCCGAAGGCTACGCCCACCGGTCACCTCACTGAATACCGCCCCTTCAACATCCGATACGCCGCGCGCAACGCATAGGCGTCGCCCCCTTTGGGCCGTCCCGGCTTGGCGGAGGGCCGCCAGGCGAACACATCCAGATGCGCCCAGGCCGTCTCCTTGGGTACGAAGCGCCGCAGGAACAGGGCCGCCGTGATCGCGCCCGCGAAACCGCCGTCCGGGGCATTGACCATGTCGGCGATGTCGGACTTCAACATCTCGTCATAACCGTCCCAGAGCGGTAGCCGCCAGACCGGGTCCTCCTCGGCCACGCCCGCCGCCAGCAGGTCAGCCGCAAGCGCCTCGTCATCGGTGAACAGCGGCGGCAGGTCCGGCCCCAACGCCACGCGCGCCGCGCCGGTCAGGGTCGCGAAGTCGAGGGTCAGTTCGGGCTTCTCCTCGCCAGCACGGGTCAGCGCGTCGCCCAGGATCAGGCGACCTTCGGCATCGGTATTGGTGTTCTCGACCGTCAGGCCCTTGCGGGTCTTCAGCACGTCCCCGGGGCGGAAGGACGCGCCCGACACGGCATTCTCGACCGCCGGGATCAGCAAATGGAGCCGCACCGGCAGTCTCGCCGCCATCACCAGCTCGGCCAGCGCCAGGGCGTGGGCCGCCCCGCCCATGTCCTTCTTCATCAGGCGCATGCCCGCCGACGGCTTGATGTCGAGCCCGCCGGTATCGAAGCACACGCCCTTGCCGACGATGGCGATGCGCGGATGGCCGGGATCGCCCCAGTGGAGTTCGATCAGCCGGGGCGCACGTTCGCGCACCGCCGCCCGGCCGACCGCATGGATCATCGGATAATCGCGGGCCAGCGTTTCCCCCGTGGTGACGCTGATCTCCGCATGATGCGCGCGGGCGAGCGCTTGCGCTTCCGCCTCCAGTTCGGCGGGGCCCAGGTCGCCCGCGCCGGTATTGACCAGATCGCGAATCTGCGCGGTGGCGGCGGCGATGCGGAGCAGTTCGTCGCGGTGACCGACGTCGCGGGTCAACAGGACGCGCGGCCCCGCATCCTCGGCCTTGCGATAGCGGGTGAAGCGATACTGGCCGAGCAGCCAACCCAAGGCATTCGCCCCGACCTCCGCCCCGTCGAGGCGGTAGCTGCCTTCGGGCAAGGACTCCGCCAGCTTGGCGAGCGCCCAGGGCGATGCGGGATCGGCCACGCCCGCGACGACGGCGATATCGGCCTCGTGCGGGATCAGCAGGACGCTGTTGGGCTTGGCGGTGAAGCGCTGCGCCGCCGCCAGCGCGCGGATCGCGGCGGGCTGGCGGGTCAGCCAGGCGTCGAAGCCGGACGGCGCGAGAAGCGTGATCGCACGCGCGGGCTGGCCGCGATCGGGTTGCAGCAGGGGGGAGAAGTCCATCATTCGGCGGGGCTTACCAGAAACTGTTCGATCTTTCCGCCCGTGCCGGGTTCGGCATAGGTGCTGATCCGCAGCGATCGCGACGGATAGCTGACGCGATAGGACCGGTTGACGAACCCGCCGCGCAGGCGGGTGCGCCCGACCTGCTCGATCTTGGCCGGCGTGCCCAGCGGCGACAGGCTGGTCCTGTAATCGGAGATGGTCGCCAGGGTGAAATAATAGGCTGCGTCCTCGGTCAGCAGCGTGCGGTCGAGATTGCCCGCCTGCAACTGCGCATAGACGCGCCTGGTCCGGTCGAGCGCGGCGGCGTCCTCGACACTGGCCTGGGGGGCGGGGAGGACGATGTCCGAAATCCCCTTGGCGATGCGGTTCTGCGCGTCGGCGAACCAGGCATTCACCGCGACCACCACGGCGGCCTTGTCGTCGGGATAGACGATGTTCTCGGTCAGGAAGCCGACCGCCTCGCCGCTATGTTCGACCATGCGGCGGCCATTGTCGTTGCCGACCCCGACGCCCAGCCCGTAATTGGTGTTGGAGCCGTCGGTCAGCTTGACCGGACGTTCCTGCTCGGCCCAGTCCTTCGCGGGCAGCAGCGTGCGGTTCATCCGCGCCACGTCCCATTTGGCGAGATCCTCCGCCGACATGGAAAGCTCGCCCGCCGCATAGAGCCAGCCGGAGGCGGCGGGGGTCTCCACCCGGACGGGGCCGAGCGCGTGGCGCAGATAGCCCTGCGGGAAGCCGGGGCCGACCGCCTTGTCCTGATCCACGGCACGGATGCCGATCGGGCGGAACACCCGCGCTTGGAGGAAGTCGAGCAGCGATTGCCCGGCGACCTTCTCGACGATCATCCCCGCCACGACATAGCCGGTATTGGAATATTGCCACTGGGTGCCGGGCGCGAAGTCTAGCGGTGCCTTGGCCCAACGATCGACGATGCCTTGCGGGCTGGTCGGGGTCGCCATCGCCTTGAAGCTGTAATCCTGCGGCCAATAGTCGCGCAGGCCCGAGGTGTGGCTGAGCAACTGGCGGATGGTGATCTTGTCGCCCTCGGTGACGCCGGAGATGTATTTGGAGACGCTGTCATCGAGCGACAGCTTGCCCTCGTCCGCCAGCAACAGGATCGCGGCGGCGGTGAACTGCTTCGACACGGAGGCGATCTGATAGGGGAGTTTGGGGTCGGCGGGGCCAGTCTGCCCTTCGAACTGCTTGCCGTAAGCCTTGGCGAGGACGATCCTGCCGCCGCGCACCACCGCGATCGAGGCGGAGGGGACGCCGGTGTCCGCCAGCGTCTTTTGCACCAGCGCATCGATCTTCTGGGTTTCCGCCGGGGTCAGGGCTTGGGCGGCGAGCGGGGCGGGGGCGATCAGCGCGATCGCCGCCAGCAATGTCGGGTATCTCATGCGAGCAAGGAAGCAGGTTTGTGGGGGCGGTGCAACGGGTTCGGGGCGTGCGCTTCGACTTCGCTCAGCGTGAAAGGTGGTTGGCATTGCCTCCCTCGCGCCGTTCGGCCTGCGCGAAGTGGGAAGAATGCCCCTCCACCGCTCGCGTCAGCGAGTGGTGGAGGAGCCGGGCAACGCCCGTGGCTATCGGATATAGATGCTCACGCGTTTCCGGTAACGGGAACGCCGTACAAGTCGTGGTCGTCCGCATCCTCGATCGCGACGGGTACGATATCGCCGACCGCCAAATGCCCGGCATCGCGCAGGAAGACCTCACCGTCGATCTCGGGCGCATCGGCCTGGGAACGGCCGGTCGCACCACCTTCCTCGTCCACCGCGTCGATGATGACCGGCAGGGTGCGGCCCACCTTGGCGGCGAGCTTGGCGGCGGAGATGGCGGCGGTCTTTTCCATGATCCGCGCGTAACGCTCTTCCTTCACCTCCTCGGGGACGTGATCGGGCAGGGCATTGGCGGCGGCGCCCTCGACGGGTTCGAAGCGGAAGGCGCCAACCCGGTCGAGCTGGGCCTCGTCCAGCCAGTCGAGCAGATATTCGAAATCCTCTTCCGTCTCGCCGGGGAAGCCGACGACGAAGGTCGAGCGGATCGCGATGTCGGGGCAGATGTCGCGCCACTGGTGGATGCGGCTCAACACCTTGGCATCGTTGCCGGGCCGCTTCATGCGGCGGAGGACGGACGGCGCGGCATGCTGGAACGGGATGTCCAGATAGGGCAGCACCAAGCCTTCCGCCATCAGCGGGATCACCTGATCCACATGCGGATAGGGATAGACATAGTGCAGTCGCACCCAGGGGGCGATCTTGCCCAGTTCGCGGGCCAGGTCGGTCATGTGCGGCACGACCTCCTGCCCCTTCCACATGCGGGGCTCGCGCCGAATGTCGATGCCATAGGCCGAGGTGTCTTGGCTGATGACCAGCAGCTCGCGCGTGCCCGCCGCGACCAGCTTCTCCGCCTCGCGCAGGATCGCGTCGGGGCGACGGCTAACCAGGTCGCCGCGAAGGCTGGGGATGATGCAGAAGCTGCACCGGTGGTTGCAGCCCTCCGAAATCTTCAGATAGCTGTAATGGCGCGGGGTCAGTTTCAGACCCGCATCGGGGATCAGGTCGATATAGGGCGACAGGTTCGCGGGCGCGGCGGCGTGAACCGCCTCCACCACCTGCTCATATTCATGCGCGCCGGTGATCGCGAGCACGTCCGGGAAGCGGGTGCGGATCGCCTCGGCTTCCTTGCCCATGCAGCCAGTCACGATGACGCGGCCATTTTCCTTGATCGCCTCGCCGATCGCCTCCAGGCTTTCCTCCTTGGCGGAGTCGAGAAAGCCGCAGGTGTTGACCAGCACAACGTCCGCCCCGGCATAGTCGGGTGACATCTGATAGCCATCGGCGCGAAGCTGGGTCAGGATGCGTTCGCTGTCGACCAGATTCTTGGGACAGCCGAGCGAGACCATGCCGACGCGCGGCGGAGTGGGGAGTTTGGTTGCCATGGGATACGCGCGCACATAGTCCAGATCGGAACGCTTTTCCAGATGTGCTTGCGCCAGGTGGTCGACAGGTCCCCGCGATCCCGGCATGAGGGGGGCGGGTTCACAAAGGTTAAATTGGCGATGCTGGCGATCGGATTGATGTCGGGAACCTCGCTGGACGGCGTGGACGCCGCCTTGGTCGAGACGGATGGCGAGGCGCTGGTGCGCCCCGTCGCCTTTCGCTCCGAAACCTATTCGGACGGCGCGCGCGCCGAACTGGCGGAGGCGACCGCGATGGCGCTGACCTTCGATCGCCCGCGCGCCAGCCCGCCCATCGTCGCGGCGGGCGACCTGATCGTGCGGACCCATGCGATGGTCGTGCAGAAGCTGCTGCGCGATGCGGGTGTCGAGGCGGGACGGGTCGATGTCATCGGTTTCCACGGCCAGACCGTGGCGCACCGCCCCGATCGCGGCTGGACCTGGCAGATCGGCGATGGACAGGCACTGGCCGATGCCACCGGGATCGTCACCGTGTCCGACTTCCGCTCCGCCGATGTCGCGGCGGGCGGGCAGGGGGCGCCGCTGATCCCGATCTATCATGCGGCACTGGCCGCCGGGTTGGAAAAGCCGGTCGCCATCCTCAACCTGGGTGGGGTCGCGAACATCACCTGGGTCGGCCGCGACGGAGCGCTGGTCGCGTTCGATACCGGGCCCGCCAATGGCCTGATCGACAGCTGGATGGAAGCGGAGACCGGCCAGCGTTACGACGCGGACGGCGCGCTGGCGGCGACGGGGCGGGTCGAGCCGACCGTGCTGGACACGATGATGGACAATGGCTGGTTCGATCTGGCGCCGCCCAAGTCGCTGGACCGCAACGACTTCACCATCCAGCCGGCGCGGGGCCTGTCGGCGGCGGACGGGGCGGCGACGCTGACCGCCTTTACCGCGCGGACCGTGGCGCGGGCGCTGGACCATCTGCCCGAGCGGCCCCGGCGGCTGCTGGTCGCAGGCGGCGGGCGGCATAATGCGACGATGCTCCGCACGATCGGGCAGGAAACCGGACTGACGCCCGAGCCGACCGAGGCGCTCGGCTGGAACGGCGACGCGATGGAGGCCGAGGGTTTCGCCTATATGGCGGTACGGCGGCTGAACGGGCGCCCGATCAGCTTTCCGGGCACGACCGGTGTGGCGCAGGCGATGACCGGCGGCGTGATCCACCGGCCAGCCATGAACTGACCGCCTTTATGGCGCGTAAGGGAGGAACGACTTATCGCTCCGCTAAGATCGACAACCATCGAATCCACGATCCGAGCGGAACCGCTAACCTCTTTTTTGCGCGCGGAGGCGCAGAGAACGCAGAGAAATCATGCTCGCGCGGTAGCGCGTCTCGCTGCTCTTCGAATGGTGAAAGTCGACTGCTGTCGCCTAGAGCACGACCTCTCTGCGCTCTCCGCGCTTCCGCGCGAACACATTCTTCGTGCGTTCGCGTAAAATGAATGTCGATTGCTACTAGCAATCAGCGGGCGACATAGGCGTCGATCAGCGCGCCGACATAATCGGGCTTGTCGCTGGTCAATTCGGGTGCGGCGCGGCCCTTGCCATAGATGAAGCCGTAGATCGGATAGGTGGAACTGCCCAACCCGTCCGAGTCGCGGAACCAGACCTTCACCATGCTCCAGTCATTGGCGGGGGACACGTCGAACAACGTCACATCCTGTTCGGCATGGCCGCGCTCGCCGTTCTGGATCGACCAGTTGGCGTGGGTCAGCATCAGTACCCGGTCCTCGACCACGCGGCTGACCACTGCGACATGGCCCAGCGGCAGGCGGCTGGTCTTTTCGAAGACGACGACCGCGCCGACGCGGGGACTATGCCCGCGCGGATACTTCCCTTCGGCCTGGTTCCACCAGGTCCAGGCGTCGCCATAGATGGAAATGCCGGAGGCCTCGCGCGCGAAGGGCACGCATTGCCCGACATAATCGAGCAGCGATCGCGCTTCGGCCGACACGGCGACCGTCAGTGCGCAGAGCGAGAGGGCTGCTTTGGACACCAGGGCTTTCATGACGATCACGCTAAGCCCGGCGGATTAATCGTGAACTGTTCAAGATGGTTAACGGGCCGGTAGCTCGCCCGACCGAGTGTTTCGCGCGACGGGCGGACGACGCGCGGGGCCGGTCGTCCCTAGCCGCGTCGCGCGCTGGCCCGCGCCTCCAGCAAATCCCAGAGGACCCGATGCTGGACGAGCAACTGAGTCGCGCCGAAACCCCGCGCCCGCGCCAGGCCCAGCGTCGCCGCCTCTTCCTCGGTCATGTCGAGCAACGGTTCGGGCAACTGGTTGACGGGAGCGGACAGGCCGAAGCGGCGGGCCGCCTGGTCCAGAAGCTGTCGGATGGTCCGCCAGTCGAGGATCAGCGCGCAGACCGCGCCCGTCGCGCATCCGCGACGATCCGAATTGGCGAGCATCTCCAGCGTCTGGCGCAACTGGGTCAGCGCCGCATCGGTTTGCGCCTGACCCGGTGTCGAGGGAAGCGGGCCCGCCGCCGAGGTCAGATTGGCGAGAAAGGCCCGTTCATGGGCGAAGGCATTGGACGACTGGATCAACCAGGGCAGCGTTTCGATCTGGATGCCACGCGCCATGGCGTAATCGATCATGCACGGATGGTTGCCATGGACCGCGCACACCGCATGAACCGCATCGGTCAGGTCATGCAGCAGCGCCTGTGGCAGGAGCAGCGACTGGACATGAGGATGCCCCGCGCTGCCCGAACGCGCCAGGATCGCCCGGATGTCACCCCGTCGATCGTTCTGAATGTCGAATGCGCTGGTCGCCGCCATGTCCGTTCCGATAATGTACGGATCGCGACGCCGGGGATGATGTCCTCGTGTCGTTCCCGCCCGAAGGGTCTAAACAAATTTCGTTAATGGCGGGTTTACGAAGAATTTACGCCGACATGGCCGGTTTTCCGTGTGTTCGGGAGTATCCTGCCGGGCAGGGGAGGATCACGCTTGCCGGATCGGCATGGCGTCGCGATAACGCCCGGCGACGCGCCGGGACCGATCCGGCGGATATGGGTCTGGAGTGGTATGAATGCACAAATGGGTGCTGGGTCTGGCGCTGGCGTCGGTGGGGGCGTCGGTGACATCGGGAATGGGGGCATTGGCCATGGCTGCTGAGCCGGAAAAGCAGGGCGAACTGACGCTGAAGCGCGTCTTCGGAAGCCCGGACCTGTCGGGATCGCAGCCGCGCGGTCTTCGCCTGTCGCCCGATGGCACGCTCCTCACCTCGCTGCGCCCGCGCGCCGATGAGCGTGAGCGGCTGGACCTCTGGGCGCGCGATACGCGGACCGGCGAGGAGCGGATGCTGGTCGACTCCAAGAAGGTCGGATCGGGCGCGGAACTGTCAGAGGCGGAAAAGATGCAGCGCGAGCGTGCGCGTATCGGCGGGTCGAAGGGCATAGTGGCCTATGACTGGGCGCCCGACGGCAAGTCGATCCTGGTGCCGCTGGACGGCGACCTTTACCTTGCCGGGCTGGACGGCACGGTCCGTCGCCTGACCAACACGCCGGGCGGCGAATTGAACCCGATCGTCAGCCCCAAGGGCGGCTTCGTCAGCTTCGTGCGCGACCAGAACCTCTGGGCCCTACCGCTCAATGGGCCTTTGGGTGGCGGTGAGGCGCGTGCGCTGACCAAGGAGGGCGGCGGCACCGTCCATTTCGGCGAGGCGGAGTTCGTCGCGCAGGAGGAAATGCACCGCTTCACCGGCTATTGGTGGAGCCCCGACGAGCGCTACATCGCGGTCGAGCGCTTCGACGAGGCGCCCGTCAAGGTCGCGGTCCGCGCCGCCATCGGTGCGGCGGGCACCAAGGTCTATGAACAACGCTATCCGGCGGCGGGCACGCCCAATGCACTGGTCGATCTTTATGTCATGAAGGCGGATGGGTCGGGCCGGGTGAAGGTCGATCTCGGCACCAACCCCGACATCTATCTGGCCCGCGTCGACTGGACGCCCGACGGCTCGGCCATGCTGGTCCAGCGCCAGAGCCGCGACCAGAAGACGCTCGACATGCTGCGTGTCGATCCCAGGACCGGCCGGTCAACCGTCCTCTTTACCGAGCGTTCGGGCGATCGGAGCTGGCTGAACCTGTCCGACGCCTATCGCCCGCTGAAGGACGGTAGCCTCATCTGGCGGTCCGAGCGGGACGGCTATGGCCATCTCTATCATTTCGCGAACGGCCAGTGGACGCAGCTCACCCAGGGGCCGTGGGTCGTCACCAATCTGGTCGGCGTCGATGAGGCGAAGGGACGGCTTTATTTCACCGGCCTGAAGGACGATGTCCTCGAACAGCATCTCTATGCCGTCGACATCGCAAAGCCGAACGTCATCACCCGCCTGACCGAGCGCGGCTATACCAACAGCGCGTCGATGGATTCGTCGGCCAGCCGCTTCATCGTCTCGCGCTCCAGCCCGAGCCAGCCGACCCAGGTCTATCTGGCCGACACGAGCGGCAAGCGGCTGAACTGGATCAACGAGAATGCGATTGTCGCCGGGCATCCCTATGCCCCCTATCTCGCCAGCCACCGCGAGACCAAGTTCGGCACGATCAAGGCCGATGACGGCACGACGCTCTATTGGGAGATGATCACGCCCAAGCTGGAGCCGGGCAAGCGCTATCCGGTCTTCTTCCAGCATTATGGCGGCCCCGGCACCGGTCAGCAGGTCACGCGCGGCTGGCAAGGGGCTCTGCCGCAATATCTGGTCGACCAGGGCTGGATCTTCTTCCAGATCGACAATCGCGGCTCCTATAATCGCGGCAAGGCGTTCGAGGACGCCATTTATCACGCGATGGGCACGGTCGAAGTCGCCGACCAGCTGGCAGGGGCGAACTATCTGAAGACGCTGCCCTTCGTCGATCCTGCGCGGATCGCGACCTATGGCTGGTCGTATGGCGGCTATATGTCGATCAAGATGCTTCAGAAGACGCCGGGCGTCTATGCCGCCGCCGTGTCGGGCGCGCCGGTGACCGACTGGCAACTCTACGACACCCATTATACGGAGCGCTATCTGGGCGATCCGCGTACCGACCCGCAAAGCTATGCGACGTCGCAAGCCATCACCGAGGCGGCGAAAATCCGCGACTTGCTGATGCTGATCCACGGCATGGCGGACGATAACGTCTTCCTCGACAATGCGACCGCCTTCGCCGCCGAGATGCAGAAGACCGATACGCCGTTCGAGATGATGCTCTACCCCGGCCAGACTCACCGCGTCGGCGGTCCCGGCGTGTCGGAACATCTGTGGCATACGATCCTGAACTTCCTGGATCGCACGGTGAAGGACAAGCCGGCGAAGAAGTGATCCCAATCCTCCCCGGCACGGGGAGGGGGACCATGCGCAGCATGGTGGAGGGGGCGTGCCGCAAAGGTCGACCTATGCGGCACGCCCCCTCCGTCAGCGCTGGCGCGCTGCCACCTCCCCGTAACGGGGAGGATCTAGGGGCCTTCACATGGCATTTCTGAAGACCTTCCACCTCTGGCCGTTCCTCGACACGCTGGTCAGCTATCTGACCGCGTTCATCCTCGGCACCGTGATCGGCGCGGAGCGGCAGTATCGCCAGCGGACGGCGGGCCTGCGCACCAATGCGCTGGTCGCGATCGGCGCGGCGGCGTTCGTCGATCTCGGGCAGCGGCTGGGCGGCGATGTCGAGTCGATCCGCATCATCGCCTATGTCGTCTCGGGCATCGGCTTCCTGGGCGCGGGCGTCATTATGAAGGAGGGGATGAACGTCCGCGGGCTGAACACCGCGGCGACCCTCTGGTGCTCGGCGGCAGTGGGCTCGATCGCGGGCAGCGACATGGTGGCGGAGGCGATGCTGCTGACCGTCGTGGTCCTGCTCGCCAACACCGCGCTGCGCCCGCTGGTCGATGCGATCAACCGCTTTCCCGTCGAAGGGCGGCATGTCGAGGCGACCTATTCGGTCAGCCTGACCACGACCGCTGCCCAGGCGGGGCCGGTCGGCGATATGCTGGTCGAGCATCTGGAACGCGCCGGGCTCCCGGTCGGCGAACTGGATACCGAAGAGCTGGGTGAGGGCCAGGTTACCGTCAACGCCACCTTGACCAGCACCATTGTCGAGGCGGGCGAACTCGACCGCATCACCGACCATTTCCAGTCCGTCCACGGCATCGCCCATGCAACCTGGGCGGCGAGCACGCATGACTAGCATTTCCTTGCGACTCCCCTCCCGCTTGCGGAAGGGGGACGCGGCATTGCCCAGCGCATCAATCCCCAACCTCCGCTTGCCCGGCACAAATGCGCACTATTCGCAAAGTTGGTGGACGTATCTGCGCAATGACGCTACCGGCTCACGCTTCCGAGTGGAGGATTGAATGGGTTATCGCGTGGTGGTCGCCGGGGCGTCGGGCAATGTCGGCCGGGAAATGATCAACATTCTGGCGGAGCGGGAATTCCCGATCGACGAGCTGGCGGTCGTCGCCTCGTCGCGCAGCCAGGGCGACCAGATCGAATTTGGTGAGACGGGCAAGAAACTCACCATCAAGAATATCGAGCATTTCGATCCCACCGGCTGGGACATCGCGCTGTTCGCCATCGGCAGCGACGCGACCAAGGTCTATGCGCCGAAGTTCGCCGCCGCCGGCTGCGTCGTGATCGACAATTCGTCGCTTTACCGCATGGACCCGGACGTGCCCCTGATCGTGCCGGAGGTGAACCCGGACGCCATCGACGGCTATACGGCCCGGAACATCATCGCCAACCCCAATTGCTCGACCGCGCAGATGGTCGTGGCGCTGAAGCCGCTGCACGACAAGGCGACGATCAAGCGCGTCGTCGTCGCGACCTATCAGTCGGTGTCGGGCGCGGGCAAGGCGGGCATGGATGAGCTGTTCGAGCAGAGCCGCAACATCTTCGTCGGCGACCCCGCCGAGCCCAAGAAGTTCACCAAGCAGATCGCCTTCAACGTGATCCCGCATATCGACAGCTTCCTGGACGACGGCTCGACCAAGGAAGAGTGGAAGATGGTGGCCGAGACCAAGAAGATCCTCGACCCCAAGGTGAAGGTCACCGCCACCTGCGTCCGCGTACCGGTGTTCGTCGGCCATTCCGAGGCGCTGAACATCGAGTTCGAGGACGAGATTTCGGCTCAGGAAGCCCAGGACATCCTGCGCGAGGCGCCCGGCGTCATGCTGATCGACAAGCGCGAGGATGGCGGATACGTGACGCCGGTCGAGTGCGTCGGCGACTATGCGACCTTCATCAGCCGGGTGCGCGAGGACTCGACGGTCGATAACGGCCTGTCGCTGTGGTGCGTGTCGGACAATCTGCGGAAAGGTGCCGCGCTGAACGCGGTGCAGATCGCCGAACTGCTCGGCCGCCGCCACCTGAAGAAGGGCTGACGTAAAACTCCTCCCCGGCAACGGGGAGGGTGTGCGGGCTTTGACGTGCCCCCGGCACGTCAAGATGGTGCCGGGGGCACCATCTCGCCCGCACACATGCGCACCATGGTGGAGGGGGCTCTCCGCAAGGAATGCCCTATGAGGAAGCCCCCCTCCGTCAGCGCTTGCGCGCTGCCACCTCCCCGTGCCGTGGAGGATATACTCATCGACCCATATACAGCCCCGGCCGGTGCCAGGCGAACAGGATCAGGCTGATCGCCGCAGCGCTGATTGCCGACCACATCATCTGAACCCCCGATACGACCGGGATGGCCATCGCCAGGATGAAGACGTCCAGCGCGACCTGGGTCATGCCCATATTCCATCCGCGCTTGCGATAAAGCCAGATGGTGATGACGCCGGTCCCGCCGACCCCGGCCTGGTGCCGGGCCAGCGCCAAGATGCCCATGCCGATCACCGTTCCCCCGACCAGCGCAGCGAAGGCCGGGTGGACGCTGTCGACATGCACCGAGACGCGGGTGATCGCCGAGGCCGCGCCGATCCCGATATTGACCAGCACCGTCTTTACCGCGAACCGAGCGCCCATCACCTTGTGCGCGAACAGGAAGAAGGGGATGTTGACCAGCGTGAATAACACGCCGGCCGGCAGCGGGATCAGATAGGACAGCAGCAGCGCGACGCCCGCGATCCCGCCAGTCACCAGCCCCGCCGCCTTCAGGAACACCAGCCCCACGATCAACAGCGTGACGCCGATGAAGATCGCATAGGCATCCTCGAGCAGGCTGTGCGGGCGCCCGATCGGGCTGGGGGGAAGGGTGTCGGCGGGGGAAGCGTTGGCTGCGGTCATCGAGGGTCCGGTTATGGGTCCGGCATCCGCTCCCGATCATCCTGCTTCTCGTGGCAGGCCCATGCCTTATCGCAAAGCACCGCCGCCGCCAATTGGGCTATCGGATGATCAGCCAACCGATCCCGACGATCACCGCCAGCGCATAGAGCCCGCCCTGCGCACGCAGCAGATAGCTGGCCCCCAACACGCCGGTCGCCGCCAGCGCACAGGCCGCGACCCGGTCGGCGGCGATCCATTCCAGCACGATCAGCGCACCCGCCAGATTGGCGGCGGCGTTGATCGCGATCCAGAGATAGGAGGGCAGCACCCCGATCGATCCCCAGATCGGCAGCTTGATCGTCGCGAAGCCCCGCATCGTGCCGGGAAACAGATCGGCGGCGAGATGAAAGCCGACCCCGAAGCCCAGCCCCGCCGCAACACCCCAGGTGCGGATGTCGAACAGCGCGACATAGAAGGGCAGGATGCTGTGGATCAGCGCACTGCGATGCTGAAGCTGCAACGGCGTATCCAGATCGGGCAGCTTGGTCCCCGCCGCCGTTGCGACGGCGACGGTCGCGATCAGGACCCAGGGGCCGCTCCCCCCGGCAAAGGCCAGGACGACCGCGATCAACAGGAAAAGCGAGGCTGCCATTCATGGCGGCTAACCGTTTGTACCCCTTTTGTCCATGCCTGCGACTCGTGGATTTCTGCGGAAAATCCATGGAATCCCATGGGTCTTGAGGCATCCTTATGAGGAGTGCTGTGAAGTCTGGAACGGCGCGTCCAGGGATGACCGCCTTTGTCGGACAGGTACAATTTTTTGAGGGTGGCGGGGGCCCCCGAGCGAGGCATAGTCCGGGCCCATGACCATGCGGGCGAAACAGGGCATCGAGGCACTGACCGAGAAGGAGAAACAGACGCTGCGTCTGATCGTCCGGGGTCATGACGCCAAGTCGATCGCCCAAAGCCTCGACCTGTCGGTCCACACCATCAACGAGCGGTTGCGCGACGCTCGACGCAAATTGTCGGTATCGAGCAGTCGCGAGGCGGCGCGCCTGTTGCTCGACGCGGAGGGCGGAATGTTGGTCGTGGCCACCCCCGAAAATGCCGGGGACATGAGGATCGGGGAGGACCCGCCCGGCGAGACGGCGGATCAGGGGAGCGCGCCGCTCGACGGCGTCGGGCGCGGCAAAGGCCGCGCCCGGACCCTCATCGGAGCGATGCTCATGACCCTTGTCCTCAGCCTACTGGCCCTTGGCAGCCTGACCCATATGACCGCCGCGCCGCCTCAACCGACCCCCATGCCCGCTTCGACCCCGGCGCGCGATCCGGCGGTGGTGGATGCCGCGCAGCGCTTCCTGCAACTGATCGATCAGGGGAAATGGGCCGAGAGCTACCGCGCGACCAATGCCGCCTTCCGCAAGCTCAACACGGAGAAGGTCTGGGCCGCGACCTCCGAAAAGGTACGGACGCCGCTGGGGAAGGTCGTGTCGCGGACGTTCCTCAGCCAGGACGATATCCCCGCCCCGCCCGCAGGCTATCGGATGGTGCGGTTCAACACGCGCTTCGATAGCTCGGCGGATGTGATCGAGACGGTGACGCTGGAGCGCGAGAATGGCGGCTGGCGGGTCGCGGGGATCTACGTCGGCTAGGGGGCGAGTTCGGAACGTCCTGAACTCCTCCCCTGTAAGGGCAGGGGGACCATGCGCAGCATGGTGGAGGGGTGTCCCGCTCTTGAGAACGCGACACCCCTCCGTCAGGCCTGACGGCCTGCCACCTCCCCTTCCAGGGGAGGAATGGGTGAATGTCGATCCGGACTGAGGGAGGAATAGGGGCCAGACGCGAAGGGCCACCGATGTACCGATCAAGACGTGCACATCCCGCCCGATCCGATTAGGAGGCTGGCGTACCGCTTGCCCATCGGAGACCTGAGCCTTGGCCGACACCGCCCCCGAAACCCGCTTCTTCGACAGCTTCGACGGAACGCCGATCGCGTGGCGCGAAATGGGGGAGGGGCGGCCTGTGGTGCTGATCCACGGCTATTTCTCCGACGCCTATACCAATTGGATTCGCTACGGCCATGCTGCCGCCATCGCGGCCAAGGGCTACCGGGTCGTCATGCCTGATCTTCGTGCGCATGGGGAAAGCGGCAAGCCGCACGACCCCGCCGCCTATCCGAAGGACGCGCTGACCCGCGACGGTCATGCGCTGGTCGAGCATCTGGGGCTGACCGACTATGATCTGGGCGGCTATTCGCTGGGCGCGCGGACGGTCAGCCGGATGCTCGCGACGGGCGCGGCGCCGGGCAAGGCGATCTTCGCGGGGATGGGGCTGGAGGGGCTGCTCTACACCGATCGGCGGGTCGATCACTTCACCAATATCCTCACCCACCTGGGCGAGCATGAGCGCGGCACGCCGGAATGGATGGCGGAGGCGTTCCTGAAGACCACCGGCGGCGATCCGGTGGCGCTGCTCCATATCCTGCAGACCTTTGCCGATACGTCCTCGTCGGCCATCCAAGGCTTCGATCTGCCCACACTGGTCGTGGCGGGCGTCGACGATTTCGACAATGGCGCGGCGGTCGATCTGGCCGAGGCGTTGCCGCGTGGCCGCTATGTCGAGATTCCCGGCAACCATATGAGTTCGGTGACGAAACCGGAGCTGGGCGCGGCGATCGCGCAGTTCCTGAGCGCTTGACGGCGGCGACCAAAGCCGCGCAACTGCACGCCATCCGCCCCGTATCGAGGGCGAGCCATGATCTTTGGGGGATAGCATGATCCGTTCCGCCGTTTCCGGCACCGTGCTGGCGTTCCTGCTGGCCGGGACCGCCCAGGCACAGACCGCCGCCGCCACACCACAGGCCGCGACGCCCGCCGCCGCCGATGCTTTCGTCGCCGAAGCCGAGAAGACGCTGGCCGAAAAGTCGGTGGGCGCGCAGCAGATTGCCTGGGTCAACGCGACCTATATCACCGACGACACCGATGCGCTGGCCGCCGCCTCGGGTGCGGAGATGACCGATCTGGCCGTCCGCTATGGCCTGGGCGCGGCGCGCTATCAGGCGGTGCCGGGTCTGTCCTACGACACGAAGCGCAAGCTGGACCTGCTGCGTGGCGGCATCACCTTGCCCGCGCCGACGACACCGGGCGCGGCGGCGCAGCTCTCCACCCTGACGACCCGCATGTCGTCGTCCTATGGCAAGGGCAAGGGCGTGCTGAACGGCCAGCCGATCAACGGATCGGATATCGAGGCCGCGATGGGCAGCGAGCGCGATCCCGCCAAGCTGAAGGAGATGTGGGTCAGCTGGCACGACAATGTCGGCGCCCCGATGCGCGCCGATTACGCGCAGATGACCACGCTCGCCAATCAGGGCGCCAAGGAACTGGGCTATGCCGATGCGGGTTCGCTGTGGCGCTCGGGCTACGACATGTCGCCGGAGCAGTTCGCGCAGCTGACCGACAAGATCTGGGGCGAGGTGGAACCGCTGTACAAGGCGCTGCACACCTATGTCCGCTGGAAGCTGAACGAGAAGTATGGCGACGCGGTGCAGGGCAAGACCGGCCCGATCCGTGCCGACCTGCTCGGCAATATGTGGGCGCAGGAATGGGGCAATATCTATGACCTCGTCGCCCCCAAGGGCGCGGGCGATGTCGGCTACGACACCGGCGAATTGCTGAAGGCCAAGGGCTATGACCCGATCAAGATGGTCAAGGCGGGCGAGGGCTTCTACTCCTCGCTGGGCTTCGCGCCCCTGCCGCAGAGTTTCTGGCAGCGGTCGCAGATCGTGAAGCCCGCCGACCGCGAAGTGATCTGCCACGCCTCGGCCTGGGACGTCGACAATCTGGACGATATCCGGATCAAGATGTGCACCAAGGTCAATGCCGACGACTTCGTGACGATCCATCACGAACTGGGCCATAATTATTACCAGCGGGCCTATAAGACCCAGCCCTTCCTCTACAAGAACGGCGCGAATGACGGTTTCCACGAGGCGATCGGCGACACCGTCGCCCTGTCGATCACGCCCGATTACCTCGTGAAGATCGGCCTGCTCGATCCGGCCCGCGTGCCGAGCGCCGACAAGGATATCGGCCTTTTGCTGCGCCAGGCGATGGACAAGGTCGCGTTCCTGCCCTTCGGCCTGCTGATCGACAAATGGCGCTGGGGCGTGTTCTCTGGGCAGATTCCGGCGGGCCAGTATCAGGCGGGCTGGGATGCGCTGCGGCTGAAGTATCAGGGCGTGGTGCCGCCGGTCGCGCGCGACGAGACCAGGTTCGATCCGGGTGCCAAATATCATATCCCGGCGGGTGTCCCCTATGCACGCTATTTCCTGGCGCGGGTGCTTCAGTTCCAGTTCTACAAGGCGGCGTGCCAGCAGTCGGGATGGAAGGGACCGCTCCACCGTTGCTCCTTCTATGGCAACAAGGCGGTCGGCGAGAAGCTGAACGCGATGCTGGCGATGGGCCAGTCCAAGCCCTGGCCGGACGCGCTCCAGGTCTTCACCGGCAGCCGCGAGATGTCGGGCAAGGCGCTGGTCGAATATTTCGCGCCGCTGAAGGCGTGGCTGGACCAGCAGAACAAGGGCAAGCCGCAGGGTTGGTGATTTTGCGTGTGGAGGGCGCGGGGTACGTAGCCTGCCCCTCCGTCACCCACTGACGAGAGCGGTCCTCGTTCTCCATTCGGGATGGGAAGGATTTGAAAAGGCCGCACTCGTTCCTCCCCAAGCTTGCTTGGGGAGGGGGACCGCCGCGAAGCGGTGGTGGAGGGGCAGGGTCGCGAGCGGTGACACCCCTCCGTCAGTCCTGCGGACTGCCACCTCCCCTTGCAGGGAAGGAAGATGGGTTCTCCACGCCCCTCCAGCCTGAGCGAAGTCGAAGGCCATGGGGGGTCGCACCGTCATCCCAGCGAATGCTGGGATGTTGGGCAGCGAAATCCTGCAATCGAGAAAGGCCCCAGTCTGCGCTGGGGCGACGGTCTTCGTGGATGGGCCCACCCGTGGCCTTCGACTTCGCTCAGGCTGAACGGAGTGGGGTAGTTAGCTTTCTTCGCCGTCCTTGTCCCCGTCCCGTTTGGCGGTGCTCCCCTTCAGCGACAACAACGCCGCCGTCAGCCCGGCCGCCGCCGCCAGGCTGCCCAGGATCGACGCGACGCCCCATTTGCCTCCGACCCGATCCAGCCCGTGCTTGCCGAGAACAGGAGCAGGCGCGGCGGTGATCGCGGCGGGTTTGCGCGGAGGGGCCTTGCGCGGCGCGGTGCGCTTGGTCGAGCGAGGCTTGGGCGGGGCCTTGGGTTTGGTCGCAGGCTTTGGCGCTTCGGGAGCAGCGCCTTCCGCCTCTTGGGCAACCGGGGGCGCGACCGGCTCTTCGGTCACGACGTCCGCCTTGGGTGCGGCGCGCTTGCGCGGGGCGGGGGCGCCCGCCGTCTTGGGCGCGGCGCGGCGGCGGGGCGGGCGTGGCTTTTTCGGGTCGGTGGTGTCGACCATGTCAAAATCCCCCAACTGGTTGCCAATAGCTTCAGTTCGTCACCGTAACGCTTCGCCCCGCCCCCGGTTGCCGATCAGCGGAAGGGTGGCTCGTTGAACGCGCGCAGCTTGCGGCTGTGCAGCTTGTTGCCCTCGCGGCGAAGCTGTTCGCAGGCCTCGATACCAATCCGCATATGCTCGCTAATCGCGCGCTCGTAGAAGCGGTTGGCCTGGCCCGGCAGCTTGAGCTCGCCGTGCAGCGGCTTGTCCGAGACACAGAGCAACGTCCCATAGGGCACGCGGAAGCGATAGCCCTGCGCCGCGATCGTCGCCGACTCCATGTCGATGCCGACCGCGCGGCTGAGCGAGAAGCGCAGCGCCGATTTGGAATAGCGCAATTCCCAATTGCGGTCGTCGGTGGTCACGATCGTGCCGGTGCGCAACCGGCGCTTCAATTCGTCGCCCGACTGGCCGGAAACGATCTCGGCCGCCTTGGCGAGCGCGACCTGCACCTCGGCGATGGCGGGCACCGGGATTTCGGGGGGCAGCACATCGTCCAGCACATGGTCGTCACGCAAATAGGCATGGGCGAGCACATAGTCGCCGATCCGCTGGCTGGGGCGCAGGCCGCCGCAATGGCCGATCATCAGCCATGCCTCGGGTCGCATGACGGCCAGGTGATCGCAGATCGTCTTGGCGTTGGACGGGCCGACGCCGATATTGACCAGCGTGATGCCGGTGCCATCCTTGGCGACCAGATGATAAGCGGGCATCTGATGCCGCCGCCACGCGCTGTCGGTGACGATCTTGTCGACATCCTCGGGCCGTTCGATCACCACGCCGCCCGCGCCCGACAGTGCGGTGAAGCGCGAACCCTCGCCGAGTTGCGACGCGCCCCAGCGAACGAATTCATCGACATAGCGGTGATAGTTGGTGAACAGCACGAAGCGCTGGCAATGCTCGGGCGGGGTGCCGGTATAGTGACGCAGCCGGGCCAGCGAGAAATCGGTTCGCAACCCGTCGAACAGCGCCAGCGGACGATTGCCGTCGGCGGTCATCCACAGGCCGTCGGCGATCTCGTCGCCGATATGCGCCAGCTCGGTCGCGGGGAAGAAACGCGCCAGCTCGGCCGCCGACACCGTGTCGAGGCTCAGCGCGTGGCCGGGGTCGAGGACATAGGGAAAGGGGATTTCCTGTCGCCCCGGCACGGCCTGGACCTCGACATCGTAATCCTCGATCAACAGGGTCAGCTGTTCGACCAAATATTCCTTGAACAGCGCGGGCTTGGTCACGCTGATCCGGTAATCGCCGGGTGACACCAGGCGACCGAAGGAGCGCATCGGGGCGGGACGTCCACCGACGCCGCGATAGATCAGGCGGATTTCGGGATAGGCGAAGCAGCCATGCGCGCGGTCTTCCAGTGTCGGCACGATGCCGTCGCGCAGATAGGCGGTCAGCGCCTCCTTCAAACGATTGACGGAGGCGGTATAAAGGCGGTCGAGTTCCTCGACGATCTGTAGGGCTTGAGTCATCGCCCGGAGCTTAGCCGTGTCACCGGTTCTGGCAAGCGGACTACGTCTTTATGACGCGGATCGCTGATCGCCTGACTTCCATTCAGGCTGAACGGAGCGGGGGAATTGGGCGATGGCGGCTATCCGCGATTCCTCCCCAAGCCAGGCTTGGGGAGGGGGACAATCCGCAGGATGGTGGAGGGGCGGGCGCTTTCGTCAAAGCGCCCGGGCGTCACGCGCCCTGCGACGAATTCTCGTCTTCGGACGTACCGCGCAGCTTTGCCGCGCCGAACGCTGCGCCCGCCACCGCGGCGGCGACGCCGGCCGCGATCCCGGCGGCGGGGTAAGGGTGTTCCTTCACCGTGTCGCCCGCGGCCTTGGCCGCACCCTGCGCCTTTTCGGCAAAGCTCTTCGACGGAGCCTGCTTCTCGGGGGGGACATAGGTGGTCATGACCAAGGTTCCTCTCGTTATGCTGGTCGGTAGATGGGGGAAAAACGCCCGACCGAGCCGCACTGTTCCGCCTCCGATCCGACCGGGCATGCGGTTCGCCGGATCAGAGGGCCGACAGCAGATGCTCGGCGGAGCTGACCTTGAATTCGCCCGGCGCCTCGACGAACAGCTGCTCGACCACGCCGTCATCGACCAGCATGGTGTAGCGCTGGCTGCGCGTGCCCATGCCGAATTTCGATCCGTCCATCGTCAGGCCGACCGCCTTGGCGAAGTCGGCATTGCCGTCCGCCAGCATGGTGATCGCACCCGCCGAATTGACCTGGCCCCAGGCCTTCATGACGAATACGTCGTTGACCGAGGTGCAGACGATTTCGTCCACCCCCTTGGCCTTCAGCGCGTCCGCCTGGGCGATGAAGCCGGGCAGGTGCTGGGCCGAGCAGGTCGGAGTGAAGGCCCCCGGCACGGCGAACAGCGCGACGCGCTTGCCCGCGAAAAAATCGGTGGTGGTCACCTGTTCGGGGCCCTCGGGCGTCACCTTGACCAGCGTGGTGGTGGGGAGGCGGTCTCCGACCTTGATCGTCATCATCCTGATCCTAAGGGCAATCGGCCCGGCACCGCGCCGGGCGTTGGTCCGGCGTACATGCCCGAAGCTCTGAGCATTTCAAGCTATGGCGAGGCGAAGCGACGATCCCTATAGTCGGGTGGTGCATCAACTGACCTATCTTTCCGGCCAATTCCTGCTCGCCATGCCGGGCATGGCCGATCGCCGTTTCGACCATGCCGTCATCGCCATATGCGCCCATGACGAAGGGGGGGCGCTGGGCATCGGGCTGGGCACGACGATCGAGGGGCTCGGCTTTCACGCGCTGCTCGACCAGTTCGACATACCCCATGGCGACGTGCCCGACGCGCCGGTCCATCTCGGTGGCCCCGTCGAGCCCCGGCGCGGTTTCGTCCTGCACTCCCATGATTGGGAGGGGCAGGACAGCGTCGATGTCGGCGGCAAATGGATGCTGTCCAGCACGGTCGACGTGTTGCGTGCCATCGCCGAGGGGCGCGGACCCGCCCGATGGGTGGTCGCGCTGGGCTATGCCGGATGGGATGCGGGCCAGTTGGAGGAGGAACTGCGCGAGCCCGGCTGCTGGTTCAATGTCGGGGGTGAACTCGACATTCTCTATGACGTACCGGCGGAAGGCCGATGGCAGGCGGCGTTCGGCGTCGCGGGCGTCGATCCGCGTCAGCTCGTCATGGGCGGGGGCACCGCCTGACGCCCGTGGGGGCCGACAGCAAGCTGCTGCCCATTCACACTGAAGCATATAAAGATATCTTTATATTTGATCCCGGGGGCGATCGCCGCTAAGGCGGGCGCCGTGCCGATCGGCGTGCCTATGCGTCTTGGTCGGCCCCATTTTGCACGGAGTTTCGTCGTGTCCACGACTGCCGCCACCAAGAACGATTATGTCATCAAGGATATCGGCCTGGCCGATTTCGGCCGCGCCGAGATCAAGATCGCCGAGACCGAGATGCCTGGCCTGATGGCCCTGCGTCAGGAATTCGGCCCGTCGCAGCCCCTGAAGGGCGCGCGCATCACCGGTTCGCTGCACATGACGATCCAGACCGCCGTGCTGATCGAGACGCTGACCGCGCTGGGCGCGGATGTCCGCTGGGCGACCTGCAACATCTTCTCGACCCAGGACCATGCCGCCGCCGCGATCGCAGCGTCGGGCGTGCCGGTCTTCGCCGTAAAGGGCGAAACGCTGGCCGAATATTGGGACTATGTCGGCGATATCTTCACCTGGGATCACGAGGTCGCAGGTCAGACTGCCAACATCATCCTGGACGATGGCGGCGATGCGACCATGTTCGCGCTGTGGGGCGCGAAGCTGGAAGCCGGGGCGACCTTCGCCGAGCCGGAGAATGAAGAGGAAGTCGAGTTCCAGCGCTCGGTCAAGGCGTTCATCGCCAAGAAGCCCGGCTATCTGACCGAGACGGTTAAGAACCTGAAGGGCGTGTCGGAAGAGACGACGACCGGCGTTCACCGCCTGTACGAGATCGCGAAGAAGGGCGAGCTGCCTTTCCCCGCCATCAACGTCAACGACTCGGTGACGAAGTCGAAGTTCGACAATCTGTACGGCTGCAAGGAGTCGCTGGTCGACGCGATCCGTCGCGCCACCGACGTGATGCTGGCCGGCAAGGTCGCCGCGGTCGCCGGTTTCGGTGACGTGGGCAAGGGCTCGGCCCAGTCGCTCCGCAACGGCGGCGCGCGCGTGCTGGTGACCGAGATCGACCCGATCTGCGCGTTGCAGGCGGCGATGGAGGGCTTCGAGGTCGTGACGATGGATGAGGCCGTCAAGCGCGCCGACATCTTCGTGACCGCGACCGGCAATGCCGACGTCATCACCGCCGATCACATGAAGGCGATGAAGCCCATGTCGATCGTCTGCAACATCGGCCATTTCGACAGCGAGATCCAGATCGCGGCGCTGTCCAACTACAAGTGGACCGAAGTGAAGCCCGGCACCGACCTGGTCGAGTTTCCGGACGGCAAGCAGATCATCGTGCTGGCCAAGGGCCGTCTGGTGAACCTGGGCTGCGCGACCGGTCACCCCAGCTTCGTGATGTCGGCCTCGTTCACCAACCAGACGCTGGCGCAGATCGAACTGTGGACCAAGGGCGAGAACTACAAGAACGAAGTGTACGTCCTGCCCAAGCACCTCGACGAGAAGGTCGCCGCGCTTCACCTCGAAAAGCTGGGTGTCCAGCTCTCGAAGCTGTCGGAGAAGCAGGCCGCCTATATCGGCGTGCCGGTCGAAGGGCCGTTCAAGCCGGATCACTATCGCTATTGATGCGACCATCGGGTTTCGGCCCGGCGGCCACGGAGGGGGGGGCGTCCGAAAGGGCGGCCCCCTTTTTCTTGGGCGGGTGCCGTTCCGCCGCTGTTCGATGTGGCGCAGCGCGTGTCGATCGGGCTAGAGATGCGGGAATGCAGCTTTCTGGCCCGGACCTTCTCGGATGATCGCGATCGATAGCGTCGAGGCCGCGCTGTTGGGGGCGGGGGCGTGCGGGCTGATCCTGATCGGCATGGTCCTGTTGTTCCTGGGCATTCGCGCGCGGGCCGAGGCGTCGGCGGTGCGGGTGGAGCGCGACCGGCTCGACGCGCTGCTGCGCGCGGGGCCTGCCCAGGCGATGCTGATCCGCAGCGACGGGCGGATCGAAATGCCCCGGCGGCTGGCCGACTGGCTGGGCCTGCCGGACGTCGCGCGCTTCCTGGAAGAGCTGACATCGGGCGATACGGGATTGGCGGTCGATGACGCCGCGCTGCTCGCCGCCGATCTTAACGCCGCGCAGAAGACTGGCCGCCGCTTTCGCCGCATCGTCCGCCCGCAGGGGTCGGAACGGACCCTGTTGTTCGATGGCGCGCGTGCACCGGGGGATCAGGGGGCGGCGGGCGCGGTCGTTATCTGGGTCTTCGACATGACCGAGACGCAGGATGAGATCGTCCGGCTGGATGCCGAGGCCAAGCGGCTGGGCGATGCGTTCCAGGCGCTGACCGGGCTGATCGAGGCGGCCCCCTTACCCATGTGGTATCGCGGGGCCGATCTGCGCCTCGCCATGGTCAACACCGCCTATGTCGAGGCGGTGGAAGGCCGCGACGCCGCCGATGTTGTCGGGCGCGGGCTGGAACTGGTGGAGGGGTCGGGACGCGGCGGCCCGCTGGCGGGGGCGGCGGCGGCGCGCGACCAGGGGCGGCCGCATGAACAGGTGCTGCCCGCGACGATCGACGGCGCAAGGCGCGCGCTGCGCATCTTCGACGTGCCGCTGCCCACCGGCGGCATCGCGGGCTTCGCGGTCGATATCGAGGATCTGGAACAGTCGCGCGCCGGGGCCAAGCGCTTCGCCGAGGCGCAACGCGCGATGCTCGACCGGTTGTCGACCGCGGTGGCCCATTTCGGGCCGGACCGGGGCCTCGTCTTCTGCAACCAGCCCTTCCGCCGCATGTTCGCGATGAAGGCCGAATGGCTGGCCGATCATCCCGAGTTCGACCGTATCCTGGAGCGGATGCGCGAGGCCAATCGCAGCCCCGAGGTTCGCGACTTCCCCGGCTGGAAGGCCGAGCGGGTCGGCTGGTTCCGCCAGGCGAGCGGCGGGATAGAGGAACAATGGCATCTGCCCGGCGGCACGCATCTGCGCGTCGTTGCGCAGCCGCTGCCCGACGGCGGGCTTCTCTTGATCTTCGAGGATCGGACCGAGGAGGTGCAACTCGCCTCCGCCCGCGACACGCTGCTGCGCGTCCGCACCGCGACCTTCGACAATCTGTTCGAGGCGCTGGGCGTCTTCGCCGCCGATGGCCGGTTGCAACTCTGGAACAACCGCTTCCGCGCGCTATGGGGGCTGGAGGAGGATTTCCTGACCAGCCATCCGCGCGTCGACGCCTTCGCCGACCGCGTCGCCGAACGCCTCGCGACGCCGAGCCGGTCCGGGCTGATCGTCGATCTGGTCCGGTCCGCGACGATCGAGCGGCAGCAGCGCGGCGGGCGCGTCGCCTTTGCCGATGGCCGTCATTTCGAATTTGCGGGCGTGCCGCTGCCCGACGGCAATGCGTTGTTCACGCTGCTCGACATCACCGACAGCCGGCGGGCCGAGCAGGCCCTGCGCGATCGTGCCGATGCGCTGGAGGCGGCGGACAAGGTGAAGACCGCCTTCGTCGCCAATATGAGCTACGAATTGCGCACCCCGCTGACCTCGATCAGCGGTTTCGCCGAGATGCTGCATGGCGGGTTCGCGGGCCCCCTGCCTGAGACGGCGACGAGCTATGTCGAGGCGATACTGGAATCGACCGAGCGCCTGGGCCTGCTGGTCGATGACGTGCTCGACCTGACCCGGGATCAGGCGGATGCGGAGATCGCGCGCGAGGATGTCGAACTCGCCCGCGTCGCGCGGGCGGCGGCGGATACGATCCGGCCGATCGCCGGGCGGCGCAAGCTGGATTTCGCGGTTGAGATACAGCGCTCCCTGGGCCGCATCACCGGCGACCGCCGCCGCTTGCAGGAGACGATCGAGCATCTGCTGCGCCATGCGGTCGAACAGACGCCGGAGGGCGGGCGCATCCTGCTTCACGCGGACGGCGATTCGGCACGGGCGCGGATCGTGGTGTCGGACGACGGGCAGGGGATGGACGAACAGTCCGTCGCCCGCGCCTTCGACCGTTTCGCCGAACCGGGGATCAAGGCGACGGGCGAGCGCGCGCTCGGGCTCGGCCTGCCGCTGGCCAAGCAGTTCGTCGAGGCGCATGGCGGCACCATCGCCTTGCTGTCGGAGCCGGGCGAGGGGACGCTGGTGACGGTCGAATTGCCCCGGCGGGTGGTCGAGAAGGATAAGCCATGACGATCCACCTGGCCGATGCCGCCGCCACCGAGGATTTCGGACGGCGGCTGGCGGCGCATCTCCGCCCCGGTGACGTGGTGACGCTGACCGGCACATTGGGCGCGGGCAAGACCAGCCTCGCGCGCGGTCTGCTCGCCGCGCTCGGCCTGCCCGGCGAGGCGCCAAGCCCCAGCTTTGCGATCGTCCAGCCCTATGCCCCTCCGGAGACGGCGTTTCCGGTGCTGCATGTCGACCTCTACCGGCTCGACGGGCCGGAGCAGATGGAGGAACTGGGCCTGGACGAGGCCTTGTGGGATTCCGCGCTGATCGTCGAATGGCCCGATCGGGCGGGCGAGGGGGCGTGGCCGCAGGCGCTGGCCCTGACACTGGAAATGGATGCGGGCGGCGGACGTGTCTTGACAGTAAAGGTGCCCTCGGGCTGGGAAAGCCGATGGCCGATATGACACCTCCGGCGGATGCCGCCGCCTTTCTGACGACGCTGGGATGGGAAGGGGCGGTGATCGCCCCGCTCGCCGGTGATGCCTCGTTCCGCCGCTATTTCCGCGTGACGCTGGAGGGGCGCAGCGCCGTGTTGATGGATGCGCCGCCCCCGCAGGAGGACCCGCGCCCCTTCATCGCGCTCGCGCGCTGGCTGGTCGGGCGAGGGTTCGCCGCGCCCGCCATTCTGGGCGCGGACGAGGTGCGCGGGCTTGTCCTGATCGAGGATTTCGGCGACGACCGGATGCGCGAGGCGATCGAGGCCGATCCCGAGGCCACGCTGAAGCTCTATAGCGACGCGGTCGATCTGCTGGCCCGGTTGCGCGGCCACGCACCCGAGGGGCTGGCACCCTATGACGCCGCCGTCCTCCACCGCGAGGCGGGGCTGTTTACGCAATGGTATTGCCCGGCGGTCGGGCTGGACGTCGATGTCGAGGGCTATCGCGCTGCCTGGGAGCGAGTGTTCGCGCACGCCATTGCTGACAGCCCGGTGACCGTGCTGCGCGACTATCATGTCGAAAATCTGATGCTGGTCGGGCCGTTGCGCACGCTGGGCCTGCTCGACTTTCAGGACGCGCTGGCGGGCCATGCCGCCTATGACCTCGTTTCGCTGTTGCAGGACGCACGGCGCGATGTGGAGCCGTCGATCGAACAGGCGATGCTGGAGCGCTATCTCGCCGAGACGGGCGAGGGCGATGCGTTCCTCGACGCCTACCATGTGCTGGGCGCCCAGCGGAACGCCAAGATCCTGGGCATCTTCACCCGGCTATGGAAGCGGGACGGCAAGCCGCGTTATGCGGGGCTGTGCCCGCGCGTCTGGTCCTATCTGGAACGTGACCTGTCGCAGCCGGTGCTGGCGCCCGTTGCGGCCTGGTTCGACGACAATGTCCCGCCCGAATTTCGCGGCGATCCGCAACGCCTGGCAGGCCAAGGAAGCGACCGATGACCCGGCAACTCTCGCTCCGTCCCATGCCCTCCGGCCAGGTGCCGCGCACCGCGATGGTGATGGCGGCGGGCATCGGCAAGCGGATGCGCCCGCTGACCGCCACGCGCCCCAAGCCGCTGGTGTCGGTGGCGGGCAAGCCGTTGATCGACCATGTCTTCGACCGGCTGGTCGCGGCGGGGGTCGAGCGGGCGGTGGTCAATGTCCATTATCTCGCCGATCAGCTCGAAGCGCATCTGAAGGATCGTTTTCCGGGGATCGAGATCCTCATTTCGGACGAACGCGCGCAACTGCTCGAAACCGGGGGCGGACTGGTCAAGGCGCGTCCCTTGCTGGGCGACGAACCCATATTGGTGGTCAATAGCGACAATCTATGGATCGACGGTCCGGTGGATGCGATCCGCCTGCTCGCCTCGCGCTGGGACGATGAGACGATGGATGCGCTGCTGCTGATGGTGCCACTGGCGCGGGCGCATAACCATCAGGGGCGGGGGGATTTCTATCTCGGGGCCGACGGGCGGATCACCGCGCGGCGCGCGCCCAACCGGGTCGCACCCTTTTCCTATACCGGGCTTCAGATCCTGCATCCGCGCCTGATCGCCGATGCGCCGGAGGGGCCCTTCTCGACGAATATCTTCTGGAACCGCGCGATCGAGGCCGGACGCGCTTACGGCCAGGTCCATCAGGGCCTGTGGTTCGATGTCGGCACGCCGCGTGCCATTCCGCAAACGGAGCTGATCCTCGCGGATGGCTGAGCCGCGCCGCCCCCGGCTGCACACCATCCCCGCCCATCGCGGTTTCGCCGACGCGCTGGTCGCCGGGTTGATGCGGCGTACCGGCGGCGATCCGCTGACGCTGGCGCAGGGGATGATCCTGCTGCCGACCAATCGCGGCGTCCGTGCGGTGACCGAGGCGTTCGTGCGCGCGAGCGGCGGCGGCCTGATCCTGCCGCGCATGGTGGCTTTGGGTGATCCCGAACTGGGCGAGGCGGCAGGCTCGGCGCTCGACCCCGCCGATGCGGAAGCGCCGCCGCCGCCCGCCATCTCGCCATCGGCCAGACGCATGATCCTCGCCCGGTTGGTCGAGCAGGAGCGCGCGCGGGCGGGACAGCCGGTGACGGCGGCGGAGGCGGTGCGGCTGGCGGGCGATCTGGCCCGCACCTTGGACCAGATGCTGGTCGAAGAGGTCGATCCGGCGGAATTGGCCGCACTCGATCTGGGCCCCGAACTGACCGAGCATTGGCAGTCGGCGCTGGCGACCTTCTCGGTCGTGCTCGACCGTTGGCCCGCCGTGCTGGAGCGTATGGGGCGGATCGACGCGGCGCGGCGGCGGACCCTGCTGCTCGACCGTACCGCCAAGCGCTGGGCCGAGGCGCAGCCTGCCGGATTCGTCTGTGCGGCGGGCGTCACCGACACCGCACCCGCCGTCGCGCGGCTGCTGCGTTGCGTGTCGGAAATGCCGGGGGGATCGGTGGTGTTCGCCGGGCTGGACCTGACCATGCCCGACGAGGAATGGGATGCGCTGGGCCCGCACAAGCCCGATCCCGATACGGGACGCACCCGCCGGTCGATCGAGGCGCATCCGCAATTCGCGCTGAAGCTGCTGCTCGACCGGATGAGCGTCGCGCGCGGCGAGGTGACGGTGTGGCGCGGCGGTGGCGATTATGACGCCGGGGCCGCGCGCGGGCGCGCCATCGCCAATGCCATGGCCCCGGCCGACTTCACCGGCAAATGGACCGATCTGCCTGCGGACGACCGGCGCTTGTCGGGCGTGTCCACCATCGAACTCGCCACCCCCGCCGAGGAGGCGCAGGCGATCGCGCTGGCCTTGCGCGAGGCCATCGAGGAGCCGGGCCGCACCGCCGCGCTGGTCACCCCCGACCGCGCGCTGGCGCGGCGGGTGGCGGCGCATTGTCGGCGCTGGAACATTCTGATCGACGATACGGCGGGGCGACCCTTGTCGATCCTGTTGCCGGGCACCTTCCTGCTGCAACTGGCCGAGGCGGCGGCACAGCATTTCGCGCCGCTGCCGCTGCTGGCGTTGCTCAAGCATCCGCTGATCCATGGGAATATGGAGCGGGTCGAGTGGCTCGACGGTGTCCGCGCGCTCGATCGTGCGCTCCGAGGTCCGCGCCCCGCGCCGGGGCTGGAGGGCATCGCCGCGCATGTCGCCGACAAGCCGACCGCCGCCACCTTCTGGGCCAAGGCCGCGCCGATGCTGGAGGCGGTGGGGCGGACCTTCGGCGATGGGCCGCAGAGCTTGCGCGGGTTGCTCGCCTGTCTGCGCGAATGCGGGCAGACCTTGTGCGGCGATGCGCTGTGGACCGGGCCGCAGGGGCGCGCGGCGGCGGAGTTCCTCGCGGGTTATGAGGAACAGGCCGATCACGGCCCCGCCCGCGTCGATCCCGCCGAACTGCCGGGCCTGTTGCGCAGCCTGTTCGACGAGATCGCCGTGCGCGCCATTCCGCGCGAGGGGCAGTATCCCCGCCTTGCCATTTACGGGCCGATCGAGGCGCGTCTCCAGACCGCCGATCTGATGATCGCGGGGGGGCTGAACGAAGGCGTCTGGCCGGGGCGGCCCGCACCCGACCCCTGGCTGGCGCCGCGTATCCGCTCGCTATTGGGGCTGGTCGGACGGGAGCAGCGGATCGGGATCGCCGCGCATGACCTGGCCCAGGCGATGGGGGCGCCGCGCGCGATCCTGACCCGCGCGCGCCGGGATGCGAGCGGACCGACCCTGGCGTCGCGCTTCTGGCTGCGGCTCCAGGCCATGGCGGGGGACCGGTTCGAGGCGCATCCCGACCTGGCGCGCTGGGCCGAGAGGCTGGACCAGCCGGAGGACTACACCCCCACCGACCGGCCCGCCCCCAAACCGCCCGCCGCCCTTCGTCCGACCACCATCTCGGTGACCGAGGTCGACCGATTGAAGGCCGACCCCTACGCCTTCTACGCCCGCCGGGTGCTTCGCCTGTCGCCGCTCGACCCGGTCGATGCCGATCCCAGCGCGGCGTGGCGCGGCACCGCCGTTCACGACATATTGGAGATGTGGTGGAAGGAGGATCGGTGCGACGTCGCCGCCCTCCGCCCGCGCGCCCTGGCGATGCTGCGCGACCAGAACACCCATCCAATGATGCGCGCATTGTGGCAACCCCGGCTGATCGAGGCGATCGACTGGATCGCGGCCGAGGTCGCCGCCAAGGCCGGGGAGGGCCGCCATGTCCTGAGCGCGGAAGGTAAGGGCGAGGCGAAGCTGGCGGGGGTGACCCTGACCGGACGGTTCGACCGGATCGACAAGGCGGCGGACGGATCGCTGGTGGTGATCGATTACAAGACCGGCAAGCCGCCCTCCACCACGGCGGTGCGCGAGGGGTTCAGCCTGCAGCTTGGTCTCCTGGGCCTGATCGCCGAGCGCGGCGGATTCGAGGGCGTGGCGGGCAAGGCGGGCGGCTTCGAATACTGGTCGTTGGGGCGCGGGCGCGAGGGGCTGGGCTATATCGCCACGCCGGTCGATCCCGAGGGCAAGCGCGAGCGGATACGGACCGACGAGTTCGTCTCCATCGCGGCGGCGAACTTCGCCGAGGCGGCGGGGCAGTGGCTGACCGGGGACGCGCCGTTCACCGCCAAGCTGGTGCCCGAATATGCGCCCTATGCGGAATATGACCAGCTGATGCGGCGGGATGAATGGTATGGCCGTGATCGGTGATCCTCATACGCGGTTAGCGCGGGACGTGGCCTTCGACTTCGCTCAGGCTGAACGGAGTGGGGGAGATGAAGGCGACAAATCCCGACGTCCGTTCGCACTGAGCGAAGTCGAAGTGCAAGGGATCACTTCCGCATGAGCGCCCGTCCCATGGCCAACCTCCCCCCGCTGAAGGGCGATCAGGCCGCCGCCAGTGATCCCGCCGCGCATGTCTGGCTGTCCGCCTCGGCGGGCACCGGCAAGACGCAGGTGCTCGCCGCGCGCGTGTTCCGCCTGCTGTTGCGCGGCGTCGCGCCCGAGGCGATCCTGTGTCTCACCTTCACCAAGGCGGGCGCGGCGGAGATGGCGCAGCGGATCAACGGTCGGCTCGCCGCCTGGGTGCGGATGCCGGAAACCGAGCTGTTCGCCGACCTCCGCGCGCTGGGCGAGACGGCGACGCCCGAACGGCGCGAGCGGGCGCGGACGCTGTTCGCCCGCGTGCTCGACGCGCCCGGCGGCGGGCTTCGTATCCAGACCATCCACGGCTTCTGCCAGGGGTTGCTGGCGGCCTTTCCGGTCGAGGCGGGGCTGGCCCCCGGTTTCCGCCCGCTGGAGGCGCGCGAGGAAGCGGTGCTGGCGCGCGAGGCGCTGGCGCGGATGCTGGAGACCGCCGAGCGCGAGGGCCGGGTCGGCCCGATCGAGACGGTCGGCGCCTTGTCGCTGCGGCTGGGCGAGGGCGGGGCGGAGGCTTTTCTCGCCGCCTGTGCCCGCGCACCCGGCGCGTTGGAGGCGCTCCCCACCGGTATCCAGCCCTGGCTCCGCCGTGCGCTCGACCTGCCTTCGGGCGATATCGACGAGGCGATTGCCGAGGGTGTCGAGGATATCGACGAGGACGCGGTCGTCCGGCTGGCCGGTGCGAACCGCGCCTGGGGCACCGCGACCGGCGACAAGGCGGCGGCGGTGCTCGAGCGCTGGATCGGCAGCGACCGGGCCGGGCGCGTCGCCGGGTTGGAAGAGCTGATGGGCACGGTCTTCACCGGCAAGGGCGAGCCGCGCAAGGCGTCGAAGAAGCTGATCGACGCCGACCCCGATTATGAGGACATGGCGCGCGAATTGGGCGAGGCGTGCCGCTATCTGCTCGGCCTTGCCGCGCGGGCGCGACATGCCGACCTGCTCGCCGATGCGTTGAGCGTCGGGCGTGACTATGCGCGGGCCTATACCCTGTCCAAGCGGGCGATCGGTGCGGTCGATTTCGACGATCTGATCCGCACGACCGTCGAGTTGCTCGAACGGCCCGGCATCGGTGAATGGGTCCGCTACAAGCTCGATCAGGTGACCGAGCATGTCCTGATCGACGAGGCGCAGGATACCAATGCGCACCAATGGCGGATCGTCCGCGCGCTGGCGGACGAGTTCTTCGTCGGGCGCGGACTCTATGCGCCCTCGACCCGGACGCTGTTCACGGTCGGCGATCACAAGCAGGCGATCTTCGGCTTCCAGGGTACCGACCCGATCAACTTCCAGGCGGCTGAGCTGCATTTCTCGCGCCGGGCGGGAGAGGTCGCGGGCGATGACGAGTGGCCCGAGGACGAACGGGGCCTGCCGTTCAACCAGCTTTCGTTGACCCACAGCTTTCGCTCGACCACGCCGATCCTGGAATTCGTCGACGCCGCGATCGAGGCGCTGGGCGAGCCCGGCATGGGCATGGGTCATGAGGTGGAGCGTCACGCCAGCGAGGTGAAGGGCCCCGGTCGCGTCACCCTCTGGCCGCCGGTCGTCGCGGGCGGCAGCGACGAGGATGAGGAGGGCTGGATCGACGATGCGGTGCGCAAGGTCGCCACCGACATCGCCCGCGCCATTCGCCGCTGGCTCGACGAGGGCGTGATGCTGGAGAGCAAGGGCCGCAGGCTGGAGCCGCAGGACATCATGATCCTGGTCAAGCGGCGCGGCGACCTCGCCTCGCTGATCGTCGCGCGGCTTTATGCCGAGGGGGTGCCGGTGGCGGGTGTCGACCGGCTGCGGCTGAACGCACCGCTGGCGGTGCAGGACCTGCTGGCGACGGTGCGCTTCGCGCTCCAGCCGGAGGACGACCTGTCGCTGGCGTCGCTGTTGGTGTCGCCGCTGATCGGCTGGTCGCAGGACAGGTTGATGGCGGCGGGGCACCGGGAGCGGGGATCGCTCTGGGCGCATCTGACGCGGACCCTGCCCGCCGACGACCTCGCGCCGCTCCGCCAGATGCTGGCGCGGGCGGACGTGTCGACGCCCTATCAGTTTCTGGAGGAGTTGCTGTCGGGGCCGCTCGATGGCCGCCGCAAGCTGATCCGACGGCTGGGCACCGAGGCGCGCGATCCGATCGAGGAATTGCTGGGCGCGGCCCTGACCTTCGAGAGCACGACGACGCCCTCGCTCCAGCGTTTCCTCGACTGGTTCGATCGCGGCGATGTGGAGATCGTGCGCGATCCCTCCGCGCCGCTGGATGCGGTGCGGGTGATGACCGCGCATGGGTCCAAGGGGTTGCAGGCGCCGCTGGTCATCCTGGCCGACGCGACCGCCGATCCGACCGCCTCGCCCCGCTCGATCCTGCGCTGGACGCCGGAGCCCGGCGCGCTGCCCATCCCGGTCTTTCCGCCGCGCGCGGAGGAGCGGGGCGGGCCGCTGGACGTGGTGGCGGCGGAGATCGCGGCGCGCGAACTTCAGGAGCATTGGCGGCTCTTCTATGTTGCGGCGACGCGCGCGGAGGAGCAACTGGTGGTTGCGGGGGCGCTGGGCAAGCGCGCGGCGGGGGTGCCGCCGATGCATAGCTGGTACGCGACCTGCGCCCGCGCGATGACCGCGCTGGGGGTGCCCGAGGCGGAGCCCGGCGATGGACGATCGCGGGTGTTCGTCGGCACGGTGCCGCAAGCGCCAGTCGCCGTCCGCCCCGGTACCGCCACCCCGGTTCAGCGCGAGGACATCGCCCTGCCCGACTGGGCTCGGTCCCCCGCGCCGCAGGAATCGCGTCCGCCGCGCCCACTCGCGCCGTCGCAACTGGGCGAGGACATGGTCGCCGATCCGCCGCCCAGCCCCGCGATGCGCGCGGCGGCGGAGAGGGGGCGGTTGATCCATTGCCTGCTCGAACGCCTGCCCCCGGTCGCGCCCGAACAGCGGCGCGGCGCGGCGGAGCGCTGGCTGGTCCAGGCGGCAGGGGTCGAGGATGCGACCCTGCGCGCCGATGTGACGGACGCGGTTTTCACGATCCTCGACGATCCGGCCTTCGCTCCGCTGTTCGGGCCCGGCTCGCTGGCGGAGGCGCCGATCGCGGCGACGCTGGCCAATGGCCTGGTCGTGTCGGGGCGGGTCGACCGGTTGCTGATCGGGGCGGACGAGATAAGGCTGATCGATTACAAGACCGGGCGTCGCGCGCCGGGCGGGATCGAGGATGTGCCGGCGTTCCATCTGGCGCAGATGGCGGGCTATGCCGCTGCGCTGGAGGTGATCTTTCCGGGGCGACCCGTCTCGGTATCGCTGCTCTATACCGCGGGGCCGCACCTGATCCGCGTGCCGGACACGCTGCTCGCCGCCCACAAGCCCGGCTATCGCGATGGGGAGCAAAGCTTGGCCCTTGGTGGTTGAGCGGTCGGCCCCGGCATCCTAGATGGATGACAATTCAAGGAGTGTAGACGACATGGCAACCAAGCAGATCACCGACGCCAGCTTCGAAGCGGACGTCCTGAACTCCGACAAGCCGGTGCTGGTCGATTTCTGGGCCGAGTGGTGCGGACCGTGCAAGATGATCGGCCCGTCGCTGGAGGAACTGTCCGAGGAACTGGGCGAGCAGGTGACGATCGCCAAGCTGAACATCGACGACAATCCTGACGCACCCGGCCGCTACGGTGTGCGCGGCATCCCGACGATGATTCTGTTCAAGGGCGGCGCGGCGGCCGCGACCAAGGTCGGTGCCGAGCCCAAGGGCCGGATCAAGGCCTGGCTCGAAGGCGCGCTGTAAGGTCGGATTTGAGTATGCCCCTCCCGTAAACGGGAGGGGATAGGGGAGGGCAGGAGGTCTCGCCGAGATCGACGCTTGCGGCACTCCCCTCCCCAAGCCCCTCCCACCCACGGGAGGGGCTTTTTTGTGTCCCCAGCCTTTTCGATAAAAGCACGCCCCTCCCGCGAGGGGGAGGGGGCAAGGGGGCTCACCGAGACCGGCGCCCCCCTTAGCTCAGCGGGATCATCACCACGTTGCGGAACGCCGCATGCTCCTGAAGCGCGGCATACCAGCGTTCCAGATGGGGTCGCGAAGGCCGCTCCACCGGAAGCTGGAACCAGCTATTGGCATAGGCGGCCACCGGAATGTCGCCGATGCCGAACGCGTTGCCCGACAGCCAAGGCTGCCGCCCCAGCACATCGTCGAGGATCGCGGACAAGTCCGCCGCCCGCGCCACGCTGCGCTCCAGCAGGGCCGCGTCGCGCTGTTCGGGCGCCGTCCGCACAAGCTGGAAGAAGATCGGCCGGATCGCATCGGCCCAGGTGAAGTTCCAGTCCATCCAGCGATCGGCCAAGGCGCGTGCCCTCGGGTCGATGGGATAGAAAGCCTCGCCGCCATGGTTCGCCGCCAGATAGCGAAGGATGACGTTCGACTCCCACAGGACGAAGCCGTCATCCTCGATCGTCGGGATCAGCGCATTGGGGTTGAGCGCGCGGTATGCCGCGTCCATCCCGAACTGACCGCCGACATCGTGCCGGTCATAGGCCAGCCCCATCTCCTCGGCCAGCCAGACGACCTTCTTGACATTGTGCGAGTTGAGGCGCCCCCAGATGGTCAGCATCGGCCTTAGCTCCGGTAATCGGCGTTGATCGAGATATAGCCATGGGTCAGGTCGCAGGTCCAAACCGTCGCGCCCCCCTCGCCGAGGCCCAGGTCGACGCCGACCGCAATCTCCCGGCCCTTCAGATGCTCGGCGACCGGGGCTTCGTCATAGCCTTCCACCGCCAGGCCCTCGCGTGCCACCAGCGTCTCGCCGAAGCGGATCGACAGCTTGTCGCGCTCGGCCGGTTCGCCCGCCTTGCCGACCGCCATGACGATGCGGCCCCAATTGGCGTCCTCGCCCGCGATGGCGGTCTTGACCAGCGGCGAGTTGGCGATCGACATGGCGATACGGTGCGCCGAGCGGTCGCTCTCCGCGCCCTCGACCCGGATTTCGATCAGCTTGGTCGCGCCCTCGCCGTCGCGCACGACCAGCAACGCCAACTGGTGGCACAGATCGGCGAGCGCCGCGCGGAAGGCGTCGGCCCCATCGCTCTCGTCATCGACCAAAGGCGCGTTGCCCGCCTTGCCCGTCGCGAAGGCGAGAACGGTGTCGCTGGTCGAGGTATCGCCATCGACCGTGATGCACGAAAAGCTGCGGCCATTGGCGGCGCTCAGTGCGCGTTGCAGGAATTCCGGGGCCACGGCAGCGTCGGTGAAGATAAAGCCGAGCATCGTCGCCATATCGGGCGCGATCATGCCCGAACCCTTGATGATCCCCGCCAGCGTCACCGTGCGGCCATCGACCACGGCGCTGGTCGTAGCGCCCTTGGCGAAGGTATCGGTGGTCATGATCGTCGCGGCGGCATCCTCCCAGCCACAGGGCTCGGCGGTGAAGGCCGCGTCCAGTCCGGCTTCCGCCTTGTCGATGGGCAGGGGCACGCCGATCACGCCGGTCGAGGCGACGAATATGTCCGAGGGTTGGCATCCGATGGTGGCCGCGGCGCGGGCGGCGATCGCCTCGACGGCGGCGCGGCCCCGGTGCCCGGTAAAGGCGTTGGAGTTGCCCGCATTGACGACCAGTGCGCGCGCATTCCCCAGCACCAGCGCCTTGCGGCACCATTCGACTTCCGGCGAAGGGCATTTGCTGGTGGTCAGCACACCCGCCACGCTGGTCCCCTCGGGCAGCGTCACGAAGGTCAGGTCGCAGCGGTCCCAATTCTTGTACCGCGCGCGGGCGACGCGAAGCGTCACGCCGTCGATGGCGGGGAGCGCGGGGAAGGGCATGGCGAGGGGCGAGATGGCGGTGCTCATGGCCCGGTGCTTTGCCTCTTGCGCGCGCGCGCTGCAACGGGTTGATGGCGGCGTGGCCTATTTTGGTTGGGGGAATCGATATGGCGATGCTGGCGCTGGGATTCATGGCGATGGTATGGGGAGCGCCGGTTCAGGTCGAGGATGCGCCCAAGCCCGAACTCATCGGCGACATGGTCGCGGCCTTCGGCCCTGAAAATTATCCACCGGCTGCCCTTCGAGCGCACGAAGAGGGACTGGTCGTCGCTGATCTTACCATCGGTACCCAGGGTCGTGTGACCGATTGCAAGATCACCGAGTCCGCATCGGCTTCGCTGGATGAACAGACCTGTCGCATTGCTGTTTCGACTCCGGCGTTGTTCCGGGCAGCCAGGGATTCCCGTGGCAAGCCGGTCGTCAGCCACTATACCCTGCGTATCCGGTGGCAATATCCGGTTTACGACCCCAATGCGCCGGAGGCTCCCCATTCCGGGGCGACCATTTCCGAAATGATCATCGAGGCGGATGGCCACCCGACGGATTGCCAGGTCCGCACCCTGCCGGGCAATGTCGCTGTTCCCGACATACCTTGCCCGCCATCGGTCGAGGGTTTGCAGGCGGCTGTCATGCAGAGAATCGGGGCGACCACGCCGCCACGCTTCCGCTATATCGCCTTTGCCGACCGCATCTTTGGTGGCGCGCCGCTCCTCAGTGGCCCGATGCCTAAGGACGTGACGGTCCTCCAGCAATTTCGGGTCGATTTCACGATCGACGCGACCGGCAAGGCGGTGGATTGCCGGTGGTCGGTCGGCGTCGGGCCGGTCGATACCGATCATATGCCGACACGCTGCCAGCAGGATCGACTTTTCATGATCGAGCCGAACATGCCCAAATCGGGTTATGACCATGTTCGGATCGGTTATCAGATCCTGCCACCTCGTCCCTGAAGGCCATGATGCAACGGATGGACGCGCCGCGCGTATCTGCCTAAGACAAGCCTCGCATGAACCTGCTTCTGCTCCTTTCCGCCCTTTTGTCCGCGCTGACCGGCGTGGGTGCGAGCGCGCGTGGGCAGGAGGCGAGGGGCGTCGTGGCCGAGTGCAGCGTCGCCGCCGCCGCGAAGCAGGCCGCTGTCGCGCGCGCCGCGACCCGGCCGGTACAGGGCCTCGCCACGCTGGTCGATATGGCCGCGCCGTTGCTGCTGTTCCGCGCGGTCGAGCCGCGCGCGATCGCGGCGATCTTCATGGGCCGCCGGCGCGAATAGGCGCTGGCGTCGGCCACCCGCCGACCCCATTTTCCAAATCATATGCTCGCGCGCGCCGTCGTCATGACGTGGCTGCGCCCTCAACACGCTATCAGTCAGGAAATCGCTTATGTTCGGCGGCCTCGCCAAGTCCCTGTTCGGTTCGTCCAACGACCGCTACATCAAGTCGCTCAAGCCGACCGTCGCCAAGATCGCCGCGTTCGAGCCCGAGATGGAGGCGATGACCGACGCGCAACTCGCCGCGCAGACGGTCAAGTTCCGCGAACAGCTCGATCAGGGTGCGACGCTCGACAGCCTGCTGCCCGAAGCCTTCGCCACGGTGCGCGAAGCCGCCAAGCGCGTGCTGGGCCAGCGTCACTATGACGTGCAGATGATCGGCGGCATCGTGCTCCATCGCGGTGAGATCGCCGAGATGCGGACCGGCGAGGGCAAGACGCTGGTGGCGACGCTGTCCACCTATCTCAACGCGCTGCCCGGCAAGGGCGTGCATGTCGTGACCGTCAACGACTATCTGGCCAGCCGCGACGCCGCGACCATGGGCCGCATCTATAATTTCCTGGGCCTGACCACCGGCGTCATCATCCCCAATCTGGATGATGCGCAGCGTCGCGCGGCCTATGACGCCGACATCACCTATGGCACGAACAACGAGTTCGGCTTCGACTATCTGCGCGATAATATGAAGTATGAGCGCTACTCGATGGTGCAGCGCCCCTTCAACTACGCGATCGTCGACGAGGTCGACTCGATCCTGATCGACGAGGCGCGCACGCCGCTGATCATCTCGGGCCCGACCGACGACAAGTCAGAGCTGTATATCGGCGTCGACGCGATCGTGAAGCAGCTGACTCCGGACGATTACGAGAAGGACGAGAAGCAGAAGTCGATCATCCTGACCGAGGACGGCACCGAGCGCGCCGAGCGCCTGTTGGAGGCGGCCGGACTGCTCCAGGGCGAAAACCTCTATGACTTCGAGAACACCCAGGTCGTCCACCACCTGAACCAGGCGCTGCGCGCGAACATGATGTTCAAGCGCGACACCGACTATATCGTGAAGGACGGCAAGGTCATCATCATCGACGAGTTCACCGGCCGCATGATGGACGGGCGGCGCTGGTCGGAGGGCCTGCACCAGGCGGTCGAGGCGAAGGAGGGCGTCAATATCGAGCCCGAGAACCAGACCATGGCCTCGATCACCTTCCAGAACTACTTCCGCATGTACCCGAAGATTTCGGGCATGACCGGCACCGCCGCGACCGAAGCGGGCGAATTCTACGACATCTACAAGATCAACGTCGTCACCATCCCGACCAACCTGCCGATCGCGCGCGTGGACGAGGAGGATGAGTTCTACAAGAATACCCAGGACAAGTTCCTGGCAATCGCCAAAAAGATCCGCGACCATGCCGCCAAGGGGCAGCCGGTGCTGGTCGGCACCGTCTCGATCGAGAAGTCCGAACTGCTCAGCGAATTCCTGGTACAGGAAGGCGTGCCGCACAAGGTGCTGAACGCCCGCTATCACGAGATGGAGGCGCATATCGTGGCGCAGGCGGGTCGTCTGGGCGCGGTGACGATCGCGACCAACATGGCGGGGCGCGGCACCGACATCCAGTTGGGCGGCAACCTGGAGTTCCGGATGCTGGACGAGCATCCCGAACTGGTCGAGGGCACGCCGGAATATGACGCCGCCGCGATCCGCATCCGCGCGGAGATTGCCGAGGAGAAGCAGAAAGTGCTGGAGGCGGGCGGCCTGTTCGTGCTCGGTACCGAGCGGCACGAGAGCCGCCGCATCGACAACCAGCTTCGCGGTCGCTCCGGGCGTCAGGGCGATCCCGGCCTGTCGCGCTTCTATCTCAGCCTGGACGACGATCTGCTTCGCATCTTCGGCCCGGACACGCTGTTCGCCAAGATGATGCGCAGTAATATCGAGGACGGCGAGGCGATCGGCAGCAAATGGCTGTCCAAGGCGATCGAGACCGCGCAGAAGAAGGTCGAGGCGCGCAATTACGACATCCGCAAGCAGGTCGTCGAATATGATGACGTGATGAACGACCAGCGCAAGGTCATCTACGAACAGCGCGCCGACATCATGGATGCCGAGACGGTGGGCGATGTCGTCGCCGACATGCGCGCCGAGACGGTCAATGCGATCGTGGGCAGCGCCTGCCCGCCCAACAGCTATCCCGAGCAATGGGACGTGGCGGGGATGAAGCAGCAGCTCAAGGACCTGCTGAACATGGAGCCGCCGATCGAAGACTGGATGACCGAGGAGGCAATCGATCCGGAAATCGTGCTGGAGCGCGTTTCCGCCGAAGCCGATGCGATGGTCGAGGCCAAGTCGAAGGAACTGGAGCCCGAGACCTGGGCGAGCGTCGAAAAGTCGATCCTGCTCCAGAATCTGGACCATCACTGGAAGGAGCATCTGGCGACGCTCGACGCGCTGCGCCAGGTCGTCCATCTCCGCGCCTATGCGCAGAAGACGCCGATCAACGAATATAAGCACGAGGCGTTTTCGCTGTTCCAGCGGATGCTCGACAATATCCGCGAGGATGTGACGCGCACCATCGCCTTCGCCCAGTTCCAGATCCAGGCACCGCCGGAACTGCCCGAGCTGCCGGACTTCATCACCTCGCATTTCGACCCGTTCACGGGCGAGGACAATACGAACGACTGGGACGCCGCCGCACGCGGCCTGATCCAGCCGCAGATGCCGCCGATGCAGATCCCGATGCCGGAGGGCGCCGATCTCGGCACCGACCCGGCGCAGTGGGAAGGCCGGGTCAACCGCAACTCGCCGTGCCCGTGCGGCTCGGGCCTGAAGTACAAGCATTGCCACGGGGCCGTGACGGCCTGATCCGTCGCGACTTGGGAAAAGGAAAGGGCGGTGGACTTCGGTCCGCCGCCCTTTTTCGTGGCCCTTCCCTCCGTCCGTCGCCCCAGCGCAGGTTGGGGCCTTTATGATTAGAGCGGGATGACATCAGGTTGATCCACCCCTCCCCTGAAGGGGAGGGGCTCGGCTTGAGTCGACTCCATGTCATCCTGCTTCAGGTACCAGCGTCGCCGAAAATCTCCGCCTTCGCCGGGATGACGTTGGGGCTCCGTCAGACAGCGACCGTTCAGCGACACGGCGCCATCCTCCGGCAAAAGGGAGAAAGAGGGATGAGACACCAGGCGATTCTCGCGGCTGCGCTGCTTGCGCACCCCATCGCGGCACCCGCGCAATTCACCCAGGCCGGTCCGCCTGCCGACATCGTCGCCATGCCGGGCCAGCCCGATGTCTCGCCCAATATGTCGAACGACCGCCGCGACATCCGTCGTTCGATCCGCGAAGGACGGCGGAGCGGCGATATCAGCCGGGTCGAGGCGCGCTCCTTCCGGCGTGACGACGCGGCGATCGGTTCGCTGGCGGATCGCTTCGCATCCGACGGGCTGTCGCTGTCCGAACAGGCGGAACTGCAAAGCCGGACGCAAGCGCTTCGCGGCATGGTCAATGCCCGGCGGGTGCGGGGCGGCAAGCCTTGAACGCAAAAAAGGGCGGCCACCCATCGGGTGACCACCCCTTCTGCTGGCCGGAAATCCCGGGCGATTATTTCGGCAGGACCACCGTCGGCCCGATCGTGCTGACGATCGCGCGGGCATCGAAGGCGCGCAGATTGTCGCGAGGGATCGGGCCCTTGCGCATCACGACTTCGGCGGTCGCTTCGTAGCGGTCGATGGTGTTGATATCCATGTTGTTGCCGAAGAAGGGGTCGCCCCAGAAGGGGTCCCAGCTACGCCAGCCAAAGCCGCGGCCATAATAACGCCAGGACGGGCCCCACCAGCCGCCGCCCCATCCGCCGAAGCCGGGTCCGAAGCCGCCGGGCGTCGAATAGGTGCGCGAGCGCAACTGGGTGTCGCGGTCGGCCATGACGAAATAGTCATAGCCATTGGCCAGCGTCAGCTCGGCCGCACGGAACAACAGATAGCGCTCGACCGTGTCGCGCGACGTGACGGTGTTGCCCGCGAAGCTGACGATGAAGCGACCGGGCTCGATCTGCTGCTCGGAATAGCCGGTGCGGTAGAAGCCCGAACCCGTGGCCGGGCGATAGGCGGTTTCGGTCGCGCATCCCGCGACCATCAAGGTGCTGGCGCCGAGCAGCGCGAGCGCGATCTTCCGACCGAATTGCATGGACACTTCTTCCTTTCCTTGCCACCCGGCGGAACCGGCCGGCAACAGCCCTGTAGCTGGTGGCTGTTTAGCCCATCCCGACAAAACGGTCGATGAACGGTTTTGCTCCCGCGATGAATAGTGCGTCACGCACCGGCAATATGCACGGCGATCTGTCGCCGATGCGGCGCCCGCCGATGCTCGAACAGATAGATGCCTTGCCACGTCCCGAGCATCAGCCGTCCGCCGATCAGCGGGATCGACAGATGGACGCCGGTCAGGATGCTGCGCAGATGCGCGGGCATGTCGTCGGGCCCTTCATCGTCATGGGCATAGGCGTTCCGGTCCTCCGGCGCGAGCCGGGCGAAATAGTCGAGGATATCGGTCTTCACCTCCGGCGCGGCATTTTCCTGGATGATCAGCGAGGCCGAGGTGTGGCGGCAGAAAAGGGTCAGCAGCCCCTCGTCCATATCCTGTTCACCCACCCAGGCGGACACGGCACGGGTGATCTCGGTCAGGCCCTGACCATGGGTATCGACGGACAACAGGGTGGTGGCTTGGCGCATGGCCCCATCATGCCCGACCGCGGGACTTCGTTCCAGCGGGGCCATGAGACGAGCCGAAATGAACGGCTTGATCGGACATGCGTTGTGCGGGCTTGAGGAAAAGGAGACCTGCCATGAAAGCCCTGCTCGCCGCTTTGGCCGTCGTTACCGTCGCGGCCCCCATCGCCGCCACCCCCGCCATCGCGCAGGACCGCGACTATCGCTGGCATGGCGACCGTCAGGATTGGGACGCCTCGCGCGACTATCGTCGGAGCAATGCCCGCGAACGTCGCCTGAACCGCGACGATCAGGTGTTCCGGGGCCGCGACGGTCGGACCTATTGCAAGCGCAACGACGGCACGACCGGTCTGGTCGTGGGCGCGGTCGGCGGCGGTGTGCTGGGCAATGTGATTGGCGGCGGCACGCTGGGCACGCTGCTCGGCGCGGGTGGCGGCGCGCTGCTCGGTCGGTCGATCGATCGCGGCAAGGTTCGTTGCCGCTAAGGCGTTGACCAACAAAGGGGATGTCATCGGGTTCGCCCCGGCGACATCCCCTTTTTGCTGGCCTCTAGCCAAAGGCCCTTCGACTGCCCCATGGTGTCCGGCGGAAGGGAAATCATGGCTTTCGATCTGAAATGGACCACCGCGATGGCCGCCGCGTTGCTGGCCAGCGGTTGCAACCGGTCCAATGCCGATGACGGCTGGACCGCCGAGCAGGATACTGCGATCTGCACCGACGCGCAGGGCAAGCGCCTGCCCGACGATCGCTGCCGACAGACGCGTATGGGCGGCGGCGGGGCCTTCTGGTATTTTCTGGGGCGCGGTCGCCCCATTCCCTTTTATGGCGAGCGGGCGACAGGCGGCAGCTTCCGCCCTGCATCGGGTGCGCGCTACGCCGTCGCACCGGCGAGGAGCGCGATGACGCGCGCGGCGGCGGTCAGTCGTGGCGGCTTCGGCGCCTCCGCCTCGCGTTTCGGTAGCATCCACGCATGATCCGCGAGACGCTCTCGCCCCGGCCCGACTGGCGCGCCAAGGTCGAGGCGCTGGGCCTGATCTGGCATGCGGGCGAGACGCGGCCCTATTGGGACGAAAGCGCCTGCTACCGCTTCACGCGCGGGCAGATCGACCGGATCGAGGCGGCGACGACCGAACTCTATCGCCTGTTCCTGGCGGCGGGGGAGGCGGTGGTCGGCGATCCGGCCCTGCTTCGTCGATTCGCCATCCCGCCCGCCTTTCACGACCCCATTCGCGAGGCGTGGGAGGCGGAGCCGCCCTCGCTCAATTTCGGGCGGTTCGACCTGGGCTTCGACGGCAGCGATGCGCCCAAATTGTTCGAATTCAACTGCGACACGCCGACCTCTCTGCTGGAAGCGGCGGTGGTGCAATGGGCGTGGAAGGAGGAATGTTTCCCGGCGCTCGACCAGTTCAACAGCCTGCACGAGGCCATGGTCGCGCGCTGGCGGGAGATCGCACCCCATCTGCCCGCCACGCTCCACGTCGCGCATGTCGCCGACATGGCGGGCGAGGATGCGGTGACGGCGGCCTATCTGCGCGACACGGCGGAGGCGGCGGGGATCACGACGGTGCCGATCCTGATGGAGCGCATCGGCTGGGACCATGATGCGCATTGCTTCGTCGATGAAGCGGACATGCGGATCGAGGCTCTGTTCAAGCTCTATCCCTGGGAATGGCTGGTCCATGAGGAGTTCGCGCCGCATCTGCTCGACAATTTGGAGCGGGGCGACCTGATCTGGCTGGAGCCGATCTGGAAGATGATCTGGTCGAACAAGGCGATCCTGCCGGTGCTGTGGGACCTGTTCCCCGGCCATCCGAACCTGCTGCCCGCCAGCTTCACCGTTCCGAACGGAGATGCGGTCGCCAAGCCGCTGCTGTCGCGGGAGGGGGCGAACGTCTCGATCCGCCGGGCCGGGGCCATCGTGGCGGAAACTGCGGGGGACTATGGCGAGGAGGGCTATATCTACCAGTCGCTCTATCGCCTGCCGGAGACCGCGCCGGGATGCTATCCGGTGTTGGGAAGCTGGGTGGTCGACGGCGCACCGGTGGGGATGGGGATCCGCGAGGACGGGCTGATCACCTCGAACACCGCGCGGTTCGTACCGCATGTGATCGACGGCTGATCCGTCATGGCTGATGCTGTCGGGGGAGAAGACAGCGCCGGTGGCTCCCTGAGTAGGATTCGAACCTACGGCCGCTCGATTAACAGTCGAGTGGAAACGGCTGTTTTCTGCGGGCCTTTCTGATGTTTTCGCGCTCTGTTCACGGTAGCTACCCCCTTAGGCATACTGATTTTGTAATAACGCAAACCCGTCCTCAAAATGTCGAGTTTCTGATGCGGTACGACCACACTGGCGAAACGTTTGGCAGCCTGACCGTCATCGGTCCATGCAGGGATGAGAGGGGCCGCCTGCGTTGGGAATGTCGATGCGCCTGCGGAGGCTCCGCGAAGGTTTTCGGGGCCAATCTGCGAACCGGAAATACCACAACCTGCGGGTGTCTGCGGGCGGCTCATCCTGAGGGACTGAGCAAGACGCGGCTCTACACTATCTGGTGCGGGATGATCGGAAGGTGCAAAGATGCCCAGCAGCCGAACTATGGCGGCCGGGGTATTCGGGTGTGCGCCGAATGGTCATCGTTCGAACGGTTTCACGAGTGGGCCAGCGCGAGCGGCTATGCTGATACCCTTTCGATTGATCGCATCGACAATGACGGAAATTATGAGCCTCGCAACTGTCGGTGGGTTACGGCAGCGGCCCAGGCGCAAAACACCAGCCGGACGGTCCGGGTTCGTGTTGATGGACAGATCGTTAGCCTAGCCGAAGCATCCCGAATGCTCAGCCTAAACTACAGTAGGCTGCAACGGCGCATGCGCAACTCTGGTTTGGGTTTCGAAGAGGCTGTGGCCTATGTAAGACAGTACGAAAAACCGAATCCGGGGCTGAATTTCACCGCTCGGCGTAGAGGGAATTAGCTGTGCGCCGTGGCCGCCGCCGATCTGCCCCGCACCCTCTGCGTCCGAAGGACGAGCCACCGCCCAGCCGATGGGAGCGGGTAGGGGTGTGGCTCGAGTTCGGGGGATTCGCCGTCCTGACCGCCGCTGGCCTGATCGCCAGCGTCTGGGGCGCGATACGCTATGTCGCCGGGTGGTCCTGATCCCGCCAAACCCCTGAGCGACGCAGCTGGCGCACGATGCCGTTGAACGCCGCCGTCACGCCCTGAGCGCGCCCGATCTCATTCGACTGCCCGGCCGATTCCCAGAAGGTCGTCAGCGGCCAGCGCTCGGGGCAGTGGGGCAGCAGGCAGCGGAGGGCGAGACGTACCGGGACCGTGTCGCACCGGCGCTCGCCGCTATCGATCATCGCCTGGCGTAGAACCTGGACGGAAAGCTCGACGACGATTCGATGATGGCGGCGCATCATGCTATGGAACGTAACAGGAACAAATAATCAAGGGATCTGCCATGGCACGCTGCCGCCTTTGCACCAGCAATGACGATCAGGCGCTGATCGAGTATCTGGCCGAGAAGCTATGGGACAGCCGTATGGGCGAGTTTGAAATTGCCACGCCGTGGAATGAAGCCGGTGCGTACTGGCAGTCGAAGATGAGGGAGTTGGCTGTGTCCGCTAGGCTGGCGCTAATAGCATAGCCAACCGGCTAACCCGTCTCCGTCAATGTAGCGGTCCCGATACAGCGGGTCGTTAACCAAAAAGAGTTTGGATGTTCCGCAGTTATTCGGGCTAAGGCCTTAACTTTATTTTAATAGTGGGACGATTTGGGACGAGCCGTGGCTTGGCGACTCGGCAGAGTCGCGTTACGAGGTTCTTTGATTGTTCCTGAAACGACGAAACCCCAGCGCCTGCCAGCGCTGGGGCTCAGATCGGGGGCAACTCTCGCGGCTTTCAGTCCGGACGCGGGAGCGGGATGAACCCCAGGTACGGCGGTAACGTCTACACCTTGGAATCGTGCCGTCAAGACCGGTCAATGCCAACGAAGGATGATGACATTGGCACATAACCTCCCCCAGCGGCCGAAGCGCCGTGATCGCTTCCCACTGTCTGACGCAGCGATTGCTGACATCTGGGCTCGCCTTCGAGCGGGCGACAAGCAGCATGATATCGCCGCTGATTACGGCACGAACTCGGGCCGAGTGTCCGAGATTAACACGGGCAAGCGTGGAAACCATGTGACCGGATTGCCCGTGCGGTAACCCGGAAGGCCGGTTAACCTGGGGGCTGGCCGCATGAACGGCCAGCCTCATTTTTTTCCTTTGTCCCAAACGTTACCTGCTCCAGCACGTAGCCCCATCCCCGTTCGTTGCGGATTTCGATCTCGCCGCCCAGGCTTCGCAACCAACTCCGCAGCCGGCATATCCTGACCTTGGTGACGTTCGTCTCGGCCTCCTCGCTGACAGTCAGCATGGCGAGGGCAATGTGTGAGGCACGCCCCCGCTTCACGAGGTGGTAGAGCGTCTCCACCTCGCCCCGCGGGGATGGTACCGGACGCCCCGCCAATAGACCGCCGCCGGGTCGCGCTGGACGATCAGGCCGAACCGCTCCACACGGTCCGGCCGATCAGCCCCGCAATGGGGGCAGCATTCGCTCATGCCACGCCCGCCGCGTTCATCAGTTCACCTGCGGGATGACAGGTGGCACCGCTTCAGGCGTGGCGAGCAGGCGGGCGCGCAGCGTGGGGTAGGGCACGTCTTGGAGCGCGATGCCCTGCTCGATCGCGATGGCGGCTGCGATGGCGAGCGACTGCCCCACCTGGGCGGCGAATCCTTCCATCCGGAAGGCGCCCCACGAAGAGTGCGTGGCGGCAATCGACCAGCACGTGCCCATGTTCGGCGCGATCGACTTGTCGGGGCAGCACACCTCGAACGGCAGGGGCGTCTTCTTATCGGTGCCGCCGCTCCGATTGTCGAAGAAGTTGCCCTCGTTCTTGACCACGAAGCCGCCGCCGGTCTTCGGGAACGCATAGCGCTGGTTATGGTGGCTATCCATCGGATAGGCGGGCGCGGCGACCGTGTTGATCGAGATGCGCGGCGTGGTACCGTCGGCCGCGATCGCGTCGTTAGCATCCCACCGGGCCCCGCCGATGCCGCCCACCATGCGGCGCATCTCGCGCACGTACAACTGACCTGGGAAGTAGGGCAGGCCGTTCGGGCCGATATCGTAATAGTGGTCGTCGGCGACGCCGTAGCTGTCCCGGAGCGCGGTCACCAGCGACGAGGGGATACGGGGATCGCCGCTGTAGATGATATGGTAGACCAGCCCGAGCATGTTGGCGCGCACCGACGTATAGATTGCCAGCCGGTCCGGCATGCTCTGCCCCGCCGTGACGTAATCCGTTCCCGAGCCCATGAGGTCGGTCGAAAAGCCGCCGGTGTTGTTGGTGTCGAGGGTCGACTTGTTGAGCAGGACGGGATTGAAGAAGTCGTTCACCTCCGCCGTTTGGCTCCCCGCCGTCATGGCGGCGCACAGCCGCCCGACCAGCTCGTATTTCGCGGCGCTGTACCCCTCGGGAGGGCCGGACGCGAACACCTGCGACCAAGGCACCCACCGCGCCTTCGCGGACACCCCGCGCATGGTCCAACGGAAGTTGTAGGCCTGCACCGCGCCATCCGCCGCCCCTTCAGCAAGCGAGGGTGGGTATCCCTTGACGCCAGCTACGAAGCCGCTGGTCGAATCGCCTGGCGTCAGAAACGGATCGATGTCGTACAGCGTGCCCGGGACGTTGGGGTTCTTGGCGAACTGGTGAACGTTGCCCTTATAGTCGGTGCTGGCGCCACGATATCCGTTCGTGACCTCGCCCCCGCCGCCACTGGTGCGGCTGATCTCGCGCCCGGTGGTGACCGGCACACCGCGCAAGAACAGGACATCGCCCTCGTCACTCGCGTCGATCACGACCTTGCCGGTGAACGACCTGCCGTCCGCCGTAGCGATCGTGTGCGTGCCATTGGTATAGGTGACCGACGTCGGCGCGCCGCCGGTGAAGAAGATGGGCACGGCCTGACCGCCAGATACGGACGGGTCGAGCGCCTGGCGAAGAACGCGGTTCAAGCTCACGGGCTGGAAGTTGAGCACCGTATCGGTCGAACCGTCGACCTTCTGCGCGCGCCGGATGAACTCGTAGGGGAGGCCGCCCAGCGATGTGGTGTCCGACAGGTCGATCGCGCCCAAGCCGTTGGAAGAGACACCGCCGATGTCGAGCACGCTGAACTCGTTCCACGCGCCGATGATCGCCACGCTGCGGCCCTGACGCTTGGCCTCATAGGCGGTGCACACGCCGCGGAACGTGGCCCCATAGACCAGCACGTCATAGTCGGAGGTGTCGACGGCGAAGTTCGGATCCTTGATGTCCGGATCGCCGTAGAAGACCGCATCCGCCATGCCGCGGAAGGCCCGGTACATCATCTCCATCTGCGCGTCGGAGAGCGCCGCCGCGAAGAACCCGCCCAGGATGCCCGCAGACGACGCAGCGGTATCGCCCGGCACGGCGAGGAAGCGCAGTGTGGTCGAGGAGGTGGACGCGACCGAAGCCGTCGTGGCGGTCGATACCTTGCGGGCGTTCTTGTAGACGGCGACGGCATTCGACGCCGAACGGGTCGCGGCATGAAAGCCCGTGCCATCCCAATCCGCCGTCGTACCGGTTACGCCGACCGAAGCCGACATCATGCGCGCCGACATGGTGTTGCTGTTGACATTGTTCAGCGGCGCCAGCGCGATGCCCGCCGTCCCGTCCCGCGCGCCGAAGTCGCTGGAGCCGGACGCGGCGGCGGCGGTCCGAAACACGCCGATGCTGAAGCTGTTCTGCGGCACTGCCGAGAGCGCGATCCCGGTGTCGAGATAATGCGCCGTGCCGGTCGACTTCCAGCCCACAGCCGTCCCCAGCGGATCGGCACCACCAACCGCCATGCGCGGCGACGCGAAGGTCGGCGATCCGACGATGGTCAGGCTGCCCGTGCCGGGGTTGCGGATGTTGATCAGGCTGTGGGCCTGCACCTCGCTTGGCCAGTAGATGTGGGTGCTCTTGTCCCAGGCGCCCGAATCCTTCAGGGCCTTGACCCAGCGGTTCATCATGTAGCGTCGGCGGATGTTAACCGGCGTTCCGGTCGCCTCCATCGCCGCTACCGCCGCCATCGTTTCGGGCAGGAGGGTAAAGGTCGGCAGGACGCCCGAAGCGGTCACCGTGACCGTCGCGCTTGCACCTGTCGCGCCCGCCGCTGCCACCGCCAGGGCGATCGTCCCGGCCGCCGACGCGGATAGCCCGACCACGACCTTCCAGCCATTCGTCTGATCGCCAGCGACCACCAAGCGGCCATCGTTCGGGGTGATCGTCGGGGTGACACCAGCCGGTACGCCGCCGATGTTCGCGACGAGCGTGCCCGCCGCCGAACCTGCCGTGAACGACAGGGGGCCGGAGAGGGTGAGCGATGGCGTCGGGGCGATACCGCCAAGCTGCCGCCCGACCGGGGCGAGAATGCCGAGCGAGGCACCCACCAGAGCCACGCTCAGCGGAACGAAGACCCGTGCCAAAGCGGTGTTGGTCAAGCCGTGCTGCATGACGACTTCGGTCATGTCGGCCTGGCTCAGCGGCGCGCCGGCAGCGAGCGCCCCGGCTTCGCTGGGATTCGCCGCAGCGGCAACGCCCGCCCTTACCGCCGCCGACGCGAGCTCATCGGCGACAGTGAGACGCCGCGGGTTGTTCAGCGGGAAACGCGGGTCGAACAGCAGAATGGTCTTCATCGACTATCCTTCGAGATATCGGGGGAGGATTGGCGGACGCACCGCGCAGGGATCAGCGCGGCCAGGCGTCCCAAAGCAGTCGGCGCTTGGCGTCGCAGTCGGCGAGGTCGAACCGACCATCGCGAATGGTGGCGTCGTCGTCGGCCGCCGTGGCGCTACCGTCCGGCTGGCGGTGCTGCGCCGTCGGTCGGCACGGCTCCCCCGCCGCGGACGGAGGTGGCGGGATCTCGGGCGAGTGCGGCATCGAGCGCGTCGATGTCGCGCACCCGGTCAGCGTCGCGGCACAGAGCGCGACCAGCATCAGTTTGCGCATAGCGAGTGACCGTATCTTTCGAATGGATGATGAGGGGCTGCCGAGCAGCGAGGGCGGCGGCATAGGTCTGCGCGGCGGTCGCTTGCTGCTGGGCGAAGCGAGCCTTGTCCGCCAGTCTGGCCTTATCGGCGTCCGCGATCGCAGCAGACCATGCCGCCCGTTCGTTCGTCAGCGTCTGGAGATGGTCAGCGCGAAGATGATCCAGGCGCGAGGCCCATAGGCCCAGCGCCAGCACGATCAGCGCGGGCCAGAACCGACGAAGCAGGGCGAGCCCAGTCACGCCTCGTTCTTCGATAGAGGCCCACCGGAGGCCGACAGCCGCACCGGCTTGCCGATCACCGGCAGGCCAGCGGGCCAGCGCCGTGCGATGCACCGATCCTTGCCGATGGGCACAATCGACACAGCGTCCTTTTGATTGCCGCCCAGGACACGATAGGCGTCCGCATCCTCGCCGACATAGAAGCCGACGTGCCCGCCGCCCTCGCGCGCGAAGACCAGCACCGCGCCCGGTGCCAGCGCATCGGCCGCGATCGGCTTGCCCCAGGTCGCCCACGCCTTCGCCCGGACCGCGATCGGGGGAGGCGTCAGCCCGGCTTCGGTCACGCACTTGGCGGCGAACAGGCCGCACCACGGCACGCTGTCGGCATTGAACACCATGCCCAGCAGCTTGGTACCCAGCGTCTTCGCCCATCCCATGATGGTCGGATTGTTCGCGGGGCCCGGCGTTTCGCGCACGCCAAGTTTCGCCCGCGCGGCGGTCAGCCACGTTGGTTCGGTCATCGTCAATGTCCTTTTGTTGGAGACGGTTATCTCAGTCGGCGCTATGCCGATTGGACCGGGCCAGCTTCCCCCCGAAGCGCCCGGTCGCAGGGCCTGCCCTTTCTCCCAAGTGGCAGGCCCTGCATTTCCCTCATTCTGATTTTGACGCTTGCTCTGCTGGACCCGTGCCGGTGGTCACTGGCGGCAGCTTGTCGAGCGCGGTCGCCAAGTTCGCATCCTGCTGAGCGCTGCCATTCTTCCCGACCTGAAGCACCGCCGCGACGGCTGCGCCGACGATCGGGCCCAGACCCGTGAAATAGCCATCGACGAAGCGGGTGTTGTTCGATGGCACCTCATGGAAAAAGGCGGCACCGGCGAGGGCAAGATATCCGAGGATAAGCACCAGAGCGATGACGTAGCGCCAATGGCGGTCGACGTCGGTCATGACGGGTCCTCCGTGGTCATAGGGACGATGCGCGCAGCAGCGATCGCGCCCTTCTCAGCGACTTCGTTCGCCTCCTGGCGTTCGCGCATCTGCCGCACGCGCGCCGCAGACTCCCGCGCCTTGGCCGGGTCCAGTTCGATCAATGCCAGCAGCATGGTCAGACACTGGTCGAGGTTGTTCATCCGGTGGCGCATGATCTGGATTTCGGCGGAATGCTGGGCCCGCTCCTGTTCCAGCTTGGCTTCGTGCTGGACCGCCTGGCGGTCGAGGCGGCTTTCCAGGTCGGCGATCCGACGGCCCATACCTTCCATGTCCGCGCGCCGGGTATCGCGGGCGATGATCTGCCACGGGCCCCACTGGCGCACGATCAGCGACACGACACCGATCGCGGCCAGGATGACACCGGTCCAGACTCCAGCGCGGATCGAACCGCCCGCAGCCGTCTGCACAACTGCTTCAGCAGCGCTCGCAGCGGCGGTCACGTCGCAGGCCGACCAGCTGCGAAGCTTGCATTATCCATCGATGTCACTCCGTTGGTGGTCAGGCGTTCTTCGGGGCGAGTGCCGCGATTGACGCCTCCAGCTGTGCCAGCCGCCGGCGCTGATAGGCGGCCTCGATCGCCTGGCATTCATCGTAGCGAAGGCCCCACCGGTCACCTGCTGGAATGGCGGGGCGGGCAGGGGTGATGATCTCGCCTTCCTCGTCGCGCACGGCGGCACGCGCCGGGGTTGCCTCCCATTCGTCGAAGCACAGAAGCCCGATATCGCGGGCATCGAGATTTCGCGCGGCGAAGGCGTCCCGCACCTCTTGGGCGACTAGGCCGAGGTGCCAGCGGGCATCGTCGCCCTTGGCTGCAATCGCGTCATTGAACTTGAAGCGGCGCCATTGGACGTCGCCCCACGCGTCGAGCCACTCGTCCGGAATTTCCCCGATATCGTCTTTCTCGCGCTGGTCCGAGGTGTTGATCGAGCCAGTCCCCGCATAGACGGTAGACCAGCGAGTGGCCGCCGAACCCAGGGTCTGCCCGTTGTCGGTGCCTGGCCGCACGTGCCCAGCAGCCTCAATCACAAATTTCGGGGTGCCATTCGAATACTGGACGAGGATGCGCCCATCGGTCTTCCAGAGCCAGCCAGCGACACCGTCGCTGGGGATGAGCACTTCGTTGACGTTGCCCGTCCAGGTCAGGCCCTTGCCGGTATCGAGCGCCAGACCGCCGACCACCATCTGTCCGACGCGTGCGGCATTAGCATAGAAAGACGTGCCGGCCGGCCCGATCAACACGGTATCGGCGCCGCCGCAAACAATCGACAGGACGTTGTCGTTGTAACGGCGGATTCCGGTGTCCTGATCTACCGCGAAACTGATACCCGGAGCGGCCAGGGATCCATCCCCGAAACGCCCGGCCAGTGCCCCGGACACCCATTGGCTGATCTGCGTGAGGAACTCGGTCAACTTCGTCGCGGCGGACTGAGCGAACCCCTGATTGGGTTGAACGCTGTAGGCCTGACCAGCGGCAGTGCCTCCGAGATAGGGCGAGCCCAAGGTGATCTGCGCATTGCTGTCGACGGACAGCACCTCATAGGCTCGCCCATCGGGCAAGTTGATGGCGTGACCTATCTGGACGTTGTTGACCCATGCGGTGCCCGAACCGGTGATCACGGCAGAGCCGTTCGTCACCGCGACCGTGCCGGCGCGATACCATGCCATAATGATGCTCCTGATTTAGCGCTTGAGCTCGGTGATCGCGAGCGTGTGAGTGACGTTGTACCTGCTGCCGCCGCTGCCGCTGTCGACCGAGTAGACGACGTAATATCCGCGCTGACCAGCCCCGAGGCGCTCGATCGCAAAGAAGGTGACGGGGGCGGAATCAGCCTGTGACGGAGATTTATAGAGGCCCGAAACTGCCGTGCCGTCCGACCGGAACAGTTGCAGCCGGAGCGGCTGCGCACCGTTCGCGGTGCGGGTCACCTGGGCGCATACGTCGATGCGTAGAACGCCCCCGGTGCTATTGATCCGGGTCACCCCGCTTGCCTGCGCGCCGTCGGCGCTGACATCGGCGACGGACTGGACATCGGTGATCGTGGTAGAAAGCGCGTTGCCGACGATCTGGTCGGTATCGACCACGCCAGCCGCGATGCGCTTGACCCGAACGTTCGGCATCTCGACAGCGCCGTCATCGGCAATTGAGAAAACGACCGTCGCACCGGTCGCGCCCGCCTTGGCGATCTTGAAATTGTCGACGACGAAGACCGCATCGGTTCGCCCCCCGCCATTGTTGAGGGAAAATCCCGTGACGGCGCCGTTGCTGTTGAACTCGACCCCGTAGCGCAGCATCAGGCCGTCGATGGACTGGCCATATACCGACAGGGTGCTCGTGTGGTTTCCGACCGTCGACGACAGCGTCGTCAGGCTGCCTGCGACCGAAGTGTTGATCCCTGATTGCGCGACCAGAACCTGATTGACCTGGGCGAGCGTCCCGTTGGTCGAGGTCCTGTAGGTGGCAAGGTCGCTTGCGATGGCCTGGTCAGCGGCGATCTGGGCAGCCTGAACCGACCCAACCATGGCGGTGACAGCGCCGATCTGGACCCCCAGCTGTAGCGAAAGTGAGGCGATCGCACTGGTGTTGCTGTCCGTCTTCGCCGTCAATTCGGTCTTAGCCGCGGCAACAGCGGTCAGCGCCATCTGACCTGCATCCCAACCGGTCAACGCCGCCAGGATGTCGTTCCCGCCTGCGACATCGCTTTCGGCAGGCGCGCGGCGGCTGGCGGTCACCGCGTTGGTGATCGATGCCACGTCGAGGACATTCAAGGTCTGCTCGGCAAGCGTCAGGCGGGCGCCCATGGTGTCGACCACCGTCTGGCTGGCCTTGGTCGTGATCAGCGCGTTCAGCGCGTCGAGCGATTGGTTGATGGCCGTGACAGACCCCTGCAGCCCGGTCACTACCGTCGCATCGGCCTTCAACTGGATAGATGCCTGGAGGCCGGAAATGCTCGTCTCTGCCGAGGTCAGCCGGACGAAGATGGAATCGAGATCGACGTCGCTTCCGTCCAGCTGCGCTTTCAGGATAGCCTGATCGACATAGTTGACGGTCGCCTTCAGGTCGATCGACGCCAGCGCTGCGTTCAGCGTCACCGACAGCTTGCTGATTTGGTCAGCCCTGCTCTCGATCGCGAACAGCTTCGCCACCCCGGAATCGGGATCGGTGAATAGTCCCGCGTCACGGAAAACGTTCTGGACGATGGCTTGACCGGTTGCCAGCTGCGCGACGGCAGCGGACAGGGACGCGAGGTCGTTCTCCAGCTGACGGCGCGCGACCGCGTTGACTGGGTCGAGGTCGATCAGGTTCAGCTTTCCGAGCGCGCGGGTGGTGCCGCCGATCGTCGCTGTAAGCATCCCATCCTCGCTCAAGCTAAGCGCGCTGTTCAGCACCTCACCCGGCTGGATGATCTCGCCCATCGGGTTCTTGATGTTCTCCCCGATAGTGCCGCCCACGGTCGCACCGGGCTCGGGTCGATTGGGCCCGGTGACGGCGTCGAAGTCGACGGCAGGGCCCGCGGTCACGACCGGACCGATAACGCGTCGGCCACCGGTCACCCCGTTCCGCTGATACGACACCGCCACCTCATACGCGGTCCCACTGCGAACGCTGGTGATCTCGGTGCGCGTCGCCCCTACAGGCCACACGCCCGCAGCAGTCCAGCCCGCACCGAGCGCCTGGCCAGTGACGAAGGGCCGATACTCGATCACGACCGCATCGGCGGTGCCCGCATCGACTGCACCGGTCACGACGAGGGCAGGCACGGTTTGAGCGGCCGAAATCAGGCTGGTCGCGGTGATCGCCCAGGCGTCGATGGCGGGGACCGGGACGAGCGGCGGCCCGGTAACGCCGGGCGTCGGGGGCGGGGTCGCGGTCTGCCCGAGGGCGAACGGGTGCTTGGCCGCCGTCTCGCTGCGCGCCGTGAACGTCGTGACGCCGCCCGCCGGGTCGAGATCGCGGTTGAGAAGAAGAATGGGTTGCCGGTTCAGGCCCACCTCGGGCAGGTCGGCGGTGACGCAATCGCCCGGCTTGTAGCCCATCCAGAACAGCTTGAGCGGCAGCGTGATCGGCCCGAACTCGCGCGAATTCTCGATGTCGTAGCGGACCGCCGTGCCGATCTGCTTCGTGTTCTGGATGAACGGATAGTCGAGCACCTTCGACCGCTTGCCGCCGTCCTCGGCGATGTGCTCGGCGATGCTGATCGGCGAGCCGGGCAGGAACTGCCAGTTGTTCTCCTCCAGCCGGTATCGCGGCGTGACCGTGTTGATGCGGTTCCGGCGCGGCTGGGTGGCCGCGACCCGCGCCTGGCCGATGACGTCCTGGATGGTAACGGTCGCGAGCGACACCTTGGGCGCATTCACAAGGCAGCTGATCCGCGCGCCGAGGGGCATGGGCTCGCCCATCCCGGCCTGCAGGATCTTCTTCATCGTCGCCCACTTCTCGTCGCGGGAATAGATCATCCCGCCACAGGTCCAGCCATTGGCGGCGGCGATGTTCCGGCCCTCGACGAATGCGGCGACGTCGATCAGCCGCCACGGCGAACCCATGCCCATCACGCGCTGATAGGTGCTGTTCGGGTTGCTGACGTCGCGCTGCCAATAGCCATGCGCCCAGCGCAGGCCGAGCAGATAGGGGTTCTCCGTCCACTCCCACGTCGCCATGGCGGCGTCATAGGCGGCGGTATCGGCAGGGTCGGCCATGCGGTGAGGCCCGTTGCCGCCCGGATAGGTGCTGTCTTTCGTAGGATCGTATGCCAGCGCGCCGCGCACCGTCCACATCGGGGCGGGCACGCCGTTCTGATACAGCTTGGCCTTCGTGTCGAAACGCAGCGTCCATGTCGCCGCAGCCTTGCCCGACAGCTTGAAGTCGGCGCCAACGCCCGGCGGCGTGCCGGCACCCGCACCGAATGCCAGGGCCGGGCTCGCCAGCGCGCCGAGTTGGGTCATCGACCACATGAAGCCCGCGAACGCGCCGATCGCCGCGCCGGTGCTGTTGTACGATACCGGCACCCGGTCGACCGTCTGTCCCTCGATAGCGGCGATGGGCCCCAGCGACAGTACTGCGGCAAACGCCTGGCGGTCATTGTCGCCCGCGTCGCGCGTGTCCCACCCACGGCGCATGACGATGTCACCCGCCGTGCCCGTTCGGCCTTGCGCGAGCGGGACCCCGGCGTCGGGATCGGCGGAAAAGCTGGTTTGGGAACCGGTCGCGTCGGCGGCGGATGGCTTCTTGGCTGTCAGGCCCGCAGCAAGCGACAGCCCAGCTGCCGCGGCCGAGGCTACGGATGCAATGGTGGCAACGGACGCAATTCCTGCCACCGACGTCGCGGCAGCGGCGGTTGCGCCGATGACGGCTCCAACTCCTGTTGCTGCAAGCGCGACCGCGCCCACAACAATGGCGGCTGTCTTGAGAACCTTTGATATGGCAGCCTCCTAATTCGGGAGATCATCATGCGATTCGGGATCGCGACCTTGGCGCTGCTCCTGTCTTGGAGCGCGCCAGTCTGGTCGAAAGACGGGGATATCAAAGTCGACATCAACGGATCGACGTACCGCGTCTCGGTCAAAGGGGACGTAGTAACCGTTGCGAAAAAGAGTCTGTTCGTGGCCATGACTATTGATGAACGCGACGCCCAACGGGCAGCGGTTCGGAAGGCGACGGGCTGTAATATTTATGACGAGATCGCAAATGGGGCTCGCCTTAAGGGCAAGCTTAATTGTGCGCCAAAAGACGTGACGCACTGAAGATTGCCGTCATTCCAATTCGAATAAACACGAGGGAAACTGATTATGATAATTTTGGCCGGACTTGCGCTTTTCGCTTTGGCTGACACGCAGCCGACATATCTAAAATGCACAATCAATGGCGCAAAGGGGCCAGTAGAAAATTTACTTCTCGCCGATGAAGCGAATCAATCGGTGACGTTAACCGTAACTTTGACAGGACATTCTGAAAAAATGTTTGCAGTATTCAGTCCGGAGGAGGTTTCCTTCCAATCCAAGATTGGTGGGGTCGCAACCGTGACAACCACAATAAACCGTGTCAATTTATCGGTAACCAGAACGCTAGTGATAGGAACCACTCCACCTCGGACCGATACTGGCTCATGCACGGTCGAAAAGGCTCCCAAACGAGCATTCTAAGAAACTGCCGTGGCATTTTGCTTTGCCCCGGATGGCGGCGAAGGGCGGCGGTTATCTGCCGCCCTTCAATTACCTCAAATTGAGGTAAAGGCTTTACCACCGATGGTGGGGAAGGGCTTGAAAGCTTAGATCGCTCTCCAGGCGGCGACATACTCGACCGGCTGAAGAACCGCCGCTCCAACGGCATCGGCGTGATACCCGACCACTCGGCCATTGCCGAGGGCCACGACCAGCGCGCCCAACTTGTCCTCGGCGGGCAGCGCCAGCACATCGCCAACGATCGCCGCAGCAGGCGCGATGCGTTCTAGGCCCATGGCGTCCAGCGCGTCAGCCAGGCTGGCGTGCCCCCGCTCGTCAAGCGCCTTCAGCGCACTTCGGATAGTCCGATAGGAGCCCGACGCGGGCAGCTTTACCTTGTGACCGAGACGGCGAAGGTGAGATGCGGTCATGCGGACGCAATCGGAGGTGCCGAGGCGCATGGGACGGGTTGACCACTGGTCCAGCGTGGCCTGCGCTGCGCGGGTGCGGATGATGAACAGATCGTCGGTCATTGCTCGACCATCCGGCCGCCACCGCCGGCAGAACCTGTCCCGCCGCCGCTGAACGTCTGCACCGCGCCCTGCACGCCAGGCACGCCCCAATAGACGGTCTCCGCGACACCTGTGACGAAATCCAAGCCCGCTTCATTCGGGAAGATGCTGCGATGGTGCCCGGCCGACAGGCGGGCGCTTTCGTCATCCTCGAACAGGCGCTCGAAAACGCTGGTCACCTCATACTCGACGGTTCGCCCCTGGTCGTCCGCGCCCAAGGTGGGCACGTCGACCTCGCCCGCGAAGATGAGGTGAGGATCGGGGATGACGGCGCCCGTCGCGGGATTGACCGCGCCGACATAGATCTCGACCGCCGCTCCCTGCATCGAGGGAGCGGCCAGCGCCGCCGCCGCTGCGTCACCGGCAGGAAGCAAGGTCAGTCCGATCGCAGGCGCGCTATCGCCGACGCCATCGGTCAGATTTTCGACGTCGGAGATGACGCCATAGGTCGGGTCTTCGCCGACATAGGTCTCGCCACCGAAGCGGATGACGCCCGAGCCGTCGATCAACCGGATCGTGCCATCGGGCAGCGTGATCTTCACCGCACCGAAGACGGTCGGCGAGTCCTTGCGCAGTTCGGCGTCGAGCGCGGGGGTGAGCGCGGTCATCAGAAACGCTCCGTAATGGTGATGGTGGGGATCTTCGACTTGGCGATCGTCTGCTCGATATCGATGCTCGCGCCGGAGACGATGCCTTCGATGTACGGCTTGGCGACCTCGACGACGGCGGCATCGGTGGTGACGATCCGAAGCATAGGGTCCAGGGTGATGGTCAGAACACCGCCCGATGACGCGACAAAATCGCCCGCGGCATTGTGCAGGTAGCGCCGGCCGCCATGGATGATGCTGAAGAACTGGCCTTCCCGTAGGACATAGCCGCCGGTGAAGCCGCGCAGCACCAGCACGTTGCCCGCCTGATTGGCCCCGTTGATCACCGGGTTGCCAGGGTTGCCGATGTCGAGCCCGGGCTGGGGCACGGGGAACAGCGCGCCCTCGGTCTTCGCGCGGCGCAGGCGGGCGATCAGGATGCGGCCATCGGGCTCGGGCTTCAGGCGGGGATAGGTGATGTCGAGGGCGAAGCGATTGCCCAGCCGGTTCAGGCGCTGATACCCGCCTCCCATGGGGGCTTTCTGATCCGAGCCCCAGTCGAGCAGCTTGGGCACCGCCACCTGGGGCAAGCGGGGCTGGGGGAGTTCGACCGCCATAGATCAGGTCCCCGGCAGGCGTCGGCGAGCACTTCGGCTTGCGTTGCGCCCTGCCATAGCCGCGCCGCCAGCTGCACCACGCACCGCCGCACCGGCACCGATCGCGTTCATCTGGTCAAGCAGATCCTGCGTCATCACGGCCCCCCGCAGGTCGAAGTGGAACTGGGCAGCGGGAGCATTGTCGTTCCCAGCCAGGATGCGACGGGTCTGCCCCGCGGGGATGACCTTGCTGCCGAACGGAAGCTCGGCGATCTCGGGCCCCATTTCGCCGACCAGAGCGCGACCGCCCGACCAGTGCTGAGTCCCCGTCGCCAGGCCCCGGAAGATGCCGGTTTCAGCTGCCGACACACTTGGCAGGTTTGCGCCAGCCGTCAGCAGGCTGATCGACGAGTTCGCTGCGGACGCACCGCCAAACAGCTTGGTCAGGCTCCCCATGACACCGCCCAGGGTCGGGGCGTCGCTGTTGCCGTTGATCATGTTCTTCAGCGGGTTGAGCAGCGCGAGCTTGATGAACTCGGTCCGGAGCATGCTGAGGATCGTCTTACCCGCATTCCCCCAGCTGGACCAAGTATCCTCCGAGAGGACCGCGTCGACGAAATCCACGCCGAACCCGCGTAGCTCTTCCATAGACTGCGTCGTGCGGTCGATCTCGGCCTTCAACGCGGCCTGCGCATCAACCCCGGAAAGGATCGCCTGCACGTCGTGTTCGGCCATCTCCGGAAACCGCCGCCGGATGTCGAGCATGATGCGCAGCTTTTCCAGCTCTGCCGACCGGACATTGTCGTTCGCACCGACCAGCTGCAATTCGCGCTGGGCGAGGGTGACGGCATCTTCCTGACCGCGCAAGGTGTCGATGATGTACCGGGCCTGATTGGCGCGAGCCTGGGCGGTGGCCTCGGCGACGCGCTGGGCCACCAGATCGCGGGTCCGGTCGGGATTGAAACGGCCCGCCTGCGCCTCCGCCTCTGCCTGCCGCCGCGCCGCCGCGATGGCGGCCTGCTCGGGCGACCGGCTCATGTCGAGGATCGAGGCCTTGATTTCGGCGTGCCGGCGCTTGGTGGCATCGATGGCCGAAATAGCGGCCCCCTCAGCCTCTACGGCATTCTTGCGGGCTAGCGCTTCACGCTGGGCATCGATCTGCTTGTTCAATTCGGCCAACGCTTCGCCCTGTGCTATCGTTCGCATCTTCAGCAGGGGGCGCAACGCAGCCTCTTCGGCCAATGCGCGCCCCATGTCGGCAACAGGCAGAACGCCCGCAAGAACCTGCGCGTTGACCGCCGCCCGTGCGTCACTCTCTTCGCGAAGCTGCGCGATGCTCTTTGCGTTGGTGACAAGCTGGTCGCCGACCATCACCGCTAGCTGGCGCCTGGTTTGCGCGTCGCCGTCGATTCCCTTCTTGGTCGCGTCCGTGAGCCCCTTGCGGGCAGCCTCGGCACGCATAGCAGCGTCACCGCCCGCCAGATAGGCGCGGGCCAGATCAAGCGAGGCCTGGGCGTTGACCTCCATGGAGGCGGAGTCACGAGCGAGGCTTTGCTGACGGGCATTGCTGTGCTTGCGATCAGCCTCGCGGGCGGCGTCCAGCGCCTTCTCTCCGGCGACGACACGGTCCCGATATTGGGCCTCGGTGATTGTGCCTTTCGCCAGTTCCTCGCGTCCGCTTTTGCGGATGGCGGCGAGGGATCGTTCCGCCTCGCCGGTCTTTCCGGCAGCGGCCAGCACACGCGCTTCACCATCAACCCGATCGGCTAATTCGTTGGCACGCAAGCGGCTGTCTTCGACCACCAACCGATCGCGATTCCGCCGGGTGTTGCTGATCTTCGCCTCAAGATCGATCAGCGCCTTTTCCTGTTCCTGGATCGCCTTCATGTCGCCAGGTATGCGCGACGCAGCAAGATCGCTGCGATCACCCCCAGCGCGCGAACGCGCCTGCGTCTGGGCAAGCATGGCCTTCGCCAGATTGACCTCTTCAATCGCACGGGTCCGGGCCGCGTCAGCGGCTGCCAGATTGGCGTTGGCGACGCCAATCGCCTCGGCGCGGACCTGGCCCTGCGTCTTGATGGACTGGCCAAGGGTATCGAGCAGCACCTTGTTCGCGGCATCAAGCGCTTCGACCGAGCCGACCTGCACGGACTGAGCTTCCGTAGCTTTGTCCGCACCATCGCTGGCTTCCATATATTTGGACGCCAGCATGCCGAGGATCGTGACGCCGCCAATGATCACGGCACCCCAAGGGCCGAGCATCAACGACAGCAAGCGCGACTTCGCACCGGCCAGACCTGTCGTCGCAACCGCGTTGGCCTCGGTCGCAGCCGTGTTCGCGCCCGTTGCAACGCTGTTTGCCTCCGTTGCGATGGTGGCACCGGCAGTGGCGCCTGTCTGCGCCGTGCGCGAGGCCGTGTTGCCACCGGTCGCAGCGGTATTGGTTTCAGCAGCAGCGGTTCCCGCGCCCATCATGGTCGTGAGACGCTCGGACGCGCCGGTCGCGGCGTCGAACGCATCATTCGCGCCGCCTAGCGTTTCGCTCATGCCGCCGATTGCGTCGCTGACCCCTGCGGCGCCGCCCTTGCCGCCCTCACCAGTGCCATCGCCCACGATGAGGCCGATTGCTCCCATGAACTGGCTGGCTTGCTGCGACACCACGCGAACCGCATCGCCGAAACTGCTGATCGAGGTGGCCTGCGAGGCAATATCGCCGATCTGATAGGATAGCTGCTGATAACCGGCTTTCTGCGCACCGAGTGACTGGGTCACGCCATCACGCGCACGCGTGGACTCCTCCAGCTCGTCGGTCAACGCGCGTTCGACCTGGGCATAACGATCAGCCGATAGGCTGCCCGCCTCCAGCAGTTCCTTCGCCTCGCGCATGCCCAGGTTAAAGCGCTGCTGGGCGGCATAGGCCGGGTCAATCGCCGATATGAGCGACCGGGTCCGCGCTTCCATTCGCTCCTGCTGCGCGAGCAACTCGCGAAATGCGTCGGCCGACTCCCGCGCCGAACCCACGCCGCTGTTGAAACCGGTTCCGGCCTGTCGATCCAGCCGTTGCTGCATCGGCGTAGAGGTGTTGGCGGCAGCGCGGTCGACTGGCTTGCTTTTCGCCAGTGCGGCCGAAGCGCGAGCCTCCACTTCCAGAAACTGATCAAGGCTTATGCGCTGCCTGTCCATAAGCTCGGCAGCCTCGCGCACTTCCGCATTATACCGGTCCTGGGCGGCAGCGGCCGGATTGAGCGTCGCGATGAGTGCTTGCGCGCGAGCGTCGAGTTTGTCCTCGATATCGAGTAATTCGCGGAACGCCGAAGCGGACTGGCGCGCAGACCCCTCCCACTGACCAAAACCCGTGCCGTTGGCGTCGTTGACGCGCATCTGCACGGCGGTCTGCGGCAAGATCGCGGCCAGCTTTTCAGCCGCACTCGCCTGGCGCCGCATGGCGGCTTCGACATCGTCACCCGCACGGTCGAAGGACCGGGCCCACCGCTTGGCCGTCGCATCGCCGCTGCCGGCGATCTCCTCCATGTCGGCCTTGATCTGCGCCTTGCCCTCGGTTCCGAGGCGGATTGATACGCTACGTCCCATTCGCATCCTCCCCCTCGTCATCGCCCGGGCTATCGTTCAGGCCCGCAATGACCGCGCGATCGGCGGCGGGCAGCACATCGGCCAGCATCTCGACATCGATCCCGCGCGCCTGGCCGACGGCCATAACCGCCCCATAATCAAGCGCGAACGGCGTCCCCATGCCCGCGATCCGCAACTGCCGGCCGCAGTCGGTCAGGACCTGCCAGACATCTTCCTCTTCGGCGGTCTCGGCTTCTTCGACCCGGTACGGGCAGGCTTCGCAGCGCCCTTCGGCTTCGCTGTCACACGAGAGCTGGCAGTATTGGCCGCCGGCGTCACCGCCTCCCCAGTGCCAATTGGCGAGGCGGCGAAGCCGTTTTTTGCCCGCTCCCGAGCGGCGAAGGGCATGACATAGTCGCCATCGATCGCGTCGAAGGTGACGACGTCCGATAACACGATCGCCAGATTGTCGGGCGTGAACGGCAATGGGTCGAAGATCGGCTGATTGTCGTCGGTCAGGATTGGGTTGCCGTCGTTGTCGACACGCTGAACGCTGACGTCGCGCCAATCCTGCAGCCCCTCCATGATCAGCGCCTCGGAGAGCGCATCTCCAAGCTCCTCCAACTGGGCAGCTGGATCTGCATCGCTATCCGCTTCCGCTGGCGCGTCGCGTCCCGAATCGCGAAGCTTTTTGATCGCGGCCCTGCGAGCCCGGCGCATCATCAGGCGGTCGATAGGGGCGAAAAGGAACTGAGCCCCCATAATGGTCCGCCATTCAGGGCCGATCGGTTTACGCGGCGCGATCAACATCAGTAGGATGCCACGTCGGTCTTGAGTGTCGCGCTGACGCTAAAACCACCCGCGCCGCGTGCCGCCTGCCAGTTGAACTGCGCCTGGATGCCGTTCGGACCGGTGATCGAGCGCTTGGGCTTCGGCAGAAACACGCGCGGCACGGTGAAGAGCAGGGCATAGCCGTTGCCCAGCGACCAGCCGAACACCAGGTCGACCGGCACGCCGCTGGTTGCGGACGTCAGGAGCGAGAGATCGGCGAACCGAACGGTGATCGAGCCGTTCGCCTGCGCCATGCCGGGATCGCTGTCCTCGATCCGGCCGTCGGCCTGGATCGTCTCGACCTTCTCCAGATTGTTGGAGAAGGTGAAGTCGGCGCCGACGACGCTACCGAGCGGCTGGCCACCCTTGTTCACATAGCCCGTGGCCTGCGGGAAACGGAGTGTGTCCAGCGCAGCGGGGTTGGCGGGCCCCGCCGTCGTGCCGGCCGGATCGGTCTCGCCGATGCAGATCAGGCTGCAGGTCGCATTGAGCAGGCCCGAGCGCGACATGGCGATACGCAGCTGATTGCCGCGCGCGCCGCGATTGACGGTATAGGCCGGGATCTCGGGCGATCCGATCTCGATCGACATGGACGGCAGCGCTTGCGCGCCCGACTTGAAGACGTGCTGGTAACCGTCCGTCGCGTTGCCGGTGGTCGTGGGATCGCCGAAGAACAGCTTGAGCCAGCGGCCGAAGTTGCGGGCATCGACCGGCACGACGACGTCACCATCGTTGACCGCGACGTCGGGGGTGGGGTCCGACATCTCGCGGCCCTGGCCGAGAAGATCGCTTTCGATCAGCGCACGCTCTTCGCCGAGCGAATGGCTGACGATGGGCAGGCTGAACCAGCCTCCATTGGTCGCAGGGGGCGTACCGGGCGTGGTCTCGAAAGCGCCAATGACCTTGGCGTTCGAACCGCGCGCCCGCTTGGTGGGCGTGAGGGCCATTGCTGTCTCCGTCAGGTAAGAGGGGAGGTGGTGGAATAGGTGGCGACGATGTCGAACAGAGCGCCGCGCTGGGCCTTGGCGTTGTCGGCCGCGATTTCTTCGGTCTCCGGTGCGGCTGCTTCCAGCCACTGGCAAAGGCCGCCGAGAAACCGATCTGCCTCGATCGCTTGGCCGATCGCGACCATCAGCGCGTCGATCATGGCTTCACTTACGGCGACGATCTCGACGCCGAAGCGGTGGTCATAATTATAGGTCAGCGGTGAAAGGTCGACCTCGGGCTCGCCGGGATCACCGGCACGGACGACGATCTGCCCGCCGGGGCCGACCCGCTTGGGCGCGCTGGCGTCATCGTCCAGGCCCAGCACGTCAGCGTCAGGGGCAGCGGTCTTCGCGAGCGCGACCAGCGCCTCGGCGACAAGATATCGCTTCGACTTCATCGGCCGAGCCTCCCGGTAAAGGCGCGCTCGAATGACGCCTCCCACTTCTTCGCGACCGCCTCGATGTCGAGCAGTTTGGGCATCCGCGCCGTGCGGACCAGGACGTACATCAGGGTCAGCTTGGCCGCGCGGCCCTGGCGGAGGCGACCTGCCGTCACCCGGCGCGCGCCGCGCCCGTTGCGGCCGCCGATCAGGTCCATAAACGCGAGCAGGCGACCGCCGCGGCCGGGCCGCACTATGAACTCAGCGTTGAACCGCCCTTCGCATTCGTCCGGCGAGAGGCGTCCGCCTTTGACCTTGCGCCCGCTGCGCCCGACATGGGCGGTAGCCGACGGCACATTGTTGGTCGGAATCCAGAGGTATTTCGATCCGTTGATAGGGCGGATCGTCGCCCCCTTGATGAAACTGTCGATGATGTCCGGCGCGCGGCTCCAGATGTAGCCCGCCGGATTGATGCTGTTCTTCGCGCCGCCGGGGAAGGCACGTGCCGTCCATGTGCGCGACAGCCGGAGGCCGAGGCCGTTCGAGACGACCTGGGCGCGCAACTCGTCGCGCGCCGCTTCCATCGTCTCACGCATGGCCGCCGTGGCGTCCCGCGCGATATCGCCCTCGATGTCGTCCATCACCTTGTCCAGGTCGGCAATGGCGATGGTCATCTTCATGAGGCGGCCACCGCGCCGCAGGTCCAGGTCAGGCCCTCGACATCGAGCATCGGATCGCCGTGGAGGGTCAGAACCTCCGTGCCGATCGTCACCGTCGCGCCGTCGACCGGCTCGGCAACATCGGAAACGCGGATCGCGAGGGTGTTGGTGCCCTGAATGATCCGCTGTCCGCCATAACTCGGATCGGCGTCGGGCTGGCTGCGGATCACCCGGATCGGACGCGCGATCAGAACCCCATCATCATAGACCGCCGCCGCAGAGCCAGGCGCGTTGAATTGCGCGTCCAGCGCTGCGGCGAACGGGTCCATGGGTTACGCGGCGATCTGACCGGTCAGCAGGGCGCGGCCGACCGTATCGGCGGACGCCTGCGCCTGCGCCGCTGCTCCGACCAGGGTGTTATTGGTCGCCGTGGTGGTGAGATTGAACGCCGTATTGTCCCAATACAGCTTCTGACCCGGCGTCCAGGCTCCGGTGGCCTTCGGGGCATCGAACACGCCGACGCGGCGACCTTCGACCGGTGCGCCGGCAGCCGCCGCCGCGAGCGCGATTGCGAAGATGCCGCCAACGAGAAAGCCGTCACCGCTGGCGAGGGCGCGGGGGGCGATCAGCGTCAGCGTCTCGCCGGGCTGCACATAATTGCGTGCCATGATGGTTTACTCCTTGTCCGCCGAGGCCTTGGCCTTCGACTTCGCGCCGGTCGAAGCCTTGGGCTCGACATCGGACTGGTGGGGGGCGGGATCGCTGGCCGGTGCGTCGGGCTTGGCCTCGGAGACCGGCTCGGGCGGCAGGCTGTCGGTCTCGGCATCGGCGAAGTCGGCCGAGACATCGTCGGCTGCCTCATCGCCGATCAGGCGTGCTGCATCGCTGTCGCTGACATGCAGAACGCCCTCGTGCGGGTGCCGCAGCACCCCGGCGACATGGGCCGCCGTCAGAAGTTTCACGAATTTCATGGGTGGTCTCCCAATCGGGAGGGACGGCGCGCCGCCCACTCCCTCAGGTGCGGGTCGGCGTTACGCGCCGGGCTGCTTGTAGGCCGAGCGGAAGTTGACCGCACCGACACCATAGTCGTGGCGGACCTTCCACTCGACACCATCCACGCGCCAGCCGTCCTGGCTGTCGGTGAACGGCTCGGTGACGCCGTTGAGGAACACCACCTCGATCGCGGGTGCGACGTTCGGGTCGGCGAACAGGTAATAGGCCGAGCCGGTCAGACGCGGCGTGTCGACGATGTCCTCCAGCATCCCGTTGACGATGTTCGGGCGCTGGAACTTGTTGACCGAGTCCGGGTCATACTGGCTGCCGTTGACGATGCGCGCCGCACCACCGAGGCCGATCGGGAACAGGCCGATCGCCGGGCGGATGTCGAGGAACTCGTTGCCGCTGATGTCCTTCTGCGACGCCATGGCGACGCGGATGGCATCGAAGGCGGCGACCGTCGGCGCTGCGCCGGAGCCCGCAAGATTGCCGTGGGCGGTGTCGAACAGAGGCTTGCCGTCGTTCATCACCGGGTTGCTGTTGAGCAGGGCATAGACGTCGATTTCGATCGTCAGCTTCGCCGCGCGCCCGAGGTCGACGGCGAGACCGGAGAACACCTCCATGTCGTCGTTGACGATCGCCTGACGGCTCAGGTTGATGATATTGCCCTTCGTGGTGGCGCGGATCTTCTCCTTCGCCAGGTCGGGGATGGGCTTATTCTTGAATTCGCCCGCCTCGTTCACATTGTCGAGGGCGCCGAACGAACCGCGCAGGTACCGGCTGTGATCGCGGAAATCGACGACGGTGCCGGTGCCGCAGAACCGGGTCCAGGTGTCGGGGGTGGTCGCATAGGCCGCCTGCAACACCCGGTGGATAGCGTTTTCGAACAGGACCGGGAAATCGCTGGTGGTCTGGGTGATCACCGCGCCCTGCGAGGTCATCGCCTGGCGAACGATCAGGTCGGGATCGCGGGTGGTGACGTTCACGCCGAGATTGGCGAGCGATTCGCGCGCGAGATCGACGTTGCGGACGCCGCGGAACTCGCCCGGATCGATCTTGACCGTCTCACCCTTCAGCGCCGCCGCCTTTTCGACGAGGTGGGCGACGCCGGCCTTGACGAGCAGCCAGTTGGTCGCGCCTTCGCGAAACTTGTCGCGCTGGTCGACCGTGACGCGCGCGGGGCTGTTGTGACCGATGTTGGCGGCGTCGCCCTGCTCGGCAAGCTTGTCGAGGATCTGCTCGCGGGCAGCGGCCAGCGCGGTGCCGTCGGCGACCAGGCCGTCGATGAATTCGGCGGGCAGCTTGTGCTTGGTGCCGAGCGCGCGAATGCCGGCGGTACGCTGACGTTCGGCGACCACGGCGGCATCGGCGCGCGCCTGCGCGTCGGCTGCGGTGATGGTGTCGGCGGGCGGCTGGTTGTCGCCGCCCGGCTGGTTACCCTGAGGCATGCTGGTTTCCTTCTGCTGGGGCGGAGCGGCGGACGCCGTCCGGTTGCCCGCCATCGCCATCGTGGTGATAAGCGGGCTATCGGGTGCCTTACGGAACCCGAATGCTTTGACGCTGATCGCGGCCTGCACCTCGATGGCGGCACTGATCGACGTGACGAATTTCTGCTCGAGCGCATCCTTGGCGGTCAGCCAGGTCTCGGCGTCGAGCATCGGGACCAATTCCTCCGCCGAAAGGCCCGTGCGCGCGGCGTATATGCCGACGAGCTGGTCGCGGATGCGGTCGAGTTGGTCTGCGGCGCGGCGGAGCTCAGCGGCATCGCCGCATGCGCAATCCCACGGATTGTGGATCATCATCAGGGCATTGTCGGCCATGATGGTTTCGTCGCCCGCCATGGCGATGATCGACGCCATCGACGCGGCCAGGCCATCAATGTGGCAGGTGACCTTTCGGCCTTTCTTCTTCTCGCGAATGACCGCGTTGAAGATGGCCAGCCCCTCCATGACGTATCCGCCGGGGCTGTTGATGCGAACATCAAGGTCGTCGTCGCCGTCGCTGATCATCGGGACGAGCGTGTTCGCATCGAGACCGTCCCAGCTGTCGCCGACGATCCCATAAATGAGGATTTCAGTCATTTAGGGTTGCTCCCGCGCTGTCCGCGCCTTGACGGCGTCAGCGAGATTGGTGGCGTTGCCGACAGAGGTGACGTGGCGTGGATCGCTGTCGAAGATGAGGCCGAGCTTATCGAGCTTCTCGGCGTCGGCCTTCCACTCGGCCAAGAACTTGTCGGGGTCCTCGCCGCGTTCGCGCGCCAGCGACGAAATGGTCGCCTGACCAGACCGGACCGCCTCCTTGTTGGCGGCGATCTCGGTGGCCGGATCAAGCATCTTGGTCGGCGGGGGCGTCCAGCGCAGTTCGACGCCGCTCGTATCCTCGCCGATCATGTCGAACGCTTCGATCACCCAGCGTTCGACTGAACCGCAGAACTGAGGGATGAACATCAGCCATTGCCAGGCTGAGACGGTGTCCCGGTATTCCAGCCTGCCGAGGCGTCCCGAAATGAAGCTGACGTCGGACAGGTCGCCGGTCAGGACCTCATACGGCACGCCTAGACCAGCTGCGATCGCGCGCAGCGACACCTTCGTATATTCGCCGTACCCTTCGACCGACGGGGGGCTGGAAAACGTGACCTCTTCGCCATTGCGCAGATACTGAAAGGTGCCGGGCTCGACATAATCGAGCGGTTCACGGTCCTCGCCGATCCCGCCGCCGACGATGTCGCCGCCGTCTTCACCCTCGCTGACGATACCGGGGACCGTGCCGCCGTCATCATCGCCCTTGACCACGCCAACGAACGCAGATGCAATCTTCTGCCGGGTCAGCTGGCCGTCTTCATAGTCCGCGAAATCGCGCATCCGCAGGATGATCGGTGCGAACCATGTCGCGCCGTGCTCCTGTTCGGGGCGATCGGCGCGGAAGATGTGGGCGACTTCGCTGGCCTGCACATAGGTCGATCCCAAGCGGTCGACGCGGTTGCCACCGGGATGGCCGTTGTACAGCCAGTAGCCCTCGCGCCGCCCGATCGGGTCGAACTGGACGCCATAGACGCAGAAGCCGCCCGTCTTGCCTGGATCGCTCGACAGCGGCCCGTTGTGCGACGGATCGATATAGTCAGGCTCGAGCACCTGAAGCTGGAACGGCAGGGGCAGGCGATCGGACGCCCGGCGCCAACGCCGCCGCACGACGGCGCCACCACGCTCAACGATGGTCCGGGCCGCCTGTAGCTGAAGGCCGTACAGGTCGTGACGCCCGCCCGCGTCACAGGTCGCCTTGTCGAGATGACGACGGGCGATCCCATTGAGGCGATCATCGACCTTGCCGTTCCGGTAAACCTGAAACGTGATGCCGGTACCGACGATCGCCTCGGCGACCTTGGCCGACCCGCGCGCCGCGAACGGATTGTTGCGGACGAGATCGGCCGCGATGCCGCGCAACAGCGCCTGAACGGCGGGCGTAAGCTCGCTGTTCGCATCGAGCCGATTCCGTCGCCACCCCGCCGCGCGCTTGCCCTGCGTTGCGCCATCATATGCGGCGCGGGCGCCACGGGCAGGACGGCCCAAGCGGATGCGCTGGCTCTTCGCCGGCTCCGCCGTCGATGCGACGGGGGCAGGACGGCGGAGCAGCCGATCAAGGAAAGAACGATCCGCCAAGGTCAGAGTCCACTACGATAATAGGGCGTCCGCCGACGCGAGATACCGCCTTGGGCGATCCGCTGCATCTTCAGCTGTGCGTCGACGACCTTGATCGCCGCCGTCACGGCATCGACCGTCTGGAACGTCGTCTCGCGCCCATCGGCGAAGCGGACCTTCTGCGCGCCGGTGGCGACGGTCAGCAGCGTCTGGTGCAACGTGTCGAGATCGGATTGCTGGTAGGCCATCGCTATCTCCCTCGACTGGTGAATGGGTTGGAACGGCGGGATGGAGCGGGTCGCTTGGGCCGCGCCGCCGCCGTTTGCTTGGACTGCCGCTGTTCCGCCGTGGTCTCGGCGGCCTGCGATGCTTGCGCGGCGGCAGGCGGTCGGCGCGGCGCTTTGACCGTGCCCAACAGCTTCGCCCATTGCCGCGCAGTCCATCGATCGACGCCGAGGCTGATCGCCACCGCGCGGGCATAGATCGCGTTGTCGAGCTCTTCGTTACGCTCTTGGAGCTTGTCCCACTTCTCTGCCCCGCCGCCCTTGCGCTTGTTGATCTCGACCAACTGCTCGGCGACCAGTTCCTTGACCATGTCCTGGCTGACGTCGTCAGGCAGGTAGACATAGCCGTCGGGATAATCCTCGCCCTCTTTCGGGGTTTCGAGCCCGAGCAACCCGTACAGCTCGAGCTTCAGCATCGAAGTGCCGACAGTCCAGAGCTTGACGCCGCGCCGGATTTTTCGGCCGTTCAGCGCGATATCCTGCCATGTGGGCGGTGAGATCGCCTGCAGGACGCCGACCGCAGGACGCCCCTTCACCGCCATGGCGAATCCAGGATGCTGCCGGGCCCAGGTGTAGACCGCCATGGTGCTGGCACCGTCACCGGAGTCGATCGCGACGCGCGCCAACTTCAGATGACGGCCATCCGCGGTTTTCCAGGTCTGCGAAACGATGTCGTTCAGCGTCGTCCAAGTGGCGGGGTCGGAGGCTGCACCTTCGATCCGCTCGCTATGGACCAGCATACGACGGCGATGCGGGCCAAATCCCCAGACGCTGAACTTGAGCCATCCTTGCCCGCCGCTGCCGCGCTGGACGTCCACCGACCCGACGAGCAGGCCGACCCATGATGCCGGGGTTCCGAGCAGCATATTGCGCTCCCGCCGGAGATAGATGCGCTCCCACTCGGGGGCTTCGCCCTTCTCAACCCATGCTTCCCCGAGTACCTGGTTGACGAACGTGCGGAGCTGGTTCGGATCGCCACGGACCTCGGCAAACTCGCGGGCGATCTCGATCCAGGCGGCGCCGGGATGCTGGCTGTATGCGGCCCAAATATGGAACGACCGGTGTCGAGGGAACGCGGCGGGATTGTGTGGCCGCCATTGCCCGGCGGCGTCCATGTCCGCCTTATGCTCCTCTTCGATCACGCAACCGTTGACGCAGACATACCAGGCTCGGGTCGGGTTCTTTTTCGGCTCCCACCGTATGCCGGCACCCGTTCCGTCCCCAAAGGTGAGTATCTGCATCTCCCCGCAATGCGGGCAGGGCACGTAACGGTATTCCTGGCTCCCTTCCTCGAACCGCTTGTCAATGCGGCTGGTCCCCTTGACCTTCGGTGTCGATCCGGCCGCGTTGAAGCGCCTCGGCGATGTCAGATTGCGCTTGTCGGCGAGGCGGCCGGGGTCGCCCTCATCCTTCGACGCATGGGGATAGCCGTCGCATTCCTCCTGGAACACGTCATCAGCGGTGACGCGGCGGAACTCCTTCGGGCTATTCGCGCCCTTGATTTGAATCCAGCCACCCTTGTAGCGCTTCGCTCGGATCTGGTTGTCAGCGTGACGCGGCTTGAAGGTCGCCACCTCGCGGACAATGTCCCATTGGAGCACAGGGTCGAGATCGTCGCGGCTGAACTTCTCGGCGTCGTCAATCGTGGGCTGGTAGATGAGCGTGCGCGCCGGGTCGTACCGGATGCGCCAAGCGACGAACGACTGAAGAATGGTCGAGTAGCCGATGCGGCTGCTCTTCCGGCAACTGAGGCGCTCCGTTTCCGGGTCCGTAAAGGCGTCCGCCATGTCCAATTGGAACGGGAACGGCGTGATCGGCGCACCCGTATCGTCACGGGCATGCTCCGACATGAACTCCGACAGCTTCGGCTTGGGCCGAGGCGCCAGCATCGACAGCCATTCGCGAACCGCAGCGAGGATCGCGGCATCGCCGCTCAACTCCAGCGTCAGCGTGTCACTCTTCGGGAGGCGTTTCGCCTTCGCTGGCGTCGTCGGCATCGGCCACTCCGCCTCTGGCCTGCTCGATCCGTGTCACGCTCAAATCCTTGCGCGCGTCGGCGATGGCTTTGTCGATTCTGGCGCGCAGCTTGTGGTCGCCCTTGGCGACGAGCATCCCAACCTGATCGAGGCGGGCGCAGACCAGTGCGATAACGGAGATGACGGCCCCCGACATGTCGGGAAGGGACGCCAGTTCCCGGCGGCGCTCGGCGTTATCCATCGCCTTGCTGTCCGCCTGCTCCTTTTTCAGCCGCGCGCTTTCCGCATCGAGGTCCAGGGCATCCTGCGCACCGTCGATCCCGTACTTGTTGGCGGCCCACGCCTCGATGTTTTCGAGGAGCGTCGCTCCATCGGCGGGCATGTCACCCTTGGCGCGCAACTCGCCGATCCAGCGGCTTGAAACGCCGAGCACGGCGCCGATCATGGCGCGGGTTGGCTCTTCGAGGTCGATTTCCACTGCTTCCCTCCAGAGACCCCCGTACTTCCCCCTGTTTCCGCTAGAAAACGGCGGAAAACCGCCAAAAACTACCCGATGAGGGAGGAAGAACTAAGCGCATTTTCTGTGGCTAGAGGTATTCGGGGCCTTCGCCACCCGTATCGCTGGCGGCCCAGGAAGAACCTAAGGGTGGGGCTAGATGAGCACCCCTTGGGTGGGCGGGGCGGCGTATCGGCGATGCCATAGCCGTAGCGCCTGCGCGCGCCGGTCTGCGGGCAAGCTGTCCGCCCACTCGCCGAAGTCACGATCCCGCTTGGTGAAGTTGCAGGAAGCGCAGGCTATTGCGACGTTGACCAACCCGTGAATGCCGCCACGGCTTATAGCTATCAGGTGATCAAGCGTGGCATCGCTTCCTCGCCAACCATCCGGACGCCTAGTTGTCAGCCTACAGTTACAATAGGCACAGCGTTTCGCTCGTCGGTATAGGTCGCCGAAGCCTTCGCGTTGCAACGTGCCGTCCGCTTGGTCGAGGCGTCTCAGCCGACGCTTATGCTTCGCGCGGCGCCATACTGACCTCTGATGGTCAGGTGTGGCTAGTTCAGCGATGCGGCGGCTGGCATTGCGCGCGGCGCGCTTCCCCGCCGAGTATAGGCTCAGCCAATGCGATGGTGCCACGCAGAGCCAGGCTTTCCATGCCAGCAATGCCATCTGCTCGGGCGTTGGCTCAGGCTTGGCCTTAGCCGCTCGACCTTTGCCACCGGGGCCGCTCGGCCTGAATTCTCTGCCGCTGCTCTCAGCCAATTGCGCTCGACGCTGTCGCTTATACTCAGCCGACTTGTAGAAAGCGCGGGGCATCCGCTCAGCACGGGGTACATGACACTCGGCACAACGCCGATACCGTCGGCCAGATGGCATCTGCCGGAACTGCGAACGAGGCTTGATCGCGCCGCAACGCGCGCACTTCTTATCCATTGCGCTGCACACCCGTCGGAGCGGGGGTGACGGAGGCGGTCGAAACCGTGGCGCTAACCCGTCGATGGCCGATCATGCGGCTATGCCCTTAAGGGGCTGCAGGCTGTCCTGTACCACGTCTGTTCCGATAAGGTAAGAGGCAATCGACACTGTGAACCCATTGCCGAAGTTGACCTTCGCCTCTTTGCCCGTGCTCGCTTCAACGATGCCAGCCATCCCAGCGAACGCGCCCTTCTTCAGCTTGATCTGCGTGCCGGGCTGGACGTGGCGACGCACCGCCTTCAGGGCAGACTGTCGGAAGCGATCTTCGGCAGCCCGCAACGAATTGAGCCCGCTATCCCGAACCTCAGGGATGCGATCACCATGCCGCATGATGCGGAATGACGGGTGAGGAGACGTGGGCAAGCGCAGGATGCGGAAGATGTCAGGCATGTCCGACGCCCGCACGAATACGAACGTCGGCGTGATAGCCAATTCGCATTCAATCACCTGCTTGCGCTGCTTCCCCCGGCCAGGCCGACGCATCATGCGAGTGGGCGTCCACGCCTCTATGCCGCTCGCCGCCAGCGACCGGACCAGCGGAATGGTCCGCACGCCCGCCGTCGTCAGGATGCACCACCCGCTACCGTCGCTCACATTCCGCCCCATAAATCCCGCCCTGCCAATCTGTTGAGAACATACCATAAACACCGTGGATCGCTCACCCCTTTGCGGTCAGCTGCCAGTCGATGATGTCGAAGTCGTAGTCCGGCGGGTAATCGGGCGAGCCGATCGACCAGCGATACCGCTTGGGGCTGATCCCCCGCACGACGACCTTGTTACGGAAGCATATGTCGACCGTTTCAAACGGTGGCGCGGTGCCGCTGTTCTTGGGCAATTCACGCCCCTGATCCCTTGCCCGAGGGGCGCTCATAAACGTGCCAGACGAATGGGTCGGCGTTCATGCTGCCCAAATGTTTGGCATCAGCTTCGATATATCCGCCGGTGCCGACCACGATGAATGTGCGCACCTCGACTTCGCCTGACAGCTCATGCTCTATCCAGAGCGCAGGGGCTTTGGTCGCCGGATCGGTGCTGACCAAGAGAACGATCCCACCCACCGGTATCGATAGTTCGCAGACCTGCGCCGGGAGCAGATACTTATAGATGGTCCGGTACGCGCTCATGCTGCCTTGGCCTCCGCCGCCTGATAGGGCTTGACCGGCCCGTGATACTTCGACCGGATCACGATGCTGCCGCCGGGCAGTCGCCGCAGGACGCCGCGCTCGACCGCGATCCGCTGCCACTGCTCGGGCACGTCGCCGATCGGGTGGCCCGCGCTGACGTTGGCGAACCACCGGTCGAACTGCTCGGTCTGGTAATCCTGGCAAAGGCGAAGGGCGATTTGCTGTTCCGGCTCCGGCCGGCGGTACTCGGCCAAGATGTCGAGGCATTCGCGGACCGAAGGGAACCAGCGGAGGCGGCGGATCGCCTGATAGGTCAGAAAGGCCAATGCCTCGCCGGTATATTCCGACAGCACTGTGGCGATCGTGTTCGCCTTGATCTGGCCGGACCGGTCGTCCATCCGCTGGCGGGGCAGGTTCGCCTCCATCGTCTCGAGACAGTCCACCAGCTGGTCAGCCGTGGCCGGCACGGGAGGGGAGGGCGACGTGGTTTCCGCCCACCGGCGTAACATTGCGCATTGGCGGTCGTTGGTCGGCTTGACGATCGCGGGCGGCGCGGATTGCTGCACCGAATCCGTCACCGGCTGCTGGAGCTGGTCGATGATCCCGGCGAATTTCGTTCCGATTTCCATCTCGGTTGTCCTGTTCGATGATCCAGTTGGCGAAGGCGAGTTGCCAGTTCAGCTTCAGGCCCTTGCCGGGCTTGTGGTCGGCGTTGGCGGCCCAGTTCCGGAATTGCTCCAGTGCTCCCCGGGCCCATTCCTGGCCGCGCCGGTCGACGATCTCCCGAGCGACCGTGCCCTCGGCGAAGCGCGTCGGCTTCCAGTCTTCGGGCAATCGATGCGGCTTGGGTTTCGGCTCGCGTTTGCGCGTGCTCGAAGGAGGCGAAGCCTCCTGAGAGGTAGGTTCCTTGACAGTATCCGTGTCCCGTTTTTGGGACTGTTCGGCGACCGTTTTCGGTACCGTTCCTTTTCCGGTACGGTTCCGCTTTTGGGACGGTTCCGATTTCGGGATGCTTTCGAGATTGAGGCGGTAGACCTTAATCTGGCGGGTGTTGCCCTGGCGGTCGCCTGTGTCGGTCAGGATACCTGCCTTCTCCAGGCGAAGCACGGCGGCGATCACCGTCTTGCGATTAAGGCTGCTGAACTCGCACAGCCACGCCAGCGAGGGATAGGCGCAGCCAGTCTCTTCGTTGTGGCGGTCGGCATAGGCGAGCGCGACGAGCTTCTCTGCCGCCGATCCGGCGCGCATCTTCGAGACGGCTGCTAGGGCGAGGAAGCTCACGCGTGACGCTCCCGTCGCGCGCGCTTGCTGGCCACCGTCTTAGCCAGGTGGCAGGTGTGGCAGAGCAGCTGGAGATTGCCGAGATCGTCCGTGCCGCCGTCGGCAAGCTCGACGACGTGGTCGATCGCCAGCGTCGAGCACAAGATCACCTTGGTATAGACGCCATCGTGATCGAAGTTGCCGAAGCACCCGAGATCACGCCAGCGCTGGCCTTCGGCAACGCCACACTGGCGGCAGCGCGCGCCGTCGCGGCCAGACAGCGCGGCGCGCATCTTCCGTTTCCAATGAGTGCCGGTGCGGCGGTATGACATCAGGAGGTCACCTGCTGATCGGCGAGCGAGCGCCGCAGTTCTTCGACCTTGGGGCGCGCCAGTTCGAACCGACGCGTCTCCAAGCGGGGGGAGGTGGGCCGCTGCATCCGACGTTCCGACAGCGCCGCGTCGAGGTCGGCGCGCAGCGGGGCGAGGCGGTCAACGGGGCCTGAGCGGAAGAGGGATGACAGCGGCCAGCGCATCAGATCATGCCCAGCGCTTGCATATACGCCTGGAGGATGGCTTCCTCCTCCTGGTATTCCTCGCGGCGCTTTTTGCGGATCGCGATGATCTTTTTGATCTGCTTCGGGTCGTACCCGCGCGCCTTGGCCTCGGCGAACACATCCTTGATGTCGTCGCTGATGCCCTTCTTCTCTTCCTCCAGCCGCTCCGCGCGCTCGATCAAGCCGCGCAATTCTTCGCTGGTCACGTTATCCGACATTGTTCACTGCTCCTTTTAAATGCTTCCACGAGGCCCCGACGATCGCAGACCAAGCGGCGCTGTTTGAAATTCCATATTCACGGGCGAGGGATCGCGTGGATTGTCCCCGGCGACATGCCTCGCGCATCTTCAGGACTTCGGCCTCGGTAAGTCGGGTCGTCCGAACCCTTGTGCCTCGCTGCTGACGGCCATGGCGAATACGGTCATCCGTGTTGTCTTGGCGCGAGCCCCAACGGAGATTTGTTAGCGCGTTGTTCGCTCGATCCCCGTCATTGTGGCAGACTTCGAAGCCGGGAAACGGCGGCGCTCCGCAGAACGCCCGCAGCACCAAGACATGGACGTATCTGGTCCTGCCACCGTCATTATCTCGGTATAGGCACACGTGACGGTAGCCACGGTGCGCGGCGGGTTTGAGCAACCGGCCATTTCGCGATCGCACATTGCCGAAGTTGCTGACCTCATAGAGATCGGCATAATCTTCGACCGGCAACCAGACCTCGCGGCGTGACATGACTGCTCTCCTGTCAGAGGCTGGCGCTGGCGACGCCGCCAAGGGTGTAATCGGGGTCAGCCTTGCGAAGCGGGCGGACGGTGATAAGCCGGGCCCCTGCGGCCACGCGGGCCAGCTTGTCCTCAAAGCTCAGTGGGGCCCGGTCGCGGATCGGCTGGCGGATCGGGGCACCGACGGGCACCCGTTCGGCTGTCGCCTTCGCAGGCCGGCCACCCATCCGCTTTGCGCCCGGGTTCGCGTTTAGGAATTGGCGGCGAGCATGGCCGATCGCATTCCAGCTCGGCACGTCCTTCGGATCACGCTTGCGCAGAACGCTGTCGACGGTGCCTCGCGTATGCTTCTGGACCAAGGACAGCATCAGGTCCCAAGCCTCGTCGCTGCAACTGCGGGCCATTATGCCGCCACCTCGAACAGCGGGAGCACAGCCCGGCCAGGATCGCTGATCGGCAGGAAGCGATAGGTCTGCCCGCCGGAGACGATCACCGCCGCCGCAGGCTGCACCATCGCAAGACGCAATTCTTCGGTCGCGAAAGCAGCGCCAGCCGCTCCCGCGTCGTCATTGGCAATCGTCATTGTCGTCACTCCAGAGCCGGGTCAGTCCGGCCGATTGGTCCTCAGTGTTCGATGATGTCGGCGAGATCGGCGATCAGGGCGCGGGCGCGCTGCTGAAGCTTCGCCTTCTCGACATGGTCGATGTGACCGTCGCGGCGCGCCTCGCAAATCTCATAGGTCAGGCCCGCCGTTTCCGATGCGATCTCGTCCCAGTTCGTCTCGCTGGCCTCGATATCGACCAGCCGGACGTCGCCGGGTTCGCAGATCATGGCGATCGCCTGGGGGGGCAGGTGACGTCGCAGGGTGAACACCGCGCTCAGCGGCAGCGTTGCCCCCGTCGCCCACTCGCGTAAGGTGCTCTCCGGTATGCCCGACGCCGCCGACAGCGCCGCGCGCGTCGTGTAAAGGCCCCGGCCCACGAAGCTGGAGAACATCGCGACCTGGCGAGCAGCGACATCCCGCTGCATTGCGGCATGATCAGACATTATCCCGACGCTCCGTTTCGCTAGTGTAATGGGCATGAATACTGACACCCTCTCCGCCGCACCGCGTACCGTCCGCCTCGCAGTTGCCCGCGCGCTGGTCGACAAAACCACCGGCGACAGCACGCGGGAGAGTCGCGCCGCCGCCGGTGAGGAAGGCGCTGCCCGTCTTGGGGTGGGCAGCGACCGGGGAGAGGGGAAGGACACCGGCGTAAACCGGGTCCGAATGCAAACAAGTCGCGGAATGACAGGCGGCGCAGGTCATCGGCCCAGCCCTCCACCGAGGGCGCTGGACGCGCCCCCGGCTTCGGCTACTGTCGTGTTGCGAGCAACGACAGGAGATGAATCATGGGAAGCGGATACCCGGCAATGGTCGGCATTGGGATGCCCTGGTACACGCGCGACAATTTCCAGCGTGTCCGAGAGGTCATGGTTGACCGTGACAAGCTGCATGACACCTTCGATCAGTGGGAAAAGGCAGCCAAACAGGGCGAAGCCAACCTCAAAGCCGGTGGCAAGATTGTCGTGCGGGCCAACCTCGACGCGGACAAGTTCGCCGCATGGTGCGCTGAGCGCGACCTCGAAACTAACGCCAGCGCACGAAACCAGTTCGCCGCCGAGGTTGCCTATCGGGAACTGTCCGGCAAAGCCTGACACCGCGGGGCGCTTGTGATCGAGCGCCCCCATTATGCCGCCACCTGCGCAGGCGACGAGGATGGGAGGACCATGTCATGGCCCTTCACGACACCCTTGGTCGCCTTCTCGATCTTCACCGCCAGCGGCAGCGAGGGCTGGCGCTGGCGGTACGCGATCTTGCGAATGGTGGAGAGCGGTTCGCCAATGCGATCGGCGAAATCCTCGACCTTTTCGTTGGTCGCCTTTAGATGATCGAGCAGCCTCATTCATCAAATATGCCCATACAGGGCACATTTGGCAAGCGCATTTTTGCCCAACCTGTCCTCTACAAATTTCGCCATGCTGGGCGCAGAAGTTCGCTCGTGACCCAAACGACCAACCTCGCCCAGCTCCGTAAGCGCAAAGGCCTTTCGCAGACCGTCTTGGCGGAGGCGATCGGCACGACGCTTAACATGTATGGCAAGCTGGAACGCGGCGAACGCCGGTTGAATATGGATTGGCTGAGGAAGATCGCCGCCGCGCTTGAGGTGGGGATCGACGAGGTCGTAGCTGAAGTGGAGCCGGAAGAGGAGGCTGGCGCCATCTTGCCGGACCCCACTCTAGAAGCCCTCCAAGCTATGCTTGCTGAGCACTACCTAGGGGTCGTCGGATCGTCCATGCCTGGCGAAATGCTCAAAGACCTCGCCGAACGAGTTCTTGATAGCGTTGAGAACTGGCGAGACGATCCAGCCGCCGCGCGCGATCCTCAGGTGGCTCGCTCGGTGGCCCGTCAGATAAATCGGCGATTCGCTGGCTGAGCGCCGTAACAACTTTCAGGCGCAATCCCTCACTAAGCACGCTTGCCTACTCCAAACGACACGATCCCAATGGGTTACGAGTCTGTCATGAATTAAATATGGATCAATGGAGCGATGTAGGAAAGGGCAAAATAGAACAAATCAGGTATGCCCACAAAGGGCACAAAAAGAGTTTGACATATATGCCCTTGGTGGGCACATTGCCCTCACCGCTGATCGCCGCCTGATGCGAGCGAAGCGGTCGAGGAGATCGCTATGTCCCTGCCGCTGGTCACGTCCGCCGCCGATGCGCTGGCGCGGTACGAGGATTTTCATTCCACCGGTCGATTAAGCCAGGGCCTGTTCCATGGGTCCGACGATGATGGCCGTGAGATCGCGTGCGCGCTCGGTGTGCTTGGCGACGATGTGGACGGTCCGAAGAAATGCCCCGCCGCCGTCATGCCGCGCTGGCTGGCTCAGATGGTGCCCGGTTTCTTCGATCGTCAAAAGAAGGATGACGCTTTCGATTGGGGCAAGCGCTTCTACGCCGCCCTCGCCCGCTGTGGTGGCAATGTCCCTTTCTCGGTGATCCACGACTGGCATGCCAATGCGGTGACTGTGCTCGGCATCGAAGCCGCTGAGAAGCGGGGGCGTGATACGGCGCCCCACGTAGCGCTTCAGACACTGCACCAACGTGCATTGGCCGGTGAGACGATCAGAGCGGACGAGTGGAGGCCGGTGCTGAAAAACGCCTACGCCTACGCCGACGCCGACGCCGACGCCAACGCCGACGCCAACGCCTACGCCAACGCCTACGCCTACGCCAACGCCGACGCCTACGCCAACGCCTACGCCTACGCCAACGCCAACGCCTACGCCAACGCCTACGCCTACGCCTGGAAGCGCTTGGCGGACGGCATGGTTGATGCGCTCAACCGCTTGCCGGAGGCGGCGTGATGGCTCCCAGTGAGTCGAACCCGGAACCGTCGGCCGAGGTGCGCGAAGCTGTCGCCACCCATTACGAGCGACGCGGTCGCCGGGCGCATGCCGAAGGCTTCGGCGCGATGGGCGCCATGTGCCAGCTGTGGGCCGCCAAGACGCGGGCAGGGCACACCAACCCGCTTACCCGCCGTGTCGAGCGTATCATACGCCGCCGGCAGTCTCGCTATGACCAGATGCCGGTCGGCCAGCAAGTCGACATGCTCCACCTGATGGCGCGCGGCTGATGCGCGCGGTCGCACTTCCCCCACGGAAGATCACCAAGTCGCCGAAGGTCGACGAGGGCAAGCGTTCGCCTGCGCATCGTGCGTGGGTGAGGGGCTTTGCCTGCTGCGCCTGCGGGTCGACGACCGGGATCGAATGCGCACATGTCCGCCGTGCGGCGAACAGCGGCGTCAGCATGAAGCCCAGCGACGCGTTCACCGTCAGCCTGTGCCGTGACTGCCACGCGGAAAGCCACCGGGGCGAGGCGACGTTCGAGCGGAAGCACGGCGTTGACCTGATGGCGCTGGCGCGGGCGTTCTTCGAGAAATCGCCGCATCGCTTCAAGCTCGAAAACCCGTGGGGTGCGCGATGAACGCGGCCCGTCGCCCCGGCCCGGTGACACTGGCTGAGATCGACCCCGATCTGGACCAGACGGTCGAGGAGATGCGCTGGAAGGTCGTGCGCTTTCAGCAACTCGGCCCCATGATCATCGAGGCGAGCAACGACCCGCAGCTGTACCGGACGCTTGCCGCCCGGATCGACGAGCGCGGCGACCTGTTCGAAACCTTCCGCGTCCGCGCTGAAAAGCTCGGCATCAAGTCGCCGTATGCCCTGATCCGGTTGATTGAGGTGGCGGGCGCTCTGACCAAGGAGCCGCGCGGCCAACGCAAGTCGCCCGCAGCCAATGCGGTCGTAGCGAACCTGCGAGACGGCATGGGCTATGCCGAACGCGCGGCGAGCGACGCGCGGGTCGAGTTCATCATCGCCCAGCGCGTGGCGAAGAATGCCGCCGGTGACCTCGCCGCGCTCGGTGAAGCCCTCCAGTATGTGGAGGCGAGCCTTGGCTGATCCCAACACGCCCCCGATCGGACGTCAGCCGAATATCCGCGCTGTGTCCGCCTCGATGCTGGCCGAAGGCTATCCCTGGTACGGCGATATTCGCGGGTATGAGGTCGTCAACGGAAGGCAGGTCGGCGGGGAACGCTGGACGCGCGAGCAGATCGCGACGCTGATCCGCCTCGGGCTCGACCCGTTGACCTGCAAGTCGATGATGGTCCGCCGCCAGTCGGTCGGTCAGGAGTTCGTCGTCGGCCTGGGCAATCTCCCAGCGGTCTACGAGTTCGAATGCCCCGTCATCAAGACGATGAAGAGCGGTCGCATCAGGGTCATCGCACCGAACGGTTGCTTCAAGTTCGTCCTGCCGGATGGGTGGGGGCATCGCCCCTTCCGCCGCCCGCGCGACGAGTACGACTCCTTCATCCCCGGACACATCCAAGGCGTCGGGGGTGCCGCGTCCCGTCCCGAATTTTCCACTCACCGGAAGGCAATCCGATGACCTTGACCGATCACGCCATGTTGGCGCTCGGCGTCCTGTCCCTGTCCGTAATCGTCTTTGCCGGCGGCTTCGCGGTCATGGTCATGATCGATGAGCTGGTCCCCAACTGGGACCGCATCGTCGCCGCGCTCTTCCCCGTCAAAAATGCCGCCTCGGCCGATATCTCCCCGGCTGGCTCCCCGTTCGATACCGCCGAGGCCGGTGTCGAGCCAACCGTCGAGGTGCGGTGATGGCCTCCGAATATCGCGCCGTGACCGTTGCCCCCGGCCACATGGTCAACCTCCGCCGCGCGCGCGAGCAGTCCGACCGCCCCGGCTTCGTCACCGTGACCAATCGCGTCCGCGCGCCCTTCGACGTGAAAGCTTCCCTCTGGAATGAGGCCCCGATCGTATGAGCTACGCCACCATGGACCACGCTGGGTGGGTCCAAGAGAACAATGCCGCCGCGAACAAGGGCTATGCGAGCCGGAAGGGCTATAAGCCGCGCCCCGAGACGCTGACCGACTTTCAGGCCAAGGTCATGGACATCTGCGGCATGGTTGGGGGCGGAATCTACAACGCCCCCATCAACTGGGACAAGGTCGAGTGGGGCCACGGCGCCCGCTGGAGTGGCGTGGTAGTCCCTTGGCGCGATGGCCGGATGGCGACCTTCGACTTCTATCCGCTGACTCTGCTAGTCCTGCTTTGCCACGAAGCGCGCATCCGCTGCGAGATAACTGCGCGGGCCGCCGGGCATTTCCATCTCGCCTTCCACCAGCGGGTACATGAGGGCGGCATGGCCGCGCGGCATCCGAACATTGACGAGGCTGTCGCGGCGTTCCGTGGCTACCTGCCAGACGATCACCGCATCATCTACCGGGCACCCGACGTCACGCAGGAGGAAGCCGCATGACCCACCTCTGCGACACCCCGTCGACCAATCCCCCGCATGAATGCCCGGCCTGCTGCGCTCTGTTCGCGGCGGTCGAGAAGAAATGGAGTACCGCCCGTGGCTGAATTCGTATCTGATAGCACGAAGCCCGTCGCCTATTTTTACGAGCTGAACGGCGTCGGCAAAGAGCTGTTGCTGGACTGCAACGGTGAATATGCGCGCAAACTGCTTGAGGCCGGTTACACCGAAACGCCGCTTTTCACCCGCGCCGCCCCGCCCGCGATGGATCGGGAGGCGGTGGGCAAGCTGGTCGAGCCGTGGGCCGACTATCACGGCGATTTGCCTGAATATGACCACCCGCTGCGCCCGGTCTTCGAAAGCGGCATCCAGTATGCCGTCGAGCTGCTGGCGAAGGAACTTGGCGTCACCGACTGGGCGCCGTGTGACGGCACCGAGGAATTCGACGGCGACTTGGGCGGCACGCTGGTGAACATCGTTCTGGCAGCGATGCCCAAGGACAAGGATGGCGATCCGATCCATCCTCGTGACCTACTCTCCACCCTCTCCGCAGACGCGATCCGCCAGGGGGAGGGGCTGACGATCCCGGCTGACATTGCCCAGCATGTCAGGAAGATTGGCAAGGTCGAATGGGGGCAGACACCAGCGCATGACGCCGATGGCCATGGCCGTCACGTCACTGACAGCGTCCGCCTGACCGCCGCCCATTTCGGGCAGACCGACGACCAGCACATGCACGGCCTCTGGCTGGAAGGCACCGAGACCGTGCTTTGCCACACTGGCACTAGCCCAAATGCGCCGAAGACCACGCAGGCCCTTGTCGGCGCATGGAATTGGCTCGTCGACCAGGCTCTCGCCGCCCCCGCCTCTCACGCCAGCGATGGGGGAGAGGCATGAGCGAAAATGCATACCCTACGCTTTCCCGCCCGTTAGAGGACGCCAGGCTGCGCGTGGTCAGCTTCGGCGCTGGCGTTCAGTCGACCACAATGCTGCTGATGGCGGCCGAAGGTTTGATCGGGCCGATGCCTGATCTGGCAATCTTCGCTGATACCGGCGACGAGCCGCGCCGCGTCCAAGATCACTTGGCGTTGGTGCAGTCGATGGGTCTGCCGTTCCCGATCGAGATCGTGCGGGCCCGAGGGCAGATGGGTATTCGTGACCAAGTTCTAGCTTGGACGCGCGGCGACACGAAGAACGCCAATGGCCGCCCACCGCTATTCATCGACACGCCCGGCAAGCGCGTCGCGATGACCAAGCGCCAGTGCACACAGGACTGGAAAATCATCCCAATTGAGCGGCGTATTCGCGAACTGGCGGGCATCAAGCCTCGTGCGCATGGTCCAAAGCAGCCGGTCGTTGAGCAGTGGATCGGCATTTCAATCGACGAGTCGTATCGCATGAAACCGGCGCGCACTCGCTGGATTTACAAGCGACATCCGCTCATCGAGGCCGACATGAACCGCCGTGCCTGCATCGCATTTTGCGAAGCGCGGGGGATCAAGCCTCCGAAATCGGCGTGTCGCATCTGCACGTTCCATGACGATGCACAGTGGCTCGACCTGAAGCAAAGTCCGATCGACTTTGAGATGGCATGCGAGGTCGATGAGGCTTTGCGCTCGGGGCATTCAACTCTGCGCGGCACCCCGTACCTCCATCGGTCGTGCAAGCCCCTGCGCGAAGTAGATTTCACCGCCAGTCAGCCCGACCCGGTCGCTTGGCTTGGCGAATGCGAAGGGATGTGCGGAGTATGACCCCCCGACAGACGCCGGATGCTGTGCGCGAGGCGTATCGGCAGGGGCAGATAGATATGCGCGAGCGTGCAGCGCAGGTTTGCGATCGGCGAGGTGCGGAGGAGCAAGAGGCTTTCGGACTGGTGCGCGGCACGCAAAACTACTTCCGGGCACGCAATGCTGTCCGTGAATTGGATGTCGCCGCCCTCGACAGCCGCGCGGGCGATGCGGGGGAGGGGTGCGAGGACGGCCGCACCGCCGACAACGCCGTCGACTTCGTGTTCAACCGGCTCGCGAAAAAGCTGGGGCTTGCCGAGTGGCAGGTGGTCGAGGGCAGCGAGGAATGGGAGGGCGATGTTTCCGCCACCCTTCACCGCCTGCTTATCGATGCCGGGATCATTGACGACGAAACAGGCGCTGTTGCGACGCTCGCCACCCCCGCGCCCGCTCCCAATAGCGCGGGCGATGCGGGGGAGGGGAAGGCAACAGAAGGCATAAAGTCGCAATGGGATGCAATTCGCCCACTGTTGGCCGGTCTAATCAGCGATGTGGAGTGTGCCATCCATTTCAACGAAGGCGTAGATGCGCTTTCCGGCGAAGGACCTGAAGAAGCCAGGAACGGCATCGAGCGAATGGATGCTCTAGTAGCGGCCCTCGCCACCCCCGCGCCCGCTGTCGATGACGTCGACATTGATAGCCCGGCTGCACGACTGGACATGGTCCGCGTTGCGCTGACTGGGATCATCGACAACCCTGCAAGCGCCGTGCCTCTCGCCCGTGCAGGACTGGACTTTTGCGATCTGACCGAAGCCCAGCGCAAAGAAATGCGAGGTGACGCATGAAGTTGGAACCCCATCCCATGGCGGGTGCCTCGCTTATCGAGGTCATGGATTACCTCGCGCTACGTCTCGCCGAGGTGCGTGATGTTAACGCGGATGACCGCAATCTGCGCAATGCGTCCGATCGCTATGACGAAGCCTACATGTGGGTCGTGGCATGGGTTTCATCGCAAGCCGCCGTTGCCGCGCCCGCTATCGATGCGCAGGAAGGCGACGACGAAGGTCCCTGCACGACATGCTACGATACCGGCATCACGATCCAGACCGAGCGCGCTTGTTCGTGTGAGGCTGGCGATCAGTATCGCCCGCCCGCTGTCGATGCGGTCCCGGCGGGGGAGGTGGAGCGGTTCGTGATCCGGCGGAATGGGGCATTCTTCCGACCCAACGCCCAAGGCTATACCACCCACATCGTCGCGGCGGGCTTCTACACGCGAGAGGAAGCTGACAGCTACGCCAGCGTCGAAGGCGTGACGATCGAGCCGCTGGAACGCTACCGGGCCGAAGCCAATCGCTTGCTCGCCGCCCTCTCGCACGGGGAGGGGCGGAAGTGATGCAGTATGACCTGTTCGATGCCGCCCCGCCGCCACCCGTGGTCGCACCGCCGCGTGCGATCCGCGAAATTCGCGAGGTGATGACGCGCGCCGCCTGCGGTCGAGCAATTCGGGTCTATGACGGCCACGGCGACCCGTTCGAGATCGAGGTGCGCGGTATCCCAGCTGTCATTGCCGGGGGCTTCTGCACCCACGCTATCGAAGGGCCGGGATCGCCGTTCTGGTCGGAGACGGGCTTCCGCAGCTTCGGTATCCCGACGGATGATCCAGACGAGGTCCGTATCTGCATTGAGCGCTACATCGACAAGGACTGCGGCGGGAAGCTGACGCGGTGGTGGCCCGGCTATGTCACACAATGGCGGCAGTCGCTGGCATTCGAGCTTGAGGTGACCAAGCAGGGCGGGCGCGAGTCTGTCTGGGCCCAGTGGGGGCCGGAGAAGTGGGAAGACTGCTGGCACCGTCACGACATGCGGCTGGCTGATGCGGTCGAGCAGATGATCGTAGACGGCATCGATCCCAATGACGTCGGTCCACCTTCTAGCTTTCGCGGGAAATGGCCTAGGATCGATGTGGCTTCGATCGCGCACGGATCCGCCGCATGACCGCCTCCGGTTTCGCGATGAGCGAGAGCGCCTACAGCTGGCAGATGCAGCCGGAGGTGCAGCAGCTGCGGGCCGAGGGGCGGGCGGCGTCTTTCGGGGCGTGGTGCATGATCCTCGTCTGCCGCTTGTCGATCGAGCGGCACCGGACCGGCGAGGACTGGACGCCGGAGCGGTCCGATGCGGTGCACAGTCACCTCGATCCACGCCTGGATGCCCACGGCGAGCCGCCGCCGCCGTTCGCGCGCTGCTGGATCCGCGCCGAGGCCGACCATCACCAGTTCTTCGAGCGCAAGGCCGAGACCCAAGCGAAGCGCCAGGATGCAACCGCATGGCTCGACGCTCTGCGGGCGCTCTGGCGGAGATATGTTCCTGAGGAGGGCGAGCGCAATGGCGTACGCTGAAAAAACCAGTGTCGCGGTCAGCAAGTCGATCGCGGAGATCGTCGCGCTGGTGAAGGCCGCCGGTGCGGACCGGGTGGCTCAATTCGAAGAGCCAGAGCGGTTTCAGATTCAATTCGCCATCGCTGATCGGCATGTCCGGTTTCAGGTCGGCTTGCCGCGCCTGGGTGAGATGCCGGTGCGCGATGGTCGTGGCGCGGCTTTATCCGCGAAGCAGCGGGTCGCGCGGATGGAGCAGGCGCATCGCCAAAAGGCGAGGGCGCTGCTGCTTGTCATCAAGGCCAAGCTGGAGAGTGTCGAGAGCGGCGTCGAGACCTTTGAGCAGGCCTTCCTGCCCAACGTCGTGATGGCCGACGGGGCCACCGTCTATGAGCGGATCGCGGCTCCGATCGCCGAAGAATACCAGACTGGTGCGCCGCGCGTCATGCTGCTCGGGAGGGGATAATGGGACTGGCTCTGGCCGACCTGCCCGACTGGCCCGCGGGCATGAACCGCGAAACGGCGCTGGCGTACACCGGCATCGGTGAGGCGCAACTGCGCGAATGGGAGAAGACCGGGAAGGTCAACTTCCGGCCGCGCGGACCGAAAGGCGCCATGCTCGCGCTGCGGTCCGATCTCGATGCGGCGCTCGCCGACCTGTTCAATTCCGATCTCGCTGAGGATCTCGGCTTTGCCTAACGTTCGCCTTCCTTCGTATGTCCAGATCCACCGCCGCGCCGACGGCGGCAAGGCCTATTACTGGGTCCGGCCAAAATGGGCATCGCCGCCGACCGAGCGGCATGGAAAGACCTGCCCGGTCACGTCGTCGCCACTGGGAACGGACCTCGCGAAGGCGATCGCGCATGCGGAGGCCCTGAACAAGGCATTCAAGGAATGGCGCGAGGGCGCGCTGTCGAAGGTCGTACCCGGCTCGGTCGCCTGGCTGTTCGGCTGGTACCGCAAGCTCGAGAAGTTCACCGGCCTGCGGCACAACACCCGCGCCGGTTACCAGGTCTGCATGAACCAGATCGAGGACATCGCCATGAAGGCAGGGACGTTCGGCCAGCGGAAGGCGAGCGCGATCGACGCCACCGCCGCCGACACCCTGTACAAGAAGCTGCGCGAGAAGCATGGCGAGCGCCAGGGCTCCTATGCCATGCAGGTCTGTCGCCTCGTCTGGAACCAGGCAGCGCGCCACGGCAAGGCCACCGGCGTGAAGGAAAACCCGTTCGCTGGCATGGGCATCAAGTCGAGCAGCGGTTCCGGCCGGGGTAACCGGGCAGCGACGCGCGCCGAATATGATGCCTATCGCGCCGCCGCGCGGGAGATGGGCAAGCAGAGCATGGCGACCGCCGCCGCCATTTGTTTCGAGGCGTGCCAGCGCGTTTATGATGCCTTCGGGTTCGAGGACCCGGACGGCCGGGTCAGTCGCGGCGTCCGCTGGGGCGGGTATGTCCCCAACGAGCGGATCGGCCTCATCCAGTCGAAGACGGGCAATGTGGTCGACATTCCGCTGGTCGACATGATTGATGGCGAGCGGCTCGATCTATACCCCGAACTCGAGGCCGAAATCCGCCGGATCGACCGCCGTGACGCCGCCGACCTGATCATCCTCGATGAGCGCACCGGGCAGGCCTACACCAAGGATTACATGAACAAGCTGCACCGGCGCATCCGCGACAAGGCGGGGCTGCCGAGGGACCTGAAGTTCACCAGTTTTCGCCATGGCGGCATCACCGAAATTGGTGACAGCGGGACCGACGACGTGCGTGCGGTCTCCGGCCATACGACGCTGGAGGTCACCCGGATCTACAACAAGGCGAACCAGGAAAAGGCGAAGCGGATCGCCGCGCGGCGCCGCGAGCACATCGGTTTGGTCACCGCTGGCGCGCCGGTCTCAGATGGGGACGGAGACTGACGCCACGGGCCGCGCGAATCGGGGCGGGCACCCGACGCATTCCGTCTGCATGGGCCGATTCGCAGCCCCGGAACAGACCACGAATGTCATAACGCTTGTCATAATGTGTGTAATAATGCCGCCGCGTGCGAGCCGGTCGCTCAAGCAAAAAATGGCGGAAAACCTACAGCGCCGGTGGCTCCCTGAGTAGGATTCGAACCTACGGCCGCTCGATTAACAGTCGAGAGCTCTACCGCTGAGCTATCAGGGAATGTTCCGGCGCTGTGGAGGGGTCCTATAAAGGGCTCGAAAAATGCCGCAACCCCTTTTTTGACGGTTTTGCGTAAGCCCGTCCGCCAAAGCTGTGGATAATTCGACGGACTGGCGACGATCCATTCCCATTCCTCCCCTGCAAGGGGAGGGGGCCCTGCAACACATCGTGGAGGGGGGTAACCGGTGGCTAGGACGGCCCGCCATTTGCGAGCCGGGACACCCCTCCGTCATGCCTTCGGCCTGACACCTCCCCTTACAGGGGAGGAATAGGGGGACGTCGCCAGTCAGGCGACGAACTGCTCCATCGTGATGCGGTCATCCAGCGCGTGTTCGGGATCGAACATCAGGGTCAACTCGCGCGAGCGGTCCATGCAGATATCGACCTGCGCCACGTCGCGCACCTCGCGCTGGTCGGCGACCGCCGAGACGGGGCGCTTGCCGGGATCGAGCACGCGGATCGAAATCCGCGCCTTGTCGGGCAGGATCGCGCCGCGCCAGCGCCGGGGCCTAAAGGGGCTGATCGGGGTCAGCGCGATCAGCGCCGAGCCGAGCGGCAGGATCGGCCCTTGCGCGGAGAAATTATAGGCGGTCGAGCCCGCCGGCGTCGCGGCCAATATCCCGTCACAGGCCAGTTCGGGCAGGACCACCCGTCCGTTGACCATGACTTCCAGCTTGGCGGTTTGGCGGGTTTCGCGGAGCAGCGAGACTTCGTTGATCGCGGGCAACTGATGCACGCGCCCGTCTATCCCGGTCGCCGTCATCTGAAGCGGGGTGACGCGGAACGGCTTGGCGCGGGCCAGGCGATCCTCCAGCCCATAGCTGCGCCACTCGTTCATCAGGAAGCCGACCGTGCCCAGGTTCATGCCGAACACCGGCACCGGCCCGCGCCGCCGTTCCAGCATGCGGTGGAGCGTCTGGAGCATGAAGCCGTCGCCGCCCAGCGCGATGACATAATCGGCTTCGTCGAAATCGACCCAGTCGGCGCTGTTGAGCAGGTCGGCGACCGCCGCCTGGGCCGGTGCGGTGGGCGAGGCGACCAGCGCCCGCCGAACGGGAAGGGTCATCCGCCGGTCACGCTCATATGACGCGATACCGCCGGGGCCGACCCCGCCTCGATCCGGAAGTCGTGCCGCGCGGGCTTCGCCGCCAGCCCCGCATCGATCGCGGCGTCCAGCCCGGCAACCCCGCCGTCGCGCAGCGCGGCCTTCAAATCCACCTGATCCTCATGACCGAGACACATATACAGCTTGCCCTCGGTCGTCAGCCTCACACGGTTGCAGCCGTCGCAAAAATTCGCGGTCAGCGGCGAAATCAGCCCGAGCCTGGTGTCGGTGCCCTCCACCTGCCAATAGCGGGCCGGGCCGCCGGTGCGATGCCCGGCGCGAACCAGCGGGAAACGTGCGGAAAGCCGGTCGAACACCTCGGTCAGCGGCAGGAAACGGTCGACCCGGTCCTCATCGATCGCGCCCAGCGGCATCGTCTCGATCAGTGACAGGTCCAGCCCCTCGGTCACGCACCATTCGAGCATCGAGGCGATCTCGTCCTCGTTCAGGCTTTTCAGAGCGACCATGTTGATCTTGATCGCCAGCCCGGCGTCGCGCGCGGTCAATATGCCATGGATCACCTGATTCACGTCGCCGTGCCGGGTAATGTAGCGGAAGCGTTCGGGGTCGTGGCTGTCCAAGCTGACATTGATCCGACGCACGCCCGCATCGACCAGCGTCGCCGCATGCTCGGCCAGCCGCGTGGCATTGGTCGTCATGGTCAGTTCGTCCAGGCCATGCCCGACATGGCTGCCCAGGCGGCGGACCAGATCGGCCACGTCGCGCCGGACCAGCGGCTCCCCACCCGACAGGCGGATGCGGGTCACGCCGCGCGCGATGAAGCGTTCGGCGATGATCGCGATTTCCTCCAGGCTCAGCAGCTTGGCGCGCGGCAGGAAGGTCATCTGCTCCGCCATGCAATAGCGGCATCGCAGGTCGCACCGGTCGGTCACCGAAATTCGCAGATAGCGGATCGTGCGGCCATGCTGGTCGATCAACGACCCCCCGGTCGAACGCGGCTCGGCAATCGATCCGACAGTCGAGGCATTGGTGCAACCCATTGTCATGAAGTTAGCCCCATGACGGGACGCGGGCAAGGCGGATTGCCATTGGTCTTGTCCAAGCCGGTGGATAGGGTGCGCCCATGACGCAGGATGAATTCGGTTTTAACGCCCACCGCAGAGGAACGGCGGTCTTTGCGCTTTCGTTCCAACATCCTGCGATGCTGGACGAAGCAATCATCCGGGCGGGCTGGGCCATCTGGTCGATGGCGCCGGGCGATGGCGATCCGCCCGCGGGGGATACGCTCGTCGGATCGTTCCTGGCGAGCGAGGCGCGGGTCGCGCTGATCGATGCGCGGGGGCGGGGCGATGCGGGATTGCGCGCCGCACAGGCGCTGGGCGCGGTGATCGCGGCGACGGGGGCCGCGATGCTGGTCGTCGTGCCCGATACCACGAGCGAGACGCTGGAGGCCTTTTTGTCGGCGGGGGCGACGCATGTCCTGGCCGCCGATGCCGGGGATGCGATGATCCATGCCTCGCTGAAACTGGCCGAGCGCCATGCCCGGCGTACGCTCGACGTACGGCGGCGGCGCACTCATGCGGATGGCGAGGTGGGGGAGGTGCATCGCTGGATCGCCGAGGCCATCGGCCGTGGCGAACCCTGTGTCGCGATCATCGTCGCCCTGTCGCGGCTGGACCTGATCAACGCCGCGCATGGCCGTCCGGCGGGCAATATGCTGCTACGCGGGGTCGAGGCGCGAATGCAGGCCGCCGCCGAAGAGGCGTTCGGCGATCGCGCGATCGTCGCGCGCTCGGGCGGTGCGGAATTCGTGATGGCGGGCGTCATCGAGGCGGACCGGGCCCGCGCCGTCGCCGAGATGCTGGAGGCGTTGCTCGCCACGCCGTTCCAGGCCGGGGCGGTGCCCATCCGCCTGGGCGTCCGGCTGGGACTGGCGACGCACCGGGCGGGGGAGGACCCGGCCAGCCTGCTCGCGCGGGCGGGGGAGGCGCTGTCGCGGGCGCGTGTCAGCGACGGTTCGATGCTGCGATTCGCGCATCCGGGCGATGTCGCGCCGCTCGACGTGCTGGCCGCCGATCTTCATCACGCCATCGAACGGGGCGAGATCGACATCGTGTTGCAGCCGCAGGTGGCGATCGCCACCGGGCTGATTTCGGGCGTGGAGGCACTCGCCCGATGGCGGCATCCGACGCTGGGGCCGCTGGGGGCCGACCCGCTGTTCGCCGCCGCAGAGCGCGCCGATCTGGGGCTGGCGCTGTCGGATCATATCCAGCAGATGGCGTTGCAGCGGGCGGCGAAATGGCCGGCCGCGCTGTCACATCTGCGCCTGTCGATCAACATCACCGCCGCCGATGTCGCGCGGGCGGGTTTCGCACGGCTGTTCCTCGACCGGGTCGCCGATAGCGGCTTTCCCATCGATCGCCTGACCGCCGAGATCACCGAGACGGGCTTGATCAGCGAACTGGACCGGGCGGCGGGCGTGCTGGAGGTGCTGCGCGATGCAGGCGTGCGGATCGCGATCGACGATTTCGGCACCGGCTATTCCAGCCTCGCCTATCTGACCAGCCTGCCGGTCGATGCGATCAAGCTCGACCGTTCGCTGGTGGCGGAGGTCGATGGGACGACGCGGGGTCGGGTGGTGGTGCGCGGCATCATCCGGATCGCGGCGCGGTTGGGCATGGCGATCATCGCGGAAGGGGTCGAGACGCACGACCAGGCCCAGTTGCTGGGGCGGCTGGGGTGCCAGACCTATCAGGGTTTCCTGCGCGCCGCGCCGCTCGATGAAGAGGCGCTGCGGGCGATGGTCGAGGAGGAGGTGCAATGCGCGGTGTGACGATGATGGCGGCGCTGGTCGCGGCTCCCGCGATGGTGCAGGCGGCGACCCCGGCGAGCGATCCGGCGGCGGCGGGCATTCGCGCCGCCATGCTGGCCAGCGCGGCGGGGTGGAATGCGGGCGATCTGAACCGGTTCATGGCGATCTATGCCCCCGATGCGATCTTCGTCGGCAAGCGGGGCCTGATCAAGGGCAAGACCGCGATCGCCGACAATTACCGGCGCAGCTTCGTCGATTCGGGCAACAGCAGGGGGACGCTGCGCTTCGACTTTCTCGACCTGAAGCCGATCGGCGGACGTCGAATCCTGTTCGCGCGGTGGAACCTGTCGGGCGGCGCGGAGGAGGAAAGCGGGATGACGACGCTGGTCTTCGAACGCCGCGCCGATGGCTGGAAGATCGTCGTGGATCACAGCAGCTAAACGCAATTCCTCCCCAAGCTGTGCTTGGGGAGGGGGACCATCGCGTCAGCGATGGTGGAGGGGCGGGGGCCATGCCCCTCCACCACCGGGCTGCGCCCGGCGGTCCCCCTCCCCATCGGAGATGGGGAGGATTGGGTTAACCGGCGGCCTTCGCCAATCCCTTGGACAGTTGCAGTGCGCCGTGCAGCCTCGCCTTGGCATCGGGCCAGGCGCGGTTGAGGACCAGCTTGCCGTCGGGACGCAGCTTGGCGAGGTCGCCCAGCCGCTCGACATAGGCGAACAAGCCATCGACATTGGGCGGGCGGTTGTCGTGGAACGCCACCAGCACCCCGCGCGGGCCGACATCCATCTTGGCGATGCAGGCGGTCTTGGCGTTCAGCTTGATCTTGATGACCTGGATCAGATTGTCGGTCGCCTCGGGCAGCGGGCCGAAGCGGTCGATCATCTCGGCGGCGAATTCCTCGACTTCCCTGTGCTTTTCCAGATCGTTGAGGCGGCGATAGAGCCCCATGCGCAGGTCGAGATCGGGGACGTAATCGTCGGGGATCAGGATGGGCGCATCGACGGTGATCTGGGGCGAGAAGTCGCGCTTCTTCTCGAAAGCACCGCCCGCCTTGGCCTCCAGGATCGCCTCTTCCAGCATCGACTGGTAGAGTTCGTAGCCGACCTCCTTGATATGCCCCGATTGTTCGTCGCCGAGCAGATTGCCGGCACCTCGAATGTCGAGGTCATGGCTGGCCAACTGGAACCCTGCGCCCAGCGAGTCGAGGTCGGACAGCACCTTCAACCGCTTTTCCGCCGCCTCGGTCATCATCCGCTCGGGCGGGGTGACCATATAGGCATAGGCGCGCGTCTTCGACCGGCCGACCCGCCCGCGAAGCTGGTAGAGCTGGGCCAGGCCGAAACGGTCGGCGCGGTTGACGATCATCGTGTTGGCGGAGGGGATGTCGATGCCGCTTTCGATGATGGTGGTGGACACCAGCACCTCGAACTTGCGGTCGTAGAAGGCGGACATGCGCTCCTCGACTTCGGTGGCCGACATCTGGCCGTGGGCGACGACATAGCGGACCTCGGGCACCTCCTTGCGCAGATAGTCCTCGATATCCGGCAGATCGGCGACGCGCGGGGTGACGAGGAAGCTCTGTCCGCCGCGATAATGTTCGCGCAAGAGAGCCTCGCGCAGCACCACCGGGTCCCAGGGCATGACATAGGTCCGTACCGCCAGGCGATCGACCGGCGGCGTCTGGATCACCGACAATTCGCGCAGGCCCGACATCGCCATTTGCAGCGTGCGCGGGATCGGCGTCGCGGTCAGCGTCAGCATATGGACATCCGCCTTCAGCGCCTTCAGCCGTTCCTTATGGGTCACGCCGAACCGCTGTTCCTCATCGACGATGACGAGGCCCAGCCGCTTGAACTCGACATTCTTGGCCAGCAGCGCATGGGTGCCGACGACGATATCGATATCGCCACTGGTCGCGCCGTCCTTGGTCCGCTTCGCCTCGGTCGCGGTGACGAGGCGCGAGAGACGGCCGATCTTGATCGGGAAGCCCTCGAACCGCTGAACGAAGTTGTTGTAATGCTGGCGCGCGAGCAGGGTGGTGGGGCAGACCACCGCCACCTGCATCCCGGCCATCGCCGCGACGAAGGCGGCGCGAAGGGCCACCTCGGTCTTGCCGAAGCCCACGTCGCCGACGATCAGCCGGTCCATCGGCTTGCCCGCGGTCAGGTCGCCCAGCACATCGTCGATGGCCCGGTCCTGATCGTCGGTTTCCTCATAGGGGAAGCGGTCGACGAATGCCGGATAGCCCGCGCTGTCCGGCTCGGCCACCTCGCCGGGGCGCAGCGCACGTTCGGCAGCGGTGGCGATCAACTCACCCGCGATCTCGCGGATGCGCTCCTTCATCTTCGACTTGCGCCGCTGCCAAGCCTCGCCGCCCAGCCGGTCGAGCGTCGCGCCGTCCTCGCCCGAGCCGTAGCGGGTCAGGACTTCGAGATTTTCGACCGGCACGTACAGCTTGTCGCCCCCCGCATAGGAGAGCGCGACGCAATCGTGCGGACTCTTGCCGACCGGGATCGAGGTCAGCCCCTCATAGCGGCCGATGCCGTGATCCGAGTGCACCACCAGATCGCCGGGCGAAAGCGTCGCCAGTTCGGCGAGGAAGGCGTCGGCCGATTTGCGCCGCTTCTGCCGCCGGATCAGCCGGTCGCCCAGCATGTCCTGCTCGGTCAGCACCGCGATGCCCGGCGCGGTGAAGCCATGGTCGAGCGGCAGGACGACCAAGGCGACGCCGAAGCTCTTCGTCGTGTCGGCGATGCCGAGCGCTTCCTGCCAGCTCTCGGCGGCCTTCGCGCCCTTCAGTCCGTGATCCTTGAGCAGCGTGCCGAGACGCTCGCGTGCGCCGACCGAATAGCTGGCGAGGACGGGCTTGCGGCCTGCCTTGCGCAAGTCTTCGACGTGATCGATCACCGCCTCATAGATATTGGCATGGGCCGCGCGTTCGGGGGCGAAGTCGCGCGCGCCGTCGACCTCGAAATCGAGGACGGTCTTGCTCTCCGGCTCGTGGAAGGGCGAGACCAGATGCGCGGTCGCGGTCTCCAGCCCTTCGTCCCATTCCTTGGGGGCCAGGTAGAGCGACTTGGCGGGCAGGGGCCGGAAGCTGCCCGGCTGGGCCGCCTCGGCGCGTTTGCGGTTCTCATAATAGTCGGCGACCGCCTCGAACCGCGCGGTCGCCGCCGCCGCGACGCCATTGTCGCGCACCACGACCGCGTCGCCGAGATGGTCGAACAGCGTCGACAGCTTGTCCTCGAACAAGGGCAACCAATGCTCCATGCCCGCCATGCGCCGCCCCTCCGACACCGCCTGATAGAGCGGGTCGCCGGTCGCGGTCGCGCCGAAGGTCTCGCGATAGCGGGTGCGGAAACGCTTGATCGACTCTTCGTCGAGCAACGCCTCGGACGCGGGGAGCAGGGTGAAGCCGTCGATCCGTCCGGTCGTCCGTTGGTCGGCGGGGTCGAAGGTGCGGACGCTTTCGATCTCGTCGCCGAAGAAGTCGAGGCGTAGCGCCTGTTCCTCGCCGCTGGGGAACAGGTCGACCAGGCCGCCGCGCACCGCGAACTCGCCCTGGTCGTGCACCGTCTCGGTCCGGACATAGCCGTTCGCCTGGAGCAGCGCGGACAGCTTCTCCAGCCCGATCCGCTCGCCGGGCGCGAGGCGGGCGACGAGTTGCCGGATGCGGAACGGCGTCAGCACCCGCTGGGTCGCGGCGTTCGCCGTGGTCAGGACGAGTTGCGGCGTCTTCGGCTTGGCCTGGAGCCGGTGGAGTCCCGCGATCCGCTCCGCCATGACCCGCAAAGTGGGCGAAGCGCGGTCATAGGGCAGGCAGTCCCAGGCGGGGATCTGCACCACCTCCAGCTCGGGCGCGAAATAGGTGGCGGTGGAGGCCAGTTCGCGCATCTGCGCTTCGTCAGCGCAGATGAAGACCGCACGAAGGCTCGCCGCGCGGGACAGGTCGGCGAGCAGCACCGGCAGGAACCCCGCCGGAACGCCCGACAGGGTCAGCAGGCTCTGGGCGGACAGGATCGTCTTGATGTCTGGCATGGGGTTCCGAAACGGAGGAAGTGTCAGATAGTTACCGGGCGATAGGCACGAAATTGAGCGCGCGCATCCGCTGCATCACCGGGCCGTCCCATTGCGGGGGGCATGCCTGCGTCCCGATGGCCCAGGCCATGATGTCGACATCCTGCTCCTCCAGCAGCGCCTCGAACCAGTCGAGTTCCTCAAGGGAAAGCGTTTCATGATGCGCGTCGAAAAAGCCGCCGATCATCAGGTCGGCTTCCTTGGTGCCGCGATGCCATGCGCGGAAGCGGAGGCGCTTGATACGGGTTTCGTGGTCCATGGGGTTCCGATCCGACGAGATTAAGGCCCGACACGCTCTGGCGGCGCGCGGGGGCTTGAGGCTATACGCTCCCATCTAGTCATGCGTCCCGATATCCTCAATCCGCTGTTCGCCGAGGTCACGTCGCTGAAAGGCGTCGGACCCGGCCTTGCCAAACCGCTCGAGCGCCTGCGCATCGCGCGGGTGGTCGACGTCGCCTTCCATTTGCCGACCGGGCATATCGACCGGTTTCCGCGCGACGAGCTGATGATGGCCGACGCGGGGCGGGTGATCGCGATTTCGCTGACCGTGAAGGAGCATCGCACCTCGTCCTCCCCGCGCGGGCCGACGCGGGTGCGGGCCGAGGATGCGGCGGGGAATAGCGTGGCGCTCGTGTATTTCGGCGGCAATTCGGGCTGGGTGAAGAAGCTGCTGCCGATCGGTGAGACGAAGATCGTCTCCGGCCGCCTCGACCTGTACGGCCAGGACTTGCAGATCGTACACCCCGATCTGGGCGACAGCACGGACGACTTTCGCGAGCGCGAGGCCATCTATCCGCTGTCGGAGGGGATCACCTCGCGGCGGCTGGGGGCGCTGGCAGCGCAGGCGGCGGAGCGCGCGCCCGAGCTGCCCGAATGGATCGAACCGGGGCTGAAGGCGCAGCGGGGCTGGCCCGACTGGCGGCAAGCACTCGCCCGCATCCATGCCGATCCGGCCGACGCCAAGGCGCGCGAGCGGTTGGGCTATGACGAGGTGTTTGCCAATCAGCTGGCCATGACCCTGGTGCGCGCCGATACCCGCAAGCGGCGCGGGCGCGCGCTCAACGGCGACGGGCGCCTGCGGGACATGTTGAAGCTGCCCTATACGCTGACCGGTGCGCAGAGCCGGACGGTGCGCGAGATCGAGGGCGATCTGGCGCAGGACGCGCCAATGCTCCGGCTGCTGCAAGGCGATGTGGGGGCTGGCAAGACTTTGGTCGCGGCGATGGCGATGCTGATTGCGGTGGAAGCGGGCGCGCAGGCCGCGATGCTGGCACCGACCGAAATCCTCGCCCGCCAGCATTATGAGACGTTGCGGAAAACCCTCGCCGGGCTGCCGGTCGAGATCGCGGTGCTGACGGGGCGCGACAAGGGCAAGGCGCGGGAGGCCACGCTGATGGCCTTGGCGGCGGGGGAGATCGACATATTGGTCGGCACCCATGCGATCTTCCAGGAGACGGTGACGTATCGCGACCTGGCGCTGGTGGTGGTGGACGAGCAGCACCGCTTCGGCGTGGCGCAGCGGATGATGCTGTCGGCCAAGGGCAAGGCGCCGCCGCATCTGCTGGCGATGACCGCGACGCCGATCCCGCGCACCCTGACGCTCGCCAATTATGGCGAGATGGATGTCAGCCGGTTGGACGAGATGCCGCCGGGTCGCCAGCCGATCGAAACCCGCGTCGTTTCCGAGGACCGGCTGGACGAAGTGGTCAATGCGCTCGGCCGCCATCTGTCGGACGGGGGCCAGGCCTATTGGGTCTGTCCGCTGGTCGAGGAAAGCGAGAAATCCGACCTCGCCGCCGCCGAGATGCGCGCCGAGTCCCTGCGCGCCCGGTTCGGCGAGCGGGTGGGGCTGGTCCATGGCAAGATGAAGCCCGCCGAGAAGGATGCCGTGATGGAGGCGTTCGCGGGCGGGCGGCTGGGCGTGCTGGTCGCGACGACGGTGATCGAGGTGGGGGTGGACGTGCCCAACGCCACGCTGATCGTGATCGAACATGCCGACCGCTTCGGCTTGGCGCAGCTTCACCAGTTGCGCGGGCGCGTCGGGCGGGGCGGGGGGCTGTCGCGCTGCCTGCTGCTGCGCGGGAGCCATTTGTCGGAGACGTCGCGGGCGCGCCTCGCATTGATGCGTGAGACCAATGACGGCTTCCGTATTGCCGAGGAGGATCTTCGGTTGCGCGGGGCGGGCGAGTTGCTCGGCACGCGGCAGTCGGGGGAGATGGCGTTCCGGCTGGCGACGCCGGAGAACATGGCCGACCTGATGCAATGCGCGCAGGACGATGCCCGGCTGCTGATCGACCGCGACGGCGGGCTGGAGGCACCGCGGGGCCAGGCGGCGCGGACGGCGCTTTATCTCTTCGAGCGGGATGCGGGCGTGGCCTTGCTGCGCTCCGGCTGAACGAAGCGGCGCGCTCGGCGTTGGGTGCGCCGATATGGCTGCCATTTTTCCGCTCATTCTCGTCCTGATTGCCGGTATCGGACTGGCGATCCAGCCGCCGACCAACGCCGCGCTTGCCAAGGCCTCGGGGTCGGTAGTGCTGGCCGCGCTGACTTCGTTCCTGGTTGGGACGGTGGTATTGGGGGTCGCCTGGGCCGCCATCGACCGGACTGGGCCGGCAGCCTTGAAGGGGGCGCCGGGCTGGGCGTGGCTGGGTGGCTTTTACGGGGCGGGGTTCGTCGCGGTGCTGGCCTATGCCGCGCCGCGCCTGGGGATTTCGGTGGCGTTGACGGCGGCCATCGCCAGCCAGTTGGTGGCCGCGCTGATCGTCGATCACTTCGGGTTGTTGGGTGTTCGGGTGGAGCCTGTGACGATCGGGAAAGTAGTCGGGGTGGCGTTGGTGATCGCGGGCGCGGTGGTAGTGCGGCGGGGGTAAGTCGGGGCGTTGCCTATCGACCAGCCTGTTCCCCGGCGAAGGCCGGGGTCCAGTTTCTTCTTCTTGGACGAAGAGCCCTGCCGATGTGGGGGAGATGCTGCCGCCCCTCGCACCTATGGTGCGTAACCTGCCGACCGTAACTGGACCCCGGCCTTCGCCGGGGTGTAATCTCTAGGCAGAAGGACCGTGACCCGAAACTTCGTTCAGCCTGAGCGAAGTCGAAGGCCAGGGGAATCACCCCGCCGTCAACAATCCATGGTTCTTCTTCCCCGAAGACAGCTTCACCGGCTCCGCGCCGACAGCAATGACGACATTCTCGTCCGCCACCTTCTCGCCATCGACCCGCGCGCCGCCGCCCGCGATCAATCGCCGCGCTTCGCCCTTGGACTTCGCAAAGCCCAGCCCGACCAGCGCATCGACGATCCCGATGGAGCCGCCCGCCACCGCAAAGCTCGGCAGCGCGGCGCCCGCCGATCCTTCCTCGAAGGTCCGCCGCGCCGTCTCCGCCGCCTCGTCCGCCGCCGCGCGGCCGCGGCACATGGCGGTCGCTTCATTGGCGAGGATCTTCTTGGCCTCGTTGATCTCCGCGCCTTCCAGCGCCTCCAGCCGGGCGATCTCGTCCAGCGGCAGGTCGGTGAACAGGCGCAGGAAGCGGCCCACGTCACGGTCGTCGGTGTTGCGCCAGAACTGCCAGTAATCGAAATGCGGCAACTGGTCCTCGTGCAGCCAGACGGCACCGGCCATGGTCTTGCCCATCTTGCCGCCGTCCGCCGTGGTGATCAGCGGGGTGGTCACGCCGAACACTTCCGTACCGTCCATGCGGCGGGCGAGTTCGATGCCGTTGACGATATTGCCCCACTGGTCCGACCCGCCCATCTGCAACCGGCAGCCATGACGCTGCGCCAGTTCGCGGAAGTCATAGGCCTGGAGGATCATATAGTTGAATTCGAGGAAGCTGAGCGACTGCTCGCGGTCGAGCCGCAGCTTCACCGAGTCGAAGGACAGCATCCGGTTGACCGAGAAATGCTGGCCCACTTCGCGCAGGAAGGGGATGTACTCCAGCTTGTCGAGCCAGTCGGCATTGTCGACCATCACCGCATCGCTGGGGCCATCCCCGAAGGTCAGGAAACGCTCGAAGATGCGCTTGATCGAGGCGACATTGGCCGCGATCCCGTCCTCGGCGAGCAGCTTGCGGGCCTCATCCTTGAAGCTGGGATCGCCGATCTTGCCGGTGCCGCCGCCCATCAGGACGATGGGCTTGTGCCCGGTCTGCTGCATCCGGCGCAGCAGCATGATCTGCACCAAGCTGCCGACGTGCAGCGACGGCGCGGTCGGGTCGAAGCCGATATAGCCGGGCACCACCCCCGACGCCGCCAGCCGGTCCAGCGCGGCGGCGTCGGTCATCTGGTGGACGTAACCCCGTTCGTCGAGGGTGCGAAGCAGATCGGACATGTATGCCATAATGGCCGCTCGTTACACCGCCGATCCCGGTTCGTCACCCTCCATGGGCGCTGGCGTCAGCGACAGACCGTCCGGCCACCGCGCTGGACATAGGTGCAGGGGCGATAGCCGGAGCCGCGACCGTTATAATTGGTATAGTCGCCCTGCGAGCGCGGATCGACATAGCCGGGGGTGCGACGCGCCCGGTCCAGTTCGCGCTGGGTCCGGGCTTCGCGCCGTCCGCGCCAGTCGTCGCGACCCCGGCGACGGTCATCGCGCCAGCCGCGTCGCTCGCCCCGCCAGTCCCGGCGATCGTTCTGACGCCAGTCGCGCCGGTCGTCGCGTCGATCCCGGTCATAACGCGGGCCGTCGCCTCGCCAGGACTGGGCCTGAGCGCTCGACACGGGAAGCGCCGTCGTCGTCGCGATACCCGCCACCGACAGGCCGATCGCGGCCAAAGCCTGGAACATCTTCTTCATACGCCAACTCCCGGGGGCACCGGCCCCATGATCGTTTCCAACCTATGGCACGGTGTGGCGTTCCCGATCCTGAACAGCGTGTTAGGCGGCGTTCAGGATCGGGGAAGGTTCAGCGTCCGGGCAACTGGCTCATCGGATCCACGGGCGTGCGGCCCCGGCGCAGTTCGAAATGGAGTTCGGGGCGATCGGCAAAGCCGGTCTGGCCCGACAGCGCCAGCGTCTGCCCGCGCTTCACGCTCTGCCCGCGCTGGACCATCAGCTTGGAGGCATGGCCATAGACGCTGGTCCAGCCATCGCCATGCTTGACGATGACCAGGCCGCCCAGGGCGGCGATGCCGTCGCCGACATAGGCGACCACGCCGTCCGCCGTGGCCTTGATCGGGGTGCCGATGGGCACGGCGATCTTGATGCCGTCGTTGCGCTCGCCGCTGGAGCCCGCGCCGAAGCGCTTGATCACCTTGCCCTCGACCGGCCAGGCGAAGCCGGAGCGCAACCGGCTGGGGGCCGCGACAACGGCGGTGGGCGGCAAGACGCGGGTGGGCGTCGCGCTGGGCTTGGCCGGGGCCTGATTGGTCGCCAGCGCAGGCTCGCCGCCGGTCAGGATGTCGTCCACGTCTAGCGTGAAGGCCGCTGCCCGCTCCGCCGCGCTGCTGGTGACGGGCGTGCCGGTGCCGGTGCCGGTGCCGGTGGCGGTGGTGCCGGGGATGAGGATGCGCTGGCCCGCGCGCAGCACATAGGGTTCGGCCAGCGCATTCGCCTCGACGATGCGCGACCAGGGCACGCCATAAGCCCGCGCGATCGCGATGCCGCTCTCGCCCGACCGGACCAGATGATAGCGCCCGGCGGGGATGGTCAGCCGCTGCCCCGCGCGGATGACGAAGGGGGCGCTCAAGCCGTTGGCGCGCGCGATCGCCTCTGACCCCGCGCCCGTCCGGTCCGCCACGCCGCGCAGCGTGTCACCCGGCTGGACGACATAGACGGAGGCGCGGATTTCCTTCGCATCCGGGGCGACGGGGCGGATTTCCCAGGAGGGGCGCGGCGCGGGCAGGCTGGACACCGGCTCCTTGACGGGCGCGACGAGGGGGGGCGTCGTTGCGATGGGCGATGCGGTGCGGCGCGGGGTCGCGGGCACCGAGCGGCGGATTGGCGGGCGCGGCGCGACCTTGCGGGGCGCCGGCGTCGCCATGGCTTGCGGCGCGGCGGGGCTGACCATGGCCGGTGCGGGCAGGGGCGTGGCCGCTGGCGACGGAGCGACGGGCTCGCGCGCGGCCATGGGCGGCTCCATATTGGGGATGCAGGCCGACAGCAGCAGCGAGGCCCCGATGACGCCCGCCACGGGCCCGAAACTCCGATTCACCCCAAGTCCCCCCAGACCATGTTCAGCGATATGCCGCGCCGAGCATAGCAAGCGACGCGGCATGCGTCAGGTCGAGATGCAGCGGCGTGACGGAGATGCAATCCTCGGCGATCGCATCCAGATCGGTGTCGTCGCCCGGCTGATGCGGCAGGCGACCCAGCGCCAGCCAGTAATAATCATAGCCGCGCGGATCGCTTCGCCGCTCCAGCTTTGCCCGGCCATAGTCGCGCAGGCCCTGCCGGGTGGCGCGAATGCCCTTCACCGCCTCCGGCGCGACCGGCGGGAAGTTGATGTTGACCAATGTCCGGGGTCCGAAATCCATGGTCAGCAGCGGGCGCAGCACCCGTTCGCCCCACGCCTCGGCGGTGGCGAAGGACACCGCGTCGCCGACCCCCTGGACCGCATAACGCTGGCTGAGCGCGATCGAGCGGATGCCCGCCAGTGCGCCCTCCATCGCGGCGGACACCGTCCCGGAATAGAACACGTCCTCGCCCAGATTGGCGCCGCGATTGATCCCCGACAGGATCAGGTCGGGCTTCCGGTCCGCCATGACCTCACCCAGCGCCATCAGGACCGAATCGGTCGGCGTGCCGGTGACGGCGAAGCGCCGCTCACCGAACTGTCGCAGCCGCATCGGGCGGGTCAGGGTCAGCGAGCGGCTGGTCCCCGACTGGTCTTCGGCGGGGGCGACGATCCAGACATCGTCGGACAGGCTGGCCGCGATCCGCTCAAGCGCGGCGAGTCCCGGCGCGTGATAGCCATCGTCATTGGTCAGGAGGATGCGCATCAGCGCGGCTCCAGCACCGCCTGTCCGCCGAGATAGGGGCGAAGCGCCTCGGGCACGAGGACCGAACCATCGGCCTGCTGATAATTCTCGATCACCGCGACCAGGGTACGACCCACTGCCAGGCCGGAGCCGTTGAGCGTGTGAACGAAGCGCGTCCCCTTGCCCTCGGTCGGGCGATAGCGGGCCATCATCCGCCGCGCCTGGAAATCGGTGCAGGTCGAGCAGGAGGAAATCTCGCGATAGCGTGCCTGTCCGGGCAGCCAGACCTCGAGATCATAGGTCCGCGCCGCCGAGAAGCCCATGTCGCCGGTGCACAGCAGCATTCGGCGATAGGGCAGGCCCAGCGCCTCCAGCACACCCTCGGCGGCGGCGGTCATCCGCTCATGCTCGGCGTCCGACTGGTCGGGCGTGGTGATCGACACCATCTCGACCTTATCGAACTGGTGCTGGCGGATCAGGCCGCGCGTATCGCGCCCCGCCGCGCCCGCTTCCGACCGGAAACAGGGGGTCAATGCGGTGAAGCGCAGCGGCAACTCTGCCTCCGACAGGATCGATTCGCGCACGATGTTGGTCAGCGACACCTCAGCGGTCGGGATCAGCCAGCGGCCATCGGTGGTGCGGAACAGGTCCTCCGCGAACTTCGGCAACTGGCCGGTGCCGAACGCGGCCTCGTCACGGACCAGCAGCGGCGGCTGGACCAGTTCGAAGCCGTTCTCTTCCGTCATCTTGTCGAGCATGAACTGGCCGAGTGCCCGCGACAGCCGTGCCATGGCCCCGCGCAGCAACGTGAAGCGCGCGCCCGACAGCGCCACGCCGGTCTCGAAATCCATGCCCAGCGCCGGGGCGATGGCGTCATGCTCGCGCGCCGCGAAGGCAAAGGCGGTCGGCTCGCCCTTCTGGTGGACCAGCGCATTGTCATGCTCGTCCGCGCCTTCGGGGACATCGGCGGCGGGCAGGTTGGGGATGGCGGCAAGCGCGGTGTTCAGTTCCGCCTCGACCTGGCGTTCCTGCTCTTCCAGTTCGGGTAGCTTGGCCTTGAGCGAGGCGACCTCGTCCATCAGCGCCTGTGCGCGTTCCTCGTCGCGCGCCGCCTTGGCCTGGCCGATCTGCTTGGACAGGTCGTTGCGGCGGGTCTGCGCCGCCTGCGCTTCGGCGACGATCGCGCGGCGGCGCTCGTCGATCGCGATCAGGCTCTCGGCCAGGGGATCGGCGCCCCGCTTGGCAAGGCGTGCGTCGAAGGCGGCGGGGTCGTCCCGGATCAGGCGGATGTCGTGCATGGGGGCGAGGCTATGGCCTCCGCTCCGCCGTCACGCAACCCGTGCCGAAGCCTCCGCGTTATCCCCTTGCAAAGAGAAGGAGAAACGCGATGCAGGTACCGCATAACAGTTTCGTGCTGGTCGTCGATGGCCGCAAGAGCCTGTTCTTCCGCAACGAAGGCGACGCCGAATACCCCAATCTGGTCGTCGAACACGCGGTCGAGCATCCCAATCCCGCCGACCGCGACCAGAAGACCGACAGCGCCGGTTCCGCCTCCTCGACGCAGAGCGGCGCGGGTGCGCCCGCGATCGCGCAGGGCGGATCGAATCAGGCCGGCGGCGGCGGGCAGGGTGCGCAGTTCGCCGCGTCACGCGGGTCGATGGGCGAAACCGACTATCACCAGCAGGAGGAGGATCGCTTCGCCGCCGAAACCGCCGACATGCTGAAGCGTCGCGCGCTCGCCAATGAGTTCGAGGCGCTGATCGTCGTCGCACCGCCCAAGACGCTGGGCGAGTTGCGCAAACACTATCACAAGACGGTCGAGGATCGGCTGGTCGGCGAACTGGCCAAGGACCTGACCGGGCATCCGGTGCCTGAGATCGAGGCCGCGCTGCAAAAGGCGTAAGGCCCGCCGCACGCGGCGGCGGGGCGGTGGTTCAGGCGGGCTTGGCCTTAGCCAGGCGCCGCCGGATCACCAGCGCCGCCGCCGCGCTGCCGAACAACAGCACCATCGGCGGTGCCGGGACCGGGGTGGGCGGCGGCGTTTCGCCATTGCCCGACGACGATGCGCTGCTTGCCGAGGACGCACTCGACGCCGAAGAGGCGCTGGAGGCGGACGAAGCCGAACTGGCCGACGAGCCGTTGGACGACCAGCCGTCGCTGCTCGATCCATAGCCGCTGGACGAAGCCGAGGATGCGGACGACGCCGAGGAGGCGCTCGACGCGCTCGACGAACTGACATTGCCCGACGAGGAACTGGTCGAGGACACGTTGCCCGACGAGGTCGACGATCCCCCGGTGGACGATGTCGAAGAGACGTTGCCGCTGGACGAGGTGCTCGACACATTGCCCGAGGACGAGGTGCTGCTGACCCCGCCGGTCGAGGTGGACGAGCCCCCCGAACCGCCCGATGCCGAGGAGGTGGAGGTCGAGCCGCCGCTGCTGGTCGAGGAGATGACGATGCTCCCGCTCGACCCGCCGCCACCGCCGCCGAACCCGAATCCGCCGCCGAAGCCGCCGCCCCAGCCGCCGCCGAAACCACCCCAGCCGCCGATGACGGCGGGGACATAGCCGCCGCCCGTCGCCATGGACGGGGCGGGGGGCAGGGGAACGGGGACGGGGGGTGCCTGGGTCGTGACGGTGATGACGGTAGGTGGCGGGGTGGTGGTGGTCGTGGTGCGGCGCGTGACGATCCGGCGGGCGGCGCGAGGCGGCGGCGGGCGGTGGACGATCCGCTTCTTCTTCACCTTGGTCTGCTTGACGAGCGGCGGGCGCTGGGGATGGTCCACCATGTGGACGGCCCCGCCGCCGATCACGGCGCCACCTGCGGCACATGCCGTCAGCTTCGCCAAGGCCATTCGCACTGACATCGTCACATCCTCAAACCAGGCGGAGGCTCAAACCCGTGGGGGTGGGCGTCGCCGCCCAAGCCGCCCGCACGGCCGCCCCACATGGCCGCCATGTGTTGGCCTCTGTCATTATAGTGACCAAGAAATCCCTAAGGTCCAACCCTGTTCTTCGAAACCGCGTTCAGCTTTGGGATTCGCACCGGCCGGATCGAATCCGGTTCGAACCGCTCATGCCCATTGTTACGTGGCGATTCGAGGATCGGGTGTGGAAATCAGTCATCTCGCTCGGCTTTCGTCCATTTCCCGTTCACGTCGCAATATTATTATAGAAAGAGTGATTACGATGAAATGCCGGTCGCTTGCGGCGGACGGTGGCACCGACTATAGGCGCTCTCGACCATTAGGGGGCGGCCCCGAGGACACGGTGCGGAGCGTCGCACCGACGGGCCCTTTGGGAGAGTGGTATGGCGACGGTGTTTAATCGCGTGACGGACTCCACCGGGCCGGATGTGGCCAACGATATCGATGAAAATTATCGTCCCAGCGCGGACGAGCCTTTCATGAGCCTTAAGCAACAGGCTTATTTCCGGCGGAAGTTGCTGAATTGGAAGGAATCGATCCAGCGGGAGGCGCAGGGCACCCTGTCGCAGCTTCAGATCGACTCGCTGCGCGAACCCGATCTGACCGATCGCGCATCGAGCGAGACGGACTGGTCGATCGAACTTCGCACTCGCGATCGCCAGCGCAAGCTGATCTCGAAGATCGACGCCGCGCTGCGTCGGCTCGACGAGGGCGAGTATGGCTATTGCGAAGTGACCGGCGAACCGATCAGCCTGGGTCGGCTGGAAGCCCGCCCCATCGCTACCATGACGGTCGAGGCGCAGGAGCGTCACGAGCGGAACGAAAAGGTCTCCCGCGACGACTGACGCGCCGTCCCCCGCCGCTTTTCGCCCGGACATCCGGGCGTTGACCGGTGGGGCGCGTCGGCGTGGCGCAAACGACTTGCCCCATTCGGCGACAATCTGTTGGGCTCATCTTACATTAAGGAATTGGCAAGACCGTCGCGGGTAACGCATGGTCGGGCTAGCAAAAACGGGCACCGACGGATTTCGATATGGACGCGATGAACCGCGAACCCGGCAACGGGACTCAGATGGTGGAAGACGACGATTCGGACCGGGCCGATCGCAACGGTCGGCGCGACAGTCTTTTGCTGATGGCGCAGATGACCCTGGCGGGCGACGCTGCGCCGCGCGAAGTGCGGGTCCGTAATATCTCTGAGGGCGGATTGATGGCCGAACTGCCCCTCGCGGTGGAGATCGGCGCGCCGATCACTGTCGATCTGCGGGGCATCGGCCCGGTCGCGGGTCGGGTCGCATGGAGCACCCAGGGACGGGTCGGTGTCGCCTTCGACCGGCCGATCGATCCCAAGCTGGTCCGCAAGCCGGTCGGCGGCGGCACCACCACGCCGGATTACGCCAAGCCCGCAACGGGATTGCGCACCCGCCCGTTCAGTTACTGAGGGTTATCCGAAATTTTCCTGGGGGATGACCACCGCGCCGGTGGTCGTCTCTCATCGATGGCGGGGCGGGGCAGGGGCCCTTTCGACCCGATCATCCTGACCCGAAAGCGGGGCCAAAGGCCGCGGCGGGTCCGACGACCCGCGCGGCCAGCCAAGGCTATAGGCCTTGCATCTCTTCCTTCAGCTTCAGCTTCTGCTTCTTGAGATCCGCCAGAATCCGAGTGTCCGGCACGGGACGCTGCGACTCGGCGCTGATTCGCCGATCGAGCGTGGCGTGCTTGGTCTCCAGGGCCGTTTGATGCGCCGTATACATAGGGCTTCAACTCCTGTCGTTGCTGTGGGGAAGGAAGTAAATCACCAAATCGGCCATCTGTCCCCCCTCTTTTTAACAGAATCGACCGACCGAGCGATTTGGACGGATGACGTGTTGCCACCCTAGCCATGGGGCGCCAGGCGGGCCGGGGTTCGGCTCCGGAACGGGCCGCCTATAACGGCCATTGCCGTTTACCAGACCGGACCCTAGAGGGGCGGACGGACGCCGGAGTTTCCGGGCGTCGGCTCATCGGGAACCCGTCGGAGGGAGCAGGATGGACGTCACGCTGGCGCGCGCGCGGATCGACATGTTGCGTGTGGAGCATCGCGATCTCGACGATGCCATTTCGGCGCTGTTGATGGCGCCGACCCCCGATCAGTTGCAGATCGCCCGGCTGAAGAAGCGCAAGCTGCGGCTGCGCGATGAGCTGGCGGAACTGGAGGATCGGCTGATCCCCGACATCATCGCCTGACCGCGCCGTATTGGAGCATCTTATCGGACGCCGCCCCTTGTCAGGGGCGGGGCTCCGTGCGAGCGTCCGGTGATGCTGCGTTTTACTTTCGACAGCCATTTCCAGAGGCGGCTGATCGACAGCCTTTACGCCGAGGCGATGATCCTGGCCGAGGCATCGCGCGGCTATTTCGACGGGCCAGGGCGGGAGGAGCGTGACGCGTTGGGGCCGGTCCAACGCGTGAGTTTCTCGTGTGAATCGGTGAAGGTAACGACCCGGCTGATGCATGTCCTCACCTGGCTGTTGACCCAGCACGCGGTCGATGCAGGCGAACTCCACTGGACCGAGGCGAGGCTGCCGGCGCGGCGCCTGGCGCGTTCGCCCGAGTCGGATATGCGGCAGGTCGGCCAACTTCCTCCAAGGGCGCTCAGGCTGACCCAGGCCAGCATCGACCTGCACGGCCGGGTCGAACGGCTAGATGTGATGGCCGACAGCGCTTTGCGAACGATGAGCCCGGTTGGCCTGCTTCAGGCCCGGTTGAGCCGCGCCTTCTAACCCAGCAGCCGCGCGCGCGCCGCCGCATATTGCCGGGCGAGCGCCGCCACACGCTCGGCGGCGGGTTCGATCCGGTCGATCGCGCCGATCCCCTGGCCCGCACCCCAGATATCGCGCCAGGCCTTCGCCGCCTGGCCGCCGCCGAAATTCATTGCCGTCGCATCCCCTTCGGGCAGATGGTCGGGATCGAGACCCGCCGCCAGGATCGAGGCGCGCAGGTAATTGCCATGCACGCCGGTGAACAGGCTGGAATAGACGATGTCGCTGGCCCGCCCTTCGACCACCGCCTGCTTGTAGGCCGCCGCCGCATTCGCCTCGACGGTCGCGATGAAGGGCGAGCCGATATAGGCCAGATCGGCGCCCATCGCCTGTGCGGCCAGGATCGCATCCCCCGTCGCGATCGATCCCGCCAGCGCCAGCGGACCGTCGAACCATTGACGGATTTCCTGCACCAGCGCGAACGGAGAAAGCCGCCCGGCATGACCGCCTGCACCCGTCGCCACCGCGATCAGGCCGTCCGCGCCCTTCTCCACCGCCTTGCGCGCGAACCGGTCGTCGATCACGTCGTGCAGGGTGATGCCGCCCCAGCCATGGACGCCCGCATTCACATCCTCCCGCGCACCCAGAGAGGTGATGACGATCGGCACCTTCCACTTGGCGCAGACCGCAAGATCGGCCTCCAGCCGGTCGTTGGAACGGTGGACGATCTGGTTGACCGCGAAGGGGGCGGCCGGGCGATCGGGATGCGCCCGGTCGTGCGCGGCCAGTTCCTCGGTGATCCGGTGCAGCCACTCGTCCAATAGGCTGGCGGGCCGGGCGTTCAGCGCTGGAAACGACCCGACGATCCCCGCCTTGCACTGGGCGATGACCAGATCGGGGTTGGAGATAATGAACAGCGGCGACCCGATGACGGGCAGGGCAAGACGGTTCAGGGGTGGGCGACTCAAGGCGGGGGGCAGGCTCATGGCTTGACGATAACGTAAAGGTAAAGCCTGTCCAGCGTTCGCCGATGTAACAAAGTGACATCAGCGTCATTTGCTTTGGCGTGGCGAGCGCGTAGAGATCGGGCCATCCTGAAATGAGAGGCCCAGATCGCCATGAAGTCCGCTTTTTCGGTCCTGCTTGCGTTGACCGTGTCCACCCCGGCGCTCGCGGCGGGCCAGTTACCCCAGACGGTGGCGCCGGTGCTGTACGACATCACGGTGCGCCCCGATGCGAAGGCGATGACCTTCGCCGGTGAAGAAACCGTCGATGTCGATGTGCGCCAAGCGACCGCGACCATCGTCCTGAACGCCGCCGAACTGACGATCACCCGCGCGACCTTCGACGGCAAGCCGGTGCCCTTCGCGCTCGACAAGGATGCGCAGACGCTGACCCTGACGCTGCCCCAGGCGGCGAGTGTGGGGCGGCACAAGGTCGGCTTCGCCTGGACCGGCACGATCAACCGCTCGGCCAATGGCTTGTTTGCGATCGACTATAGCAATGCCGATGGCAGCCCGTCACGGATGCTGGCGACCCAGTTCGAGGCGCCCGATGCCCGCCGCTTCGCGCCGATGTGGGACGAACCCGCCTTCAAGGCCAAGTTCCGCCTGACCGCCACCGCGCCCAAGGGACAGCGCGCGATCAGCAACATGCCCGCATCCTCGATCACGCCGCAGGCCGATGGGACGCAACTGTACCGCTTCGACGAGACGCCCGTCATGTCGAGCTATCTGCTCTATTTCGGATCGGGCGATCTGGACCGGAAGACGGTGAATGCGAATGGCGTCGAGATCGGCGTGGTCAGCCGCAAGGGCGTGGTCGACCAGGGTGATTATTCGCTGGCCTCGGCATCCAGGCTGCTCGCCTATTACAACGACTATTTCGGCACGCCCTATCCGCTGCCCAAGATGGACATGATCGCGGGGCCGGGTTCCAGCCAGTTCTTCGGGGCGATGGAGAATTGGGGCGCGATCTTTTATTTCGAAAACGAACTGCTCTTCAATCCGCAGGTGATGACCGAGAGCAACCGCCAGCGTATCCACACCGTCGTCGCGCATGAGATGGCGCACCAGTGGTTCGGCGACCTCGTCACCATGCGCTGGTGGGACGATCTGTGGCTGAACGAGGGTTTCGCATCGTGGATGGAGGGCAAGGCCTCCAATGACTTGAACCCGAGCTGGAAGGCCGCCGCCGCCAATATCGCGGGCGAGCGCGAATCCGCCATGGGCATCGACGCGACCGCCGCGACCCATCCGATCATCCGCAAGATCGAAACCGTCGACCAGATCGGCGAGGCGTTCGACAGCATCACCTATCTGAAGGGACAGGCGGTGATCGGGATGATCGAATCGACGCTGGGCGCGGACACGTTCCGCAAGGGCATCCGCGCCTATATGGCGAAGTATAAATATCAGAACACCGTGACCGACCAGCTTTGGGAGGAACTGTCCAAGGCGTCGGGGACGAACATCGCGACCATCGCGCATGACTTCACCTTGCAGGGCGGGGTGCCGCTGATCACCCTGTCGGGTTCGCGTTGCGAGGGGGGCAAGACGGTCGTCATGCTGTCGCAGGGCCGCTTCGGCCTGGACGAGGCATCCAAGGCCCCGCAGACCTGGCATGTGCCGATCCGCGTCGCGACGATCGGCGGCGGCGAGACCAGCGCCATCGTCAACGGTGCCGCCCCCGCACCCGTCAGCGTCGGCGGCTGCGGCACTCTGGTCCTGAACCGGGGCAAGGGCTCCTATACCCGCGTCATGTACGACGATGCGGGCCATGCCGCGATCGTCCGCGACTATGCCAAGCTGTCGCTGGAGGACCGGCTGGGCACGCTGGGCGACGATTATGCGCTGGCGGCGGGCGGCTATCAGGATCTGGGTCGCTGGTTCGATCTGATGGCGCGGGTGCAGCCCGAGGCCGATCCGTTGGAATGGGACGCGGTCACGGGCGAATTGTCGCGTCTGGACGGCCTTTACGAAGGCACGCCGCTCGAAAAGCCTTTGCGCGCGAAGATCGCCGCGATCCTGTCGCCGGTGCTGGCGCGTGTCGGGTTCGAGGCGAAGCCGGATGAGGGCGCGCTCGTCTCCAACCTGCGCGAGACGCTGATCGGGCGGCTGGGCACCAGCGGCGACGAGATGGTGGCGGCGCGGGCGCGGGGCTATGTCGCCGCGCTTGCCAAGAACCCCAACGCCATTCCCGCCGCGATCCGCCAGCCGATCCTGGCCACCTATGCGACCCGCGCGACGCCCGCCGAATGGGACCGGCTGTACGAACTGGCCAAGGACGAGCGCAATCCGGTGGTGAAGAACCGCTATGTCTCGCTGCTGGGCTATGCCGAGGACGAGGCTGCGGCGCGTCGGGCGCTGAGCGTGTTGAAGAACGACACCTTCACCCCGCCGCAGCGCGCGGCCCTGCTCCGCTCGATCGCCGGGGCGCATCCCGATATGGCGTTCGATTGGGCGGTCGCGAACAAGGCGCTGGTCGACAGCTTTTTGGAAGAGAGCAACCGTGCGACCTTCATCGTCGGGTTGGGCGCGGGCTCGAACGATCCGGCCATGCCCGGCAAGATCGAAAGCTGGGCCGCCGCCAACCTGCCCGAAGGCTCGCGTGGCGGGGCCAAGCGCTCCATTGCGCAGATCGCGGTGCGCAAGGCTGTGGCCGAACGGCTGAAGCCCGCCGTCCAGGCCTGGCTGGCGCGCTGACGCAAAAGTCGGCGGGGGAGAACCCCCCGCCGACCCTCGGCCCTAAACGGGGTTGCGGTATCGTCGCCCGCGGCCGGCTTGCCATAATTGCCAGACGGCTCTGCAACCCCTTGCCTTGCCCCTGAAAACGCGGAACGATGACGGCTCCGTCATTCAATCGTGAGCGCTTCGTGATCCGCAACAGCCTTGTCCTGCTCCTCGCCGCCACCGCCCTGACCGCGCCGCTTGCCGCGCAGGAGGAGGGGGAGAAGAAGGCCCCACACCATGAAGCCGCCAAGGCCGAGGCGGAGGCCGCCTGGGCCCGCGCGCCGCTCGACGAGACGGAGGTGCGGCGCAAGGACAGCGTGACGATCAACGGGCGCAGCTATCCTTATGTCGCCTCGGCAGGCACGCTGACCGTCCGCGATATCGAGGGCAAGCCGACCGCCTCGATGTTCTACACCGCCTATACGCTAGACGGCGTGAAGCCGGGCACCAAGCGGCCGGTGACGTTCCTGTACAATGGTGGGCCGGGCTCGCCCTCCTTCTGGTTGCGCATGGGGTCTTTCGCGCCGATCCGCATCCGCACGACCAGCCCGGAATTCGTGCGGCCCGCGCCCTATGATGTGGGCCCCAACCCGGACTCGCTGCTCGACAAGACCGACCTGGTGTTCCTCGACGCGATCGGCACCGGCTATTCGCGGCCGCTGGGCGATATGAAGCCCGAGCAATTCTATGGCGTGGACGAGGATGTCGACGTGTTTGCGGGCGCGATCCAGCGTTACGTGACCAAATATGGCCGCTGGATGAGCCCCAAATTCCTGCTCGGCGAAAGCTATGGCACGTTGCGCTCGGGCGCCTTGGCGTATCAGTTGCAGGAAAAGGGGATGGCGCTGAACGGTGTCATCCTGCTCAGCTCGATCATGAATTACGGCTATCGCCAGCCGGGGCTGGACCAGGTCTATCTCAATTACCTGCCCAGCTATGCGGCGACCGCCTGGTATCACAACCGCCTGGCTGACCGCCCCGCCGATGTCGCGACGGTGGTGGCACAGGCGCGCGCTTTCGCGGTCGGGCCGTACATGTCGGCGCTGGCCAAGGGGCAGACTATTTCTCCTCAGGAGCGCGACCAGATCGCCGAGCAGATGAGCCGGCTGATCGGCATCTCGCCCGAGTTCATCAAGCGTGCCAACCTGCGCATCGACCTGCCACGCTTCCAGAAGGAATTGCTGCGCGGGTCCGCCCGGACGGTGGGGCGGTTCGATTCGCGCTATCTGGGGATCGACACCGACGCGGCGGGCGAGGCGCCGGAGACGGATGCCTCTTCGGACGCGATTTCAGGCGCTTATATCGCGTCCTTCCAGGACTATCTGCAATCAACGCTCGGCTACAAGACCGAGCTGCCGTACCGCCTGTCGGCGCGCGACGCGGCGGGCTGGACTTGGAACTGGAAGCACAAGTCGCCGGACGGGGGCCAGAACAACCCCAACACCGCCATCGACTTGGCCGCCGCGATGCGGGCGAACCCGTATCTGAAAGTGCTGTCGATGAACGGCTATTACGACATGGCGACGCCGTTCTTCGGCACCGAGAATGACCTGGGGCATATGATGCTGGAGCCCGCACAACAGGCGAATTTGCGGTTCACCTACTATCCGGCGGGGCACATGACCTATTTGAACCCCGACGCCCTGCGGAGCATGAAGGCCGACCTAGCCGGTTGGTATGACGAGGCGGTGAGCGATGCGAAGTCGGCAACCCCACCGGTACCGCCTTCGGGGCAGGGAGCCATGCCCTCGGGCCGAAGCGCGGCAAACTGAACGGCAGAGGGGGCGGTAACGGTCGGAACGTTGCCGCCCAGCGGACGGGCTACGACCCGCATCGCTCATAAAAAATATAAGTATTTGAGAGATGCTGGAAAATGGTGGACGCACTTGGGCTCGAACCAAGGACCCGCTGATTAAGAGTCAGCTGCTCTACCAACTGAGCTATGCGTCCATCGCCGATTTTCGGCTAGGCGGGGATGGTGTCCCCGGCTGGTCGGGCGCTGTTAGCGGAGCGAGTCCGACCTGCCAAGGGGTTTTTTTGACATTTTTACGGCTGCCGGGACCGGCCCTGCGATCCCGGCGGATCAGGCTCAATAGCCCACGGTGAAGCGCTGGCGGATGTGACGCGGCTGCTCGATTTCGTCGGCAAGCGCGATGGCGTAATCCTCGAACGAGATGCTGCTGCCATTCTCGTTCGACAGGAGCTGGTCGGTGCCGAGCCGGAACCGGCCGGTCCGCTCGCCGGGGACGAACATCGCGGAGGGCGAGAGGAAGGTCCATTCCAGATCGTCCGCCCCGCGCAGCAGGTCGAGGAAGGTCGCGCCCGCGCTCGCTTCGGCCTTGTACGCCTCGGGGAAGCCAGGCTGGTCGATCAGGCGCTGGCCGGGCGCGACCTCCAGACTGCCTGCGCCGCCCACGACCAGATAGCGCTTCACGCCGGAGGCGCGGACGGTGTCGATCAGGCTTTGCGCGTCGGTGACGAGGAAATGGACAGAACTGATCACCGCGTCATGCCCGCGCAGCGTCTCGGCCAGCGCGGCGGTGTCGCTCAGGTCGCCCGCGACCGCGGTCACGCCGGGCAGGGTGGCGATCCGCTCGGGTGTGCGGGCGATGGCGGTCACCTGATGGCCGCGATCCGACAACTCCTTCAGGATGCGCGAGCCCGCATTGCCCGAGGCTCCGATCAGCGCGATCTTCATGGTCTTTCCTTTCGTTGGTCCACTTTGTAGACCATGGAGTTATGCAGAGCAGCACCGCGCCACAAGACGTCCTTTTCGAGGGACCAGGTCACACCTGCCTGACCGGGGAGGGCGGTTGCCCGATCCGTGACGTGCTCGACCGGATCGGGGACCAATGGACCCTGTTGATCCTCGCCGCGCTGGAGCCGGAGACCTTGCGGTTCAATGTGTTGCTGCGCCGGATCGGGGATGTGTCGAAGCAGATGTTGTCGCGAACGCTCCGCAGGTTGGAGGAGGACGGGTTCGTGGAGCGGACCGTCTATCCGGAGGTGCCGCCGCGTGTAGAATATCGGCTGACGGAACTGGGGCGCTCATTCCTGGAGCCGATGCGCGGGCTGATCCGATGGGCGGACGAGCACCAGCGGCAGGTGGAGGCGGCGCGGGCGGCGTATCGGGCGCGGGGGTGAGAGTGCGACTGCCCCTCCACCACGACCTTCGGTCGCGGTCCCCCTCCCCATCGGAGATGGGGAGGATTTGAAGAAGGCCATTCCTCCTCAAGCCGTGCTTGGGGAGGGGGACCGCCGGGCGTGAGCCGGGTGGTGGAGGGGAGGGCCGTCAGGCGATGTGCACCGCCTTGGTGATCGTATGGTTGGCGATGCCCTCGGGCCCGTCCTCCGAGCCATAGCCGCTTTCCTTGATCCCACCGAAGGGCGCGTCGCCCCAGCTCAGCCGCACGGTGTTGATCGCGACCATGCCCGCCTCGATCTCGTCGCCCAGCTGGTTCTGGCGGCGGCCATTCTCGGTGAAGCAATAGGCCCCCAGGCCGAAGGGCAGGCGGTTCGCCTCGGCAATGGCGTCCTCGGCGGTGGCGAAGGGGCGGATCAGGGCGATGGGGCCGAACGGTTCCTCATTCATCGCCTTGGCGTCGAGCGACACGTCGGCCAGCACGGTGGGGGCGAAGAAGAAACCGTCTCCGTCCTTGGCTTCACCGCCGGTCAGCTTGCGCGCGCCGTTCTTCACCGCGTCCTCGATCATCGCGCCGATGGCTTCGGGGCGGCGGGGATTGGCCATCGGGCCCATCTGCGTGTCCGAGGACAGGCCGTCACCGATCTTCAGCGCGGCGGCCCGCTCGGCGAAGCCCTTCGCGAAGCGCTCGTAGATGCCTTCCTGCACATGGAAGCGGGTGGGGGCGACGCAGACCTGGCCCGCATTACGGAATTTGTGGGTGACGAGCGTGTCGAGCGTCTTGTCGAGGTCGCAATCGTCGAACACAAGCACGGGGCCATGCCCACCCAGCTCCATGGTCGACTTCATCACCGTATCGGCGGCGAGCTTGAGCAAATGCTTGCCGACCGGCACCGACCCCGTGAAGCTGAGCTTGCGCGTGACCGGCGAGGCGAGCAGGTGGCGCGACACGGCGTCGGGCACACCGAAGACGAGCTGCGCGACGTCGCCGGGCAGGCCCGCATCCTGGAAACAGCGCAGGATCGCGATGGCGCTGGCGGGGGTTTCCTCGCTGGGCTTCAGGATGACCGAGCAACCGGCGGCGATGGCGGGCGACAGCTTGCGCACCGGGTTCATCACCGGGAAGTTCCAGGCGCAGAAGGCCGCAACCGGGCCGACCGGCTGTTGCAGCACGAGCGAGCGGGTGCCGGTGGGGCGGGGCAGGACGCGGCCATAGATGCGGACTGCTTCCCCGGCATGGAAGTCGAGCAAAGCGGCGGTGGCCGCGACCTCGCCGCGCGCCTCGACGATCGGCTTGCCTTCCTCCAGCGTGGCGAGGCGGGCGAGGTCCTCGGCGCGCTCGCGGACCAGGGCGGCGGTGCGATGGAGCACGGCGGCGCGTTCCTGCGGCGCGGTCTTCCGCCACAGCTCGAATCCGCGCGCGGCCGCTTCCAACGCGCGGTCCATGTCGGCGGTGGTCGCGAGCGGCAGGTCGCCGAGTGGCTGGCCGGTCGCGGGGTTCAGCACGGCCTGCGTCTCGCGCCCCTCCGGCCCCAGCCATTCGCCGCCGATATAGAGGCCGGTCTTCACGTCGAAATCGGGGGCGGTCATGCGCGTCCTTTCCAAGACTGTAAGCGTTTGATGCGGGCGGGAGATTGGCCCTGGCGACCGCCGATGCAAGGGTTGGTCGTGCCGAACCGGGCTTCCGTCCGGATCGGGGGAGCAAAAGCAGGGCTTTGTGCGTCCCAAGCTTTCCGGCATTTCCTATCGGGGGGATCGAGATAGGTTGTGCGCCGAAAAGAAAAGGGACGGGTCCAGATGCGAGCACCATTTCCGGCCATGATGGCCGCATTGATGATCGGGGCGGTCGGTCTGGCTGGCGGCCTGTCCGGCTGTTCGGGCGGGGGCAATGGCGGCAAGGGCTCGGTCGAGCTGCTGAACGTCAGCTATGATCCGACGCGCGAGCTGTACAAGGACGTCAACGCTGCCTTCGCCAAACAGTGGCAGGCCAAGACCGGCCAGACCGTGTCCTTCCGCATGAGCCATGGCGGGTCGGGCAAACAGTCGCGATCGGTGATCGACGGGCTGTCGGCGGATGTGGTGACGCTGGCGCTCGCCTATGACATCGACGCGATTGCCGAGCGCGCCAAGCTGCTCCCGGCCAATTGGCAGAGCCGGTTGCCGGACAATAGCGCGCCTTACACCTCGACTATCGTGTTCCTGGTGCGCAAGGGCAATCCCAAGGGCATTCGCGATTGGGCCGATCTGGTGAAGCCCAGCGTGCAGGTCATCACGCCCAGCCCCAAGACCAGCGGCGGCGCGCGGTGGAATTTCCTGGCGGCCTGGGCCTATGGCAAGAAGGCGGGCGGTTCGGACGCGGCGGCGCAGAAATATGTCGCCGAGCTGTATTCGCATGTACCGGTGCTGGATTCCGGCGCGCGTGGGGCGACGACGACCTTTGTCGAGCGCGGCCTGGGCGACGTGCTGATCGCCTGGGAGAATGAGGCGCTGCTGTCCGAAAAGGAATTGGGCGCGGGCAAGTTCGATATCGTCGTGCCCTCCGTCTCGATCCTCGCCGAGCCGCCCGTCGCCGTGGTCGACGCCAATGCCAAGGCGCATGGCACCGAGCAGGTCGCCACCGAATATCTGAAGTTCCTCTACACGCCGGAGGGGCAGGAGATCGCCGCGCGCAACTTCTATCGCCCGCGCGATCAGTCGGTACTGGCCAAACATGCCGCGACCTTCCCCAAGCTGGAGATGGTGACGATCCAGGATTTCGGCGGCTGGGCGGCGGCGCAGAAGCGGTTCTTCGCGGACGGCGGCGTGTTCGACGCCATCTATGCCGGCGGCAAGCGGCGCTGATCGCATGAGGGTTGCGAAGCGCCGCTCGGCGCTGCCGGGCTTCGGCCTGACCATGGGGATGACCCTGTTCTGGCTGGGGCTGGTCGTCCTGGTGCCGCTGTCGGCGCTGGTCATCCGGGCGGCGGGCATGGGCTGGGAAGGCTTTGCCGAGGTCGGGTTGTCGCCGCGGGCGCTGGCGGCCTATCGGCTCAGCTTCGGTGCGGCGCTGGCGGCGGCGGCGGTCAATGCTGTGTTCGGGCTGCTGATCGCCTGGATTCTGGTCCGCTACGAGTTTCCGGGCAAGAAGCTGATCGACGCGGCGGTCGACTTGCCCTTCGCGCTACCGACAGCGGTGGCGGGTATCGCGCTGGTCTCGCTCTATTCGGACAATGGCTGGGTCGGGTCGCTGCTGGCGCCGCTGGGGATCAAGGTCGCCTATACGCCGCTGGGCGTGACGATTGCCCTGGTCTTCATCGGCTTGCCGTTCATCGTTCGCTCGGTGCAGCCGGTGCTGGCTGATCTGGGCCGCGATGTGGAGGAGGCGGCGGCCACGCTGGGGGCGACCCGTGCGCAGACCTTTCGGCGGGTGATCCTGCCCGCCATCGCGCCTGCCTTGCTGACCGGCTTCGCACTGGCCTTTGCGCGCGGGGTCGGTGAATATGGCTCGATCATCTTCATCGCGGGCAATATGCCCTTCAAGTCGGAGATCGCGCCGCTGCTGATCATCACCCAGCTCGAACAGTTCGACTATGACGGCGCGACCGCCATTGCCTGTGTGATGCTGGTCCTGTCCTTCGCGATGCTGCTCTTCGTCAATCTGCTCCAGGCGTGGCGCGCCAAGCGGGGGACGCGATGAGCGGTTCCAACCCGACCACCGTGGAAAGCCCCTGGGCGCGCCGGGCGCTGATCGGCACCGGCTTCCTGTTCCTGGCGCTGTTCCTGTTCCTACCGCTGGTCATGGTCTTCGTGGGCGCGCTGGCCAAGGGGTGGGCGACCTTCGCGACCGAACTGTCCGACCCCGATGCGCTGGCGGCGATCCGGTTGACCCTGCTGGTCGCGGCCATTTCGGTGCCGGTGAACGCGGTGTTCGGCGTCGCGGCCTCCTGGGCCATCGCCAAGTTCGACTTTCGCGGCAAAAGCCTGCTCATCTCGCTGATCGACCTGCCTTTTTCGGTGTCGCCGGTCGTGTCGGGGCTGATCTTCGTGCTGCTGTTCGGGGCGCAGGGCTGGCTGGGCCCGTGGCTGACCGCGCATGGCGTGCGGATCATCTTCGCGGTGCCGGGCATCGTGCTGGCGACCGTGTTTGTCACTTTCCCCTTCGTCGCGCGCGAGCTGATCCCGCTGATGGCCGAGCAGGGCCGCGACGACGAGGAAGCGGCGCGGTCGCTGGGGGCGAGCGGGTGGCAGACCTTCTGGCATGTGACGCTGCCCAATATCCGCTGGGGACTGCTCTACGGCGTGCTTCTGTGCAATGCCCGCGCGATGGGGGAGTTCGGCGCGGTGTCGGTCGTGTCGGGGCATATCCGGGGGCTGACCAACACCATGCCGTTGCATGTCGAGATCCTGTACAATGAATATGACTTTGTCGGCGCGTTCGCGGTGGCGTCTCTGCTCGCCTCGCTCGCGCTGGTGACCTTGGGAGTGAAGACCGTGCTGGAATGGCGTTTCGGCATCCACCGGGCGGGAGCCGCGCATTGAGCATCGTCGTTGAAAATATCTCCCGCCGCTTCGGCGGCTTCACCGCGCTGGACCGCGTCTCGCTGGAGACGAAGCCGGGCGAGTTCCTGGCGCTGCTGGGACCATCCGGCTCGGGCAAGACCACGCTGCTGCGCACCATCGCGGGGCTCGACTTCGCCGATGAGGGGCATGTGCTATTCGACGGGCAGGACATGACCGGCACGCCCGCGGCCGAGCGGCGGATCGGCTTCGTCTTTCAGAATTACGCGCTGTTCCGGCACATGACGGTGGCTGAGAACATCGCCTTTGGCCTGACCGTGCGCAAGCGTCGCGACCGGCCCGCCAAGGCGGCGATCGCGGCCAAGGTCGCCGAACTGCTGGAGTTGATCCAGTTGCCGCAACTGGGCGACCGCTATCCGGCGCAATTGTCGGGCGGCCAGCGCCAGCGTGTCGCGCTGGCCCGTGCGCTCGCCATCGAGCCGCGTTTGTTGCTGCTCGACGAGCCGTTCGGTGCGCTTGATGCGCAGGTGCGCAAGGATCTGCGCGGCTGGCTGCGGCGGATTCATGACGAAACGGGTCTGACCTCGATCTTCGTGACGCACGACCAGGAAGAAGCGCTGGAGATCGCCGACCGCATCGTGGTGATGCGCGGCGGCGTGATCGAGCAGGTGGGCACCCCGCACGAGGTGCAGAGCGCGCCCGCGACCGCCTTCGTCTCCTCCTTCATCGGCGAGACGAACCGTCTGCCCGTCATGCGTCGCGACGGCGCGGCGGTGGTGGGTGAGGGGCTGGCGGTCCTGCCCGATGAGGCACGCGGGCACGGGGTGGGCGAGCTTCATATCCGCCCGCACGATGTCGAACTGGCCGAGACAGGGGACAAGGACGCCCTGGCGGTCACGGTCCTGACCGCTCGCCCGATCGGCCGTTCGGGCCGGATCACTGCCCAGGTCGCCGGGGTGGCCGAGGCGCTGACCTTCGATCTGCCGGTCGCGGTCGCAGCGGCCGCCGGAGACCGTCTGGGCGTCCGACCCGTCCGCTATCGGATATTTTGAGCGGCTTTTGTGTTTGCCGATTTCTGACAATTCGTACGGACGTCCGCTTCGCTATTTGCCAGCGGCGGATCGTCCGGGCATGACGCGGCGGTAATCGGGAGATCGGCGTGAAGGTCGGACAGGAATGCTGGCGGATCGAACAGGCCGACCGGATGGCGGTCATCATCGACGCGGAGAAATATTTCCGCATGGCCCGCCGCGCGATGCTGAATGCCCGGCGGCAGATTTTGCTGATCGGCTGGGACTTCGACGCGCGGATCATATTGGATCACGACGAGGCGCCCGGCGAGACGGTGGGCGACTTCATCTATTCGCTGGTCCAGCGCCAGCCGGAGCTTGAGATATATCTGCTCCGCTGGGACACGGGGGCGATCAAGTCGCTGTTCCGGGGGCGGACCTTCTTCACGGTGATGAAGTGGATGGCGCACAAGCGCATCCACACCAAGATGGACGGCCATCATCCCATCGCCGCCTCGCATCATCAGAAGATCGTCATCATCGACGACCAGCTCGCCTTTTGCGGCGGGATCGATATGACCAGCGACCGCTGGGACACGCGTGAGCATCGTGACAACGACCCCGGTCGCAAGCGTCCTGGCGGCCAGCCCTACAAGCCCTGGCACGACGCGATCAGCGCGGTCGAGGGGCCCGTGACCCATGCGCTGGGCGAGTTGTTCCGCGAGCGCTGGCATCTGGCGGGCGGCAAGCGCATGGCCCCGGCGGTGCCGGGTGCGAGTTGCTGGCCCGGGGGACTGGAGCCCGACTTCATTGACCAACCGGTCGCGATCGCGCGCACCATGCCGGAGATGGACGATCAAACCCCGGTGCATGAGAATGAGGCGCTGTTCCTGGCGCAGATCGCGCGGGCCGAGCGCTATGTCTATATCGAGAGCCAGTATTTTGCCTCCCGCCGCGTGGCGGAGGCGATCGCCAAGCGGCTGGACGAGGCCGACGGCCCCGAATTCGTCATCATCAACCCGCTGACCGCGCAAGGCTGGCTGGAGCCGATCGCGATGGACACGGCGCGCGCCCGTTTGATCGAGGCGTTGCGGCGGCGCGACCGGCATGGACGGTTGCGGCTCTATCATCCGTTCACGGCGGGGGGCGAGGCGATCTATTGCCACGCCAAGATCCTGATCGCCGACGACCGGGTGTTCCGGCTGGGATCGTCCAACCTCAACAACCGCTCGATGAGGCTGGACACCGAATGCGACCTGGCGCTGGCGGTCGAACCCGACAGCGCGGCGGGACGGCGGATCAGCGCGATCCGCGACGACCTGCTCGCCGAGCATCTGGGCGTGGCCCCCGGTGACGTGGCCGAGGCCGTGGCGCGTAACGGCTCGCTGGTAAAGGCGGTCGAGCAACTGCGTGGGACCGAGGGGCGGACGCTTCGCCCCTATGAGGCACCCGATCTGTCCAGCGTCGAGGAATGGCTGGCCGACAATGAAGTGCTGGACCCCGAAGGCCCCACCGAGATGTTCGAATCGCTGACCGCGCGAAAGGGCCTGTTCCGGCGGTTGCGGCGGCGCTGATGGGCGAGGTCGTCAATTTCCGTCAGGCGCGCAAAGCTCTGGTACGCAAGGCGGCCGAACAGCAGGCGACCGAGAACCGGGCACGTTTCGGTCGGACCAAGGCCGAGAAGCAGCGCGATGCCGTGGAGCAGGAACGGCTGCGAAAGGAACTGGACGGGGCCAAGCGCGAGGATTGAGCCGGTGCCGGATATGCCGGGCAAAGGCACTTCCTTCTCCCCTCCCAGAGGGGGGAAGGAAAGCTCAGCGCGGCGTCGCGAACCAGATGGTATGGGTCGCGCCCTTGCCGTTTTCGCGGGCCCGGACCTTCACCTCGTCCACGGTGAAGCCATTGCGCGACAGGCGGCGGGTGAAGACGGGGTCGGGTGCGGCGGACCAGATCGCCAGCACGCCGCCCGGGCGAAGCGCGATGCGCGCCTCGTCCAGTCCACGGGCCGAATATAGCCCGTCATTGGCCGGGCGGGTCAGTCCGTCGGGGCCGTTGTCCACGTCGAGCAGAATCGCGTCATAGGTGCCGCGCCCCGCATAGATGGCGTTGCCGACATCGCCCATGGCCAGCGTCACGCGCGGATCGTCCAGGCACCCGGCGGTCAGCTCCGCCATCGGTCCCCGCGCCCATTCGATGATGCCGGGGACCAGCTCGGCGACGGTGACGCGCGCATCCTTGCCCAGCCGCGCCAGCACCGCGCGTAAGGTAAAGCCCATGCCATAGCCGCCGATCAGCAGATGCGGCGCATTCCGTCCGTTCAGCCGGTCGCAGGTCATCGTGCCCAGCGCCACTTCCGAGCCGCTCATCCGCGTGCTCATCAGCTCGTTGCGGTCGAGGACGATCATGAAGTCCTTGCCGCGCCGGAACAGACGTAGCGGCTCGCCGCCGGGCACCTCGGCGACGCCCAGCAGCTCGCGCGGGGTCACTTGCCCTGGCGTGCCTTGCGAGCGGCGTAGCGGGCGTCGCGCGCAGCCTTCAGCTCGGCGGCGGTCGGAACCACCGGCGGACGCGCGGCGGCGGCAGCGGCCTCTGCGGCGGCGTCCGCCTCGGCCTGGGCCTTGGCGCGAGCTTCCTCGCGGGCAGCCTTTTCCTGCTCGATCGCGGCCTTGTGCGCGGCGCGGCGCTCGGCCTCGGCGGCCTCCTTGGCCTCGCGCGCGGCCGCGCGGGCGGCGACCACCGCCGGATCGGGCGCGGCCTTGTTGCGCAACTTTTCGAGCGCCGCCGCCTTGGCATCGCGCGAGGCCGATGCACGATCGGCGAAACCGGGAACCTTATATCCTGCCATCAATCATCTATCCCGTTTGGGGGGCGAAGGGCCCCATAGCACAACGGCCCCGCATCGCTGCGGAGCCGTCGGAAAAACTGGTGGACGCACTTGGGCTCGAACCAAGGACCCGCTGATTAAGAGTCAGCTGCTCTACCAACTGAGCTATGCGTCCGATCGTCACGCTCGTCGGGCCGTCCGGCGGCCCACCTCGTGATCGGGAGGCGCGCCTTTAGCACCGCCGTCCCGCTTTGCAAATGGTTTTCGGCGAATGGCGCGACTTTTTTCGCGGTCACCAACGCGCAGCGCGCCGGTTTTCCCGGTCGATCGCCATCAATATGCCCAGGCACAGCAGCACCGTCATCTGCGACGACCCGCCATAGCTGACCAGGGGCAGGGGGATGCCGACCACCGGCGCAAGGCCCATGACCATCATCAGATTGACCATGACATAGATGAAGATCGTCGTGGACAGTCCGGCGGCGGTCAGCCGGGCGAAGCGCGTCGGCGCGGCCTGCGCCACGTTCAGGCCCCAGCGGATGACCATCAGGAAGGCGAAGATCAACAGGCACCCGCCGATCAGCCCCCATTCCTCCGCCATGGTCGCGAAGACGAAATCGGTATGACCTTCAGGTAGATAGTCGAGATGGCTTTGCGTGCCGTTGAGGAAGCCCTTGCCCCATATGCCGCCCGATCCGATCGCGATCTTGGACTGGCTGATATGATAGCCGGTGCCCAGTGGATCGCTTTCGGGGTCGAGGAAGATGAGCACTCGGTTGCGCTGATAATCGTGCAGCACGAAATTGACCGCGAGGGGGGCGGCCACCGCCAGCGCCATCGCCCCGCCGATGAAAAGGCGCAAGGGCACTCCCGCCAGGAACATGACCGTTGCCCCGCCCGCGCAGATCATCAGCGCGGTGCCCAGGTCCGGCTGCTTCATCACCAGCGCGGCGGGCACGCCGATCATCGCGGCGACCGGCCATATCCCCGACAAGCGCCGCGTCTCGGCCGGCGGCATGAGTTCGTAGAAGCGCGCCGCGCCCAGCACGATGAACAGCTTCATCAGCTCGGACGGCTGTAGGCGGATGAAGCCGACGTCCAGCCATCGCTGGCTGCCCCCGCGCACCGCGCCGAGCAGTTCGACCAGCACGAGCAGGACGACGAGGATCAGATAGCCCGGCATGGCGATCCGTCGCCACAGATCGAGCGGCAGGCGCGACAGGACCAGCGATCCCGCCAGCAGCACGAAGAAGCGCACCCCCTGCGGCTTGGCCCAGGGGGTCAGCGATCCGCCCGCCGCCGAATAGAGCACGACCAGCCCGAAACAGCCGATCGCCATGACCAGCAGGATCACCCGCCAGGGCAGTTGCGCGATGGGTTCGGGAATGATGCGGGGGCCGCTCATGGATTGGGGTCCGCTATATCGTCGCCGGGGTCGGTCTCGCGCGTCGCCATCGCTTCGGCCTGCGCGTCGGACACGTTGGTCGCCGCCTCGACCGCGGGGGCGTCGGTGGCGGCGCCCGCATCGGTCTTGGTCGCGGCGGAGGCTGGCTTGGGCGAATGGGCGGCTCGATAGGCGGCTTCGTCGGCGCGCATCCGGGTGGCGATGTCGCCGCCCCAGGTCGGTTCGTCTTGCGCGAGCGAAGCGAGCGCCCGGTCCCGGTCGAACAGATAGGTCATGATGTCGCGCCCGATCAGCGGCGCGTCGAGATTGCGCACGGTATGGCCGTTATGTTCGAGGACGACGGAGATGGCATAGCGCGGATTGTCGGCGGGTGCGAAGCCGACGAACAGCGCGTGATCGCGCAGCTTGAAGGGAAGCTGCCCGTTCTTGAGCACGCCCGTGCTGCGCCGCTCCGCCATGCTGATCCGGCGAACCTGCGCCGTGCCGGTCTTCGCCGCGAGCGCGACGCCGGGCACCAGCATCCGGGCCGCACCGCCCGTGCCGCCTTGGTTGACCACGCCGAACATCGCATCGCGCACGACCGCCAGATGCTCGGACGCCAGGGGCAGGGCGGGGGCGTCGAGATGGACCTGGTGCGACAACAGGCTGGGCTTCAGGTCGCGCCCCGAAGCGATCCGCGCCGCCATCACCGCCAGTTGCAACGGATTGGCCAGCACATAGCCCTGGCCGATCGACGCGTTCAGGCCGTCGGCGATAGTCCATTTCGTCTTGTATTTCTTCAGCTTCCACGCCGAATCCGGCACGGTGCCGTAACGTTGCGTATTGAGCGGCAGGTCGAATTTCTGCCCCAGTCCGAGCATCCGTGCGACCGGCGCGATCTTGTCATACCCCATGCGCCGGATCATCTCATAGAAATAGATGTCGCAGCTCTGCTCGATCGCGCCCTTCAGGTTGAGCGCGCCGTGCCCGCCCTTTTTGTGGCAGTGGAACACCCCGGTGCCGACCCGCATCGCGCCCGTGCACAGGACGCGGTCGTCCGCGCCGACGCCGGCCGCCAGCAAGGCCAGTCCGTTCATCGGCTTGACGGTCGAGCCCGGCGGATACAGCCCCTGCGTCACCTTGTTCATCAAGGGGACATGGTCGTTCTCCGACAGCATCGCCCATTCCAGATGGCTGATCCCGTCCGAAAAGCTGTTGGGGTCATAGGCGGGCATCGACACCATCGCCAGCGTCTCGCCGGTGCGACAGTCGATCACCACCGCCGAACCCGAATTGGTGCCCAGACGCCGCGCCGCATATTCCTGCAACCCCGCATCGATGGTCAGGCGGATGTTGCGGCCCGGCACGTCGGGGCGGGTGGCGAGCTCGGCGACGACCTTGCCCCGCGCGGTCACCTCGACCCGCTTGGCGCCGGGCTTGCCCCGCAAATAGGGCTCCAGCATCTTTTCCAGGCCGTCCTTGCCCAGCTTGAAGCCGGGGGTGACGAGCAACTGGTCGTGCGTGGCCTTGAACTGCTCGGCGGTGGGCGTGCCGACATAGCCGGTCAAATGGGCGACCGCCGGTCCGGCGGGATAGAAGCGCGCGAACCCCCGCGTCGGCTGGACGCCGGGCAGTTCGGGCAGGCGGACGCTGACCGCCGCGAAGCGTTCCCAGTCCAGCCGCTCGGCGACCTGCACCGGCTGGAACCCGGCGGCATGCTCCAGGTCCAGGCGGATGCGGTTCATCGCCTCGTCGTCCAGCTTCAGGATCTGGCGGAGCAGGGTCAGCACCCGCTCCTTGTCCTCGTCCGCCAGCCGGTCGGGGATGATGTCGACGCGGAAATCGGTACGGTTGTTGGCGATGGGCAGGCCGTGCCGGTCGATCAGCCAGCCCCGGCGCGGCGGGATCATCGTCGTGTTGACGCGGTTGCTCTCGGAGAGAAGATTATACTTCTCGTTCTGCGCGATCGACAGCCACGCCATCCGCCCGGCGAGCAGCAGCCCGACCGCGCCCTGCGCCGCGCCGAGCACGAAGGCGCGGCGCGAAAAGCTATAGGCCTGCGCCGCCTCGGTCATGATCCGCCCCTGGCGTTCCATGTCAGACCCCTACCTCATTCCGGCCGCGTTTGCGATCGATCCAGGCGACCAGGCGGGTGGCCATGGGGAAGAGAAGGATGGTGATCGCGATCTGGATGACCAGCGGCGCGTCGACCTGCGCCGCCATCGGCACCGCCAGGAAGCGCCCGGCGATCAGGCAGAAGGCGATGGCGCCGCTGGCGATCAGCCAGTCCTGCCAGAAATCGCGGAACACCAGCCGATGCTCGAACAGATCGATGGCGAGTGAGGTCAGCGACCAGAGCAGCATCGCCGAGCCGAGCGGCTGCCCCGACAAAAGATCGTCGAACAGGCCCAGCGGCGCCGCTGCCCAGAGCCGCAGCGCGAACCGCGCCACCAGCCGCCACGCCAGCAGCATCAGCAGGCCCATCGGCGGTTGCAACGGCACGATCGCCACCACCGGGACGATGGCGGTCAGCGATCCGGCCATCACGGTCAGCCATGGCAGCGCGCGGGCGCGGGCGGGGGGCAGTCCGGGGTCGAAGGGGTTATAGGTGTCGAGTGTCACGGCCGGGGCGCCGGCGCAGATGGCGGCATCGGCATGAAGGCGCGCTGAACGATCGCGAAGTCCAGCGTGTCGGGATGAACGAACGGGCGTGCGATCGCCACATCTCCGCCCCCGCTGCGGATTCGCGCGACCGGGATGTTGGGCGCGTAAAGACCACCGGTGCCCGAGGTGACGAACAGGTCGTCCTTGGCCAGCCGGACATTGGTAGTGACCGACCGCACGTCGAGCATCCCGTCCCCGCGCCCGACCGCGATGGCGGGCAGCCCGTCGCGCGTGCGGCGGACGGGCACGATGCTTTCCGGATCGGTCAGCAGCAGGACGCGCGCGGCGGCGGGACCCGCTTCGGTCACGCGCCCGATCAGGCCTTCGGGACCGCGCACCGCCATGCCGGGCGTCACGCCCTGCCAGCGTCCCGCATTGAGCAGGGCGAAGCGCCGACCGCTCGCCCCGGTTGAGCTGACCAGCCGGGCGGTGGCGACGCTGTCGGGCGTCCGGTCGCGGACCGCCAGCAAGCGCCGCAACCGGCGATTGTCATAGGCGATGGTCCGCGCGGTCAGCAGGATCTTGCGCGATTGCGCCAGTTCGGCGCGCAGTCGCTCATTCTCGGAATGGACGAAGAAATAATGGCCGATCGTGTCAGGCACGCCGCTGATCGCATCGCCGATCGCGACGAAGCCGCCCGAGATCGGCGCCGTCACGCTGCCCAGCGTCATGCGCAGGGCGCCGAAGGCGGGCGGGTGGAAGGTCGATGCGACAAGCAGCACCGCGCCCACCACCGCACCCGCCACCGCGAGCACATAGGCCAGGAAAGCTCCATATTGCCGCCGTCGCGAAAAGCCGGTGCGACGGTCGCGGGCAGGCGCCATGCGCCGGTCCCCTTATCCTGGAGGTTAGCCGTTCAGCAGGACGCCGCGATACATCGGGTCTTCCAGCGCACGACCGGTGCCGAGGGCCACGCAGGTCAGCGGGTCCTCCGCCACCGTCACCGGCAGGCCGGTCTCGTCGCGCAGCACCTCGTCCAGGCCTTCGAGCAGCGCGCCGCCGCCGGTCAGGACGATGCCCTGGTCGACGATGTCGGCGGCCAGTTCGGGCGCGGTGTTCTCCAGGGCGACGCGAACGCCCTCGACGATGGTCGCGACCGGCTCGGACAGTGCCTCGGCGATCTGGCCCTGATTGATCGAGATTTCCTTGGGCACCCCGTTTACCAGGTCGCGGCCCTTGATCTGGATCGTCACGCCGATGCCGTCGACCGGCGGACGCGCGATGCCGACTTCCTGCTTGATCCGCTCGGCGGTGGCTTCGCCGATCAGCAGGTTATGGTTGCGGCGGACATAGGAGACGATCGACTCGTCCATCTTGTCGCCGCCGACACGGACCGACGTGGTATAGGCCAGGCCCCGCAGCGACAGCACCGCGACCTCGGTCGTGCCGCCGCCGATATCGACGACCATCGATCCGATCGGCTCGGTCACGGGCATGTCGGCACCGATCGCGGCGGCCATCGGCTCCTCGATCAGGAAGACCTGGCTCGCGCCCGCGTTCGAGGCGGCGTCGCGGATCGCGCGACGTTCCACCTTGGTCGAACCCGACGGCACACAGATCACGATCTCGGGCCAGCGCGCGAACTTGCGTGGGCCGTGCACCTTCAGGATGAAGTGCTTGATCATCTGCTCGGCCACGTCGATGTCCGCGATCACGCCGTCGCGAAGCGGGCGGATCGCCTCGATATTGCCCGGCGTCTTGCCCATCATCAGCTTGGCGTCGTCGCCGACCGCCTTCACCTTCTTGATGCCGTTGATCGTCTCGACCGCGACGACGGACGGCTCGTTCAGCACGATGCCGCGTCCGCGGACATAGACCACGGTGTTCGCGGTGCCGAGGTCGATCGCCATGTCTTGCGACATGAATTTCAGGAAGCGGGGAAGGGGCATCGAGGCTTTCGTTCCGTCTGGTGGACCGGGTGGGCGTGGACTCATATCCCAGACCGCCGCCAAGAGCCGTTACAGGCACCTGCTCCGTCACATTTGCGGGGTCGCGGGATGCCGTCGCTTGGGCTAGGGTTTGCCGCATGTCAATACGGCGTCTGCCTCCGCATCTCGTCAATCGTATCGCAGCCGGTGAAGTGGTCGAAAGGCCCGCCAGTGCGTTGAAGGAACTGGTCGAAAACTCGATCGATGCGGGCGCCACGCGCATCGCCGTCACGCTAGGCCAGGGCGGGCTCAGCCGGATCGAGGTGGCCGATGACGGATGCGGCATGTCGGCGGAGGATATGGCCCTCGCACTCGAACGGCACTGCACGTCCAAGCTGCCGGACGAGGCGATCGAATCGGTCGTAACCCTCGGATTTCGGGGGGAAGCGCTGCCCTCCATCGCCAGCGTGTCGCGGGTGACGATCGAAAGCCGCCCGGTGGGGCGCGATGGCTGGGCCCGCGTGGTCGACAATGGCGAGGTGCTGCGCGACGGCCCCGCTGCGGTGCCGCCAGGCACCCGGATCGTGGTGGAGGACCTGTTCGCGCGCGTCCCCGCCCGCCGCAAATTCCTGCGCTCGCCGCGATCCGAATATGCCGCCTGCCTCGACATGGTGCGCCGGTTGGCGATGGCGCGGCCCGATATCGCTTTCACGCTGGAGCATGACGGCAGGCGGGCGCTGACCGTGCCGGGCGGCGAGGAGCGACCGGAGCGAGTCGCGGGGCTGACCGACCGCGCGCTGGCCGAAAATTCGGTCGCGATTGACTGGGTCCGCGACTCAGTGACGCTGGGCGGCGTCGCCAGCCTGCCGACCTTCAACCGGGGCATTGCCGATCACCAATATCTGTTCGTCAACGGACGACCGGTGCGCGACCGCCTGCTGATGGGCGCCATTCGCGGTGCCTATGCCGAGATGCTGCCGCGCGATCGCCATGCGGTGGTCGCGCTGTTCCTCGACCTGCCGCCGACCGAGGTCGATGTGAACGTCCACCCGGCCAAGACAGAGGTCCGGTTCCGCGACCCTTCCTTGATCCGGGGCATGATCGTCTCAGGGCTTCGCCGCGCGCTGGACGAGGCGGGCCATCGCAGCGTGCAGCGGCCGGCCGAGTCCGCGCTCGCCATGTGGCAGACGGAGGGCGTCGGTACCGCCCCGCAGCCTGCCATTCCGCCTGCCGATGACTGGTCCGCCGCCGCCCCGGAAGCACGGGTGATGGACCGCCAGTCGCTCTTCGCGCCGCGCCCCGGCTTCTCGGCTCCCCCGCCGCTGGCCCGTGCCGAAGCCGCCAGCGCGCCGCCGCCCGAGGTTCGGCAATTCCCGATGGGCGTCGCGCGGGGCCAGGTCGCCAAGACCTATATCGTTGCCGAGGCCGAGGACGGGCTGGTCCTGGTCGACCAGCATGCCGCGCACGAACGGCTGGTGCTGGAGCGGATGCGCGCCGCGCTGACCGGCGGGCGGGTGGCGTCGCAGGCGATGCTGATCCCCGAAGTGGTCGAACTGGACGAACCCGCCTGCGACCGGCTGGAGGCGCGGGCGGACGAACTGGCCGAGTTCGGGCTGGACCTCGAACGCTTCGGCCCGACCGCGATGCTGGTGCGCTCGACGCCCGCATTGCTCGGGCAGAGCGATCCCAAGGGGCTGGTGTCCGACCTGGCCGACGAACTGGCGGCGTTCGACCAGGCGCTCTCCTTGCGCGAACGACTGGATCATGTCGCCGCGACCATGGCCTGCCACGGCTCGGTCCGCGCGGGCCGCATCCTGTCGGTCGCGGAGATGAACGCTCTTCTCCGTGAAATGGAAGTCACACCGCATTCCGGCCAGTGCAACCATGGCCGCCCGACCTGGGTGAAACTCCAGCATGGCGATATCGAGAAGCTGTTCGGGCGGAAGTAATCTCGCTCCTTTCATCGCTCGCCGAAATCTTAACGAAGCGACCGGAATGGACCAGCTCGGTCAATTCGGATGCGATTGGATAGCGGTGGCCGTCTGACCCCATAGTATCGTCGCCCGCAACTCTTGGGCGAGAGATGGGGGGCATTATGAAGCGCAGCAGGGCATCCTCGGTGCGATCGATGATCGGCACTTTGGCTATGGGCGCGTCTTTGACGGGATGTGCCGGTCAGCGCAGCGTGCTCGAGGCGCAAAGCCGCGTCAATCCGGTGTCGTCCGCCGCTTATCCCCTGAAATTCTGTCCTTTGGTCATGGCCAGCGGATCGGACACGCGCATGGGGGCGATCAACCTCGATTGCTTCGCCTTTCCGGAAGTCGATGCCCGATATGATCGCGAGGAAGGCCGGTCACCGCGCTATGGGATCAGGGATCGTCGAAATCTGGCCTATGCGATGGCGACCGAGAAAGCGATATATCGCAATCGGTTGACCTCCATCCTTATCAAGCAGTCGGACGATATCTGCGTTCAGGAACTGGGGCGCCTGACTGCTAACGAGGCGACGGTGAATACCGCGCTCAGCATCTTCGGGACCGGGTTCTCGACGGCGGCGTCCATCGTCTCCGGCGACCTCGCCAAATCCATTCTGGCGGGCGGAGCAACGCTGGCGGGTGCCAGTCGCGACCATATCAACGTCCATGTCTATCGCAACACGATCGCCCAAGCGATCAGCCAGGTGATCTGGTCCGAGCGTCAGTTGCGCCAGGCCGAAATCCAGAAACATTATGAGCAGGCCTTGGGCGCATGGTCGATCGACGACGCCATTCGCGACGTGAATGCCTATCACGCGCAATGTTCGTTCTACAAAGGCCTCGAACTCCTCCTCAAGGCGGCGAACAACAATGGCGATGTGGGTGCGTATCGTCGCGAGCTGACCAGGCGGATCGAGCTTTCCCGTGCGCGTGAAGCGATCCTGGGCGTCCAGCAGTCCTTGAAGCAATTTCCAGCCGACAGTCCCGAAGCGGCATTGCTGCGACAGGAGGTCGTTCGCCTGACGTTGAAGTCGACTGCGGATACGGGCGCTGAAGACGATGATGGCGGCGACACCGACGTGAAGGAATGACCGCGGGATAGTGGTCGGATCGCGCCCGGCGTGGGCATTCAATCGCCGATTGCAGCCAACCTATTTTCGATCCAACCCGTATCATCCCTTTCCCCGCGATGAAGCGAGCCCATATAGCGATCAACCGAGATTATTTTGGGCTTTGCGTTCATCTTGACGCAACTTTTGCACGCAGCCGTGTATTATTGGCTTCAACAAGGGTTTGGGCGGTTTTTTTGATATGAAGCACATCATGCCTCTGATTTTCGCGCTCATCCCATTGGCCGCCGTGGTCAGCGCCTGCGTCGCCTGCCCCTGACCCCGGCACGCGCGATTTTAAGGCCCGCGCGCGATCTTCCATCTCCCCGAACGCGAAAAAGGGCCGCCCGGACATGCCGGACGGCCCTTCGTTCATTCGGCGGAAGGCCGAAGCGCTGGGGATCAGCCCTGCGCTTCTTCTTCCTGCTCCGGCTGAACCTCGGCGGTGGCGCCGGGCTCTGCGTTGGGATCGTAATCCTCGGTGAAGCCGGCTTCGTCACGCTCGAACATCGAGGCCATGACGTCGACGCCCTGCGCCTGCATCTCGGCTTCTTCCGGCGAGCGGGCGACGTTGACCTTGACGGTCACGGCCACTTCCGGGTGAAGCGCGACACGCACGTCGTACAGGCCGATCGCCTTGATCGGACGGTCGAGCACGATCTGGCTCTTGTTGACCTTGTGGCCATCGGCGACCAGCGCGTCGACCAGGTCGCGCACCGCGACCGAGCCGTAGAGCTGACCGACGTTCGACGCCTGACGGATCAGGGTGACGGTCACGTTGTCGAAGGTCTTCGCCTCGACCTCGGCCTCGGCGCGACGGTTCGCGTTCTCGGCTTCGATGCGGGCGCGGTTGGCCTCGAACACCTTCTTGTTGGCTTCGTTGGCGCGCAGCGCCTTCTTGCGCGGCAGCAGGAAGTTACG
>Ga0308171_1000208_pt1 | contig 166700 bp, 136 predicted proteins | sample PhyGR1_FD_202135 | JGI IMG/M metagenome (GOLD analysis project Ga0308171, IMG submission 202135) | Phyllosphere microbial communities from UC Gill Tract Community Farm, Albany, California, United States - DLSLSG.R1 | ecosystem: Host-associated > Plants > Phyllosphere > Unclassified | place... | reverse complement strand
ACCGTATGGGGCAGGATCATATCCGTTACGACATTCTCGCACAGGATGCCCTTCGCGGCGTTATCCGCAAGGTTCTGAGCGAGGTTGCGGCCACTGGCCGGCTGCCGGGCGATCACCACTTCTTCATTACGTTCCTCACCGGCGCGCCGGGTGTGCGGATCTCGCAGCACCTCAAGGCAAAGTATGCCGAGCAGATGACGATCGTCATTCAGCACCAGTTCTGGGACTTGAAGGTCACCGAAACACTTTTCGAGATCGGTCTGTCCTTCTCGGACACGCCTGAAAAGCTCGTCATCCCCTTCAACGCCATCCGTGGCTTCTACGACCCGTCGGTCAATTTCGAACTCGAATTCGACGTTCCCCTCGCGGAAGAGGAAGAAGTTCAGGAAGCGGAAATCACCGCCTACCCTGTGCCCGCTGAAGGCAAGGTTCAGCCGGAGGAGAAGAAGGCTGACGAGGAAAAGAAGGCAGGCTCGGTTGTATCCCTGGATGCCTTCCGCAAGAACAAGTAAGGCGTCTGGCGTTCTGGTGAGCGCCGCGCACCTGCCGTCGACCACGAAAACGTGTCGCGTTTTTTCAAGACCGCTCCTCACGTTTTAGATTCTAGTTTCTGGCATGTTGTCATCGCAAAGCCCTCCACCGCTTTGCGCGACATACTCTAGGAGAGCTGCATGACGGGTGATGTCGTCAACCTGCGCCAGTTTCGCAAGCAGAAGGCGCGCTCCGAGAAAGAAAAGCAGGCGGAGCAAAACCGCCTGTCATTCGGCAGAACGAAATCCGAAAAGTCTCTGACGACAGCCTTGAACGAGAAGGCTGAGCGTCAACTCGATCAGAGCAAGCTTGATCGTCGGGACGGCGAGCCCGAATAGGGCTGGCCGCCAGGGGCTTCTCCCTTGCCGCATCTTGAAGCGCTCTCCAAACCGGTCTCCCATATTCCCAATCTTGAGCTCAGCCGTTCCGCGTTCCATCTACCAAAGCCGCACGCTGCCTGATAAAGTATGTCGCGCAAAAGTGTGCACCAGTTTTGCGATAACGACATGCGATAACAAAGACCTAAAGCGTATGAGCGAATCTGAAAGATGGCGAAACCCTTTAGGCTGTCAAAGGGCTCATCGTCCCGCACTCGAGACGCAGGCTAGGACTGGAACGTTTCCTTGTTGAATGGAACCGTTCTGCCGGAGCAGGTTTTCGTCAGGGCAAGGGCGATTGGCGACGGGCATACCCAAGGCTACGGTCGAGCCGATCGACTTTAAGCCTGGCGGAAAGATACCCGGCCGTCCGTCGCGCCGCTTCGCCGTGCGAAGCGATCAGCGCGCCGGCGAATGAAACTCCTGTAGATTTGCCAGCAAATCTGCGGGAGGGTTGTTTGAAAACGGGCCACCTGCTTGCCCGGACGGCTTGGCTGTATGCTTTGGCTACGGCACGCGCCATCCGGACAATCAGTCGATCCCGTTTGAATCAACAGAACTGTTTCCATTTAACAAGAAAATGATTTAGGCGGCCCCAGTCACAATCCGCCACCTTCCCACTCTTGGCCTCTCATCATCGGCTAAGATGTCCGAATTTTTAGGCTCTATTTCGATATCACCCGTCCTTGAAAGAAGTGGTGGAACCCAGGCCATGTAACAGCGTTATCGAACGCAAGCTCCTATACATTTCATGGACTTGCAGGCAGAAAATGAATCAGATTGGCACCCTCTTGAACCGGCTTGGAAAGCAGCGACCTTGATACGCAAGCACTCCACGACTCTTCATGGTCACCGCACAAGCATCTCTCTAGAGGATGCGTTCTGGGACGAGCTCCGCGCCATAGCGGAAAGGCGAAAGATGAGCTTCGCATCCCTGTTGGCGGAGATAGACGACAACAGATCAGAAAGCAGCAATCTGTCCTCTGCGCTCAGGGTCTATGTGCTGACCTGGTTGAAAAGCCAGAAGTAGGTCATTCATCCATGTCGCACATCGTCGGCGGGGGCGCGTGCCGGAGCGACCGCATCGGGCCAAGCCGTCCGGGCGAGCGGGTGGCACGCTTCCGCAAATTTGCCGGCACATCTGCAAGAGTTTCGATAGTCCGGCACGCTCACCGCGTCCCACTACGAAGCACGGTGGCATCTTTCCGCCAGGATCAAACGCGATCGGCTCGGCCGTGACTTTGGTCATGCCCGTCGCCAATCGCCTTTGCCCTGACGACACCCTGCTCCGGCAGAACGGTGCCATCCAACAGGGAAGCGCTTTAGGGTGGGGAATCGTTCGATGGGTTGGAGAACTGTCTGATCACATCCTGCGTCGGGGGAATTTTCAGCGTAGGCGTCGCCTCAGGCTGCTTTTGCTCCCGCTGCAAGCGCTCTTGCTGCTCCTTCTCCGCCCGCAGACGCTCCTGCGCCAGAGCGCGCAAACGTTCCTCTTCCGCCTGCCTTGCTCGCGCTTCCGCTTCCGCGCGGTCCTTTGCGGCCTGCCGCTCTGCCGCCTGGAAGCGATAGAGGGCAACCTCGCGTCTCAGTCGCTGCTTTTCCAGCACGCTCGCCTGCAGCGCTTCCACACGGCGACGTTCCTTCTCGAAGGCGCGAAGCGAGAGGTAGCTGGTAAGGCCCGAGACATCCGTCGTCAAAGCCGGCTGAGCCAGAGGGCCGACATAATTCAGTCGAATGGAGGGCGTGGCACCTGCAAGCTCTTCGGTACCCGGCTTGTAGTCGAGTTCGACACCGCCCGTCAAAGTCTCATCGGCGATGTTGAGCGACAGATCACCTTTGAGGGAAAGTTGGTCTGTGGATGCCGTCACGTTCTGCATGTGCAGGCCACCATCGTTAATGGTAAAGGGCATCGAGATCTGACCAAGCGAAACATCGCCATGCCAGAGTTGCTGATCCACCAGCGGACGAACTTTTGCCGCATCGATATTGCCCTGAAGACCCGCCGCCGCTTGAAGCCAAGGCTGAAAGGCATTCGGGTTGATGCCCCGCAAAACGAGATCATTGGTACGGATTTCACCAGAACCGCTCGCGGACGTCAGCAACTCACGAACACTCTTGCCGGTCGCTTCCGCCGTCAGGTCTGCGGCAAAGCGGCCGGTGGCCACGGGGCTGTTCCCACTCTTCCAGATGATGCCTTCCGGATTGGCACCGGAAATGGCAAGCTTGGTGCGGAAGATTCCTGCCCCCTCACCCGTTGCCATCGCCATTCTGCCGGACAGCTTGCCGCCCATCCAGTCACCCGCCATATTGTCGAGCGAGAGCGTGCCATTTCCATGAGTCAGTGAGAAAGACGATCCGGTGACGGTACCAAAGGGACCGACCTCAAACTTCGCCGCCTTGACTGAGAGTGCCGCTTCGATCTTTGGGAAGGACGGAAGAGCTACAGGCTTGGCGTTCAACCCGCCATTCTCCGGATCGATGACAGGTCCGTACATCGCATCCCCCAGCCACGCCAGGTCGACATTGGCAACTGAGACATCTCCTGTCAGCTTGTAGGGAGCGGCACGCGAGACCGCCACAGTGCCTGAAAAGGCATTGCCGCCGGCCTGCCCGGTCAGGTTGCCAAAGGTAGCTTTCTCTTTGTCAACCGAAAGCTTGGCGCTCGCCTTCGTCGACATGCCGCCGCCAAGCTGCGGCAGGCCAACGGCGTTCATGATGAGATAGGGTTCAATATCAGCGCTTTCCAGCGCGAGGTCCGCGCTGCCCTCGCCAAAGGTTTCAGGCGCAAGCGAAAAACTGCCAGCAGCGGTGAAGTGCGTGCGCTCGGTGGAGAAACGGAAGTCCGTCTGCATTGCCGAACCGAGGCTGCCGTTCAGCTTGATGGAAAGCAGGCCTTCGCCATCCGCATCGAAAGGCAGCGGATCGAGGCCCGCCTGCCCGAAGAGAATGGCAGTGGACTGGTTCTTCAGGACCGCTTCGAGCGTCAGTGCCGTGTCATCCGTGATCGAGAAGAAGTCGGGTAACTTGGCGACAGCCGAAAGCCGGCTACCATTGATGGTGCCGGAGACGGCAGCATTGGCACCACCGCTATTGCTATCGATTGAGAGATCGACGGTGACGTCGGAATTGGCGTACCAGGCAGCACTTTTCACAACGCGATCCAAGAGCGGGTGGTGCGGCAGTTTCTGGCGGATCAGTTCAAGAACCGGCTGCATGTCTGGTGCGCGCAGGTTGATAGTGCCCTTGCCGCCATATTTCAGCAATGTACCCTGCAACTGGCCCTTGGCGTGAACCTCGGCGCCAGCAATATCGCCCGCGGTCATCGTATCGAGAGACAGCACGCCATCCGACACCGTAAAGGCGGTTTCCACCTTGTTGGCTGTCACGCCCGCCATATTGAAACGATCAGCCTTGAACTTGGCGCTGATGCGATGATCGAAGACAGAGGAGCCGTTCTGATCGCCAAGCACCAGGCTTCCAAGCGCCTTAAGGGCATCGACGTCGATCTCGTCGCCAGCAAGATCGATGTCGATGCTGGAGCCCTTGTCCGTCGCCTGGCGCAGCAGACTTCCCCGCAGTGACGCCTGGCCGATGGCGAGTTCGAGATCATCAAAGCGCTGCGCCTTGGTGGTCAGCGAAACCTTGGAGGAAAATCCGGCGGCATTCATCTGGCGGATTGCCGGATCGACGCTACCGGTCAGCCAGTTGGCAAGACCGGATGGCTGGTTGGAGGCGACCAGAAGATCGCCGTTGAAGGCCGGGCCATCGGTCAGCGTCAACGAACCCTTGGCCTCGAACTGAGTGCGGCCCGGCAGCATGGCAACGGCGTTGACCACCTGCCAGCCTGCCCCATCCGGACGCACATCAAGGCGGATATCACGAATGGTGGTGTCGTCGGAAACCAGCGCTGGCAGACTGATGATGGCCTTGCCCGGCACCTGCGGCACCGGAATGCGTGCAATCAGATCGGCAAAGGCCTCGATCCGCTGGCGCAGTGAGACCGTCGGGACACGGGATGTCTTGCCGCTCGAAGGGACCGGAACCGGTGTGAAGCGGTTGAAATCGATCTGCTGCCCGTCGGCTGTCAGCAGGAATTCGGGCGCGGCACCCGTATCCAGCGTGGCTTCGCCGGTAACAATATAGGGATTATCGGTGGCGCCTAGTTCCATGCGGTAGCTGGGAATGCGCAGGCGCCCATTGGTCAGCTCAAAGCTGCCGCGTGTGCGCGGCGCGGAAAAGATCGATTGATCCTGCTTTTGCTGCTTATCGTCGCGCCGGAAATTGAAGGCGAAGGAGCCGCTATAGACAGGACGGCCCGCCGCCGCGCCAATGCCACCGTCGAGATCGATCTCGACGGGATATTCATCCGGCTGCATGCGCAGACGCAGACCCATGCGACCCACTGTGGGGTCGGGCTCGCTGCTGGACAGAGAGAAGGAACCGGCGTGACCGTCAATCGCGGCGCGACCCTCCGCCCGCCATGGTCCGGCGAGCGACTTGGCCGACATGGCGGCATTCAACCCTGTGATGGTGCGGTTGCGGCCTGATTGCTCGTCGATGAACTCGATCTGCCCGTCTTCGATATTGACGCTTTCGAGCACCACGGTGCGCGCTGGAATTTCAGCCCGACCGCCACGCATCCAGTCGAGCGTGCCATCCTTCAGCAGGCGGATCTTGGCTTTGGGCTCTTCGATGCGCATGTCGAAGATACGCGCTTCCCCGGAAAGAAAGGGCGCGAGTTCGGCATCCATGGAAAAGCGCGCGACCTGAATGAGAGGCGAGCCATCCGCATCGGTACCTGCTCGCACATCATGAAGAGTAACGGATGGGAATGGCAGAAGCCGGGCCTCGACCGGCCCATGCACCACGACCTTCTTGCCCAGGATGCGGCTTGCCTGATCCTCGAAGTCACGACGAAAGTCGGTCCAGTCGATGAAGTACGGAATCAAAAGCGCTGCAAAAAGCGCCACGACCAGCAGTCCGCCCAGAAAAACCAGTATGCGTCCGAGCACGACCCGTCGTCTCCCATAATCACCGCTGAAAACTAGCGTTTTTTCGCCTTAGGGCAAGCATCATTTGGTTGAAAGCCCTTGCTCTCTAACCGGATCAAAGACGAAAGAGCTTGCCCGGATTGAAAATATTATCCGGATCTAGCGACCGCTTGATGGCACGCATCGTATCGAGTGCAGGACCGGCCTCCTCTTCCAGAAAGCTCATCTTCCCCTGCCCCACGCCGTGCTCACCGGTACAGGTGCCATCCATGGACAGCGCACGGCGATTGAGACGCGCCACGAAGGCTTCGGTTTTCGCCACGCTTTCGGCGTCCTTGCCGTCGAAAAGCACGAGAACGTGGAAGTTGCCATCGCCCGCATGGCCGACGATCGGCGCCAGCATGTCATTTTCCCGAATGTCGCGTTGGGTCTCCACCACGCAGTCGGCAAGGCGGGAGATCGGAACGCAGACATCGGTCGAAAGGCCGTCGAGATGTGGCGCCAAAGCCCGCGATGCCCAATAGGCGTCATGGCGGGCTTTCCACAGCTTGTTGCGCTCCTGCGCGTCGCCGGTCCATTTGAAATCCGTGCTGCCGAACTCGGCAACGATTTCGGCAAATTGCTGCGATTGCAGCGCAGTGGTTTCTTCCGTTCCGTGAAACTCGACGAAAAGCGTTGGCTTTTCTTCGTAACCGAGACCGGAATAGGCGTTGCAGGCTCGGATTTGGACTTCATCCAGAAGCTCGATACGCGCCACCGGAATGCCGATCTGAATCGTCATGATCACCGCATCGCAAGCGGCTTTGATCGTCTCGAAAGTACAAACGCCACCAGCGATCTTCTCCGGAATGCCCTGAAGACGAAGCGTAACGGATGTGAGCACACCAAGTGTGCCCTCCGCACCGACGAAAAGCCGCGTCAGGTCGTAACCGGCGGACGATTTACGTGCGCGCCTGCCGGTACGGATTTCCTCACCATTGGCGGTGACAGCCGTCACGGCCAGAACATTGTCCTTCATCGTGCCATAGCGCACCGCATTGGTGCCGGATGCGCGGGTGGACGCCATGCCGCCGATCGAGGCATTGGCGCCCGGATCGATCGGGAAGAACAGGCCAGTGTCGCGCAGATAGGTGTTCAACTGCTCGCGATTGACTCCGGGCTCCACCGTCACATCCAGATCCTCGGCGTTTACCTCGATAATACGGTTCATCCGGCTGAAATCGATGGAGATTCCACCGGATGGTGCGTTCACTTGCCCCTCCAGCGAGGAACCCGTGCCAAAGGGAATGACCGGCACCTTGTGCTCCGCACAGGCTTTTACGACGGTTTTCACATCATCGGCGCTTTCGACGAAGGCAACGCCATCGGGAAGCTGCGTTGTCAGGTAAGTCGTGGTGTGCGAATGCTGCTCTCGGAAAGACTGGCCCGTCTGGAATTTTTCACCAAGATCGCGCTTCAGCACGGTCAGAACAGCGGCAATGCCAGCCTCGTTTCGTGTTCCCGATACGACATCTTTCAAAGCCATGACATACTCCACCATGCTGCATATCTTTGCCCCGCGTCCCGCGCGGGTCATGGCGTGGTATGTGACAAGGTTCTGACTTTGTCCAGCACAGGCTTTGCTCTTGTCCGCTGTTTGACGTCAAATCATTCCGCAGCGAGAAGCGGCTTGTCCTCTTCAAGAGCGCGACGGCGGATCGCCGTTTCCAGTTCGCGATGCAGGCGAATTTCCTCATCCGCCTGCGGCTTGGCAAAGCGTGCCAATAACAGGTACGAAACCGGCGTGATGTACAGCGTCACCAGCGTTGCAAAGCCAAGACCGCCGACGATCACCCAGCCAAGCGCGATACGCGCTTCAGCACCTGCACCCTGCGCCAGCACCAGCGGTACGCCGCCGAGAATGGTGGCGATCATCGTCATCATCACCGGGCGAAGGCGAATGCTGCAAGCCTTCTCGATGGCTTCTCGAACACTCGCACCCTGGTCACGCAGATGGTTGGCGAATTCCACGATCAGAATACCGTTCTTCGCCATAACGCCAACCAGAAGCACAAGGCCGATCTGGCTGTAGACATTGAGGCTCGACCCGGTGACGAGCAGCGCAATCACCGCGCAGGCGAGACCGAGCGGCACCGTCGTCATGATGATCAACGAACTCAAAACGCTTTCGAACTGCGCTGCCAGCACCAGGAAGATGATCGCAATGGCAAAGCCGAAAGTCAGCAACATGCCGCTGGAATTTTCCTGAAGCGTGGCGGCTTCACCGAGCGGGATCAGCCGCGCACCGGATGGCATGATCTGGCCTGCCAGCTCATTGACCTTGGCAACCGCTTCACCCAGTGAAACGCCCTCGCGCAGGTTGGCGGAAAAGCCAACCGAAGGCAGTTGCTGCTCGCGGTTCAGCTGCGGTGCAACGGCAGTCTCCTTGAGTGACGCGATGACCGACATCGGTACGATCTTGCCGTCATCGGTCTTGAGGAAGACGTTCTCGAGGTCTGTCGGATCGTTGATCGGACGGGTGGAGGCGAGAAGACGAACCGGAATGGCGTCGCCATTTACAAAGACGTCGACGATGGAGCGGCCTTCGAGAAGTGACTGCATGGCGCGCGAGAGGCCGGTGATGTCGATACCGAGATCGGATGCCCGTTCGCGATCGATGGAGACGGAAAGCTGCGCCTGGTTCGGCTCGTTATCGAAGCGCGGCGTGTCGAACATGCCGGTTTCTTCCATGGCCAGCAGCAGTTTCTGTGTCGCTTCCGTCAGCGCCGGATAGTTGGAGCCGACCATCGCCATGGTAAGGCCATTGCCCGCGCCGCGAATGCGCAGGCTGTTCGGCTGCTGCGCCGTGCCACGAAGCGCAGGCACCTTTTGCGCGGCGGCATTGATATCCTGGGCGATCTGGTTTTGCGTGCGGTCGCGATCCGCCCATGGCGCCAGCGTCAGCACCATGAAGCCGGTATTGGACGAGCCGTTCATACCGGTGATCGAATAGACGTTGCGGATTTCACCGCTTTCGCGCAGCGGCATAAGGTTCTCTTCGATGCGCTGCAACTGGTCGCGGGTATATTCAAGGCTGACGCCCTGTGGCGCAGTCACCCGCAGGAAGATCGACGAGCGATCCTCACGCGGCGTCAATTCGTTCTGCACCATGCCGAAGGCCACCCAGGAGACGCCCGCAAAGGCAATCGACACAACGATCACGATCAGCGGATTGTTGAGACAGCTCGATAGCGTGTTCCTGTAAGTGCTGGCAAAGAGGTTGCCGAACCAGGCAAGCGGGCCCGTCTGATGCTCGACGGTCTTTTTCAGCATACGCGATGCCAGCATCGGACACAGTGTGAGTGCCACGATGGAGGACAGACCCACGGCGAAAGCCAGCACAAAGCCGAACTCGCGGAACAGGCCACCCAACTGGCCGGGCAGGAAGGACAGCGGAATGAACACCGCCGCCAGTGTTGCCGTCGTCGCGAGAACCGCGAAGAACACCTCCTGCGTCCCGAGAACGGCTGCGGCCCGCGGCCCCATGCCTTCGGCCCTGCGACGAACGATGTTTTCCAGCACCACGATCGCATCGTCCACCACAAGACCCGTCGCCAACACGATGGCAAGCAGCGTCAGGATATTGATGGAAAAGCCGACCATGTAGATGGCGACCAACGTGCCAATCAGCGCGACCGGCATGGTGATGGCCGGAATAAGCGTGGCGCGCCAGTCGCGCAGGAAGAGATAGAGAACCACCACCACGATCAGGGCGGAGAGACCAAGCGCCAGCTCCACCTCATGAAGCGCCCCTTCGATGAAGACCGCATCGTCGCTGGTCACGACGATCCGTGTGCCTTCCGGCAGGTTCGGCGTCATCGCATCGACAGCTGCCTTGACCCCGGTTGAGATATTCAACGTGTTGGACTGCGCCTGGCGAATGACGCCGAGACCGACGCCCTGCACACCGTTGGAGCGCAGCGACGTGCTTTCATCATCGGCGCCAAGCTGCACGCTCGCCACATCGCGAAGACGCACCCTGTCCTTGACCAGCAGATTTTCGAATTCGGCAGGCGTCGTAAGGCTGGCGGTTGCTCGCACAACAATGTCCTGCGTTGAACTCTTCAGCGAACCCGCGGGGACATCGAGTGCTGCCGTTGCGAGCGCGTTGGAGACATCGGTCACCGTGAGACCGCGGCTGGCAAGGGCTGCCTGATCGAGATCGATCCGGAAAACCTTCTCCTGGTCGCCATAAAGCTCCACATCGGCAACGCCATCCACCGCGGCCAGACGATCGACGACCTCATCCTCTACCAGCTTGGTCAGATCTTCCATGCTGAGCGTAGAGGACGTGACGGCAAGACGCATGATGGGCTGGCTGTCGGAATCGGCCTTGATGATTTGTGGCTCATCGGCATCTTCCGGCATCTGGTTGGTCACGCGGCCGATTGCATCGCGCACGTCGTTCGCAGCAACAGCGAGATCGATATTGTCGCCGAATTCCAGTGTCACGCGGCTGGTGCCGAACTGCGAAGCAGACGAGATGGATTTCACCCCGCTGACGCGGGCAACCGCGCCCTCAATCGTCTGCGTCACCTCCTGGTCGATCGTCTGTGGTGAGGCACCATCATAGGTCGTGCGCACTGAGATGACCGGACGATCGACATCCGGCAATTCACGGACTTCGACGCCGACAAGCGCCGCGAGACCCGCGACAACCAGCAACGTGTTGATCACCGCGGCAAGGATCGGCCGTCGAACAAAGAGCGCGGTAAAGGCAAGCTTTGAATCCTGCCCCGCGGGAGGCGTCTGTCCGGTTGATGACCCGCTCATTGGCTCGCGACCTCCGCTGCTTTCGGTTCGTTGCCGACACGCACAGCGCCGCCTTCACGGACGCGCTGGAGACCCTCGGTCACGAGGAGGTCGTTGGGTGAAAGCTCGGCCTTCACCAGAACAGCGTCTGGGTTGCGCTGCACCACCTGAACGCGGACCTTGTTCGACGTGTTGTCTTTCACACGCCAGACATAGGAGCCATCGGCATCCCACTGCACAGCCAGCGGATCGACGGATGGGTAGGTTTCTCCCTCGAATTTCATCGTGACGCTGAAGGACATGCCGGCACGCAATTCATCCTTGGCGTTATCGAAAACGGCGCGGACGCGAACGGTGCGGCTTGCCTCATCCACGCGATTGTCGACTGCTTCCACCTGACCCTTGAAAGTCTCACCCGGGCGCGCGATCGAGGTCGCTTCCACCGGCATGCCAACCGTGATCGCAGTGGCAAATCGTTCCGGTGCCCAGAAGTTGACGAGAATCTTCGAGCGATCGTCGAGGCTCACGATACTGGTCTGCGTCGTTGCATTATCGCCGACATTGATGGCGACGATACCGGCAATGCCGTCGATCGGCGCGACGATATTGCGCCGTTTCAGATTGAGCTCGGCGGTGCTGACCGCAAGCTTGGCAGACTCCTCGGCAATCTGCGCATCGAGAACATCGAGACGGGCCACCGATCGGAGGTTTCGATAAGACGTGGATTTCTCGACCGCACTTTTGAGAGCGACCTGCGCCTTGTCGCGCTCGATCAGTTGCTCATCATCATCGAGCCTTGCAAGCACATCACCCTTCTTCACCTTCTGGCCCGACGAGACGAGAATCTCGGAAATCAGGCCGGACGCCTGCGGTGTGACGACAACAGTCTGGATCGCCTCACCGTTGCCTATGGCATTAAGACGGTCATTCACCGTGCCGGTTTTCGCAGGAGCGGTGATCACAAGCGTTGCATTGTTGCGCCCGCTCCCGCCGCCTTGACCTGCAGGTCTGGACGAACCATTGGCGGCGTTCTTTGCGGCAGGTTGTCCGGTCGTGACGATGCCTGCTTTCGCCAGCAGGCTCTGTCCTGTGGACGAATTGAACGCCCACAAAAAGAAACCAGCGCCGACAACCGCCAGACTGACACCAACCTGCTTCCAAACCCGCATGCAATTCTCCGTGTGATCCATCCGCAAACGCAACCGTGCCGCAGGGCGGACAGGCGAATGATTTGGCGCAGTATCTTTGCTGTTGCTTAACAACGCAACGCAAGATTCCGTTTCTTACAGAATTGTAATTCGCGAAAATTTTACGGCAAGACAGCGGAAAATAGCCGATATACTTTATCAGCAGTTGTAATTCGCCGTCAAAGCTATCCCAGGCACCTCGGCGGTAATGCCGATCTGCGACGTTGTACAGAGGTGCAAAAAAGCCATTTCGCCTTTGATTGGACGCGATCGCGGCGCATACGGGAATAAAAGCAGAACGATGTTCCACCTCATCGGCCTCAAAAACCGGGACCGATTTTCGCGAAGTGCGATACTTAGACCCATAGGACGCTCTAGCGTTTACATCCCGAATCACTACATTGAGCCGCATGAGCAATAGTTTCGACGATATGCCGTTCTTCGACGAAGAACCAAACGAACCGCGCCGTCCCGTCCCAACCGCCGCTCCAGCCGAGGGTGGCCTGGGGATTGCCGCCCGCGCTATGGCAGCGCGCGACCAGGCACGCGGTACGCCCGATTATCTCTCTGGTCTCAATCCTGAGCAGCGGGAGGCTGTCGAAACGGTAGATGGGCCAGTGCTGGTTCTGGCGGGTGCAGGCACCGGCAAGACACGGGTGCTGACGACACGCATTGCCCACATTCTCGAGACCAACAAAGCCTATCCGAGCCAGATCCTGGCCGTGACCTTCACCAATAAAGCTGCCCGTGAGATGAAGGAACGCATCGGAGTTCTCGTCGGCGGCGCGGTCGAAGGCATGCCATGGCTCGGCACCTTTCACTCCATCGGTGTGAAACTGCTGCGCAAGCATGCAGAGCTTGTTGGGTTAAAATCCAACTTCACCATTCTCGATACCGATGATGTCGTGCGTCTCATCAAGCAGTTGATCCAGGCCGAAGGTCTGGACGACAAGCGCTGGCCGGCCAAGCAGTTCGCCGGCATGATCGACAATTGGAAGAACAAGGGGCTGACCCCGCCCGATATTCCGGAAGGTGACAGCCGGGCTTTTGCCAATGGAAAAGGCCGCGACCTTTACAGCGCCTATCAGGATAGGCTGAAGAACTTGAACGCCTGCGACTTCGGCGATCTTTTGCTGCACCCGATCACCATCTTCCGCCGTCATGCCGATATTCTCAAAGAATACCACCAGCGGTTCCGCTACATTCTTGTGGATGAGTATCAGGACACCAACACGGCACAATATATGTGGCTGCGGCTTCTGGCGCAGCGCGCCAAGGGTCAGCCTCAAAACGTCTGTTGCGTCGGCGACGACGACCAGTCCATCTATGGCTGGCGCGGCGCGGAAGTGGACAATATTCTGCGCTTCGACAAGGATTTTCCCGGCGCAAAGGTCATCAAACTCGAGCGCAACTATCGCTCCACCGAGCATATTCTCGGCGCTGCCGGCCATCTGATCGCCCATAATGAAGGACGTCTCGGCAAAACGCTGTTTACCGACCGTGTCGATCCGAATGATGAGAAGGTCGTGGTCCATGCCGCATGGGATTCGGAGGAGGAAGCGCGCGCCGTCGGTGAGGAAATCGAGGCACTTCAGCGCAACACCAAGCACAATCTCAACGACATGGCGATTCTCGTGCGCGCTTCGTTCCAGATGCGCGAGTTCGAAGATCGCTTCGTCACACTTGGTCTCAATTACCGGGTCATCGGCGGCCCGCGCTTCTATGAGCGCATGGAAATCCGCGATGCCATGGCCTATTTCCGCCTGGTCTGCCAACCTGCCGACGATCTGGCTTTCGAGCGCATCGTCAACACACCGAAGCGGGGCCTGGGCGATACGACCATTCGCACGCTGCATGACTATGCCCGCGCCCGTAATATTCCCATGCTCGCAGCCGCCGCCGATATTATCGAGACGGATGAACTGAAACCCAAGGCGCGCAAGGCGCTTTTCGATGTGGTGCAGGACTTCCGCCGCTGGCAGGGCCTGCTGGAAAACACCGAACACACGGTGCTCGCCGAGCAGATACTCGATGAAAGCGGCTACACCGCCATGTGGCAGGCGGACAAGACGGCGGAAGCGCCAGGACGCCTGGAAAACCTGAAGGAACTTATCCGCTCGATGGAATCCTTCGAAAGCATGCGCGGCTTCCTGGAGCACGTGGCGCTTGTCATGGATGCCGAGCAGAATGAAGAGCTCGATGCCGTCTCGATCATGACGCTGCACTCCGCCAAGGGTCTTGAATTCGAGACCGTCTTCCTGCCCGGTTGGGAGGAAGGCCTGTTCCCGCATCAGCGGTCTCTCGATGAAGGCGGACGCTCAGGCCTCGAGGAAGAGCGGCGCCTTGCCTATGTGGGCATCACCCGCGCCAAGCGGCGCTGCCACATCTGGTTCGTGTCCAACCGCCGTATCCACGGCCTCTGGCAATCCACCCTGCCCTCACGCTTTCTCGATGAACTGCCGCCATCCCATGTCGAGGTCACCGCTTCGGAAAACAATTATGGAGGCTATGGCGGTCGCGGCGGCTATGGCCAATCCCGCTTCGACAAGGCCGAGCCCTTCGCCAATAATTACTCAACCCCCGGCTGGAAGCGGGCGCAGGCCAACCGCTCCGATGCCACGCGTGACAATTGGGGCAGTCGGTCTGGACATGCAGTGGAGCGGATCGGCTATGGCGAGAGTGGGCCACGTGCGCGGACGATCGATGGAGAACTTGTGGCGAAATCGGTCGCCGATGCGCCTTCGAAGTTCGCCGTCGGAGACCGGGTCTTCCACATCAAGTTCGGCAACGGCAATGTCGCCACAGTCGAGGGCAATAAGTTGACGATCGATTTCGATCGAGCCGGCCAGAAACGCGTGCTCGATGGCTTTGTCGAAAAGGCCTGAAGGGACAGCACCTGCCTGAAAATCAGAACGAATTTCGGGTAGATGCGTTCTCTCATCAAGATTGAGCTTTATCTTCCCAAAGGACAACGTCGCTCTAGCTTTCACCGAGTATTTTTGATTGGCTGAAAGCGTCTGCTATTTCCATCAGGATGATTCTCGGCAATAACCATCCGTGTTGCCAGGCCGTTTTTCCTGAGGTTAAATTGCATATATTCGAAAATAATAAATCAAAACTTGCGATCTACCTCATCAACATGGCCAATGCAAAGGAACGCAAACAGGCCATGTTCGACAAGCTTTCAGACATCGGTCTGACGGCGGAGCGTGTCGAGGCAATCGATGGCAGGGCGCTGACATTTCCAATCCCGGAATTCAGCGCGCTTTCCTACAAGTTGATGCATGGCCGTCGGACTTGCCCTCCAGAAATCGGCTGCTATCTCAGCCACGTGGAATGTGCGCGCCGGCTGTTGCAGAGCGATGCCGAGTTTGCTCTCATCCTGGAAGATGATGTGGTCTTCAAACAGGACTTCATGGCGTCAGTTGAGGCCGCAATCGATCATCGAAACGATTGGGATATCCTCCGACTATCGACGGTGAGCAACGGCAGAAAATATCCGTTTCGCAAACTAACCGCCGACCGGTCCTTGAGCATCGCACTGACGCGCGAAAAGGGGTCAGGCGCCTACATCGTCAATCGTAAGGCTGCGAAGTGGATCGCGCAAAAGCTGGTCCCGATGCGGCTTGCCTACGACATCGCCTATGATCTCGAATATCTGGCAGGGCTCAAATCGGCCTTCATCTACCCCCTGTGCGCCTCGCAAGATGCGGACAATACCAGTTCCATTCAGGACACCGCCCGCGCGTACAAGCTGCCCCGCTGGCGGTACGTCACCGTCCTGCCCTTCCGCACATATCTTGAGGTCACACGCTTCTTGTTCAGAGGAGCTTGGCTCCTGTTGGGCTATGCGGGAAACTTGGTCGTGCCACGTACATTGCCAACGGGAACGTCGAGGAGTGATTCTTTCAGCACCTCAGCGCCGCACCACTCCGTCCCTCACGAGGCTACGGCACCGGTTCACGCGGTCGTTTCGCCTGGCGTAAACCCAATCAGGTAAACTGCGGCAACGATAGCGGCTATGATAAAGATCGAGATGACGAAGATCGTCATCCGGTTCAATGGTTTGCGTGTCGTTTTCTTCATGCGCAGACAACAGTTTTGCGCTGATTTTGTTCCCGCCAAAACCGGAAGAGCGGTCGGTAGACCTGAAGAGAGATAAGCCGCCCTTCATCCGTAGAAACGGACGCGTGGCGCTTTAGCGATCACCTGAACCATCACTTGAAATGGCCGGACCCATCAACGCATTTCGTTTTGTTTTTGCATCGTAAGGTTCTAAAGCCTGATGATCTCTTCAGGACTATCTCGGAAAGACAAAACCTCCCATGACGCCGACACGTTCCAATCCGCTTCACCTGGCGGCCGCTTTCGCAAGCGGCGGCCTTTTGACCTTGATGGTGCATTTCAACGGGATGCTCGCCCATTATGGTAACGCGCTCTTTTCTTCCTGGACCGCGCATGCCACCGGCACGGTTGCCGCCATTATCGTCATGGGGCTGCTCTACCGCAAACCGGCACCCGGACAGCCGGCCAAACCCAAGGCTCCACTCTGGGCATACATGGGCGGCATGATCGGCGCAGTGCTTGTCATGCTGACCTCCACAGCGGTGAATTCACCTCTGGCTCTTTCCGGCACCATCGCCCTCGGCCTGGCTGGGCAGGTGATCTTCAGCCTTGCAGCGGATTTCTGGGGCTTGTTCGGCTTTCCCAGGCGTCGGCCACAGGGACAGGACATTCTCGCGATTGCCTTGATCCTCGGCGGCAGCGCACTCATCATTCTGGTTGGGAGAGCGACATGATCGTCTGGATCGCAATGGCCTTTATCGGCGGCGTCTTCGTATCGCTGAGCCGTCAGGTCAATGGCCGCCTCAGCCTCTCCACCTCACCGCTCACCGCATCCTTCTGGAACCACTTCGTTGGATTGGTCGTGCTGACGCTTGTGGGTCTCGTCATCGGTGGTCTTCTGCCACCCGGCGCCAGCAACGCGCCCTGGTACGCCTTCATCGGCGGCCCAATCGGTGTCGTGTTCATAGCATCAGGTAGCTGGCTGATCGCCCGTATCGGCGCGGTCAACACAGCGCTTCTCGTGATCAGCGGCCAGATGGTTTCAGGTGTCGTGCTGGATTTCTTCAGCGATCAACCGCCAAAGATGTGGGCGACTGCGCTCGGCGTGGTCTTCATTCTCGGCGGCATGGTGCTGACCCAACGCCGCCGTTAAAACGTCGCTGAAGGCCTCAGCTCTTGCCGAACAGGCTGCCGAACAATGTCTTGCCGCCGGTCTTTGCACCGTTGGCCGCGACAGCGGAAGGACGCCCGTTCAGCTTCGGCACCACAATGAGGCGCTTGACCTCACCGCGCTTGAAGGCGGCCAGGAACTTTGGATATTCCTTGAAAACGACGCAGCCATTCGATTCACCGCGCTTCGCCAGCATATAGGTATGCGCCAGGAGCCCGTTACGTCCATGCGGATTGACGCCGCTTTCTGGTGTCAGGCGAATAGCTTCCACACCGTGGAAAAGCGATTCGCGCATGGTCAGGCGGTAGCTTGACGGTGGCGTCGCGCCGCGCATCTTGACGTGCACGAAATCTGGATTGTCGCGCATCTTGCCGATACCCGAATGGGCCTCGAGCTTCTCGCCGCTTGGAAGATGCACCACGCCTGCGGAAATATCGTAAATGGCAGTGCCATTGCCGCGGTCCGGCCATGGAACGGCGTCCATCTTCGTTTCGCGCATCGGGTTGTCGGGCCGTGCGAAGGCGACCATCGTCGATGTCGCTGGCTGCTGTACCGGTGGTTTGGCGGGTGTCGGGACAGGAGCTTGCGCAGCGATCTCCTTTTCGACAACCGATGGATTGGCTGGACGCGGAGTCGGCTCCACCTCGAAGGCCTTGGCGATCTCGGGGCGGAAGTTCGGCAGAGGCACGGTTTCCGGCAGGAGGTCGATCTCTTCATCCGCCTTGGCCTGCGGACGGCCGAGGGCGGCTGCGAACGCAGGGTGCTCTGTCGCTTCCTGTGTTTCCAGCATCGCGGTTTCCGGCCCGCGACCACGTGCCGAATCAACAATCGCCGAGGGGCGAAGCGCTGCCAATTCCTTGACCGTCGCCTGTCCCTGTGCGTCGATTGCCGCCGCCGCACCGAAGCGTGCGGCAAAAAGCTTGGCGCTGAGCGGATGTTCCGCCGCCAGACGCGTCATTTTCTGGTGGCTTTCGGGGTTGGCCGAAAGGCGCGAGAACTTATGGACGTGAATGGTGGGCTGAACGTCCTCGAGCGACTCGCCCGCCGGGCGGTCCACACGCGCGAGCAGCATCTTGTCAAAACGTTGCGTGCCATACGAGGCCTGCGCCATACCGTGCAGCGAAGCAAAAGCCGCCACAGCACAAACACTGGCAAGGATTCCGCCGCCCAAAAGAGCGGAGAGGCCGCCTGACGAGAGGCCGGCACGTTTTTTGTCACGGGCTGCGCCACGCATGGGCACGCCCTGATAGGTCACGACTGATGACGCCATGATACTCGTTACTCGAACCGTTTACGCAAAACCGGCTTGTCGCCGGCGACTTGGCGTTGGCCTCGATCGTCAGATGCGAATCGCACCATCCTCGAAGCGAACAGGTTCGAAGCATGCCGAATTATGGTAACCAAAGTCTTTACGAGTCCCCTGAAAACGCTGTCCCTAAAAGCGCAAGCCATGTTCATGCAGGTAAGATCCGATGTTCGCGCCCCATTGTTTTCGGGCGTCGAAACCGAAGAGCAAGACTGTCGGCGCAGCACTTACATGGCTGAATCAAGGTCCCCTCTTCTGGCCAAAGCCTGTATCTTTCGACTTTGCCTAAAATGCGGCGATGAAGGCGGCCTCGGTCATCCCGTCGTTTTCATTTTCATGGAATCCTTTTAAGCTCGATCATCCGCGATTGACTTAAGGGAACGACACATGAAGGCGCTGCTGCTGATCGACATCCAGAACGGTTTTTGTCCCGGCGGAAATCTTGCCGTCGCCGATGGCGACAAGATCGTGCCGATTGCCAATGCGCTGATCGAAAATGGCGGCTACGACCTCATCGTCGCCTCACAGGATTGGCACCCGGCCAATCATGGCAGTTTTGCCTCCCAGCATCCGGGAAAACAACCCTTCGAGATGGGCGAGCTTTCGGGCAAGCCGCAGGTCATGTGGCCGGATCATTGCGTTCAGGGATCGCCGGATGCGGAGTTTCATCCCGATCTGAATAACCAAGCCTTCGATTACATCCAGCAGAAGGGCGAAAACCCGGCCGTCGATAGCTACTCCGCATTCCGCGATAACGACCAGTCGGCAACCACCGGTCTTGCAGATTATCTCAGCCGCCAGGGCGTGACCGTTCTCGATATTTGCGGGCTCGCAACGGATTACTGCGTCAGCTTTTCAGCGCTCGATGCGCGCGACATGCTCCCGGATGTCAAAGTGCGCTTTATCGAAGATGCCAGCCGCGGGATTGACCCGGAAGGCATCAAAGCCGCCATTGCCGCCATGCGCGCAAGGGGCATCGCCGTGGTCAATAGCAGCGGCCTTCTGAAGGCCTAACCCGTCAGCGGCCGTTCAGTGGCTGCTCCAGCACATCGAGATCGGCAGCGGCGTCATCCATTCGACGCGAGATCACCGCTTGCGCGTCTCGGAGTCCTTGGTTGTAAAATGCCGGGCCGATGACGTCCGCCACATGGTCCAGCAGCATTTCGCATTGCAGCCCGCTGACATCCACGTCCAGCTCATTCACCAGATAGTCTTGGACTGCCTTGGCCAATGCTGCTTTCTGCTGTTTGTCGACCTTCAGTTCCACAACGCAGCCCTCCTTCAACGCATCATCAGTATGAAGCGACTTTGCCAAGCTTCAAATAAATCAATCAAGCCATTCCTTATTTTTGTTTGTACGCATACGGCAGAGGCTTTAGGAGAACAGGCATCCCATGTTCTCCGGTACAGGACCGGCTTACCCCATGACCCAGTCACCTTTTAGGTCAGGCATCCGCCTCGGCCTTCCCATCGCTCTTGCCGTTCTGCCCTTTGGTGCGCTGTTTGGCGCCGTCGCAATCGACAATGGCATGACCATTTACGAAGCGACGCTGATGAGCGGCATCATCTACGCCGGTGCGAGCCAACTCGTCGGTATCGAGCTCTTCAACCAGAACCTGCCAGCCTGGCTCGTGGTGTTATCGATCTTTGCCGTCAACTTCCGGCATGTGCTCTATTCCGCCGCCATGGTTCGGATTGTCCCGGAATGGTCCTTTGCCCGCAAAGCCATCGGCTTTTTCTTCCTGGTCGACCCACAGTTTGCCGAGTCCGTCCGGCAAAAGGAAATCCATGGTGAAGTGCGCTATTCGCTCTATATGGGTTATGCCTTAGTGGTGTATGTGCCGTGGGTGATCTCCACGGTCGTCGGCGCTTCGCTCGGCAATCTCGTCGGCGATCCAAGGGCACTCGGCTTCGACGTGCTGCTGCCTATCTATTTCATGGGCATGGTGCTCGGTTTCCGTAAGCGAAACAGCTTCTATCCCGTCATGCTGGCAAGCGCCGTTGGCGCGATTGCCTCCTTCCACTTCGTCGGCTCACCCTGGCATGTCAGCATCGGCGCCCTGACCGGCATCATCATCGCCGTCATCCTGCCGCCTGCGAAAAGTGAGCCCATCGAGGAGCCAGAGGTGCAGACCCCATGAGCGAGTTCTTCCACCTCCAGACACTCATCATTATCGTTGCCGGTGCCGTCGCGACCTACCTCACTCGCGTGGGTGGCTATGTGCTGATGACCAGACTGAAATCCATCCCGCCGCGCGTGGAAGCCGGATTGAATGCCGTTCCCGTCGCCGTTCTGACGACGCTCGTCGCACCCGCCTTTTTCGAAGGCGGATATGATGTGAAGCTCGGCATGATCGTGGCGCTGATCGTCGGGCTGCGATTCCCCGGCCTGATCATGCTCTTTGCCGGTTGGGCGCTGGTCGTGGCGCTGCGGCATTTTCAACTCGCATGAGATGAAAACGCCGCAGAAGCCTGAAGTCAAAGGGCGTCCGTTGCAGCCACCAACCACTGTTTGACGCTCTCGTCGCTGATCAGCGGCATCAGTTTCTCGCGCGTCTCGGTGTGATAGTCGTTCAGCCAGGTACGCTCGTCTTCCGTCAGCAGCGGAACCACGATAAGTCTGCGGTCGATCGGGCACCAGGTCAGCGTCTCGAAGGACAGCATTGGCTGATCGCCACCTTCGATCGCCTCCGCCTCGCGCACATAGATGAGGTTCTCGATGCGGATGCCGAAGGCGCCGGGACGGTAGTAGCCGGGCTCGTTGGACAGGATCATGCCCGGCAATAGCTCCTGTTGCGACACGCGGGAAATACGCTGCGGTCCTTCATGCACCGAGAGATATGAGCCGACGCCATGGCCGGTTCCGTGGCCGTAATCGGCCCCCGCCTTCCACAGCGCGATGCGCGCCAGTGGATCGAGATCGCAACCGCGCGTTCCCTTTGGAAACTTCGCGTCGCTGATAGCGATCACGCCCTTCAGCACTAGCGTAAAAAAGCGCTTCTGTTCTTCCGGCACATTGCCGATGGCGACGGTGCGCGTGATATCCGTGGTGCCATTCACATATTGCGCGCCGGAATCCACCAGGAACATCTCGCCTTCCTGCAAATGGCGGTCGCTATCTGTCGTGACGCGGTAATGGATAATCGCGGCATTCGGGCCGGAGCCGGAAATCGTATCGAAGGAAACGTCCTTCAGCGGATTTTGCATCGCTTCGCCAAGACGTGCGCGCGCCTGCTCCAGCTTGGTTACCGCCTGGATCTCCGTGACAGTCCCGGGCTGCTGGCTGTCCAGCCATGCCAGATATTCCACCATTGCGGCACCGTCCTGAATATGGGCGGCAGCGGAACCGGCCAACTCCGCTTCGTTCTTGCAGGCACGCGGCAGCTTGACGGGATCGGTCGCCTCGACAACCGTGCCACCATTGTCCTTGATGAGACGCGTCAGCGCCACCGGCACCACGTCGGCATCTACCAGGATGGATGCACCGTTTTCAGCAAGCCCGCGAAGGGTCGGCTCGATCTCTGTGGGCGCGTGAAGCGTCACAAGGCCATTGAGATAGTCTTTTACCTCGCCGTTCAATTTGCGCTCATCCAGAAACAGATCGGCTTTGCCATCGGCATGGATGATCGCGCGAGCCAGCGGATGGGGCGTGTGCGGCACGTCATTGCCACGGATGTTGAAGATCCAAGCAATCGACGACGGATCGGTCACCAGAACCGCCTCCGCCTTGCGGTTCTTCACATCCTCGGCAATTTTGTCGATCTTCTGCTGCGCGGGCGTTCCACTAAAGGCTTCCGGCTGGATCATGACTGGCTCCAGAGGCTCAGCCGGGCGTCCTTCCCATAGAGGATCGAGTGGGTTGGCAGCGAGCAGAACAACGGAGCCCCCCTTTTCCGCCAACGCCTTTTCAAGCCGCAGCAGTTCCGCGCTTGTATGCAGCCACGGGTCGATACCAAGACGAAAACCGGTCGGGGCATGTTCGCCAAGCCACTTCGCTGGCGGAGCCCCCACCAGATCGCCGCCCGTAAACACCGCCGGGTCGACCTGTGAAGCAAGCTGCGTCGTGTAGCGCCCGTCGACAAAGACAATGGCTTGCGACCGCGTCACCAGCACCACACCGGCAGAACCGGTAAAGCCGGTCAGCCAGGCCATCCGCTCGGCACATTCCGGCACATATTCGCCCTGATATTCGTCGGCACGGGGAATAAGAAAACCGTCGATGCCGAGCGCATCGAATGTCGCGCGCAACGCCTCCACGCGGGCCTTGCCGAACTGCGGAGTGGACTTGTTGTCAAAGGACTGGAACATGGCATGCTTTCTGGATTGTCTAGAGCGCCGCGCGTCCTATTGGACGCACAAAGGGCGCTCAATCTTTTGGAATCTGTGCATCTTTAGCCGACCATAGCGCGGCAGCCTCTCACAGGTCCAGATCAAAGCGAACGCCATCGCACGGCATCTCTATCCGCCCAATACTTAGGCAGATCACGCAAACCTGGAGAATAATCTCACTTAGGATTGCATTCAACGCATAGCACGGATGTCGAAGCGGCTATGGCGTCCGGAGCTGCACTGTCTTAAATTCCAAAGCATTGAAGGGGCAACGAAAACCCCGCAGAACAAGGATGTCCAACATGTCGAAGTCGATCTTTCGCACCGCATTCGAACGCGTCGTCGAAGCCCGTCAGCGGCAGTCGGATCGTTATGTCAGCAGCGCAATGCTGAACCTGGACGATACCACAATCGCTGCTTTCGGTATCACGCGTGAAGAGCTGCGTCGCAAGGCGAAATCCACTTACGTATTCTGATCGTGAGGCGAGCCTCCTCCCGGCTCGCTGAACAAGGAATACGTTTATCCGCTTGAGCCTCTCCTCCCAAGGCTCGCGGATTCGGTCGGCAGGACCGATTGAAAAGGCGGCGCGCAAGCGTCGCCTTTTTCATATTCTCAAAGCATATCGCGACGAAGATGGATGGTGACCCAGCCATTGCGCCAGATGGTGCGAATGTGGCTCAGCTTCATGCCGTTATAGGCCGACAGAACCTTCCAACGCTGCGAAGCTAGAATACCGGACAGGATGACCGTGCCACCGGGCGCCAGATGCGCCACGAGCTGCGGCGCCATCTTGATCAGCGGACGGGCCAAAATATTGGCGATGATGAGATCGAATGGCCCGTGGCGACGGAAGGAATCCGAGTGGAAGCCGGGCGCTGTCTCGAATGCAATGCCCGAGACGATGCCGTTCAGCTTCGCGTTTTCCTTGGCGACACGAGTCGCAATCGGATCGATATCCGTGGCCAAGACCGGCACCTTGCGCATCTTTGCGGTCGCGATTGCCAAGACACCGCTGCCGGTGCCGAGATCCAGTGCATTGCGAATGGTACGCGAACGCAGCACCTCTTCGATCATTTCCAGGCAACCCGCCGTGGTGCCGTGATGGCCGGTACCGAAGGCCTGACCGGCCTCGATTTCGATGGCGAGATCGTTCGGACGAACCTTGTCCCGGTCGTGTGAGCCATGCACCAGGAAGCGCCCTGCCCGCACCGGCTTCAAGCCTTCCAGCGACTTGGCGATCCAGTCGACATCGGGAATGACTTCGCGCTCGATCGCAAGATGTGGGAAGGAAGCCTGCAACAGCGTCTGAAAGCGCTCGGTAATCTCGTCTTCCTGCTCAAAAAGCATATAGATCGATGCTTCCCAGATATCGCGCTTCTCATCGACCTCGGTGGTCGCGATCGCAATATCCTCCTCGCCGAAGACCTCCGACATAACGTCAAGCACGTCGCCTGCCTGAACTTCGGTTGTGGTGACATAGAGACGGATTTCACTCACGACAGACGCTTTCCCTAATGCTTGTTTGCGCAATTCCGGTCAGCGGTTTTGCGACATGACATGCGACGAAACGAGGCTTCAATCGTGAGGATCAATCGCCACACGCTTCAGCTGGTTGAAGCGTCAGCCTTTGCCACAAAACACGCGGCAATCCAATGGAGCGGAAGGCGTTTCTTGCAGCGACGTGTCAGGACTTGACGAGATTTTGCAGCTTCTGAACGGCGACATCAGGATTTTCACCGTAAGCAATGGTGCCGCCGAAAGAACCGTCCGGTCGGAGCAGGATCACCGAGGCCGTATGGTCCATGGTGTAATCGCCATTCGGGTCCTTTTCATCCACAGGCACCTTCTTGGCATAGATGCGGTAGCCCTTCAGCGTTTCGGCAATCTTGTCCGGTGCGCCGGTAATGCCGGTAATGCGCTTGGAAACGTTGGAGATGTATTGGTTCATCACCTCCGGCGTATCCCGCTCAGGATCGACGGACACGAAGTAGGCTTGCAGCTTGTCCCCTGCCGGATCGACCTTCTCCATCCAGCCGTTCAGCTCGAACAGCGTTGTCGGGCAAACCTCAGGGCAATGAGTAAATCCGAAAAACAGCGCGGTGGGCTTGCCTTGAAACGCCTTCTCAGTGATCGGCTGACCGTTCTGCGCAACGAGCTGGAAGGGAACGCCATAGGCCTCCTCCACCATCTGCTCCCGGCTCTTGGTCAGTTCGACAGTCAACCAGCCCATGACGCCCAAGAGAACGACGACGGCACCCCACAGCGCAAGACGGATCGATTTCATGCTGTTCCTCACCATGCGATAATCGGCGCCTAGCGCCCTGCCCATGTGATAGCCAACCCTTTGACGTTGCGCAAATCAAGAACGGCTGGAAACCGCAACCGCGCTCTTTTGTCTCAATACCGTAATATGCCACAGCCGAGAGAACTGCCCGTCAGAAGCACCAGGCGATGCCATTCTGCACAGAGGCGATAAAGATATCGGTGCCGTGCCGTAGCCAACCATCAAAGGTGGCAAGCACGCCAAAAAGAACAGCGCCTGTGGCAAGAGCTGCAAGCAAAAGCTTGACCGAGTGTGACGATAATGCGCTCATCTTCCTGTTATACCGCATGGCATGCTGAAGGAGAAGCGTGGAACGTCCTGGATTGTAAGCCGTCACATCTGTTAGTGAAAGTTTAAACGATTCTTGCCATCATGGTCGCCAGCGGTCCGCGCAAGCGCACGACATGATGTCACCGGATTTTACCTGGACGCCGCATTCATCCTTCCAAGCACACGGCCCGCCAGAGAGCCTCCAGGACAAGCAACGACCATGTCGAACGCCATCAAGCAAGCCGGCGCATACCTCGAAATCGTTTCCTTCCATCTCGGCGATCAGGAATTCTGCATCGACATCATGGCGATCCGCGAAATCCGCGGCTGGGCGCCGGTGACGCCGATGCCCCATACTCCGCCTTATGTTCTCGGTCTCATCAACCTTCGCGGTGCGGTGATCCCGGTTATCGACATGGCCTGCCGCCTCGGCATGAAAATGACCGAACCGTCTGAGCGCTCCGCCATCATCGTCACCGATATCGGCGGCAAGCTGGTTGGCCTTCTGGTCGAGCAGGTCTCCGACATGATGACCATCCGCTCCGAAGATCTCCAGCCCGCCCCGGAAATCATTCCGGAAGAGCAACGCAATTTCTGCCGCGGCATCGTGGCGCTGGAAAAGAGCATGGTCTGCTTCCTCAACCTCGACACGGTCATTGCCGACGAATTGTCGCGCGAAGCCGCGTAAGATCAGGGAATTTGGATTTCAGAGAACGGCGGGCCTCTGGTCCGCCGTTTTTCATTGGGCGCTCGCCTTGTCACGCTCCAGCGCTCATGGCTTGCCGTTCTGCCACGTTACTGTCTGACCATAGAGCGGCACGGTCGAGATCGCCATCTTCGCCGAACCATCCGTCAGTTCGCGGGTATGAACCAGATAAACCAGCGTGTCGTTGGCCTTGTCATAAATGCGGTTGACGACCATCTTCTTCCAGACAAGAGACATCCCCTGGCGGAACACTTCCTCGCCCCCCTTGGAAAGATCGATATCGCCGACTTCCACCGGTCCGGTCTGGCTGCAGGAAATGGCGTTGTTGGAGGGGTCTTCGAACCAATTGCCATTCTTCAGGCGATCAATCACGCCGCGCTCGAAGTAGGTGATGTGGCAGGTAACACCCTTCACCTTGGGATCGGCGATGGCTTCCACGACGATGTCATTGCCGGTCCAGTCGACACCGACCTTCCCCACCACCTGCGCCAAGGCGCCCAGCGGAAAAAGCGCCAGTCCCGCAACCAGTGCCACTCGAAGTTTCTGTGATGTCATCGCCTTTACCTCCATGTCTGAAACAACAGATAGGAAGGCGCGAGGCGGTAACAAGCTGACAGGCTACCGTTTTCTCATGGTGCAGGGCTCATACCCCATGGCATGAAGACGTCCTGCAACCATGCCGATCTTCGCCGGAATATCGCGCACATGCTGCAAGGCCAGCGATTTCGCAGCAGCAATGGCTGCAGAGGCGCAGACCACGGCATCCTCCGCCGCATTGTGGTGGACGAAGCGAAGCTGCAGGTGATGCGCGATGATGTTGAGCTTATGCGAGGGCAGCGACGGCCAGACGCGTTGCGCCATCTTCACGCTGCAGAAGTAGGACAGCGACGGATAGCTCTGGCGATACTTGTCGAAGCTTGCCCGCATCACGCTGAAATCGAAGGCCGCGTTGTGCGCGATCATCGTCGCCTCACGCAGATCGTCGACGAACTCTTCCATCACCTCGGGAAATTCAGCCGCATCCTCCACATCGGCTGGGCGAATGCCGTGCACAGCAATGTTGAAGGGCGAAAAGCGCATGTCCTTCGGCCGGATCAATCGCTCTTCCACCCGCGTAATCACGCCGTCCTCGATCCATGCCAGACCGACCGAGCAGGCACTGCCGCGCTCTTCATTAGCGGTTTCAAAATCGATGGCGATTGTTTTCAAGACGCGATTCTCTGATGAAGGAATAACACTCGAATAAACCCACTAATGGCTAAAGGGAACCTGTAGCGCGGGAATTGGCCTCAGAAAGCATCCAATCACGCAGTTTCAGAACATCGGGATTGTTGAGCACTCTTGGCGGATAGACGAGGTAGTAGGCAAGCGTGCTCACCATTTCGGTATCGAGGGGCGCGATGAGCGTTCCCACGGAAAGCTCCTTCGCCACCAAAGAGCGTCGCGTCAGTGCCACGCCATATCCGGCCTTGGCAGCATCGAGAGCGCCGTTACTGTCCAGAAAAACCGTGCCGCCTGAAGCATCGATATCCGCTGCGCCCGCCAGTTCAAGCCACCGACGCCATTCATTCCGGTTTTCGTCATGCAGCAGCGGAAAGTTCCTGAGATCGTCTGGCGCGCGCACCGAGCCCAACCGCTCCAGTAGAGCCGGAGAGCAGACGGGCAAGGTGCTGTCATCGATAAGCCTGACACTCTCAAGCCCATTGTAACGGCCCGATCCGTGCCGCACCGCTATATCCACGGTGTCCTGCGAAAAATCCACCAGCCGGTTGGTGACACTGAGACGAACATCGATGCGTGGATTGGCATCCTGGAATGCCGCCAAGCGGGGCATCAACCACTGCGCGGCAAAGGTTGGGGTGCAGCTGAGCGTCAGCACGTTGACACCTGATCGCGCCGTCAACTCCGCCGTCGCCTCGCGCAACATAACGAAGGCCGTTTTGAGAGCATTGTAATAGCGCTCCCCTTGCGGCGTGAGTTGAATATGGCGCGGTCTGCGAATGAACAGTTGCACGTCGAGATGAGCTTCAAGATCGCGGATCAGCAGACTGACGGCACCGGGCGTCACATGAAGCTCGTTTGCCGCAAGCGTCACGCTCCGGTAGCGGGCTGCTGCTTCGAAGGCCTGAAGCCCTTTCAAGGAAGGAAGTCCTGCCGCCATGGTTTAATTAAACTCAACTATCGCTCGAGAAACAATCGTTTGAAGCGCCATGAAATCACGAGATAAACAGGAAAAAGTCAATTCCGAAACAAAAGATGAGTTCAGAAAAGCTCAAAAATTTTTCGGGTGGCTTGCGCGCGTCATGCCTGCAAGGATCTGATTTTTACCAGGAGATTGCCATGTCGATACAAAAGCAGATGGGACCGCAGGAATGGGCCATGCTTATTGCGCTTTCCATTCTATGGGGCGGGTCCTTCTTCTTCATTGGAATCGCCGTGAAGGAGTTGCCGCCCATCACCATCGTCACGCTTCGGGTCTTCATCGCCGCTCTGGCGCTACTGACGGTTTGCCGCCTCCTGGGCTACAGCATCCCGCGCAAGCCGGAAGTGCTGCGCGCTTTCGTCGTCATGGGGCTTCTCAACAACATCATCCCCTTTTCGCTGATCGTCTGGGGTCAAACGCATATTGCAAGCGGTGTCGCCTCCATCCTCAATGCCACGACACCGCTGTTTACCGTGCTTGTCGCCCATTTGATGACCGCAGATGAAAAGCTCAGTGCCAACAAGCTTGCAGGCGTCATCATCGGCTTTGTGGGCGTGGCCACCATGATCGGCCCTGCGGCGCTCAGTGGCGAAAGGTCCAGCCTCTGGGGTCAGCTTGCCATTCTCGGCGCTGCCATTTCCTATTCTTTCGCAGGCATTTTCGGACGTCGATTCAAGGCCATGGGCGTGGCCCCATTGGTCACCGCCACCGGCCAGATTTCCGCCTCAAGCCTGATCCTCATCCCGCTTGCCATGATCATCGACAAGCCATGGACAATGGCCATGCCGAGCGGCGAGACATGGGCGGCCCTCTTCGGCATTGCGCTTCTGTCCACCGCACTGGCCTATCTCATCTTCTTTCGCATTCTTTCCTCCGCAGGCGCGACCAACCTGGCGCTCGTCACCTTCCTCATTCCCGTCAGCGCCATCCTGCTCGGATCCCTGGTGCTCGGAGAACAGCTTGCACTGAAGCACATCATCGGCATGGCAATGATCGCCGCGGGCCTCGTGGCCATCGATGGCCGGCTGTTGCGGCGCAAGTCTCTGAAGACTTGACAGCACCGGCTTGCCACAGCATCCTGCCCTCATGATCGCGAAGACCAACACAATTATGCTTACCGTGGTTACCACCGGCACGCCGGTGGACGGTGGAGCCTTGTGTGGAGCCTTTTCGCGATAGGTCTCGCGATCTTTCCACCGAAGCCCTGCCGAAGCAGCAGGGCAAGAGGATGCACCTGCTCTTCCAACTGAAAGGAAACAGCATGTCGCAATCCCAGGAACCGCCCTCACACGCCGAGTTTTCACTCGATGATGTCACCATCCGTGGTTTCCGTCCGGAAGATGCAGAAGCCCTGACAGAAGTGCTAAACATGCCAAGCGTGCGCCACGGCACGTTGCGCCAACCTTTCCAGAGCGTGGCCCATACCCGCCGATACATGGAATCCCTTACACCGGCCGATATCATGATCGTCGCTGAATGGCGCGGTCGATTGCTCGGCAATGCCGGTCTTCACGCTCAGCGCGGCCGACGACGACACGCTGCGTCGCTCGGGCTCGGCATCCATGACGACTTTACCGGCAAGGGCCTCGGAACGCTCTTCATCAAAACACTGCTGGACACAGCCGATAACTGGCATGACTTGAAACGGATCGAACTCAACGTCTTCACCGACAACACGCCCGCCATCCGGCTCTATGAGAAGTTCGGCTTCGAGAAGGAAGGCACAATGCGCCAATATGCTCTTCGAAATGGCATCTACGCCGACTGCTATCTGATGGCGAGGCTTCGTTAAGACTTCCAGCCCTTCAGATGATCTGCCATCACCTCGCGAATGGTCCTGCGCGACCATTCGCTGAGCTTCTCATCCCGTCCCCGCTCTGCCGCAAGTACGATCATCGCCTTCCACAGCGCCCAGCCGCGGCCGCGTTGCCATGTCTCAGCATCGAGAGGAAGCGCTTGTCTAAAAACGGCGCGGCTATCGGCATCCAGGACGTTCCACGCCAGAATGAGATCGGAGGCAGGATCACCAACGCCCGAACTGCCGAAATCGATAACGGCCGAAAGCCGCCCGCCCTGCACCAAGAGATTGCCCTCGGCAATGTCGCCATGCACCCAGACCGGCCTTCCCTGCCACCGGCTTTTCAGCGCCACCTCCCATATCGCCCGCGCAAGGTCCGCATCCACCTCGTCGCTCACAGCCTCGATCGCGTCCCGCGCTTGCGCATCATAGACGCCCAACGAACCCCCACGGTGGAAATTATGCGCGCCTGCAAGCGGCCCGTCGCTGGCATCGATGGCTTGGAGCGCCCGTAAAAAAGCTGCGACATCCTCTGCCAGCATCTTCAAATCCGTCTCAGGCAACTTAAGCGCCAATGGCTCACCGTCCAGCCAGCGATAGATAGACCACGGAAAGGGATATCCATCAGATGGCCTACCCTTTGCCAGCGGCTCCGGTATCGGCAGCGGCAGGCGCTTAGCCAGATATGGCAGCCAGCGATGCTCCTTCTCCACCTGCGGAACATAGCCCTCCACACTCGGCAGCCGGACCAGCATCCTCTCTCCCAGACGGAAGCTGCCATTGTCCCAGCCACTGTGGCTCACGGGCCTGACCTGCAAGTCCGCCCATTGCGGAAATTGCTCGGCAATCAACCGTGCTACCGTTTCTATCGAAACATCCAGCCGATCGCTCATGAGGCCCTCTCTATGACTGTATCAAACCGACAGAACGATTTTGATATCGTCACCCGCCGATCAGAGCCAGCCACTCATCCTCATCCATGGTCTGCACACCAAGCTCGCGCGCCTTGTCGAGCTTCGATCCGGCACCCGGACCGGCCACGACGATATCGGTTTTCTTCGACACCGAGCCCGCGACCTTGGCGCCGAGGCTTTCGGCGCGTACCTTGGCCTCGTCGCGGGTGAATTTTTCCAGCGAGCCGGTGAAAACCACAGTCTTTCCAGCCACCGGGCTCCCTTCCGTGGAGGGCTTGTCCGCCTCTTTCGGGCGAAGCTCCTTCATCAGCCGGTCTATCACATCGAGATTGCGTGGTTCCTTGTAAAACTCCACAATCGCGCGCGCCACCACTTCACCGATGCCATCGATGCTGTTGAGTTCGTTCCAGGCGTCGCCGGAAAAATCAGCGGCAGCCTTCATCGACTCCTCGAAATGCGCATAGGTGCCATAGCTTCGAGCTAGCAGCTTCGCGTTCGTCTCGCCCACATGGCGAATGCCGAGCGCGAAGATAAGCCGGTGCAGATCGATCTCGCGCCGAGCATCGATCGCATCGAACAGCTTCTTGACGCTGACCTTGCCGAAGCCATCGATATTCTCCAGCTTGGTCAGATGGCTCTTTTCCTGGCGCTCTTTCAGCGTGAAGATATCGGGAGCGGTCTTGATCGACAGCGCGGGGTCGTCGCTCTCGAAGAAAAACTCGATCTGCTTGGTGCCGAGACCTTCAATGTCAAAGGCGTTGCGCGAGACGAAATGTTTGAGATGCTCCACCGCCTGCGCCCGGCAGACAAAGCCGCCCGTGCAGCGCGTCACCGAATCGAGCTTGCCGGTCTTTTCATTGCGCTCGCGCACCGCATGGCTGCCACAGACCGGGCACTTCTTTGGAAATTCATAAGGCTTCAGACTATCGGGACGCCGCTCCAGCACGACATCCAGAACCTGCGGAATGACATCGCCTGCGCGCTGGACAATCACTGTGTCGCCAATGCGGATATCGTGCTCCTCCGGTCGGATACGCTCACCATTGTTGCCGATGCCCTCGATATAATCGGCATTATGCAGCGTCGCATTCGTCACCACCACGCCACCGACGGTAATGGGTGTCAGTCGCGCGACCGGCGTTAGCGCGCCTGTGCGTCCCACCTGAATGTCGATCGCCTCCACGGTGGTGAAAGCCTGCTCGGCGGGAAACTTGTGGGCTGTCGCCCAGCGCGGGCTGCGCGAGCGGAAGCCAAGACGCTCCTGCAAATCGAGTTCATCGACCTTGTAGACGACTCCATCGATATCGTAATCGAGATCAGGGCGTGCAATGCCGATTTCATGATAGTGCTCAAGCAGTTGCGAGGCGGACGTGAATCTCTTCATCAACGGGTTGACGGGAAAACCCCATTCGCGGAATTTTTCCACGATGCCATACTGCGTGTCGGCAATGCGCGTCGGCTGCCCACCATTGGAGACCTCGCCCAGCGCATAGGCGAAAAACCTCAGCTTGCGCCGCGCTGTTACGTTCGGGTCAAGCTGGCGCAGAGAACCGGACGCCGTGTTGCGGGGATTGACGTATGTCTGCTTGCCTTCGGCCTCCATCTGCGCATTCAGCGCCAGAAAGTCGCTCTTGGCCATATAGACCTCACCCCGCACCTCCACGACATCTGGTACGCCTTCGGGCAGGTCGTTCGGGATTTCCTTTATGGTCCGGATATTGGCGGTGACATTTTCACCTGTCGTCCCATCGCCACGGGTCGCAGCTGTCGTCAGGCGACCCCGCTCGTAACGGATCGACATGGAAAGCCCGTCGATTTTCGGCTCGGCGGTAAACGCAATGGACTCATCCGGCAGACGCCCAAGGAAGCGGTAGACCGATGCGACGAAGTCGGCGACATCCTCTTCCGAAAAGGTGTTGTCGAGTGAGAGCATCGGGCGCGCATGAACGATGGGCGCAAAGGTCGGAAGCGGCGCAAAGCCAACCTTTTTCGACGGGCTGTCGGCGCGCACCAGCGCCGGAAAGGCTGCCTCGATCGCATCGTTGCGTCGCTTCAGCGCGTCGTAGTCCGCATCCGAAATCTCAGGCTGATCCTTGCCATGATAGAGCGCGTCGTGACGCGCGATTTCTGCTGCCAGAAATGCAAGCTCGGAAGACGCTTCAAGCTCGGTCAGGTTTTCGACTGGTGTCTGGTCGTTCGACATGGCGGCCTCATTCGGGAATCTGCCAGTGCTTTTAGCCAATTATTACCACCAGCGAAACCGGCGTCCTCTTCCCATCCCGCCGGAATCGATTACTCTGAACGTCCGGATGATACCTCTGTTCCGGAGCTGCCCCATGGACACGACGACCCTGCTTGCCTTTGCCGCTGCCTTCTTCGTCTTCGCAGCCAGTCCTGGCCCGGACAATATGACCATTGTCGCGCGAACCATCACCCATGGCGCGCCCTCCGGTATCGCCTACGGGGTGGGTACCGTTGCCGGTATTCTGATCTTTCTCACACTCGCCGCCTTCGGCCTGTCGCTGATCGCTGAAGGGATGGGCGTCGCCATGACGGTTCTGCGCTATGGCGGTGCGTCCTATTTGATCTGGATGGGTGTGAAGATGTGGACGGCACCAGCGGTGGTGCCGGAGCTTCAGCCAACGGGTGAAAGACGCGGCCTCCTCTCTATTTTCCTCACCGGCTTCGTCCTCAATCTCGGCAATCCGAAAATGCCGCTCTTCTATGTCGCGCTCCTGCCCAACATCGTCGGCGCATCGCTCACCGTGGATCATCTGGCAGCGCTCGCCGCCGTCATTCTCTGCATCGAGGTTGTGGTGATCGGCGGGCACGTGTTGCTTGCGGTGAGAGCACGAAAGCTGCTGCGCTCGGAACGCGTCGTGCGCCGCGTCAACCGCGTGGCAGGTGGAGTGATGATCGACTCTGGCGTCGCTGTTGCGGCCAGTCGCTGAAAACAGGCGAAGCGATCATGGTCGTCAGAAGGATCATCGCCAATATCGCCGCCCCGGATGTCAAAGCCGCCCAGGGCTTTTACGGCGATATCCTCGGCCTCGACCTCGTGATGGACCATGGCTGGATCGTCACCTTCGCAGCGCCTTCGATAGAGACCCCGCCCCAGGTCAGCATCGCCAGTGAAGGAGGTTCGGGAACACCCGTGCCGGACCTCTCCATCGAAGTCGATGATCTGGACGATGTGCTGCGCCGTGTCACCACAGCGGGACTGAAGATAGAATATGGGCCAGCGGAAGAACAGTGGGGCGTCAAGCGTTTCTACGTGCGCGATCCTTTCGGGCGGCTCATCAATATTCTCTGCCACGAGAGTGAGAAGGCGGCGAGCTGAGAGTGCGGAACAAAGGGCGCCCTCGATCTGCCGACGTGCTGCCCCGAAGGCGGAACACGTCACAGAAGAATACTTCGACACAATACGAATGCTTAATTCCTGTCCTGCTAAACTACCTGCAATCTCATGGAGAAATAGCGGACATGTCGACAAAATGCGAAGGGTGCCAGGACGGCAAAAGCCTAGACCTGCCGTTTTCGATGGCCTTCCAACCGATTGTCGACATCGAAACCGGTTTGGTTTTTGCCAATGAAGCCCTGGTTCGCGGTCCCAATGGTGAAGGTGCGGGCACCGTGCTTTCGAAGGTGGATGACAGTACCCGCTATGCCTTCGATCAGCAGTGTCGCGTCAAGGCGATCGAGCTGGCTGCAAGGCTCTTCGACCCCACCGCCAACACAAAGCTTTCCATCAACTTCATGCCTAACGCCGTTTATGAGCCGCGCGCCTGTATCCGCCTGACGCTGGCGACCGCCATGAAAACCGGCTTTCCTCTCAACCGCATCATTTTCGAGTTCACCGAAACGGAGAAAATGGATTCTGTCCATGTCCTCAACATCCTGCGCACCTATCGGGATATCGGTTTCCTGACGGCAATCGATGACTTTGGTGCAGGCTATTCCGGTCTCGGCCTTCTCACCCATTTCCAGCCCGATATCGTCAAACTGGATATGGATATGATCCGTGGCATCGACAGCGATCCCGTCCGACGCGTGATCGTCCGCAACACGTTGAACATGCTGGCCGATCTCAACGTCACACCCCTCTGTGAAGGCGTGGAAACAGCCGGTGAACTCGCAGCACTTCGCGATCTCGGCGTGACACTGGTTCAGGGATATCTCCTGGCAAAACCAGCCTTCGAGTCTCTCGCCGTTCCGAGCACGATCAGCGAATTGCTCTCGCCTGCCGCGTAATTCTAAAGCATGGTCAGCGCAAAAGTGTGCAGCGGTTTTGCGATAACGACATGCGATAACAAGGACCTAAAGCGTATGAGCGAATCTGAAAGATCGCGAAACGCGTTAGCGAAACCCTAGACCGAAACCTTAATCCTGCGCGGCCAGCAGGCGCGCAGCCGCCGCTCTCGCCTCATCCGTGACTGAAGCACCGGCGAGCATGCGCGCAATCTCTTCTGTGCGGTGCTCCGGCTGCATCGTCGCGACACGGGTGGCAATGCGCTCCGTGCCGTCGCCCGCAGGTCCCTTGGCAATCAACAGATGGGTGGACGCACGTGCCGCGACCTGGGGCGCATGGGTCACGGACAAGACCTGAACGGTCTTCGAAAGCCGCTTCAGTCGCTGGCCGATGGCATCCGCCACGGCACCACCCACGCCTGTGTCGATCTCATCGAATACCAGCGTCGGTGCCGAGCCGCGATCGGCAAGTGCCACCTTCAGCGCCAGCAGGAAGCGTGAGAGCTCGCCCCCGGATGCCACCTTCATGATCGGGCCAGGTCGGGTTCCAGGGTTGGTCTGAACGTGGAATTCCACCACATCGATACCATCTGCCGTCGCCGACGACGGGTCGCTCGTGACTTCCACGGTGAAACGCGCCCGTTCCAGCTTCAAGGCCGGAAGTTCGGCCATAACCGCTTCGGAAAGTGCCGCAGCAGCATTGCGCCGCTTGTCGGAGAGCGACAGTGCGGCACGGTCGAAATCGGCTTTGACGACACCGAGCTGCGCTTCCAGCTTCGCCAGCTTTTCTTCGCCAGCATCGAGATCGGCAAGGTCGGTCACCATGCGCTCCGCCAGTGCAGGAAGATCGGTTACGGGAACGGAAAATTTGCGACCGGCCGCGCGAAGCGCGAAAAGACGCTCTTCGACGCGCTCCAACTCGCGCGGATCGAACTCCGTGCGGCGAAGCGCCGCTTCAACTTCCATCTGCGCATTGGAAAGATTGTCGAGTGCGGCGTCCAGCAGTTGCACTGTGTCTTCGAGCAGACCCGGCGCCTCGTGGCTCTTGCGTTCCAGCCGGCGCATCATCGAGGCGATGATCGGCACAGGCGAGGCATTGCCGTTCAGAAATTCGCTGGCTTCAGCAATATCGCCCGCAATGCGTTCTGATTTCTGCATCACGGCGCGGCGTTCGGCCAACTCGTCCTCTTCTCCATCGCGGGGAGAAAGCGCTTCCAACTCTTCCACGGAAGAGCGCAGATAATCCGCCTCGCGAGCAGCAGCCTCCACCTTGGCGCGGTGCACCTTCAAGCCACGCTCGGCATCCTTCCAGGTGCGGTAGAGCCCTTGAACCGAGAGAACCTCGTCGCTGAGACCGGCAAAAGCATCGAGAAGCGCGCGATGTGCATTGGTGTCCACCAATGCACGATCGTCATGCTGACCGTGAATCTCCACCAGATGCTGGCCAAGCTGGCGCATCATCTGCACCGAGACGGCCTGATCGTTCACATAGGCCTTGGTGCGGCCATCGGCGGATTGCACGCGGCGAAAGATCAGATCGCCGTCGTCATCCAGACCATTTTCACGAAGCAGCAAACGTGCAGGATGATCCATGCCGACTTCGAAAGTCGCCGTCACCTGCCCCTTATCCTCGCCATGGCGCACGAGACCGCCATCGCCGCGGCCACCAAGGGCCAAGGACAGGCTATCGAGAAGAATGGATTTGCCGGCACCGGTTTCGCCGGTCAGCACGGAGAGACCGGCCTCGAACCCAAGGTCGAGCCGTTCGATCAGAACGATGTCGCGGATCGAAAGCTGGACCAGCATGGATGACGCCCTTGCCTTACGCTCCGATCAGCTTCTTGCCGGCGCGGGAAATCCAGGATTCGCGGTTTTCACGCGGCTCCAGTCCCTGACCCTTCAAGAGCTTGTAGGAATCGGCATACCACTGGCTGTCCGGGTAGTTGTTGCCGAGAACGGCAGCTGCCGTCTGGGCCTCGTCCACCAGTCCCATGGCGTAATAGGCTTCGGTGAGACGCGCCAGCGCCTCTTCGATCTGGTTGGTGTTCTGGTACTGCTCCACGACGATGCGGAAGCGGGACACAGCCGCCAGATATTCCTTGCGCTCCAGGTAATAGCGACCGACCTGCATTTCGCGACCGGCAAGCTGGTCACGCGCAAAGCGGATCTTGGCCTGCGCATCGGCGACATATTCCGAGTCTGGATAGTCGTTGACGACCTTGCTCATCGCTTCGATGGTGCGCTGGGCGGCGCGCTGATCCTGCGTCACGTCGGCGATCTGCTTGGAGTAAGCAAGACCGATCATGTACTGGACGTAAGCGGCGTCTTTCGCCCGTGGATATTGCTTGAGGAAGCGCTGACCAGATGTGATCGCGGCTTCGTTCTTGTTCTGGCGTGTGGCGATGAAGGTGTTCATCACCAGAGCCTTCTGGCCCCACTCGGTAAAGGGGTACTGCTTGTCGATCGCGGTGAACTTGCGACCGGCTTCCGTCATGTTGCCCTTGTTCATATTGGCAAGCGCTTGGCGGTACAACACGTCCGGCGGATCGGTTTCAACGCCGAGCTTGGTAATGTCGATATCGGGATCGGACTGGCAGGCAGTGACCAGCGTTCCGGCGCCAAGCAGCATCAGCGATACGAGCCCAACCCGCACCGTTCCATTCATTGCACCAGACCCTACACGCTTCATTCGACAGTTCCCACTTCCCGCGTCACTACAGAGCTTAGGCTTTCGCAGGCGGTTCTAGCCGCAAAAGCACCAGCAGGGCAACGCAATGATGACGCATTAACGCATTTTTATGGCAGGCTCACGCATGAAACGCGATAATCCCGGCCTCCACCCTTGCAACTCCTATTAGAGCGTTTCCTTATTAAATGGAAGCGTTCTGCCGGAGCAGATTTCCATTGCGCCGAAGGTGATGGTCGAAGAGCGTACCCACAGGTACAGAAAAGCCGATCACCGTTGCCGCGGCAAACAATAATCCGTCAAACCACCCTCACCCCAAGAAACTCTCTGACGATTATCATCGCTTTTGCCAGCCTTCCAGCCGGCAACGCCACCGCCCTTCGCAGCACTCGATCACGCCTGAGCACGGACAAAAGAAAAAAGGCTGCCTGGAGGACAGCCTTTATGAAAAGTCGAATAGAATTATGATCTTATGCGGACCAGGGCGCAAATTCCGGCTGGTTGATCGCCACGAATTCACGCGCACGAACGACCGGCTGACGCGCTGCAGGCGCCTCGACGATCTCATAGGCGGTCGGGTCGCTCAAAAGCGCCTTCAGCGCGTTCGCATTGACCTTGTGACCGCCGCGATAGGAGCGGTAGCAGCCGATAAATTGTGCGCCGGCAAGCGCCAGATCGCCAACGGCGTCGAGCGTCTTGTGACGAACGAACTCTTCCTTCTCGTAGCGCAGGCCTTCCATATTGATGACCGTATGGTCGTCGGAGATGACAACCGAATTTTCCAGCGAGGAGCCAAGCGCGTAACCGGCCGCCCACAGGCGCTCAACATCACGCATGAAGCCAAAGGTGCGAGCACGCGAAAGCTCGTTCTTGAACGTCTCAGCCGTCAGGTCGCCCTTCCAGGTCTGGCGACCGATCAGCGGCGTATCGAAATCGATTTCGACTTCGAAGCGCGTACCATCATACGGGCGGAACTCCGCCCAGGATGCGCCAGCATCGATACGAACCGGCTTGATGACGCGGATGTAGCGGCGCTTCACGCCAAGATTGACGATGCCAACCGATTCGATCGCTTCGATGAACGGTGCGGAGCTGCCATCCATGATCGGCACTTCCGGACCGTCGACTTCAACGATCAGGTTGTCGATACCCATGGCGTAGATGCCGGCCATGACATGTTCGACGGTTGCAACGGACTGTGCGGGCGAACGGCCGATCACGGTGCAAAGATCGGTGTTGCCGACATTGGCAGAAACCGCCTTCACTTCCACCACGGTACCATTCTCCAGCGTGCGGCTGAAGACGATGCCCGTACCGGCTTCCGCCGGCTGAAACGTCATGGAAGCCGGGTTGCCCGAATGCACGCCGATACCCTTGAGTTGAACAGGGTTGGCGATAGTTGTCTGAAAACCGAGCAATCCGATGGTCATGCGTATCAAGCCTTTTCATGTGACCCCGCCAGCGATGCCGGCTTGGTCCGAAGTCAAAAGAGGGGAAATGAAGCGCTCACGGAGACGTTATTTCCCATTCCCATGTTCTTACATACGCACACTGCAGCGCCATCACAAATCACTGTTGATTTCGCTTTGTTACAGACCCAAGCATTTGAAAGAATTGAGAGAAGCACCCTCGCACCGAGGCAGTGAAACACAAATACCCGGGCCTTTTAGACCCGGGTATTCGCTTAACGCAGAATCGCCTGATCGGTTCACCGACCGGCTATCCGATCAGTTCGACTGACGGCGCAGGAAGGCCGGAATTTCGAGCTGATCGTCTTCGTGATGGCTGGAAGAAGCCGGCGACTGGCGACCGTGGTCATCCAGATTGCCGCGACGCGGTGCGTACATGCTCGCCTCCGGAGACATCGGACGGCGCTGCTGCGGAGCAAGGCTCGGAGCATCCATCATGTCGGAAGGAACAGTTTCTTCTTCATCGCGACGGCCGAGCGAATTTGTGATTCGCTTCAAGAGACCCATGGGGCCGCGCTCTTCAGGTGCTGCGTGAGCAACCTGTGCACGGTGATCCATTTCAGCCTTCACCACTGGCGGAAAGTCCTCGACCTTTGGCATGCGAACCGGCTCCGGCTGGCGCGCGACAGGAGCTGGTTCATGATAAACCTGAGCCTGTGGCTGTGCCATGCGCGGAGCCGGCGCTGCGACCTGCTCCGGAGCGTGGTATACAGGTGCCGGAGCAGCCTGAACCGGTGCTGCGGGGCGAGCAACGACCGGCGATTCGGCCGGAGCAGATGCGAACAGCTTGCTCTGTGGGCGGAACTCGGCTTCTGCCTGTGCCTGGCGCAACTGCTGTTCAGCAGCGGCCAGAGCCAGTTCGCGCTCCATATCGACTTCCGCAGCGCGGATGGTCTGAGCAATCGGATCTACGGACTTTGGTGCCTGCATAACTGGGGCAGGCTGAACTGCGGCCGGAGCGGATGCAACGGCCGCGGAGGGACGGATAACGGGCTTTGCTGCTGCAGCGGCGGCTGCACGCATCTCGGCGATGTTCTTTTCCATCTGGCCCGGTACACGGTCGATGCCGGTGGCAACGACGGAGACGCGGATGAGGCCTTCGAGCGCTTCGTCGAAAGTCGCGCCGAGGATGATGTTGGCATCCGGATCGACTTCTTCGCGAATACGCGTTGCAGCTTCGTCGACTTCGAAGAGGGTCAGGTCGCGACCACCGGTGATGGAGATCAGGAGGCCCTGTGCGCCCTTCATCGAGGTTTCGTCGAGCAGCGGGTTGGCAATTGCCGCTTCCGCAGCCTGCATTGCGCGGCCTTCGCCGGACGCTTCACCCGTACCCATCATTGCGCGGCCCATTTCGCGCATGACCGAGCGAACGTCGGCGAAGTCGAGGTTGATGAGACCTTCCTTCACCATCAGGTCGGTGATGCAGGCAACGCCGGAATAGAGAACCTGGTCGGCCATTGCGAAGGCATCGGCAAAGGTCGTCTTGTCGTTGGCAATGCGGAAGAGGTTCTGGTTCGGAATGACGATCAGCGTATCGACAGACTTCTGCAGCTCTTCGATGCCCTGTTCGGCCAGACGCATGCGGCGTCCACCTTCAAAATGGAACGGCTTGGTAACAACGCCGACCGTCAGGATGCCCTTGTTGCGGGCAGCCTGTGCAACGACCGGAGCCGCGCCGGTGCCCGTGCCGCCGCCCATGCCGGCGGTGACGAAGCACATGTGGGTGCCGTTCAGGTGGTCGATGATTTCATCGATGCACTCTTCGGCAGCAGCGCGGCCGACTTCCGGCTGCGATCCGGCGCCGAGACCTTCGGTGACGTTGACGCCGAGCTGGATCACCCGGTCGGCCTTCGTCATTGTCAGGGCCTGCGCGTCAGTGTTGGCGACGACGAAATCGACGCCCTGCAGACCTGCCGTGATCATGTTGTTGACAGCGTTACCGCCACCGCCGCCAACACCGAAAACGGTGATGCGTGGCTTCAGCTCGGTGATATCCGGCTTTTGCAGCTGTATCGTCATTTTACCATTCCTTCTTTTGATGGCCGGCAACGCCCCGCTGGCCAATTTCTTTGAACTTCACTCATTCCTCTTCCGATACGCAGGAAAAGGATCAGAAACTTTCTTTCAGCCACTGCCCCACGCGAGCGATCCGCCCGCTGCCCATTCCAAACGGCGAGAACATTCCGCTCTGCGCCGCGTGAATTTCAATGTCCGCGATCTGCGGATAGATCATCAATCCGCAAGCGGTAGAAAAGGCCGGGCCCTTGGCCGCAACCGGCAGGCCCGCCACGCCCATCGGACGACCGATGCGCACGTTACGAGCCAGAATACGACGCGCCGTTTCCGGCAGACCGGTGAGCTGGCTTGCGCCACCAGTCAGCACCACGCGCTTGCCCACGATCGGGCTGAAACCGGACTTCTGGATACGGTCGCGGATCAGTTCGAGCGTCTCCTCGATGCGAGCGCGGATAATACGGCTGACCAGTGCCTTCGACACCTGCGATGGCTGGTCGCGATCGTCTTCGCCAATAGGCGGAACGGCGATCATTTCGCGATCATCCATGCCGCCATTGGCAAGCGACGAACCGTGAACCACCTTCAGACGCTCGGCATCTTCGATGCGCGTGGAAAGACCACGCGCCAGATCGGTGGTGACGTGATGACCGCCGAGACCGATGGCATCCGTGTGCACCAGACGGCCTTCGGCAAAAACCGAGATCGTCGTGGTGCCGCCGCCCATGTCGATGGCAGCACATCCAAGTTCGACTTCGTCGTCCACAAGTGCCGCAAGACCGCTGGCATAGGGGGTCGCAACAATGCCTTCGACCGACAGGTGCGCGCGGTTGATGCAGAGCTCGAGGTTCTTCAGCGCCGTGCGTTCAGCCGTCACCACATGCATGTCCACGCCCAGCAGGTCGCCATACATGGAAAGCGGATCGCGAATGCCGCGCTCGCCATCCAGCGAATAGCCGGTCGGCAGGGAATGAAGGATCGCGCGGTCCTGGCGCAGCGACTGCTGGCTTGCGGCGATCAGAACCTTGCGCAGATCGCCGGATTCCACTTCCTGGCCACCGAGATCGATAGAGGCGGTGTAGATATCGCTTGCCAGACGGCCAGCCGAAACATTGACGATCAGGCTATCGACGGTCAGGCCCGCCATGCGCTCGGCTGCATCGACGGCCAGCCGAATGACGCCTTCCAGCGCGTCGAGGTCGGCAATGACGCCGGATTTCACGCCACGCGAACGCTGATGGCCGATGCCGATCACATCCACCTTATGCGTGCGACCGGGAAGAACTTCGCTCTCCTGGCGCGGCGTCAGGCGGCCGATCATGCAAACGACTTTGGTGGAGCCGATATCGAGAACGGAGACCACATGGCTGCGCTTGGACGGCAAGGGCTTCAGACGCGGCAGACCGAATTGGGAAGAACCGAACAAGCTCATGTGTTCTTCTCCGCTTTCTTGAGGGCCTTGCTGCGCGCGTCGACGGCGGCCTGGCGGCGCTCGGCCGCGCCTTCCGTCAACTGCACCGTCGTGCGGTCGGAAAGACGCAGGTCAACCGCTGCGACATCGCGCGAAAGGATTTTCTGCTCAATGTCGAGACGAGCAAGAAGCTGCAGCGCCTTCGGCACATTTTCTTCCGGCAGCTTAACGACGATGCCGTTGTCGAGATGCAGGTCCCAGCGACGGCCGGCAACGCGAACATAGGCGCGAACGCGGTTGCGGATTTCCGGCCAGTCGGCAAGTTCGTCGACAAAGCCAGCGGCACCCGTTTCTGCGTCACGGCCAACGAAGAGTGGCAGGCCTGCATATTTGTTGTCACGCAACGGCGCGATGACGCTGCCGCTCTTTTCGATCAGCGACAGTTCCGAACCGTGCTGCCAGATACCGAAAGCCTGGCGCTCCTTCAGACGAACTTCGATCGTCTTCGGATAGACCTTGCGCACTTCGACATCTTCGACCCAGGGAAGCTCGGTCAATTTCTTACGCGCGGCATTGACGTCAAGCGAGATCAGCGAGGTTGCGCCATCGAGGCCAAGAAGCTGAAAGACTTCGATTTCCGACGTCTGCACATTACCGGAGACCTTCACGTCCTCGACGGCGAAACCGGCGGCGGAGGTCGTCGCCTGAGCGACCAGTTCCGTGTGGCCACCAAGCGACATGCCGTAAAGACCGATGGCAGAGAAGAACACCAGCGTCGAGGCCGTGCCGGTATGGGCCGGAATGTGAATGCGCCCAGTCGCGAGGCTGACACAGAAGCGGAACACGCGACGCAGCGGACGCGGAAGGACGAGGCGATCGTCCGCACCGGCCGATGCGTGGATATCACGCTTTTTGGTTGTCGATCTTTTGCCGTTTACCGCAAGCACGACGCGTCCTCCACCATCCACCGGACAAGCTCACCAAAGGAACGGCCCTGATAAGCCGCCATCTCGGGCACGAGGGAGGTTGGCGTCATGCCTGGCTGGGTGTTGATTTCCAGCCAGATAAGTTCGCCATCTTCTGAGAAACGGTCGTCGTAGCGAAAATCCGAACGGCTTACGCCACGGCAACCAATCACCTGATGCGCCATGACTGCCAATGATTGGATTCTTTGGTAAATATTCGGTGAAATTTCCGCCGGGATGACATGCTTCGAGCCACCCTTGGCGTATTTTGCATCATAATCGTAAAAATTATGGCCAAGCGGCACCACTTCTGTGACGCCAAGAGCTTCGCCATTCATCACGCCACAGGTCAATTCACGGCCATGGACATAGCGCTCGACCATGACCGAATCGCCATAGCGCCATTCAGCAGAACCAAGCACCTGCGGAGGATGGGACTGGTCTTCCTTGACGATGACGACACCGAAGCTCGAACCTTCGCGAACCGGCTTCACCACATAAGGCGTGGCCATCGGATGCTCCGAACCGATATCGAAGCGGTTCATCAGTTTTTCCGCCGCGACAGGAATGCCAGCGGCAGCAGCGATCTTCTTCGACTGCGACTTGTTCATCGCCAGCGAGGAAGCCGCAACACCGGAATGCGTGTAGGGAATTTCGAGATATTCGAGAATGCCCTGGATCGTACCATCTTCACCGAAAGGGCCATGCAGCGCATTGAAGGCGACATCAGGCCTAAGATCGGCAAGAACGGCAGCGATATTGCGATCGACATCCACACGCGTGACCTTATAGCCCTCGCCTTCCAGCGCGGACGCGCAAGCTTCTCCCGACGAGAGGCTGACCGGCCGCTCCGCAGAAAACCCACCCATAAGAACAGCCACGTGCTTGCCGCTCATAACAACCTCTAACACCTGAAATTCCAGACGAGGCACCGGAACCGGAATGGTTCACGATTCTCTCGCCCGACCCGTACGAGACACTTAAACGTCATTAAGGTTAACGAAGCGTTTACTTTCCTTAACCGAAACGGCCTGCGGTGCGATTTTTGTTAAAGAATCACATGAGGCACGGATTCCTTCCTTGGAATCAGAGTGTTGCGGTCGACGCAAGATTCAGAATTTGAACTGGATCAAATAAATCCGTTGCGCGGAGTTCGAGCATCGGCATCGAAAGCAAGATCGATTCGTTAAGATCGGCAGTTTTTCCCCAGGGTTTTAGCACCCAGACCTATCGACCCGATGCACCACCCAACACGGTGACGACAGCGAGTTGATTGTCCGGCGACCCCTGCCGCCAGCGGAAAAATCCGCCCATCCTCGTATTTTTTGCTGCTTATTGCGCTTTAAGCGTTTCAAAGGATCGAAAATTGCGTTAACGCAACCGCAACCTACCCAATGGTTTATAAGTCTTACTTAACAATGGAACCAACATAATGACTGACGCGATATCTCCTGTATCGCCGACAGCTGACAAGCCGAACGATGTAAAGACAAATTCGCCTGCACGAGTTCTTACTGCCAGCCTGGTCGGCACGACCATCGAGTTCTTCGATTTCTACGTTTATGCGACCGCCGCCGTGCTCGTGTTTCCGACGCTGTTCTTCCCTAACAGCGATCCGATGACGGCGCTGCTTGCATCCTTCGCGACCTTCTCGATCGCCTTCTTCGCCCGTCCCCTCGGCGCTCTGGTGTTCGGCCACTACGGTGACCGCGTCGGCCGCAAGACGACACTCGTTGCAGCGCTGTTGACGATGGGCGTTTCGACCGTCGTGATCGGCCTTCTGCCATCTTATGAGACAGCCGGCGTCCTCGCTCCGCTGCTGCTTGCACTGTGCCGTTTCGGTCAGGGCTTTGGCCTTGGCGGCGAATGGGGCGGTGCGGTTCTTCTGGCAACGGAAAACGCCCCTCCCGGCAAACGCAACTGGTATGCGATGTTCCCGCAGCTCGGCGCACCGGTCGGCCTCTTCCTGTCGTCCGGCATCTTCTGGCTGCTTCTGCATGTCATGTCGAATGAAGCGCTGATCTCCTGGGGCTGGCGTATTCCTTTCATCGCCTCGACGCTGCTGATCGCCGTCGGTCTGTGGGTCCGTTTCTCCATTTCGGAAACGCCTGCCTTCCAGAAGGCCATCGACAAGCATGAGCGCGTTGCCGTTCCTGCCAAGGAAATCTTCACCAAGTACAAGCGCAGCCTGTTCCTCGGCACCTTTGTAGCACTCGTTACCTTCGTGCTGTTCTACATCGCAACCGCCTGGCTGCTGTCCTACAACGTCAAGGTCCTGAAGATCCCCTTCCTCGACGCGCTGGAAATCCAGATCCTCAGCGCCGTGGTCTTCGGTATCTTCATTCCGCTGACCGGCATTGTCGGCGACAAGGTCGGTCGTCGCCTGTCGCTGATCGTCATCACGGTCCTGATTGCCGCCTTCTCCTTCCTGCTTCCGGTTCTGCTGGGCGGCGGCGAGGCGGGCGTTGCGGTCTTCGCGGCGTCGGCAATGGCCCTTATGGGCATGACCTACGCCCTGATCGGCGCAGCACTGGCAGCGCCCTTCCCCACTAGCGTCCGCTACACCGGCGCGTCGCTGACCTTCAACTTCGCAGGCATCGTCGGCGCCTCGCTCGCACCTTATATCGCGACCTGGCTGCAGACGAATTACGGCATGCCAGCCGTCGGCTACTATCTCGGCCTCGCTGCTGTCATCACGCTGATCTGCATCCTCGCCTCCGGCAAGGACGAAGTATAACGTCATCGGATGAGGCGGCGCGCCATCACGGATGCGCCGCTTGAAGCCTGAATCAAGCTCACAAAAAAGCCCGCGAAGTTTCTGACTTGGCGGGCTTTTTTAGTTTCTACACTCACTCACCTGGGTGAATTTTATGCCGGTTAGAGCGACGGGCATCGCTGATCCAGATTGCAGCCCAAACGCCCGCACTGATCAGCAATGGTAAAACATACAGAAAAAAGAATGTCGCCGAGTTCATGGCCGCAGCCTTCCGAGCACGTGTCTTGCACCCAAATGTAATAGCAAAGCAGCCAAAAGCCAAGTGAGGGTAGAGACAACGATCCCCCAAGAGATCGTGAGCCCTGCCCCATTTGCGAGGGACACAGCTGGCGCAATGAAGCCAGCTGCTATGCAGGCGGTAGAAAGACGGTCAATAGAGTTGGCTAAAAGCTTGGTACGTTCATTATGCACCAAGCTCATGATCACGCTCCCAGAAACGGCTCGACTTCCCGGCCTGGCATGAAAAGCCCAAGGCGCTTGATTTCCCATTCGAGACGAATGCCGGAATTTTCGAAGACCCGCTTGCGCACAGCTTCACCGAGATATTCGAGATCGTAGCCCGTGGCGTGGCCGGTATTGATCATGAAATTGCAATGCAGCGACGACATCTGTGCGCCGCCGATCACCATGCCACGACCGCCCGCCTCGTCGATCAGCTCCCAGGCGGAGTGACCTTCAGGGTTCTTGAAGGTCGAACCGCCCGTCTGTTCGCGGATCGGCTGAACCGTCTCGCGGTGGTGACGCACCGCGTCCATGTCGGCGCGGATCTTCGCGCGGTCTTCCGGATAGCCTTCGAAGAGAGCACCGGTGAAGATCAAATCCTTATCGGCGCCTGAGTGGCGGTAGCTGTACTGCATATCGGCATTGGACAGAACATGACTGTTGCCCTTGCGATCCACCGCATAGACTTCGATCACACGGTCGCGGGTCTCGCCACCATTGGCGCCGGCATTCATGCGCAGCGCGCCGCCGATGGAGCCCGGAATGCCATAATAGAAATGGAAGCCACCGATGCCGTTATCCATCGCCATGGCCGCGATATGCTTGTCCGGGCAAATCGCACCGGCCTTGATGCGGTTCTCACCCGCAAGCTCGACCTGACCAAAGCCCTTGGCGGACAAACGCACGACCACGCCCGGAATGCCGCCATCGCGGACCAGCAGGTTGGACCCGACGCCAACGACTGTCAGTGGAACATCTTCCGGCAGAAGCTTGAGGAAGGTGATGAGATCATCCGTATCGTGGGGCTGGAACATCAGTTCCGCAAGACCACCAGCCCTGAACCACGTCACACGGTCCATTGGCGAGTCCGGCGTCACACGTCCTCTTAGTTCCTTCACTCCGTCGCCGAGCCTTCCCAGCAATTTTACCCCATCCACCTGTCTCATGCAGACTTTCCTGAAATGCTATCCAATTCCGAGGGCAGCGCCGCCGCCCACTGCGTAATATTACCAGCCCCCAAGAGAACCACGAAATCACCCGGATTCGCAATGGCTGCCACCGTCTTTGCCAGATCGTCCCGCGAGGCGAGGTAGCGAGCATCGCGATGTCCCGCAGCTCTCGTTGCGGAAACCAGTGTCTCGGAGTTCACGCCCTCGATGGCATCTTCACCCGCAGCATAAACCGGAGCAAGAAGAATTGTGTCCGCATCGTTGAAGCAATGAGCAAAATCCTCAAACAGGCTCGACAGACGCGTGAAACGGTGGGGCTGATGCACGGCAACGATACGACCCTTGCAGGCCTCACGCGCGGCCTTCAACACCGCCTTGATTTCCACCGGATGGTGGCCGTAATCGTCGAAGACCTGAACGCCGTTCGATTCACCCGTCAGCGTAAAGCGGCGCTTGACGCCACCGAAGGAGCCGAGCCCCTTCTTGATATCGGCCTCGGAGATACCAAGCCGGTTGGCAACAGCGATCGCCGCCGTGGCATTCGAGATATTGTGACGGCCGGGCATCGGCAGGACGAGATCCTTGAAGGAGAACACCTTGCCCGTACGGCGGCGGCGGATTTCCACATCGAAGACGGACTTCGTGCCGTCGATGCGGACATTGGAGAAGCGCACGTCAGCCTGCGGGTTCTCGCCATAGGTGATGACCTTGCGATCCTCGATCTTTCCGACCAGCGTCTGTACTTCCGGATGGTCCAGGCACATGACGCCGAAGCCATAGAACGGCACGTTTTCAACGAACTGGCGGAAGGCTTCGCGAACCGCATCGAAATTGCCGTAATGGTCGAGATGCTCCGGATCGATATTGGTAACGACCGCGACATCGGCGGGAAGCTTCAGGAAGGTGCCGTCGGATTCGTCGGCCTCCACCACCATCCACTCGCCCTCGCCCATGCGGGCATTGGTGCCGTAGGCGTTGATGATGCCGCCATTGATAACGGTCGGATCGAGATTGCCAGCTTCCAGGAGCGTCGCCACCATGGAGGTGGTCGTGGTCTTGCCATGCGTGCCGCCGATGGCGATCGCATTGCGAAAACGCATCAGTTCAGCCAGCATTTCCGCACGGCGAACGATCGGCAGATGTTTTTCGCGCGCGGCAACCAGTTCAGGGTTGTTCTTCTTGATGGCAGTCGACACGACCACCACTTCCGCGTCGCCAAGGTTTTCGGCCTTGTGCCCGACGAAAACCTCGATGCCCTTGTCACGCAGACGCTGCACATTGGCGCTGTCTGCCTGATCGGAGCCTTGAACGCGATGACCAAGATTGTGCAGCACTTCGGCAATGCCGCTCATGCCGATGCCGCCAATTCCGATGAAATGGACAAGACCGATGGCTTTCGGCATCTTCATGGATGCACTCCTTCATTTTCCGATTTGAATTGCTGAACGCTTTTCCCCGCTGCGATTGCCTCCACAAGATCGGCAAGACGCTTTGCCGCATCCGGTTTACCGGTGGCCTTGGCTGCAGCTGCCGTCTTTTCCAGTCGCACCGGATCGTTCATTGCATCTGCGAGCAGGGCCGAGAGCGCTTTTGGCGAAAGCTCGGGCTGCTTGATGACGCTGGCACCGCCTGCGGCGGAAAGGGCCGCGGCATTGGCCGCCTGGTCGTGATCGAGGGCATGCGGATAGGGAACGAGCACCGAAGGACGGCCGATCACCGAAAGCTCCGAAACGGTCGAGGCGCCGGAGCGGCTAATGACCAGATCGGCCTGTGCGATCCGCTCGGCCATATTGCCGAAGAAGGGGGAGATATCCGCCTTGACGCCAAGCTTCTTGTAGGATTCGACGACGCTGTCCTTGTCCTCGACACGCGCCTGCTGCGTCAGTGTAATGCGGCTGCGCAATTCGTTTGGCAGAAGGCAGATGGCCGCAGGAACGGCTGCTGAGAAGAACTGCGCGCCCTGGCTTCCGCCAAACACCACAAGGTTGAAATCTTCACCCGCCTGAGACGGCGTATAGGCCACCTCGGCAGCAGAAAGCACCGCGGGGCGAACAGGGTTGCCGGTCATGACGATCTTGTCACCGAACTCGCCCTTGTTCTCCGGCAGGAAGCCCCCGGCAATTGCCTTCACCCGCTTTGCCAGCGCCTTGTTGGCGCGGCCCATGACGGCATTCTGTTCATGCAGCAGCGAAGGGACGCCCATGCCGGTCGAGGCGAGAAGCGGCGGCACTGTCGGATAACCACCGAAGCCGACCACGGCGACCGGCTTCAGCCGCGTCATCAGCTTGCGCGCGGAGCGAAGACCGGTCCACAACGTTGCCAGCGCCTTGATGACACGAATGGGATTTTTCGAGCCAATCGTAGCAGACGGCACGACATGGATTTCATCGGCAGGAAATTTGCCCGCATAGCGCTCGGCGCGGCTGTCCGTCACCAGATGCACGGAATAGCCTCGGGCCTTCAACTCATAAGCCAGAGCCTCGGCTGGAAAAACGTGGCCGCCGGTTCCCCCGGCGGCAAGCATAACAATACCCTTGGTCATAACTCTTTACTCCGCAGGAAGACCCGCGCCCACGCGGAAGAAGCTGCGCTCCTGCGCGCGCTTCTCGGGTCTATGTCGTGTGAGCGCCAGCAGGAAACCGGCGGTGACGCAAATCGCCATCATCGAGGAGCCGCCATAGGAAATCAGCGGCAGAGTCATACCCTTGGCAGGCATGAGTTCGAGATTGACGCCGATATTGATCATCGACTGCATACCGATCTGAAGCACGAGACCTGCCACCGCAAAGCGGACGAAATCGTCCTTTTCCTTGAAGGCGTGGCTTAAGCCCCGCAGCACAATGAAGGCGAAGATCGCAACCAGCGCCATGCAGAAAAGGATACCGAATTCCTCAGCCGCAACGGAGAAGATGAAGTCTGTATGGCTATCTGGAATGATGCGCTTGACGATGCCCTCGCCCGGACCCTGGCCGAACCAGTCGCCGCGGATGATCGCTTCACGGGCGGTATCCACCTGGAATGTGTCGCCCTCGCCCGTCCAGAAGCGGTCGATACGCCCGGCCACGTGTGGAAGCGTAAGATAAGCGGTGACAATGCCGCCAACCCCAAGTCCTCCGAGCATGATGATCCAGAACCACGGCACGCCGGCCATGAAGAACATGCCACCCCAGACGACGGATGTCAGGATCGTCTGGCCGAAGTCCGGCTGGGCGATCAGAAGAGCTGCAACAATACCGAAGGTGATGATGGCAAAAAGATTGCCTGGAATTTCCGGGTGACGAGCGCGCTCGGCAAAAAGCCAGGCGCAGACAATGACGAAGGCCGGCTTCATGAATTCGGACGGCTGAATGGAGAAGCTGCCGATCGAAATCCAGCGGCGCGCACCCTTGACCTCGATGCCGAAGAACAGCGCGAAGATCATCATCAGGAGCGATGCGATCAACAGCACGATGGCAACGCGCCGCACCTGTCGTGGCGAGAGGAAGGACAGGCCGATCATGATCGCCATCGACGGAACGATGAACATCGCCTGACGCTCGACAAAGAAGAAGCTGTTGAGACCGATGCGCTCGGCAACTGCAGGCGACGCGGCAAAGGACAACATCAGACCGATGCCGATGAGCGCAATGAAAGCCGCCAGAAAGAAGCGATCGATTGTCCAGAACCATTCCGCGACTGGACCGCGGTCAGTACGGCTTACCATGTCTTCAGCGCTCCTTTTGCACGTCCACCAGCATCGTCACACCATCGAGTGCGGCGACGTGGGACACGAACGAATCACCACGTATTTCGAAATTCTTATATTGATCGAAGCTTGCGCAGGCCGGAGATAGCATCACGACATTACCGCTCGCCCCGTCGGCAAGGGCATCGGCCGCAGCATGCTGTACTGCCTTGTCCAGCGTGCCAGAGATCTCATAGGGCACAGCCTCACCCAGCGTCGCAGCGAACTCCGCAGCCGCCTCGCCAATCAGATAGGCCTTGGCGATACGCGAGAACAATGGCGAAAGGCTGGTAATGCCGCCGGCCTTCGGCAAGCCGCCCGCAATCCAATAGATACGGTCATAGCTCGAGAGCGCCGGTGCAGACGCATCCGCATTGGTCGCCTTGCTGTCATTGATGAAGGTGACGTTGCCACGCCGCCCAACCGGTTGCATCCGGTGCTTCAGGCCGGGGAATGATTTCAGACCCGCCTTCACCTCTTCCTCGGAGATGCCGACTGCGAGGCAAGCCGCAATCGCAGCCGCCGCATTCTGCGCATTGTGGCTACCGCGCAGCGTCTGGATACCGTCAAGATCGACAAGCAGTGACGACGTGCCGCCCTCGGCCTTCATGACCCGGCTGCCTTCAGCATAAAGCCCGTCTGCAACCACATTGCGCTTGGAGATGCGGCTGACGTTCACGCCAGCGCGTTCGATACGATCGGCAATCAGCGTGCAGTAGCTATCATCGACCCCCACAATGGCGGTATCGCTTCCTGCAACGAGACGCTCCTTCACATCGGCATAATGCTGCATCGTACCGTGGCGATCGAGGTGGTCGGGTGTCAGATTGAGCAGGATACCGGCCGTCGGGTTCAATGTCGGCGCGAGATCGATCTGATAGGACGAGCACTCGACGACATAGAAGCGTTCGGCTTTCGGCGGATCGAGGCTGAGAACGGCCGTGCCAATGTTGCCGCCAAGCTGGGTATCGCGGCCTGCGGATTTCAGAATATGCGCAATCAGAGCCGTGGTGGTGGATTTGCCATTGGTGCCGGTAATGGCGATGAACGGGCAATCCGGCGCATGCGCACGGCGTTCGCGCACGAAAAGCTCGATATCGCCAATCACCTCAACGCCCGCCGCCTTGGCAAGATCGACCGACCAGTGCGGCTTCGGATGTGTCAACGGCACGCCCGGGGCCAGCACGAAAGCGGCAAGCTTAGACCAATCGAGCGTGCGCAGATCGGCAGTCGGAATCCCCTCCCCGTGAGCCTTCGCAACGCTATCGGGGTTGTCGTCGAAAGCGATGACATCGGCGCCACCAGCGACCAGCGCTCTTGCAGTCGCGAGGCCAGAACCGCCGAGACCGAAGAGTGCAACCTTTTTATCCGCGAAAGAGGTGACGGGGATCATCGCTTACCTCAGCTTCAGCGTGGCAAGGCCGAGCATGGCGAGACCGACGGAGATGATCCAGAAGCGGATCACGACCTGGCTTTCGGTCCAGCCCTTCTTTTCGAAATGGTGGTGGATGGGCGCCATCAGAAACACGCGCCGTCCGGTGCGCTTGAACCAGAAGACCTGGATAATGACGGAAAGCGTCTCCATGACGAAGAGACCGCCGACGATCACCATCACGATCTCATGCTTGACCGCAACGGCGATGGAACCGATCAGGCCGCCAAGCGCGAGCGAACCGGTGTCGCCCATGAAGATAGCGGCTGGCGGCGCATTGAACCAGAGGAAGCCGAGACCCCCGCCGATGACCGCGCCGACGATCACGGCAAGCTCACCCGTTCCGGGCACGAAATTGATCTGAAGGTAGTTGGCGAAAATCGCATTGCCGACGAGATAGGAAATGACGCCGAAGGTCGCAGCTGCAATCATCACCGGCACGATGGCAAGACCGTCGAGACCATCCGTCAGGTTCACCGCATTACCGGCTGCGACGATGACAAAAGCGCCAAAGAGAACGAAGAAATAGCCGAGATTGATCACGAATTCCTTGAAAAAGGGAAAGGCGACCGAACTTCCAAGTGTTCCGCCATGCGGTGCCGTCGCAAGCGCAATCTTCATCATGAAGAACGTGGCAATGGCAGCGATAACGAATTCGATGCCAAGACGCGCCTTGCCGGAAAAGCCCTTGTCGCTCTGCTTCGTCACCTTCAGGTAGTCGTCGTAAAAGCCGATGGCGCCGAAGCCAAGCGTCACCAGAAGAACCGCGACGACATAGACGTTCGACAGATCGGCCCAAAGCAGCGAGCCGCCGAGGATACCGGCAAGGATCATCAAGCCGCCCATGGTCGGCGTACCCGCCTTCTTGAAGTGCGTCTGCGGGCCGTCGGCACGGATCGGCTGACCCTTGCCCTGACGAATGCGCAGCGAATTGATGATGGCCGGTCCGAACAGGAAGACGATGAGCGCCGAGGTAAAGAGCGCTGCACCCGCCCGGAACGTGATGTACCGGAACAGGTTAAAGATTTGAATTTTGTCCGACAGTTCAACGAGCCAGATCAGCATGTTTGCCCTTTCGAAAGGCGGTCGAAGCGGCGGGCGGGAGGTAAAACCAGCGCCGCTTCAAGGTCCTTGTTTCCGTATCGCGCGCAGAAAGCCGAAAAATTCGGACTTTCAGGCTTTCTAATTCTGGCGCTCCGTCTCGGGGAATGCCGGATACTTGTCAAGAAGAGCCGAGACAATCTTGCCGAAACCGATGCCAAGTGACGATTTTATCATCACCACATCGCCCGGCTGCACCCACTTCAGAACGAATTCAGCCAGTTCAGCGGTCGTCGGGAACCAGGACACATTGACGCTGTCCGGAAGCGCGTCGCGAAGATGCGCCATCGATTCTCCGGCAAGCCAGACATGTTCGATGCCGGCAGACAGGATCGGACCGGAGAGTTCCTCATGCACTTCCGCGGCAAACTCGCCCATTTCCAGCATGTCGCCGAGAACTGCAATGCGCCGCCAGTTGCCACTCACTTCCGCCTGCGCCAAAAGCGCAATCGCTGCACGCATGGACGCCGGGTTGGCGTTATAGCTCTCGTCGATCAAAAGGAACGAACCATCGCCGACCGACAGGCGGTGACGCTCTCCTCTGCCCTTGACGGGTCGAAGCGCACCAAGCGCATGGAAAGCACGATCGAGGTTTGCACCGGTCACCGCGACGACTCCGAGAGCAGCCATGGCATTCTCGGCAACATGACGACCCGGCGTGCCGATATTCAACTCGCTTGTCTCGCCATTGATGATCGCCCAGATGGTCGAGCCGTTCGGCGTGCTTTCGAAGTCGGCAAGCCGGAAATCGGCCTTGGCATGCTGACCGAAGGTCAGAATATGCTCGATGCCGACATTGATCGCCGCTGCTTCCAGCCGTTCGAACTGCGCATTGTCACGATTGAGAATGACCGCCCCGCCTGGCAGAACGCCTTCGAATATTTCTGCCTTGGCATCGGCGATTTCTTCAAGACTGTTGAAGTTGCCAAGATGCGCCGCCGCAATCGTGGTGATGATCGCCACATGCGGCTTGACCTGCTTCACCAGCGGGCGGATTTCGTTCGGGTGGTTCATGCCCACTTCGAACACGCCGAATTCGGTATCGGCGGGCATGCGCGCCAGCGTCAGCGGCACGCCCCAGTGATTGTTGAAGGACGAGACCGCGGCATGTACCTTGCCGGAAGGAGCCAGCACTTGCCGCAGCATCTCCTTGGTCGTGGTCTTGCCGACAGAACCGGTGACCGCAATGATCCTCGCCGAGGTCCTTTCACGCGCAGCAATACCGAGCTTGACGAGGGCGGAGAGAACGTCATCGACGACGATCATCGGCACCGTCAGGCGTCCAAGTGCGGGCAGTTTGGCCTCGGCCACGACCATCAGGCTCGCGCCATTGGCAACGGCAAAACTCGCATAATCATGGCCGTCGACGCGGTCTCCCTTGATAGCGAAGAACGCCTCGCCCTGCTGCACAGTGCGGCTGTCGATGGAAATTCCCGTGATACCTTGCGGCAGATTGCCGACCGGACGTCCCGCCGTAACGGCAATCATGTCCGCAACTGTCCATAACCAGTTCAAATCTTCAATCCTTCCAGCGCCGAACGCACCTGTTCATGGTCGGAAAATGGCAGCGTGACGCTGCCAACGATCTGACCTTCCTCGTGCCCCTTGCCCGCAACGATCAATGTGTCTCCATTCCCCAGCATCGACACGGCATGGCGAATCGCCTCTGCGCGGTCGGCAATTTCCAGTGCGCCCTGTGCTGCCGCCATGATCTCGGATCGAATGGTGGCAGGCTCTTCGGAGCGCGGATTGTCGTCGGTGACGATCACAATGTCAGAAAGCCGGGTCGCCACCTCGCCCATGATCGGACGCTTGCCCTTGTCGCGGTCGCCACCGCAGCCGAAAACGGTGATGATGCGGCCGGAGGTGAAGGGGCGAACGGATGTCAGAACATTCTCCAGCGCATCCGGCTTGTGGGCATAGTCCACATAAGCCAGCGCGCCGTTTTTCGTCTGCCCGACCAGTTCGAGACGACCGGCGGCACCGATCAGCTTTTCCAGCGCCTTCATCGCAACCGACGCGGAAACGCCCGTCGACATGGCAAGACCAGCCGCCACCAGCGCGTTCGCCACTTGGAAATCACCTGCGAGAGGAATATCCACCTCGTGGATTGCGCCTTCGTGATGAACTTCGATCATCTGCTTGTGACGGAAATGCTCAACGCGCTTCAGCGCCAGATACTCGCCCTTACGGCCAACAGTGCGCACATCATGACCAGCCTTGGTCGCCACGTCGATTGCTTGCGCGGACCACGGATCGTCGGCAAATATCACCACCGGCGAACCCTTTGGCAGAAGCGTATCGAACAGCCGCATCTTGGCCGCCATATAGTCCTCGACCGTCGGATGGTAATCCATATGATCGCGTCCGAGATTGGTAAAACCGGCAGCGGAGAGCTTGACGCCGTCCAGGCGACGCTGATCGAGACCGTGGCTGGAGGCTTCCATCGCGGCGTGGGTCACGCCTTCCGACGCCAACTCGGCCAGAAGCGCATGCAGAGAAACAGGATCGGGTGTGGTCAGCGAACCGTAATCTTCGCGGCCCGGCGCAATCACGCCAGTCGTGCCGATCTGCGCGGCTGGATGACCGGCAAAGGCCCAGATCTGACGGGTAAAAGACGCAACAGAAGTCTTGCCGGCCGTGCCGGTGACGGCGACCATCGTCTCGGGCTGCTTGCCGTAAAAGCGGGCGGCGGCGAGCGCGAGATACAATCTGGGATCGGAGACGACAAGAACCGGCACATCTGCGGAAACGGGCTGGCCGGAAACGATCGCGACTGCACCCTTGGCAACAGCATCCTGCACGAAACTCGCGCCATCCGCCTTGTTGCCGGCAACAGCGACGAAGAGCGCGCCCGGCGCGACCTTACGGCTATCAGCCGTGATCGAGGTGATGGTCAGCGCTCCGGCATCAGTCCGAAGCAACTCATTCAGTTCCGGAAACGACTGTCCCGATAGATCTCGCAAATTCATTGATGTGTCCGTCATGTCCCCCCGACGCGAATCGCCGGTCCATCATAAGCTGTACCAATCAATAAGACACGAGCAAGGCCGAGCCATCCTTGCCGAACTTCGGCTTGACGCCGAGGATCGCAGCCGAGCGGGTGATGATGTCATGCACCATCGGGGCCGCGGACGTGCCTGCAAGTGCCGCACCATTGCCCTTGTCCGTCTTCGGTTCGTCGATGAAGGAGAGAACCACATATTCGGGCTTGTCCATCGGGAAGGCCGATAGGAAAGCGTTGAAGTTCTTGTCGTGGACATAGCGGCCATTGACCACCTTGTCGGCCGTTCCGGTCTTGCCGCCGACGTTGAAGCCTTCGACGCGGGCGTTGCGGCCGGAGCCATTGACGCCGTTCCATTCGAACAGGAAGCGCATGTCGCGGCTGGTGGTCGGCTTGATCACTTGCTTCGCCACAAGGTCGGCCTGTTCGACGGTGCGCGGCAGGAAGGTCGGTTCGATCAGCTTGCCGCCATTGACGAGGGCCGCACCCGCAATCGCCGTCTGCAGCGGCGTGGTCGATACCCCGTGGCCGAAGGAGATCGTAATGGAGTTGATCTTCTTCCACTGGCGCGGCTGTGTCGGCATCGCCACTTCCGGCAATTCCGTCTGCATCCGGGACAGCAGGCCAAGGCGCGTCAGAAACTCCTTATGCCCCTCGGTCCCAACCGTATCGGCAATTTTCGCCGTACCGATGTTGGACGAGTACTGGAAGATTTCCGGCACCGACAAGATGCGTCCCTTGCCGTGGAAATCCTTGATGGTGAAGCCACCGATGCGGATCGGGAAGCGCGCATCGAAGGTGGAACCGAGAGAGATACCGCCCTCGTCCAGACCCATGGCGATGGTGAAGGACTTGAACGTCGAGCCCATTTCGAACGTACCGTTCGACATGCGGTTGAGCCAGCCTTCCTTGGCGCCTTCCGCCGGGTTGTTCGGATCGTAATCCGGCAGCGACGCCATGGCGAGGATTTCGCCCGTATGCACGTTGATGACGACGGCACCGGCGCCAATCGCCTGGAACTTTTGAATGGCGTTGACCACCACTTCGCGCACGATCGCCTGGACGCGCAGATCGATGGAGAGTTTTACCGGCTCAAGCGGCTGGTCGGAGGTCATGCCAAGCGCTGTCAGATCGGCCAGCCCCTGGCTGTCGAGATAGCGCTCCATGCCGGCAACGCCGCGGTTGTCAATGTTCACGTGACCAACGACGTGGGCCGCCGTCGGGCCACCCGGATAGAAGCGGCGCTTTTCAGGACGGAAACCGATGCCGGGAATGCCAAGCGCCAGGATCTGGCTCTGCTGCTTCGGCGTCAACTGACGGCGCAACCACTGGAAGCGCGAATTGTTCGTCAGCTTCTGATAGGTGCCGCGCGTGTCGAGATCGGGCAGAACGGTGCGCAGCTTCTCGATCGCCTCATCCACGTCAACGATGCGATGCGGTTCGGCAAACAGCGACACGGTGCGGATATCGGTGGCCAACACTTCGCCATTGCGATCCAGAAGATCTGGACGCGAGGCCATCAGCCTGTCGGCGGGCGCAATACTGGAAACGGTTTCCTGCTGGGCCAAGCCGTATTGCACCAGACGACCGCCGATGACGCCATAGAAGCAGACGAAGCCGAAGATCAACAGGCCAACGCGGCTCTTGGCCTGCGAAGCGCGCTTCTTGCGTGCGCCCTCGAAGGCAGCATGGTCCGCCCCACCGATCGTGCTGGCGGAGAAATGGGCCTTGCTCTTCAAAACCATGACGCGAGAGAGAAAAGACATCAGTCCACCGATCCTGTTATCGTTTCATCCATTTCGCCGGACTCGTCGCCAATCGGCGCTTTCGCAGCAGGCATTGGCTGCTTGGGCACACGGGCCACATGCGAGCGCGGTGCCGGTGCCGGAACAGGCTTACCGCCAGTGGCGACGATCTGGCCGGCAGGTGCCGATTTCGGCTTGGCACCACCAAGTGTGGCGCCCGGCTTCGAGCCGTTGACCGCAGCAGCAATCACATCCTCGACGCTCATGCCCTCCGGCTCTGGCGGCTGGGGCAGTTGCGAACGCAACATGGGCAGCTCCTGCGGCTGTGCGAGTTGCGTTGGCAGCGTCGGCGTCAATTGAAGATCGGCCTGATAGGCATTGACCAGACGATGCAACCGGTTCGGCTGTGTCAGAAGCGCCCAGTCGGCGCGCAGAAGATCGATCGTATCGCGCTCGAGTTTGATTTCGGCTTCAAGCTTCTTGACGGATTCAAGCTTGAGATCGGCCTGGTGCTTGATGGAATAGGTGACGACGGCCGCTGACACCATCACGCCGACGAGAATGAGGTCGAGTGTGCGCAGCATGTCAGCCTCCCATCTTTTCAAGGCTGGCGAGATCGGGAAGTTCGAAAATGGAAATATCCGCCGCGCGGACTGGAGCGGTGGTGCGGATGCCGGCGCGCAGCTTGGCGGAACGGGCGCGCGGGTTCAACTCCGCCTCTTCCTCGCTGGCTGCAATCATCGGCTTGCCGAGCGAATCGAAGATCGCCGGCTTGTCTTCCACCATCGGCATGTGGCGAGACCCTGCCGCGCGACCGGAACGGTCGGCGAAGTACTTCTTCACGATACGGTCTTCCAGCGAGTGGAAGGTGACGACGACGAGACGTCCGCCGGGCTTCAACACCTGTTCGGCCGCAAACAAGGCCTTTGCCAGCTCGCCCAACTCATCATTGACGAAAACGCGCAGCGCCTGGAAAACGCGGGTTGCGGGATGGATCTTGTCCTTCGCCTTGCGGGGCGTGACGATTTCGATCAGCCCGGCAAGGTCACGCGTCGTGCGGAAGGGCTCCTCCGCGCGCTTCTTTTCGATGGCACGGGCAATGCGTCCTGACTGCTTTTCCTCACCGAGAAAGCCGAAGATCCGGATCAGGTCGCCGACCTTGCAGCGGTTGACGACATCGGCCGCGGAGACGCCGGATGCCGACATGCGCATGTCGAGCGGTCCGTTTTTCTGAAAGGAGAAGCCGCGCTCGGCCTCATCGATCTGCATGGAGGAGACACCGATATCCAGGACGACGCCATCGAGGCCTTGTGCAGGCGCATGCGCTGCCAGATCGGAAAACTGCGATTGAATGAGAGAGAGCCGCCCGCCATTGGCGGCAACCATCGGCTGGCCCCCAGCGATGGCAGTGGGATCACGATCGAGAGCAATGACATTCGCACCGCGCTCGAGGATCGCCTGGGTATAGCCGCCAGCGCCGAATGTACCGTCGAGAATGACCTTGCCTTCCGCGGGATCGAGCGCGCTTAAAACTTCGCGAAGGAGAACCGGAATGTGGCGAACAGGTCCGCCACCGGCATCAGAAGATCGTCCGCCAGAATTCGCCGCCATTCCGTGTCCCCGCCTTATACGGGACGAACAGCAGAAAAACTGCGCCCCGTTCTTGCCGCCGTCTGCGCCTCGTGAAACGCTTCCGGCTGCCACAACTGAAAATGATCCGCCCGACCGACAAAGGTCACTTCGGTGGTGATAGCGGTGAAGTCCCGGATGAAATCCGTGACCATCAACCGCCCTTCCCCGTCGAGCTTCATGAACACGCCGCCACCGTGAACCAGCAGCGACATTGCATTGGCTTCCGGCGAAAACGCGTCCATCGACGCGATCTGCCGCTCGTAGCGATCCAACAGGTCCGGCCCGCCAATGCTGATGGCCGGAAAAGCGAAATCCTGAAGACAATAAAGCTCCTGGATGTCGCGTTGCGCCAATACCGAACGAAACGCCGAGGGAACCGAAACGCGCCCCTTGGCGTCGATCCTGTTCGTCACGTTCGATAAAAAGCGCCCCATATGACAACTCGCCAGAAACGCCTGAAGCCGCATGCTCAGGCGACACCGATACGCACGACAAATCGCTGACCGGCAGAACAAAAAGTCCTGCAGCCTTGGAAAGGCCTTGTCTCCGTTTCAGCGATTGCGGGTCAAAAACACGACCCCTTGTGGTGTGCATTTGGGATACCATGGGACACTATGGGCGTCAATGGGAGAAGGCGGCGCGAACCGACTTCGGATTCGAATATTCATATCCCGTTAAGTTTAACGAATGGTTTACCGGCAACCGTTTCACGCGGCATCTCTGCCTTCCGTAACGGAAGTTTTAATGAAAAATAATTGAACGATAACAATGACCTATTGCGATCGCCGGAATCGGCTTCGCATGAGGCGTGAAAAAGAGAGAAATCGCCAGTTGGCCTGTAAGCCGGGTTCTGTATGGCCCCGGTTTGACCCGGAACGTGGCAGCCATTCATCTGGGACGACATTTGCATGCCGCCTCGCGCAACCCACCCGGATGACTCGCCCAGAAACAGGCTGTAGGCGCTGCTTTCGCGGCACCCCACGTCATCCCTATTCGGTCTTGCTCCCGGTGGGGTTTACCATGCCACCCCTGTTACCAGCGGCGCGGTGGGCTCTTACCCCACCCTTTCACCCTTACCACCTGAAAGGTGGCGGTCTACTCTCTGCGGCACTTTCCCTAGGGTCACCCCCGCCGGACGTTATCCGGCACCGTGTTTCCGTGGAGCCCGGACTTTCCTCACCCTACCGTCTTTCGACATTGGTAAAGCGCGGCTGCCCGGCCAACTGGCACGCGCTCCTTAGACGGGTTCAAGATGAAAAGCCAACGGAAAATCGGCAGAGGCTGGACAGCATTTGAAGGAGGCGGCTGAGCCTATCGGCCAAAGACCGGTGCAAAATCGGTCTCGTAACCTTCGTCCTCGAGATGGCCTTGCGTCAGAAGTGCTGCCCCCAGCCGTCCGATCTCGTCCGAACTCTTTGCCGCGGCACCGCAGCCGCCGGTCAGAACCGCAATCCGCTCCGACCCACAATAGCCGATCGCGGGATAACCGCTCGGTGTATAGGATGTGACACAGGCCGCCATCGACAGTCTTGCCACATCTATGCTGGAAACTAGCGTCTCGACGATCGATGCGAGATTGTCCCGCACCTGAGGCTTTCCGCCCGCCCGGAACCAGGCACGGATCTCCGCATCCGTGCCAAGCAGAATATCTTCCGGTTCACCGCCAATCTTCAGATAGGCCTTGCCATCGGGATAGATAACCGGTGGCAGAAGATAGATATGCTTGGCCGGGTCACTCGGCTCATAGATCAGCGAGGGCATCTCGGAAAAGTTTGGAAGATCAGCGTCGTCGACCTCGAAGAAGGCAACCGTGCGGCCATAGACCTCCATCGCAAGCGGCTGCGGTAACAGCCCTTCCATCGTTGAAAATCCACCCGCAGCCACGAGCACCTTTTCCGCCGTATAGCTTTTGCCGGAAGCAGTGGTGACGAGCGCCACACCCGCCTCATCCCGCACCGAAACGACAACGTCCTCATAGCGCGTCACACCGCGTTTTTGTGCTGAAAGTATTTGCGCCCGCACCAGCTCGCGCGGATTGATATGTCCGGCATTGCGCCGCTCGAAAACGCCTTCGCAACCGCTTTCGAAGGAAAAGTAGGGGAAGCGCTGAATCAACTCGGCATCACCAAGAACGTCGGTTTCCACCCCAAGCGTTTCGGCCGCAGCACAGACATTCGCGATATAGGGAACACCTGTCCCCCGCGCCTTGCCGACAATCAGGCAGCCGACTTCATGGTAGAAATTGATCCCACTCTCACGCTCGATCTCCTGGTAGCGCGCAATCGAGCGATTGGCGAGGAGCGCCCAGTCCGCATCATCGTCAATGGTCCGCGTGATCCGCGCTGCATCGTAGTGGCTGGCAAACACGCCTTGATGATGTCGGATATCCGAAGGCTCAAGCGGCCCGATCAGCGCAACGCCGTCCGACTGTAGAGACAGATGCCGAGCCGCTGCGGCCCCCATCATGCCCGCACCGACGACGATATATTTGAACTGCGCTGCCATAACCGCTCTCATACAATTTCAGATTCTGCTTCAGAGACTTGTAGCGCCTTCCTGAATCACGGCCAGAGGGATTTCAGGTTTTGATGAAGGCGATCATCAAACAAACACCGGCGCCATCTGCGCAGCAAAATCGTCCTCACTCAACTGCCCCTCAAGCAAAAGCACCGCCCCTAACCGGCCAATCTCATCGGAAGATTTCGCCGAAACGAAATTACCGCCGGTCAGCACCGCAATGTTGGAAGACGATGTATACCCGATATAGGGATAGCCGGTGCGGGTGATGGAGGCGACGCAGGAGCCGGACGTCACGGGGCATCCGGCAAGGGCGGGCATCAGCTCGATCGCGCGACGGACAAGGAAATCCACCTCACTCGCCGTTCCGTCTGAATGGAACCATTGGACCGCCTGATCGAGCGTTTCCAGCCTGCCCTTCTCGCTCTCCCCGCCGATCTTCACATAGACCTTGCCATCCGGATAACGAACGGGGGGCAGGATATAGACGATGTCGTCTTCGCTTTCCGCAAGGACGATGGTGGAGGGCATGCCGGCAAAGGCTTCCTGCTTTTCTTCGTCCAACTCGAAGAAGGCGATGGTGCGACCCGTTGCCGCCATGTCCACTTTGAGAGGCAGAAGATCAGCCATGTTGGTGAAGCCGCCCGCTGCGACGATCACCTTTTCCGCCGTGTATCGATGCCCGTCCAAGGTCTCCACTTCAACGCCCAAACTGCTATCGGAGACCTTCACCGCCGTCTGACGAAAGACCGAGGCACCCTGCTGCTCGGCAATCGTCACTTGCGCCTTCACCAAGGCGCGCGGGTTGACATAACCGGCACTACGCGGCTCGAACCAGCCACGATGATCGCCCGGCAGGGAAAACATCGGGAAGCGAGAGGAAAGCGCATCCGGCTCGTAGGTCTCGACCGTCAGACCAAGAGTGTCCTTTCGACGCATCGCTCCCGAGACATAGTCACCGCCCAACCCCTTACCATTACCGGTGAAGAGGCAGCCCACTTCGTGATAAAAACGGATGCCGCTCTTCTGCTCGATCTCGCCATAGCGTGCGATCGAGCGCTTCGCGAGCTCTGCCCATACTGGGTCGCCGTCAAAACCGCGCGTGATCCGCGCCTCGTCATAGTGGCTGGAGAAGACGCCGTAATGGTTCTTGCGGTCTGTCGGTTCGCCAGGACCGATCAGCGCGACGCCATCTGTCCGCAAGGAAAGATGGCGCGCCGCCGCGGCTCCCATCATTCCAGCGCCGATCACGATGTATTTGAAGTCCACCATGGCTACCTCTCTGTGCATGCTGAGCCTTCACTAGCAAACACGCGAAGTTGAAAGAAGCCCGCATGGAGCGCCGTGCGTCCTATTGGACGCACAAAGGACGCTCTATCTTCTTTGATCTACGCATCGTGCTTTCCGAAAATCGATTCCGATTTTCGGGCCGATGCTGTAGCCTCAATACCATCACCCCTGGAGCAACGCCTGCACCTTGCCGCAATAGGCCTTCGACACCGGGTTCATGCGGGTTGCGGCATGGCCTGCATTGTAGCGCAAAATGGTGCTGCACACTTCGCCGCCACCCAGTTGATGTGCGGTAGCGAGATATTGCATACCCCAGCGAATGTTGGTTTCCGGATCGTAGAGCGCCTTGACCGTGCCGCGATAGCCCATCATCCGTGCGGTGGCTGGCTTGATCTGCATGAGCCCGACTTCGCCCGCACTTCCACGGGCCTTGGGATTGAAACGGCTTTCGACCGCAACGACCGCATGCGCCAGGTTCGTCGGCACGCCGTAACGCTTGGCATATTTGACGATGAGATCGGAGTAATCATTCTTCAGCGTGGCAGGAAGGGTTCGCTCAGGGATGGGGTAACCGGGCTTGCGGAAATAGGTCTGTAGCGTCACGGTCTTGGTCTTCACGTCATCCTTGGCGACGACAATTCCGGTCTGCGCGGCCAGCATCGAGATGCAGACCGAAACAGCAACAATCACTCTTCTCATCAGTAGAAATAGTCTCCAGGCACGAAGAGATCCAGTCATGGACACGCAAAGGCGCACATCAGGAGAGTCACGGGAACAATCCTTTGGAAAGTCTTCGTCATTGATATTGTCGGCTTCTATGGAAAGACCCATCCAGCCGCATTTCGATGCGGCGTTTAAAGTCGGCCAATAAGGATTTACTGTGGCAGCATCTTAAGAAGGGGTCGTTGACCGGCTTCGATCACGCCAGTTTCATCGGAAATGGTGCTTACGCGCTTCTGAATTTCGGCAGTGCCGAAATGAGCCGGTGCAGCGTATCTATGGTGGAAAAATCGGCGATGCCGTCAACCAGCGCAGGCCGGAAATGTCGCTGGAAGGCGGCGACAGCACCTTCCGTCTTCTCACAATAACTGCCCGAAATTTCAACGCCGTAGCCATAGAGCGACAGCATGGATTGCAGGGCCTCCACCGGCTGACCACTATCGCCGCGATGGAAGAAACGTCCACCGCCGATCGGAGCGGGCTGGACCCAATGGCCAACGCCCTTCTGCGACAGGATGTCCCATGGGAACTTCTCGCCCGGATCGACCTTGCGAATAGGCGCAATATCGGAGTGCGCCAGCACTCTTTCCGGCGCAATCGACCAGCGCGCGCCGCAGTCGCGACACAATTCAACGACCGCTTCGATCTGGACTTCGGGGAAAGCTGGCAGTCCGGCAGGATGGCCACCATTGGCGATCTCGATGCCGATCGAGCGTGAGTTCAGATCGATCTCGCCCGCCCAGAAGCTCTTGCCCGCATGCCAGGCCCGGCGGCTTTCCGGCACCATCTGAATGACGCGTCCATCTTCGAAAACAAGATAATGGCTGGAAACCTGGCTTGCCGGATCGCAGAGCCAGGAGAGCGCACGCTCTGCGCTTTCCATGCCGGTGTAGTGAAGAATGATGGAATCGGGTGCGCTCATCCCCACCCGCTCGCCATGATTTGGCGAGGGCTGGACGCTGGCACCGGCATAATCCGGCAGAAAGTCACTCATGCGACGCGGCGTTCTCTCTCGATGGCCGCATAGGCGGCATTGAGTGCCGCCATACGCTCATTCGCAGCCGCATGCAATTCCATAGGAACGCCACGGGCAATGAGCTTGTCGGGATGATGCTCGGCCACCAGCAGACGGTAGCGCTTGCGGATATCGGAGAAGTCGTCGGACGGAGAAACGCCGAGCACGCGGTAGGGATCGCGCCCTTCCATATGGACATGGCGCGCCATGATCGTTTCGAAATGATCCTCGGTAATCCGGAAGATTTCCGCGATCCGGCCAAGGAAGGCCATCTCACGTTCATGGATCAGGCCATCGGCCTTGGCGATGTGGAACAGGCCGTCCACGACACTCTCCAGCATCTCGCAGTTTTCACGCCCCGTCCCGCAGAGTCCTGCAAGGCGCTCGGCATAGGCTTCGTAACCGGCGACGTCCTGCCGCGCGAGGTTATAAAGCCGTGCAACGTTCTTGGCTTCTTCTTCGGGAAAATCGAATATCTGGCGAAAGGCGCGTACCTCGGCATCGTTCACAACACCGTCGGCCTTTGCCATCTTTGCGGAAAGAGCAATGATCGCGACGGAGAAGGACACCTTGCGGCGGGTCTCCGGATCGCCTTCGAAGACGGTGCGGACCGCTTCGATTACGCGACCCAGAACGTTTCCTGCCGCTTCGCCGATCGCGCCGAGCAGCCGCTCCCAGAGGGATGAAATTTGCAAACAGGCGAAATCGAACATCATGTCTCTAAGCATGACGGCTCCATGGTGTGAATGCAAGACGCATAAGGTCGCTGATCATTAAGTTTTCGTCATCTTAGCTTCGCTCTACGCTGATCATTTGACGCAGACGTAACAGCTTTTCCACAGGTCGGTTCCGAGGTCACTGACACTTCCCGGCATTGAAACGATTATATTCGCTACGCAGTTCACCGATCTTCGAGAATACCGCGAAATACCCGTTTTTCTTGAGAAATTCACTTTACATGCAAAACGGCCTGTCGCATCCATTTGCCCCGACACACATTGAGAACCGACAAAGGAGAGCCACATGGCCAAACAAAAAGTCGCAATGTTGACCGCAGGTGGACTGGCGCCCTGCCTCTCGTCTGCCGTGGGCGGATTGATCGAACGTTACACCGACATCGCTCCCGAAATCGACATCGTGGCCTATCGCTCCGGCTATCAGGGAGTGCTCCTTGGCGACAGCGTCGCAATTACCAAAGAGATGCGCGAGAAGGCTCCTCTGCTGCATCGCTATGGCGGCTCCCCGATCGGCAACAGCCGCGTGAAGCTCACCAATGCCGCCGATTGCGCCAAGCGTGGATTGGTGAAGGAAGGCGAAAACCCCTTGCAAGTGGCCGCAGATCGTCTGGCCAAGGACGGCGTCACCATTCTTCACACGATCGGCGGTGACGACACCAATACCACCGCTGCCGACCTTGCCGCCTATCTCGGAGCCAATGGTTACGACCTCACCGTCGTCGGCCTTCCCAAGACGGTCGATAATGACGTGGTCCCGATCAAGCAGTCGCTTGGCGCCTGGACGGCGGCGGAAGTCGGCGCAAACTTCTTTGACAATGTCAGCAACGAACAGAGTGCAGCGCCCAAGACCTTCGTCATTCACGAAGTCATGGGCCGTCACTGCGGCTGGCTGACGGCTGCCACCGCACGCGCCTATATCCAGAAGGTCAAGAGCAACGACTATGTCGAGGGCTTGCTGATGGGCGAAGAGTTGAAGCGCATCGACGGTCTTTACCTGCCTGAAATGGCCTTCGACATCCAGGCGGAAGCGGACCGCCTGAAGAAAATCATGGAGAAGAATGGCTTCGTCACCCTCTTCGTCTCCGAGGGAGCAGGCCTTGATTCGATCGTTGCGGAACGTGAGGCGGCCGGCGAAGCGGTCAAGCGCGACGCCTTCGGCCATGTGAAGATCGACACGATCAATGTCGGTGGCTGGTTCCAGAAACAGTTTGCAAGCCTCATCGGCGCCGAGCGCACCATGGTACAGAAGTCCGGCTACTATGCCCGCTCGGCCCCGGCCAACGGCGAGGATCTGCGCCTGATCCACAGCATGGTGGATCTGGCGGTTGAAAGCGCCCTCAACAAGGTTTCCGGCGTGACTGGTCATGATGAGGATCAGGGCGGCAAGCTGCGCACCATCGAGTTCCCACGCATCAAGGGCGGCAAGCATTTCGATATTTCCGCGCCTTGGTTCTCCGAGGTAATGGACCATATCGGCCAGCCCTTCAAAGCAGCGTAACGATCAACGCCCTCCTAAATTATTAGGAAGACAAGATCGAACTGATGCATCCATTGGCCCGGAAAACCGTTTGGTTCCCGGGCCAATGCTTTATTATCCTTTTGAACGTCCCTGGAAGAAGGCGTGGCTTTCGCACAACGCAGCGCGGGAAAGCCCGCATTGTTCCAAAGTCCATGTGACGAAGGCTTTATTATCGCCTCATCGCTTGGTAAAAAGATGTGAAGGGCAAGGAGGTCATCATGTCCGCACAAGTCTGGCTGGTGTTCTGCGCAGCCTGTGCCATTCTTTTTGCGCTGCCATCGCCCATTGCTTTCAAGGTTGCAAACTATGCAGCGGTCCGCGGCAAGCGCACAATGATCGCTTCGGTGAGCGGCGCGACGCTTGGTGCCATGACGACATTTACGGCGGCGGCTATCGTGATGGCTGGCGCGCCCTTTGTGCCTTCGTCTTTTCTCGACGTCATTCAATGGGCCGGCATCGGCTGGCTGATGCTCTTCGGTCTCTGGACGATCGCAACGCCCGCCGCCCGCGAATCCCAGGCGGAAAACGACAATCTGCGCGCCAGAACACTCGGTGCCATTTTCATCGATTGCTTCGTCCTGGCGGCACTGCGCCTCCGTTACTTCGCCTTCTTCATCGCTTTCCTGTCGCAGTTCATCAACCGCTCGCGTGACGTGGTGGACATGTTGACGCAGATGCAGGCTGCGACCCTCGTCATGTCTCTTATATGCCTGACGTTACAGGCCACGTTTGCACGCTCGACCATCGCTATGGTGCGCCGCGCATCGGCGACGAAAAAGGTCAGAAACACCCGCGGAACACGCTTCATTACCGGCCGGGCAGTCTCCGCCGGCTACCGCCGCATCGCCGCCTGAAATACATCTGCCGCCTCCCGTCTTGCCGGAATCCTTACAATCAGTTAATGATCCGCTCATGAGACTGCGTGCTTCGTTTGATACGGGGGCATCAACGGGCAGGCAAATTAGAGGCGGCAGCATGATATTTTCTGGCAATTTGCGCCGTAAATCGGCGTCACTTTTGTCGTCCACCATGGGCTTGACGCTGGCTTTGGCAGGATGCACCAGCGTCGAATATTCAGCAAATTCCGACGTTCATTCCCCCAAGATTGCGGCCGCACCGGTTGCGGCACAGGCGACAGCGGCAGGCCCAGTGGCCCCCGGCACGCAGACGACAAACGAGGGCCAGCAGTCCGGCCCCATAGCAGCGGCAGAGACGAATGCGACGACAGTCGCCTCCCCGGTTCAGGTCGCATCCAATTCAGCGACAAGCCCTATGCCCTCCACGCCAGCCGTCAAGGGCGGTCGTGTCGCCCTTCCCCCGGCAGCAGAGATTGCAGCCGCAGCCGCAATTTCCGCACAGATGCAATCACCGACAGGCGCTCCGCAAATGGCATCGGCCACAACGGCAGCAACGCTTGGCGCAACACCTGTCGCCGCAACCGCGATGACGACCAATCACGCAGCCGGTCTACAGGCCGCGGCAAACACATCCGCCACCGCTTCGCTGCCGCAGGTCGTGGCTGTCAAGGGCTCCTTCCCTCCTGCGCCACCGCCACCCGGCACGCCATCGGCAGCGCCAGTGCAGTTGACGGAAGACATGGTGCGCGTGCAGACGATCGTGCCGCTGCCCAAGCCTGACAGCACCGTCCTCGCCTATGCATCCGCTCCGCGAAATGCGGCATTGGCTGCGATCAGCACCCGCGAAGGTCTCAGCACCGGGCCGCAGCCCGTCGGGCGCGAGAAGCTCAGCGGCCTGATCTCCAAATACGCGACCATGTACAGCGTCCCGGAAGATCTGGTGCACCGCGTCGTCATGCGCGAAAGCCGCTATAATCCCGGCGCCTATAATCGCGGCCACTTCGGTCTGATGCAGATCAAGCATGCCACGGCCCGTTCCATGGGCTTCAATGGCCCTGCCTCCGGCCTGTTCGACGCCGAAACCAATCTGCGCTACGCCGTCAAATATCTGAGCGGCGCCTGGAAGGTATCCGAAAACGATCGCGATGGCGCCGTTCGCCTTTATGCACGCGGCTACTACTATGATGCCAAGCGCAAGGGCATGCTCCACGTCTTGCGCCAGTAGCAGAGCGTTCTATTCCCTCATTGCTATATGATCTGACCTGTCCTTGAACAAAGGGCAGTCGAACGCCTTTTGGCGTCTGCGGCGCTGCTCCGGGCAACGTTTGTATCAACGCGTGCTAACGGAGCGACTGCCTCCCGCTCCTCCGTCATTAAACTGTTGCGTCCTGACGCTACACGCCTGTCACCCGAACGATAGGTGGAATCATATGACGAGTGCTGCCCCCAAAACCGGCTTCAGCAAGAACACCAAGCTCAAAGCTGCGCTCCTCCAGCACAAGGCGCTTTCGACCAGCGGCCTGTCGGAGCGTCTGTTCGGCATGCTGTTTTCCGGCCTCGTCTATCCACAGATCTGGGAAGACCCCGATGTCGACATGCAGGCCATGGAGCTTCGCGAAGGCCACAGCATCGTTACTATCGGCTCAGGGGGCTGCAATGCGCTGGCCTACCTCTCGCAAAGCCCGAAAAGCATCGATGTCGTCGATCTCAATCCCCACCACATTGCGCTGAACCGGCTGAAACTCGCAGCTTTTCGCCACCTGCCGAGCCATGGCGATGTCGTGCGCCAATTCGGCAAGGCCAATATCGGCTCCAACAGCGAAGGCTACGACCGCTTCATCGCCCCGAACCTTGATGCGCAGACACGCGCCTACTGGTCGAAGCGCACGATTGCAGGACGCCGTCGCATCTCCGTTTTCGATCGCAACATCTACCGTACCGGACTGCTTGGCCGCTTCATCGGCGCCGGACACCTCCTCGCACGCTTGCACGGCGTCAAGCTTCAGGACATTGCAAAGACCCGCTCGATGGAAGAGCAGCGCCAGTTCTTCGACGAGAAGGTGGCACCTCTCTTCGACAAGCCGATGATCCGCTGGCTGACCAAGCGCAAGAGTTCACTCTTCGGCCTCGGCATTCCACCGCGCCAATATGACGAGCTCGCCAGCCTCTCGGACGGCAACACCATTGCGCCCGTGTTGCGCAGACGCCTGGAAAAGCTCGCTTGCGACTTCTCCCTGAAAGACAACTACTTTGCCTGGCAGGCTTTTGCCCGCCGTTATCCCGAGCCTGGCGAAGGTACGCTACCGGATTATCTGAAACCCGAATATTACGACGCCATCCGAAAGAATGCCGATCGCGTCACCGTGCATCACGCCACCTTCACCGAGCTTCTGGCCTCCAAGCCCGCCTCGTCGGTGGATCGCTATGTGCTGCTCGACGCGCAGGACTGGATGAGCGATGTGCAGATCAATGAGTTGTGGGCGCAGATCAGCCGCACTGCGGCACCCGATGCCCGCGTGATCTTCCGCACGGCCGCAGAAAAAAGCGTGATCGAGGGCCGGATCTCTCCAAATATTCGCGCCCAGTGGTCCTATCTCGAGAACCGCTCGCTGCAACTCAACGCCAAGGATCGCTCCGCCATCTATGGCGGCTTCCACATCTATCAGAGGGCATCGGCATGAAGAGCATCGGAGACAGTGTGGGCCTTGCAAACGCCCAGCATGCCACCCTGATGGACAGAATGTACCGTCATCAGCGGCACATCTATGACATCACCCGCAAATACTATCTGCTCGGTCGTGACCGCACGATCGAACGTCTGGATATTCCCCATGGCGGCAGCCTTCTCGAAGTCGGTTGCGGCACGGGCCGCAATCTTCTGCTCGCAGCCCGTCATTTTCCGCTCGCCAAGCTCTACGGTCTCGATATCTCCGCCGAGATGCTGAGCACGGCAGCGGAGAACTTTGCGGGCAAGAAGGCACGTCCAACGCTGCGCGTTTCCGATGCCACCACCTTCAGGCTCAGCGAGTTTGGACGCAGCGAGGGGTTCGATCGCATCATGATCTCCTATGCGATCTCGATGATTCCCGAATGGGAAAAAGCAGTGGAACGCGCGCTCCTGTCGCTGGCACCCGGCGGGTCGCTGCACATCGTCGATTTCGGCCAGCAGGAACACCTGCCCGTCTGGTTCCGCAGCCTGCTACAGGCGTGGCTGGCAAAGTTTCATGTCACGCCACGTGCAAACCTGCGTTACGTTCTGGAGACGCTCGCCGGAAGCCATAATGCGTCGCTGGAATTTGAACCGATCGGCCGCGGTTACGCCTGGCGCGCGGTGCTGACCATGCCGAAGAGTTGAGAGAACCATCCCGCCGCCTGGGAATGAATTCTCCTCCTTCCTCTTGTCATAACCGCTTGTTTACCCTGTTATGGTAAATGCGGATTAACGATATGCCGCGTCGGCCAAAGAGCGGCGCGCGCAATCGGCGGCAACTCATTCAACTGGGAACATCATGCGGCGGCTCATTCCGGCTCTTCTTGGCACCTTGCTAATCCTTAGCGGCTGCACCTCGACCAGTTACGATTTCCTGGAAACCGCGTCCGTCGCCCGGCCGAAGTTCAAGGATAACGATCCGCATGATTTCGGGCGCAACTCGCCACACAGGCACGAGGTCCACGGTATCGACATTTCCAAGTGGAATGGCGAGATCGAGTGGGCGACCGTGCGCAAGTCCGGCGTATCCTTCGCCTTCATCAAGGCCACCGAAGGCACCGATCGCCTCGATTCCCGTTTCGATGAATACTGGCGCGGCGCAGCGGCTGCCGGCGTGCCGCACGCGCCTTACCACTTCTATTACTTCTGCGCGCCAGCCGATGCGCAAGCCGACTGGTTCATCCGTAATGTTCCGAAGGAATCGATGAAGCTGCCGCCGGTTCTCGATGTGGAGTGGAACCCCGCCTCCCCGACCTGCAAGACGCGCCCATCGCCCGATGTGGTCCGCTCCGAAATCCAGCGCTTCCTCACCCGCATCGAAAACTATTATGGCATGCGCCCGATCATCTATACCAGCGTGGATTTCCACCGGGACAATCTGGTCGGCCAGTTCAAGAACTATCACTTCTGGGTTCGCTCGGTCGCGGCTCATCCATCGGAAATTTATCCGCAGCGCCAATGGGCCTTCTGGCAATATACCGGCACCGGCATCATCCCCGGCATCAGCACACCCACCGATATCAATGTCTTCTCTGGAAGCGAGAAGAACTGGCGCACATGGGTCGCGTCTGCCTCCAACGCCCGCAGTTGAAGACTACGAAACGCCAGATCGTCTTAGGTAGCAGGCGCAGTTGTCACAAAAGCGTATACCACTTCTGCGCGACCTGCTTTGGACTTGCTTTTTGAGCCAAGACAGGCAGATGTGCGACGAAATAATCGCAAAGGTGAGGAAACAAAACCTCGGCGATTATCTTTCACGATCCTGCCCATGCTTCCGCCACAAAGGGAAGGAAACCAGTGGGCCAATCGCACATTTGAGGAATTCTGATGTTCAGCTTCTCGCAACGCAGCCTGGTTCTTGCTGCCACTCTCTTTGCCTTGTCCTGCGGATCCGCACTGGCCGTTACCCCAACCGTCTCCCCCGATGATCCGAAGCAGGTTCCTTGCGGCGGCGATCTTTCGACCTTCCTCAAGGGTGTGAAGGATGAAGCTGTTGCCAAGGGTGTATCGGCAGAGGCTGTCGACAAGGCGCTCGCCGGTGCCCAGATCGACCAGAAGGTTCTGTCTCGCGATCGCGCCCAGGGCGTGTTCCGCCAGACCTTCCTCGAATTCTCGCAGCGCACCGTCAGCCAGGGCCGTCTGGATATGGGCCGCAAGAAGCTTCAGGAATATTCCTCAACCTTCAAACGCGCCGAAGACGAGTTCGGTGTGCCCGCTGGCGTTATCGCCGCCTTCTGGGCGATGGAAACCGATTTCGGCGCCGTACAGGGCGATTTCAACACCCGCAATGCGCTGGTCACGCTGTCGCATGATTGCCGCCGTCCGGAGCTCTTCCGTCCGCAGCTGATCGCACTCACCGAAATGGTTCAGCATGGCGACCTTGATCCTGCGACCAACACCGGTGCATGGGCCGGCGAAATCGGCCAGGTGCAGATGCTGCCGAAGGACATCATCGCTTTCGGCGTCGATGGTGATGGCGATGGCCACGTCAACGTCAAGGGTAGCGCACCGGACGCGATTCTGACGGCTGCGAAGTTCATCCAGCATCTCGGCTTCAAGAAGGGCGAGCCCTGGATCCAGGAAGTTGCGGTGCCTGAAAACCTGCCATGGGAGAAATCCGGCCTTGGTGGTACGATGACCGCCGGCGACTGGTTCAACCTTGGCGTCACGCCGCGCGATGGCGACAAGAAGTTCGCCAATCTCCAGGCAGCCCTCATCATGCCGCAGGGCCGCAAGGGCCCGACCTTCCTCACCTACCCGAACTTCAACATCTATCTCGAGTGGAACCAGTCCTTCATCTACACGACCTCCGCCGCCTACTTCGCAACGCGACTGATGGGCGCACCGGTCTATAACAAGGGCAACCCCGATCCCGGCCTCAATGATGCCGAGATGAAGGAACTGCAAACGAAGCTCGATGCCAAGACGCATGATGTCGGCAAGATCGACGGCATCCTCGGCTCCGGTACGCGCATCGCCGTTCAGCGCGAACAGCAGCGTCTGGGCCTCCCCGCCGATGGCTGGCCGACCCGCGAGCTCCTCGACAAGCTTTGATGATCTGAGGCGATCCGATCTAGTGAGAATGGCTGGGGAAAACCCCGGCCATTTACTTTTTTACGACCGGAATAACGAAATCTTCACCCTGTAATATAAGTTGTTTTTCAATGGATTGCTGCCGCAATTTCACCCAGAAGCGGCATGTTTGGTGTGCAGCGCATCATAAAAACCGCTTTTCAAAGGACACAAAAGGGTCATAATGCTTACTGTCAACGAACAGGAGGCAGAGCATGGGACTTACAAATTCTCTTAATGCCTTGGCAGTCGGCGTGGCGTTTGCGTTTGTCGGAGTGATGCTTTTCATCTGACAAAGCGTTGGGGTTTAGGACGCCCGGTCGCAAGTTGATCCTCATAAGCCATTAAAAAAGCGCAGGTTTTTCTACCTGCGCTTTTTTTATATCGAAGTTGCCCCGTCTCGGTCAGGCGGCGGATTTGCGTGCCGGGCGGAAGCCGACATTCTCAAGAACCGCATTCACAAGCGGTGCGCGGTTCATCGTGTAGAGGTGGAATTCGTTAACGCCGCGACGCTGCAGGTCGAAGATCTGCTCGGCAGCTACATCGGCGGCAACCTTGGCACGACCGGCCGGATCGTCGTCATAACCGGCAAAGCGCTCATCGAGAAAGGCTGGAATACTGGTGCCGCAGCGACCGGCAAAACGCTTCAACTGCGTGAGGTTCTGGATTGGCATGATACCCGGCACGACCGGTATCTTGATACCAGCCTTGGTAACGCGCTCCATGTAACGCTCGAAGACGTCATTGTCGAAGAAGAATTGTGTCAGCGCCCGCGTTGCGCCGTTATCCGCCTTGAGCTTCAGCATCTCGATATCGACAGCATTGCTTTCGCTCTCCGGATGCTTCTCGGGATAAGAGGACACCGAAATTTCGAAGTCTCCCAGCTCCTTGAGCCCGCGCACCAGGGCAGCGGCATTTTCGTAACCTTCCGGATGCGGCTTATAGGCCGTGCCGATCCCCGTGGCAGGATCACCGCGAAGTGCAACGAAATGCGTAACGCCGACATTGCGCAACTCTTCTACGACCTCGTGGGTCTCACGCTTGCTGGCATCCACGCAGGTCAGGTGCGATGCCGTCGACAAGCCTGCAACGGAGATCATCCGCCGAACCGCTTCCAGCGTCGGCGCCTTGGTGGTGCCCCCTGCGCCATAGGTCACGGATACGAAATCCGGGTTCCAGCGAGACAGTTCTTCCACCGTTTCCCAAAGCTGCACATCCATATCGGGGCTCTTTGGCGGGAAGAACTCGAAGGAGAGCTTGAAGGCGCTGGAGGGGTTGCGGTCGATCTCTGTCTTGGTCATGTCATGCCCTCCCGGCGGAAACGAATTGAGGCTCTGCCGATTGATCCCCGGCAATCAGCAGGCGCGGGTCGCGTGCAACCCAGATGGTGACGTCGAGCGACTGGGCGGACGCCTTGCCGGAATGCAAGTCCATCGACTTTTCCGGCGTGAGCCCGGCCTTCTTCAGCCACTCTTCCATGGTCTGGTTCGAGAAGCCCAGGCGGACATGGGCATGCTCTTCACGCAGATATTCCAGCGAATGCGGCGCCAGATCGATGATCACCAAACGGCCATTGGGGCGCAGCATGCGCGCCGCCTCGGCAATTGCCATTTCCGGATGATCGAGAAAGTGCAGGACCTGGTGAACCACGACCAGATCGAAATCCTGGCCTTCCAGCGGCAGGTTGAGAATATCGCCGTGACGCACGGAGGCATGCGCCACACCCGCCTTATCCAGATTGGAGCGCGCCACAGCCAGCATGTCGCGGCTGGCATCGATGCCGATGGCGCGACGATAGATGCCACTCAGCAATTGCAGGATCCGGCCCGTCCCCGTTCCCAGATCGAGCATCGAATCCACCGGTGTGGTGCCGATGAGCTTCAAAAGTGCCGCGTCGACCGCCTCATCGCTGACATGCAGGCGGCGAAGCTCGTCCCAGGCAGAGGCGTTGCGGCTGAAATATTCCTGCGCGCGCGTCGCCCGCACACGCTTGACGGCTGCAAGTCGCTCATTATCACGCGATAAAACGGCATCTGCGGAAGAAGCAAGCGATAGCAGCTGCTTGACCAGTTCGGCAGACTTGCCATCCTGCTTCAGGCGGAAGTAAGCCCAGGCACCTTCCTGATAGCGGTCGATCAGATCTTCTTCCGCCAGAAGCTTGAGATGGCGCGAGATGCGCGGCTGCGACTGACCGAGGATTTCCGTCAGATCGGTCACCGTCAAGTCACCGGCAGACAGCAGCGCCAGCAAGCGAAAGCGCGTCGGCTCCCCTGCTGCCTTCAACAGATCCACCAGATTATCCAACCCGAGCGCCAAAGCCGCAACCCCATCCAATCAACATATAAAGATATCTTTATACGGTTTCATGCGTAGCTGCAAGTGTCTTGGGGGCAGCATCGCCGCCCGGTGACCGCCCGCTGCTTAGCAAAACATAAAGGTAATCATATTGCTAAACTGCTGTTTCAGATCCATTTTGTTGAAATGCGACCCAACTTTGGAACAAGGCAATGGCTTGGTATAGAAATTTCTATAGATGTTCGGAGTGCGAAACTCTCTGGAGCGAAGAATGGTCGTGCTGTTGCGACGACGAATGCCCAACCTGTCAAACATCGGACTTTAGCCCCTATCGCACCGATGATATTTCAGTACTTGTCGCGGAGGAAGACAACGGTTTGACGGCTATTTACTATTCAGCTCCAGACGCCGATGATTCGGCGAACTACAAGTTCCTTGCGCAGACGAACAACCAAGGTCTCGGCCAGTTTCTAGAGATGTTGGCCAAAGAACTGTCAAGAGCACCATGAAGCTTGAATTTTCGGAACCATCACGTAGTTATTCAAGCGGCTCACAAAGCGCTCGCGTTGCAACCGAAGCTTGGGTTGCGAACTCGATTTATTGCCCCAACTGCGGGCACCCCTCCCTCAGCCAGTTTCCCGCAAATCTCCCGGTGGCGGATTTTTATTGCTTGAAATGTAAAGACCAATTCGAGTTGAAGAGCCAGAAGAAGGCATTTGGACGAAAGATTGCAAACGGAGCATATGACGTCAAAGTCACGCGCTTGCAGTCTGATACCTCTCCTAACCTCATTCTCATGCGGTATGACAGTGTAACAGCAAGCGTTATCCAACTCTGCATCATACCAAAACGATTTTTCACACCATCTACTATCGAACGTAGGAAGCCCCTAAGTCAGAGCGCATGCAGGGCGGGATGGGTCGGATCAAACATAATCTTAGAGCGAATTCCGTCCATCGGCCGTATTTCGATTGTCCAGGACGGAGCTATTTCGGATAAGGAGGCGGTCCTTACCCAATGGCAACAAACTGCGTTTCTGGAAACGGAGCCTGCCGCTACAAGAGGGTGGCTGGTCGATGTCATGACCTGCATCGACAGGATTGGTAGCTCGCAGTTCAGCTTATCAGAAATGTACGAGTTTGCTCCATATCTCAGCCAACTCTATCCCAACAATAAACATGTACGAGCCAAGATAAGACAGCAACTTCAGATTCTTAGAGACAATGGCTACCTTGATTTCACTGGTGGCGGAAGTTATCGGATCACACGCGACTAATTTCGATACTGACAATAAGCACGCTAACATTTCTCGACGGTACGATATGATAGTGCCAGCGCACGCACGGAAAAACGGAGCGACATGGGACTCCGTTCTTCCTTTGCAAATTTAATCAGAACTCGGTCCACTCATTTGCAGCGACGGCTGCGTTGCCATGCGTCATCGGCGCCGAGCGCATGCGAGCGGCTTGTGGCTGCGGCGCCGGTCGCGAAGATGCTGCGTGACGCATCGTTTCGCCCATGCCGCGCAACTGGCTCACGGCTTGGCCAAGCTCGAACTGCGAGAGAAGCTCTTTCAGCTTGACGCTTTCCTGGGCGAGTGCGGCGCCGGACGCACTCATCTCTTCCACCATAGCGGCATTCTGCTGGGTGGACTGGTCCATGTGGTTGACGGCGTGATTGACTTCCGCAAGCCCCACAGACTGTTCTTGCGCGGCGGTGGCAATGGCGTCCATGTGCACATTGACCGATTGCACCAGTTCAGCGATCTGCGACAGACCGGAGCCGGTATCGCTGACGAGGCGCACGCCTTCGCTGACGGCAACGGCGGAATTGCTGATCAATTGCTTGATCTCCTTCGCTGCGCCGGCGGAGCGTTGCGCCAGTTCGCGCACTTCCTGCGCGACAACCGCAAAGCCCTTGCCCGCATCACCGGCACGCGCCGCTTCGACCCCGGCGTTCAGCGCCAGAAGGTTCGTCTGGAACGCGATCTCGTCGATGACGCTGATGATCTGACCGATCTGCTTCGAAGAACCTTCGATCCGCTCCATCGCAGCAACGGCGTTGCTGACGACTTCACCGGAATGATCGGCCTTCTTGCGGGCCTCGAGCACCACCTCGCGGGCTTCGTTCGTGCGTCTGGATGTCGCCGTCACATTGGCCGTGATCTCTTCGAGCGCAGCGGCAGTCTCTTCCAGCGAAGCGGCCTGCTGTTCCGTACGCTTGGAAAGATCGTTGGATGCGTCCGAGATTTCCTTGGAGCCGCCGGTGACTGTATCGACGGAGCCACCGACACTCACCAAGGCTTCGCGCAACTGGCGAACCGAGGTGTTGAAATCGTGGCGCAGTCCCTCGAACTGTGCTGCAAGGGGCTCGTTGACTTCACAGAGCATGTCTCCCGCTGCAAGGCGCTTCATGGCCGCGGCAAAGGTGCTGGTGGCCTGCACCAGTCGCGCTTCGGCCTCTTCTTCCGCTTGCCTTTGCATTGCCACGCGCTCGGTCTCCGAACGCACGCGATTGGCCTCGGCATCTGCTTCCAGCTGCTTGTTACGGATCGCAGCTTCGCGGAAGACGGCCACGGAGCTCGCCATTCCGCCGATCTCGTCTTTGCGGTTCGCACCATCGATTGCCACGGCAAGATCGCCATCGGCGAGTTGACGCATACAGCGGGTCAGAGCCGAGACTGGCTTCGTCACACGGCTGACGACGATGACCATTCCGGCAATACCGATCGCCACGGCGGCAACGAGAAGGACCGAGTAGAGGATAAGGGACTGGAGATAAGCTGCTTCGCGCGCGGTGGCGACGCGGTTCAGTTCATCCATGGCAAGCGAAGCAACCGAGGCAATCGTGCCAAGCGCAGCCGTGACTTTCGGGCGCCACTCGTCGATGGAGACGCCACCGGGCTCACCGGCCTTCAACTTGCTGACGATCGCCGAACGCCAGTCGGCGAAATCACCCTTGAAATATCCGTTGTCGGCCTTGACCAACTCATCCTTCAAAGTCTGAGCGACATCGGGATGATTGATGAGGACACGAACGGACTTCCAGGCGAAATCGACACCTGCATCGGCCGATGTGACGCTGATCACCTCAGCTGCGTTCAAACCACGATTGGCAGCGATCGCGCCATTCATCACCACTGTTCCGGTACCGCCAAGCGCGCGGGCCGCCCATGCCTGGGCGCGGATCTGGATCAGCGCGACCGAGCTTGGGTCGAGATTGCGCATCTCCCCTTCGATTGCGAGCGAGGATGCTTCAAGCGAGTTGAGGAACTCATTACCCAGATCGAGCGTGACCTTGTCGAGGCCCTTTTCACGCTGGTCCAGTTCCAGAGTGATGGCCTGGTCGATCTTCTTTCGATGTGCATTGAGGCGATCATACACAGAGCGGGTCGCTGCCATTGCACTGCTGATTTCCGGTGTCGCGTTCGCATCGACACTGGAGAATGCCTGCGAGACGGCAGCATCGACCTTGGTTCGTGCCTTTTGAACGGCCTCGTAGGAGATCGCGCCCGCAGCGCGCGACATGGTCAAAGCAGTCGCGCTATCGCCGCGCTCGCTGCGAAAGTTCAACAGAACGTTGAACAGGGCGCGATCCAGATCCGCCAGTCTATTGACCGACCGGCTGACCTGATATTGCGAATATGCTGAATAGGTTAAAGAGCCAACGACGCCGCAGAGCATGACGCTCACCAGCAAGAAGGCACCGACAAGAATATTCCTAATCGAAAACATGGATCCCTCAAAAAAGCGAAGCCGCACGATTTCGAGGCTCTTGACCGCGCGGAAAAGGTTGATGCTCCCTTCCCCAACCTAAGCGAGTGCAGAATAAAAAATCGTAAACCAGGGTCGAATTTTGCAACGAATGCAATAACTGGTTGTAACCCTAATAGAAAAAGGCACCGGCCGTGGCCGATGCCCATTTCTGATTGCAAAGAGATAAGTCGCTTAGCGTGTCAAGCGCTTGTAGGCCTGGCTGCCCGGGTTCAGCGCGTCGGGGCCGAGACGACGGATCTTGTCCTGCTCATAGTCCTCGAAGTTGCCTTCGAACCATTCCACATGGCCATCGCCCTCGAAGGCGAGGATATGGGTGGCCAGACGGTCGAGGAACATGCGATCGTGGCTGATGATGATGGCGCAGCCAGCGAAGGCTTCCAGCGCGCTTTCCAGCGCACCCAGCGTTTCGGTATCGAGGTCGTTGGTCGGTTCGTCGAGCAGAAGAACGTTGCCGCCAGCCTTCAGCATCTTGGCAAGGTGAACACGGTTGCGCTGACCACCGGAAAGATTGCCGACCTTCTGCTGCTGATCGCCGCCCTTGAAGTTGAAGGCGCCGCAATAGGCGCGAGAGTTCATGTCGAACTTTCCGAGCTTGATGATTTCCGCACCGCCGGAAATTTCTTCCCAGACGGTCTTGTCGGCATCAAGCGCATCGCGGCTCTGGTCGACGTAGCCGAGATGCACCGTTTCACCGATGCGGATCGAACCGGCATCGGGCTTTTCCTGACCGGTGATCATCTTGAAGAGCGTCGACTTACCGGCACCGTTTGGCCCGATGATGCCGACAATGCCGCCTGGCGGCAGCTTGATCGACAGATCGTTGATCAGGGTGCGGCCTTCGAAGCCCTTCTTGATGCCTTCGAGTTCGATGACAACCTGTCCGAGACGTTCGGAAACCGGAATGATGATCTGCGCATCGCCGGGACGAATGTTCTCGGCCGCATCCACCAGCTGTTCGTAGGCCTTGATACGCGCCTTGGACTTTGCCTGACGGGCCTTCGGGCTGGATGCGATCCACTCCTGTTCGCGCGACAGCGACTTCTGGCGACCGGCTTCCTCACGTGCTTCCTGCTGCATGCGCTTGGCCTTGGCCGTCAGATAGGCGGAGTAGTTGCCTTCGTAAGGAATACCGCGGCCACGGTCGAGTTCGAGGATCCAGCCCGTGACGTTGTCGAGGAAGTAGCGGTCGTGGGTGATCATCATCACGGCGCCTGGGTAATCGCGCAGGTGCTTTTCGAGCCAGGCAATGGTTTCCGCGTCGAGGTGGTTAGTCGGTTCGTCAAGCAGCAGCAGGTCCGGCTGCGACAGCAGCAGACGGCAAAGCGCGATACGACGACGCTCACCACCCGAAAGAACGGTCACGTCGGCATCCTTGGGCGGGCAGCGCAGTGCTTCCATCGCCATTTCGACCTGCTGTTCCAGATCCCAGAGGTTCTGGCTGTCGATGATGTCCTGAAGTTTCGCGCCTTCGTCGGCGGTCTCGTCGGAATAGTTCATCATCAATTCGTTATAGCGGTCGAGTACGGCCTGCTTGTCGGCGACGCCTTCCATGACGTTCTCGAAGGCGTTCTTGTTGGGATCGAGCTTCGGCTCCTGCTCCAGATAGCCGACAGTCGCGCCTTCGGCCAACCAGGCCTCGCCTGTAAATTCCTTGTCTTGACCCGCAATGATACGCAGAACCGTGGACTTACCGGCACCGTTGGGCCCAAGAATACCGATCTTGGCATCCGGGTAGAAGGAGAGGTTCACGTTCTCGAGAATCTTCTTCGCGCCATAGGACTTGTTCAGCCCGGACATGTGATAGATGAATTGGCGTGCCATTGTAGCGAATGCTCCGCGTCGGATGTGAAAAGTCGGATTGGGAAATTTGCCGCTATGTAAGGTAAACGGGGCTGAGGAGCAACCTCTCGGCCAATAATAAGCAAGTGGAAGAGCGCATGGGCGACGATCTGATGTTCGGCAAAATCGAGCGGCTGGAGAGCGCATCCGGCGCCACGCTTGCCTATCGCCATGAGGCTGCCAGAGGTGAGCCGCACGGCGTTTTGATGATCTGCCACGGGCTTGTCGACCATGCCGGGCGCTATCGTCACTTTGCCGATGTCATGGCCAATCACGGTTTCGAGGTCTATGCGCATGACCATCGCGGCCACGGTCGCACGCGCTCGGCGGACGCCCCAATTGGCCGCTTCGCTCCCAAGGATGGACTTTACAAGGTTGTCGAGGACGTCATCGTCATGCGCGATCTGATAGCAGACCGTCATCCTGGTCTGCCCGTGATCCTGTTCGGCCATTCCATGGGCGGGCTGATTGCACTCAACACCGCTGTCAGCCACCCGGATCGTTTCGACGCGCTGTCCATCTGGAACTCCAATCTCAATACCGGCGTAATGGGCCGCTTAGCCCAGGCCATCCTGCGCATCGAAAAAATGCTGAAGGGCTCGGATGTGCCGAGCGCCGTGCTGCCCAAAGCCACCTTCCGCATATGGAACGCGCGCATGCCGGAAAAGCGCACCACTGCCGACTGGCTGAGCCACGACAAACAGGCGGTGGATGCCTATGTGGGCGACCCGCTCTGCCAGTTCGAGGCAAGTGTTTCGCTGTGGCAGGATGTCTTCGAGATGTCCTATCGCGGTCCGAAGCTGATGGAGCGCTTGCCAAAGCAGCTTCCGGTCCTACTCGTCAGTGGTGACGAGGATGCCGCCACCAATAACGGTCGGGAAATCCGCTGGCTGGCGGAGAAATTTCGCAACGCTGGCTTCTCGGATGTGGAAGACACGATCTACAAGGGAATGCGCCACGAGACGCTGAACGAGATTGGTTGGGAAAAGCCTGCTGCGGATTTTGCGGCATGGGCTGCAAGAGTGACCACGGGCAAGAAAAGCGTCGTTTCCCAAACGGAATAACGCCATGAGATAAATTCACATGCGCCGTTTCACCCGCCCGTTTATAAGGCTCCGGAAAGCGCAAGGTAACTCATGGTCGAACCGTCATCGTCGAAAGAGCCGCCCCTGAAGGGCATTCGTGTCATCGAACTTGCTCGCGTGCTGGCAGGTCCGTGGGCGGGCCAGATGCTCGCCGATATGGGTGCCGATGTCATCAAGGTCGAAAGCCCGGACGGCGGAGATGATACCCGCGCCTGGGGACCGCCCTTTGTCGAAAGCAACGATGGCGACAATCTCTCCGCCGCCTATTACCATTCGACCAATCGCGGCAAGCGCTCCATCACCGTCGACCTGAAGACAGAGGAAGGCCGCCAGATCGTGCGGCGTCTGGTCAAAACCGCCGACGTGGTGATCGAGAACTTCAAGCGTGGCGGGCTGGAGAAATACGGACTGGACTACCAGAGCCTTCGCGCACTGAACCCCAAGCTGATCTACTGTTCCATCACCGGTTTCGGCCAGACAGGACCCTATGCGGATTTTGCCGGTTACGATTACATCGTCCAGGGCATGTCCGGTTTCATGTCGATTACCGGCGAGCCGGATGGCCAGCCCATGAAGGCCGGCGTTGCGGTTGCCGATATCTTCACCGGCATCTACTCGGTCAGCGCAATCCAAGCCGCACTCATTCATGCGATCCGCACGGGACAGGGTCAGCATATCGATATGGCACTGCTGGATGTGCAGTCCGCCGTGCTTGCCAACCAGAACATGAACTACCTGATCTCCGGCAGACCTCCCGTCCGGCTTGGCAATGCGCACCCGAATATCTCCCCCTATGAGGTGGTGCCGACAGCCGATGGCTTCCTGATCCTTGCCGTCGGCAATGATGGTCAGTTCAAGCGCCTCTGCAAGATCCTGGGCATCGATGCGATTGCCGATGACGAGCGATATGCCACCAACAAGGCGCGCGTGGCGCACAAGCTGGACGTCCGGCAGATCGTCTCCACCGAGACGCTGAAATGGATGAAGCGGGACCTTCTGACCGCCTGCGAAAGCAATGCGGTTCCGGCAGGCCCGATCAACTCCATCGAGGAAATGTTTGCCGATCCTCAAATTCAGGCGCGCGGTCTTCGCATCGATCTGGAAGCTGCCGATGGCACGGTCATTCCCGGCGTCCGCACCCCGATCGTGCTGTCGGAAACGCCGCTGCGCTACGAGCGTCCAAGCCCGCGCCTTGGAGAACATCAGGCCGAAGTTCTGGCCGAACTGGACGATATCGAAAGGAACATCGCGCAATGACGACTTTGGGAAAGAGGACCGGCGGCCAACTGATTGTCGAGGCGCTGAAAGCCAATGGTGTATCGCGCGTCTCCTGCGTGCCCGGCGAAAGCTATCTGGCGGTTCTGGATGCGCTTTATGAAAGCGGCATCGAAACCGTCGTCTGCCGCCAGGAAGGCGGCGCCGCAATGATGGCTGATGCCTGGGGCCGGCTGACCGGCGAGCCCGGCATCTGCATGGTCACACGCGGTCCGGGCGCCACCAATGCTTCCGCCGGCCTGCATGTTGCAAGACAGGACTCGATCCCGATGATTCTCTTCATCGGCCAGGTCCAGCGAGATGCCCGCGAGCGTGAAGCCTTTCAGGAAGTCGAATATCGCCGTGCCTTTACCGAATTCGCCAAATGGGTGGGCGAGATCGACGATGCCCGTCGCATTCCTGAATTCGTCACGCGTGCCTTTGCGGTCGCGACATCCGGCCGCCCTGGTCCGGTGGTTCTGACGCTGCCGGAAGACATGCTGGTGGAAGAAGTCGAGGCTCCAGAAGCCCAGGCTTACATGCCGGTCGAAAACCATCCTGGCGCCAAGCAGATGGCGAAGTTCGCAGACCTGCTCGCCAACGCCAAGCGCCCGATGTTCATTCTCGGCGGCACGCGCTGGTCGGAAGAAGCCGTTGCCTCCTTCAAGAATTTTGCCGAAAACCTGAACGTGCCAGTCGGCTGCTCCTTCCGCCGCCAGATGCTCTTCGATCACACGAGTTCCTCTTATGCGGGCGATGTCGGCATTGGCATCAATCCGGCGCTGTCCAAGGAGATCAAGGAGGCCGATCTCATCGTCCTTCTCGGCGCCCGCATGTCGGAAATGCCCTCCTCCGGCTACACCATGCTGGATATCCCCTACCCGTCGCAGACGCTGGTGCACGTCTTCCCGGAAGCGGAAGAACTCGGCCGCATCTATCGCCCGGATCTCGCCATCTGCGCGGCGCCAGAAAACTTCGTTGAGGCTCTGGTAAACATCAAGATAGAGGCGAACGCCGCTTGGTCAGAACGCACCTCTGCCATGCACGAGGCCTATCTGAAATGGTCCACTCCTCCCAAGACAGGTCCCGGCAACGTGCAGATGGGGCCGATCATGGACTGGATCGAGGCCAATGTGCCGGAAGACGCAATCTTCACCAACGGCGCTGGCAACTATGCCACATGGGTCCACCGCTTCCACCGTTTCCGCCTCTTCAACACACAAGCCGCGCCCACGTCCGGCTCCATGGGCTACGGCCTTCCGGCAGCCGTTGCGGCCAAGCATCTCTTCCCAGAGCGTGAAGTCATCTGCTTTGCCGGTGACGGCTGCTTTATGATGCACGGCCAGGAATTCATTACAGCCGTGCGCTACGGCCTGCCGATCATCACCGTGCTCGTCAATAACGGCACTTATGGTACCATCCGCATGCATCAGGAGCGCGAATATCCCGGCCGCGTCAGCGCCACCGATCTCGTCAACCCGGACTTCGTCGCCTATGCCAAAGCCTTCGGCGGCCACGGGGAGTTGGTGGAGAAGACCGAAGACTTTGGTCCTGCCTTCGAGCGCGCACGCGCCAGCGGCAAGGCGGCTATCATCGAAATCAAGCTCGACGCAGAAGCGATTACCCCTGCGCGGACCCTGACACAGATTAGGAACAAGAGCTGAGGTCGATATTCCTCTCTTCCCTCATCTCTGTCTCCATGACAGAAATCAGGTGAAGCGCTTGAACGCGACGAAGGAGACATGCCAGTCCGGTATCTTGGGCTGGCTTGACCTCTTTGAAGAGCAGGAATGAAGGAACGACGGACTGCCATGCACAACAGCAAAATCCCGGTCATTACACCGCGCAACGCCAAGATCGAACCTTCGGCTGGCGCACCATTCGAGGCGATCCGGGTGGCGCGTGATGTGTTGTTGACATCACGAACCTGCGGCCTGGCAACGCTCGATCCGGCAAGTGGCTATCCCTACAATACCGCCACCAACATCGCCGTCGAGCCGGATGGAACGCCGTTCTTCTTTGCCGCCCGTCTGGCACTTCATGCACGCAACATCGAGGCCGATCCTCGAATCTCGCTGGTGCTCGCTCCCTTCAACAAGGGCGATGCACTTACCCTGCCTCGGCTGACACTCGTGGGTCGGGCTGAGTTGATGAGCGATAGTGAAACGCCACTCGCCAAAGCGCGCTATGTCGCCCGCTATCCCAAGGCCAAGCTCTACCTCGCCTTGCCCGACACCCAACTCTATCGAATGAAGATCGACGGCGTGCAGATCAATGGCGGCCCTGCCCGCAACGCCAGCAACATCACCGCCGACGACCTGCGTACAGACCTCACCGGCGCAGACAGTTTGATCGCTGCGGTCGATGACGAGATTGCCCGCCTCAACGCGATCAAGGGCGAAGCCTCAAGGCTCGCCGTCATGGCCGGCAGGAAGCCCGGCGCTTGGAAGGTAACCTCAATCGATCCCGACGGCGTCAATCTGGCTTCGTCGCAGGACTTAGCGAGGCTCTGGTTTGCCGAGCGGGTCAAGAACTTGAATCAACTTGCCAAGGCACTGAATCAATCTGAGAAGTGATTCAGCTAAGAGATTCGGATGAAACGTCTTTCCGTTTCCCACGCTCTCGCCCAACAAAAAAGCCGGCCCAAAGGACCGGCTTTCAAAACGTCTGTCGCCTGACGATCAGATTGCGGCAGTGACGATGAACTCGACTTTGTAGTCCGGCGTCGCGAGGGCTGCTTCGCTAGTGGCGCGAGCTGGTGGGTTTGCCGGGTCGATCCAGCCTTCCCAGACAGCATTCATTTCGCCGAAGGTGGACATATCGGAGAGGTAGATGATCGTCTGCAGGATCTTCGACTTGTCGGAACCGGCCAGGGCCAGCAGGCGATCGACTTCAGCCAGCGCGGACTTGCTCTGTTCGGTCACGGATGTGCCTTCACCGACCTGGCCTGCGAGATAGACGGTGTTGCCGTGAACGACGGCGCCGCTCATGCGCTTGCCGGGTTCGATACGCTTGATGCTCATGGAAATGCTCCTGTTTGGTAGGCTTTAGATAAACGACACGGGATCAACCGCGCAGATGGTGGGTCTTTTCGTAGATGGCCGTGGAACGTGCGCCGGAGCGGCAATAGCCGAGCATCGGGCGCTGCAATTCGTCCAGCGCATCCACCATGCCGGCAACCGCATCCGGATCGACGCCGAAGCGGCCAACCGGCACATGCATGATCGTCAGGCCGAGCTCTTCGGCCCGTTCGGCGATATCGGCAAAACGCGGCTGGCCTTCCTCCTCGTCATCGGGACGATGGCAAACGATGGATTTGAAACCGAGCGCCTTCACCTCATCGAGATCGGCCACGCTGATCTGACCGGTTACGGAGTAATCGTCATCGATGCGTCTGATATCCATCTTCTATCCTCCGAGGGTGACGGCGTTGCGGCCCTCAACGGCCCGCCATTTCGCAAAATCCGTACCCGATGTAAGGGGTTGAGCCGGATGCGTCAATGACAGGCTTTTTCAATTAAATAGCCATTTAGAGAATAGAAAAGCGCAAACCATAGCTGCGGCTTTCGCCCGGTTGCAGCATGTTAAACTCGCCTGCCCTTTCCAACTCGGCTCGGTCGACCCAACGATGCGAGACCGGCTCTATGCCAAGCACATTGGCCGGTGCCTTCTGGTTTCGCCACATCTGTAGATAGGGCAATGTGTCGGTTCGAAACGACACTTTCAGCCGACGACCGCCGATGGATGCCATCGGCCCAAGTGTCAGCGTCGCCCAACCATTTTCTCCCTGCGCGGGCACACAAAAGACACTGCCCGGTTCCTCTCCGAAACGCCAGCCAAACCCGCCGCCATCAAAGGAGGCGCTCTCAAGCAGCACCACATCGTCAAACAGCTTTGCGGCAACGTTCATGTGATACATGAGGAATGTCGGACGGGCATGACCGCTGGTGTTGGTCACCCGGTCCTCCAGGCTCACCTCCCCGCTCGCCCCGTCGATTCGCCAGACGCGCTCCAGAAGCGCCGTCCCACCGTCTGCCAGTGAGACAGGAACCTGCGCCACTGCCTCGGCATTACCATCGGATACCGACCACTGTGTGATCCTAGCCGGATGAGAGGAGAAAGAGCCATGCAACGGGAACTTCCGCCCGCTCGGCTCGCCTGGAATGGGCTGCGGATGACGGATATGATCCGGTCCGCAGGTGAACAGAAACCCTTCAAGCGAATGATCGATGCGGGGGTCGCCATCGTCAGGGATAGCGCGCTCGGGCGCGATGTTCACGCCATCGACAATGCAAGAACCGATATCGAGCACCGAGGTCTCGTCGAGGAAAATGGACGGCGATCTTCCGGCTTTGAATTCTCTCATCAGCGGCTCCTCCCAGGCGGATCTGCGGCGCAGTCGAAACAGGTTTGTCCTGCGCGAATGCGAATGTTGTGTGATGCGGTTGACGCAAACTTCACGCAAAAGCTATCGCAACGGCCAGAAATTAAGATTGCATTAACCGCGAATTCACCTTTTTCACAATAGGGTCAAGATTACCGTGTGTTTATTGGGACTAACCCAAGGGATCGCAAGAACGTGAAACTTTTTCTTAACGCCGTGTTCTGTCTCGCAGTTGCAGCGTCGCCGGTGCTTGCACCGTCGAACGCTTCCGCACAACAGCGCTATGTCACTCAGGAACAGGGCGTTCTGGTGGCGCCCGACGGCACCGTTCTGGATTATCTGCCGAACCCGAACGACGTGGTGATCAGCCGCGACCGCATGGGGCGCACCGTCTATTACGACCGCTACGGCAATCTCGTTGGCACGCAGATGCCGGGCGGCGCTCAACAACAACGGCAGGCGCCGCGCGACCCCTATCAGGCACAGCGCGATCCCTACTACAGCGAACCCGACACCTATTACCCGCCACCGCCTGGCCGTTTCCGCGAACCGGAACAACCGCGCAGAAGCTACGGATATCAGGAGAACCAGCGCTATCAGGGCCAAGGTCAGTACCGCGACTATCGCGAGTTCCGCAATGATGGCAGCGGCGATGATGTCTATACCGGCTCTGTCGAGCCACGCCGCGGCGATGTCGAAAGCGGCCCCCTGAGTCAGCCGATGCCGGGCGAAAGCACAACGGCCGCCGTGCCGCAGCCAGACCATCTGATCGAGCGCAACCAGCCGGTCACCGCACCGGTCAACCGCTCGCGTCAGGAAATCGTCGCACTTCAAGTCTTTCTCGACCGCGAGGGCATTTCGCCAGGCGTCATCGACGGAAAGATGGGCGATAACGTCAACAAGGCCATTGCCGCCTGGCAGGAAATGACCGGCGAGCGGCTGGACCCGAACAATACCGACGACATTCTCGAACGCCTGCGCAACAGCGGCGGTATGGCGATCGTCGATTACACGATCACCGCAGCCGATGCGGCAGGTCCCTATGTCGCCTCGATTCCGGATGACTATGCCGCCAAGGCGCAGCTTCCCGCCATGTCCTACACCTCCACAACGGAAGCGCTCGCCGAGCGCTTCCACATGGATGAGACCTACCTGAAAGAACTCAATCCCGGCGTCGATTTCACCGTTCCCGGCACGATCATCAAGGTTGCCAATCCGGGCGAACCGAAGAAGGGCCAAGTGGCTCGCATCGTGGCGCATAAGGGCATCAAGCAGGTTTTCGCTTACGATGAGAGCGGCACGCTTATCGCCGCCTATCCGGCAACCATCGGCTCGTCGGACACCCCATCCCCAAGCGGCACCCATACGGTGGAGCGTATCGCGCTCAATCCCGGCTACACCTACAATCCGAAGATCAACTTTCAACAGGGTCAGAACACCCAGGTCCTGCAGATTCCGCCAGGCCCCAACGGCCCTGTGGGGACCGTGTGGATCGCGCTGTCCAAGCCGACATACGGCATCCATGGAACGCCCGAGCCATCCAAGATTGGCAAGACCAACAGCCATGGCTGTATCCGCCTCACCAACTGGGATGCAACGGAACTGGCGAAGATGGTGCGTCCCGGCGTCGTGGTAGAGTTCGCGGAATAATCTCCAGGCACTTAACAAAAATCCCCGGCCTCAAACCGGGGATTTTCAGTTTCTTAGACTGCTCTTGTAAGTGCGACAGGCCAGTCTTGAGAGGTCATGGAGGCAAGTTCTCCTCAGCCCAATTTCACCGCCCGCCTCTCGCCTTTTCGCTCCGTCAGGAAGAAGCCAAGCGCCATCACCGGCAAAGCGAAGCCAAGCCATGAGGCGCCAGTCCACTGACCATGCGCATAGGCCCAGCCACCCAGTGCCGACCCGACCGCACCGCCCATGAAGAAGGTCGCCATGAAGACGCCGTTGAGGCGGCTGCGAACCTCTGCACCGAGTGAAAAAATGGCCCGCTGGCTCAACACCAGATTGGTGGTGACGGCAAAGTCCAGAATGATGGCAGCGATGACGAGGAGGGCCAGAGACAGGTGCGATCCTTCCGGCGCGATATGCGTGACGAGGAAGGACGTCGCGGCAGCGATGAGCGCGAACAATGTTGCGCCCCAGGTCCAGCCGCGATCGGCCATTCGTCCGGCGATCGGAGCCGCAACCGCACCGGCAGCGCCTGCAAGAGCGAACAGCGCGATTTCACCCTGTGTCAGCCGGAAAGCCGGGCCGCTGAGATAAAGCGGCGTCGTTGTCCAGAATAGGCTGAAGGCGCCGAACATCGCGGACTGATAGACAGAGCGCCGCTGCAGGATCGGGGTGGTGCGCGCAAGTTGCCCCATCGACCTCAAAAGCGCGCCGTAAGGCAGCTTCGCATCCGGCACGCGGCGCGGGAGCAGCCGGTACAGCACGAGCGCAAGCACGGCCATCACGACAGCAGACACTAAGAAGACGCCCCGCCACGAGACGAATTCGGACAGAATGCTGGAAACCGGACGCGCCAGCATGATACCGACCATCAACCCGCTCATGACCGTTCCGACGACGCGTCCGCGGATCGCATGCGGTGTCAGATGCGCAGCGAATGGCACGATCATCTGTACCGCGACCGAACTGATACCGACGAGAAAGACGGCAAAGAGAAACGGCGCGGCATGTGGCGCGAGCGCGGCTGCAATCAGGGCCAGAACCGCAGTGGCCACAGTGACAACGATCAGCTTGCGGTTCTCCACCAGATCGCCGAGCGGAACGACGAAGAGAAGACCGAGGCCATAGCCGATCTGCGTCAACGTCACGATCAGCCCCGTTGCCGCTGGTGAGAGCCCGAGTTCCGCGCCGATGACGCCCGCCAACGGTTGCGCATAATAGAGATTGGCCGCCACCAGCCCGCAGGCACTGGCCAGCAGAAAGATCATCGCAGAAGACATGGTGTCCCCCTGCGGTTCGGCCGCATCAATAGCTTTCGAAGCCATTATTCCACTCCAGATTAGGAAACATTCATTTCCAAATTAAACAAAAGATCAATCGAAAATGCGCATGGCGGCATCGACGACCGACGACATATCCTCTCGTGAGGGGCCGGTCTTGCCGACGACCCGCATTCCGTACAACAGGCAAAGCGCAGTCTTGGCGAGAACGTCCGCATCGGCTCGACCCGTAACAGAGCCATCCGCCTGCCCTTCCCGCACAAGGCGGGCCAGTATCTTTTCTCGTGCCTCGATAGCGCTTCTCACCACGCGCGCCACATCCGCATCCAATGATGCCAGATCGGCAACCGCCCCGACGATCAGGCAACCCTGTTCACCGGACGAGCCCGCCGAGTTGCCGGCATAAAATTCCATGGCCGCCCTAAGCCTTTCGCGGCCGTTTTCACCCGCCTGCACCTTGGCCTCGAACCGCCTCGTCTGCACCAGCTTGTAGCGCTCGACGGCAGCGATATAGATATCCTTCTTGTCTTTGAACGCCTTGTAGAGACTACCCTGCGTCAACGCCATCGCCTCGGTCAGATCACCCACCGAGGTGGCATGGAAGCCGCGCTTGGAAAACACACCAATCGCCCTGTCGATAGCGGCATCGACATCGAATTCACGCGGCCGACCGCGCTGGCGATTGAGTGATACTGAGGAGGCAATCTCTGTCATGGACGGAGATATAGGAAATGATCATTTCCAAATCAAGCAAAAGTTTCTAAGGGTCTTATGAACTAGTCTACAACGGGCGGAGCTATCCCTCGTCAGAACAGCAGTGATTGTTCCCATATTGGGAAATTCCCTTGTTGTAGCGAGACCTTTGTGTTAGCTTTGGATCCATGCAGATCATCGCTAAATCGACGTTGAAGGCCTTCTGGGAGCAACACTCTCAGGCTGAAACTCCGTTGAGGACGTGGCATGCAATGGTCAGCAAGGCGGACTGGACTAGCCCCTCGGAAGTGAAGTCAACATTTGGTGCTACGGTCGATTTTGTTTCAGACAACAGGATCATATTCGACATCGCGGGGAACAAATATCGACTGATCGTGCATGTTGCCTATGCATACAAAAGGGTCCTGATAAAGTTCATCGGCACCCACAAGGAATACGACAAGATCAACCCGGAGACAGTGTAATGGATAACATTCGCGCCATCAGGAACAATGATGACCTCGCATGGGCCATTGCCGAAGTTTCACCCTACTTCGATAAGCCGCCGGAACCGGGAACGCCTGAGGAAGAACGCTTCGATGTTCTGTCGTCTCTCATAGAAGCCTATGAAGATGTGCACTACCCTATCGACGCGCCGGAACCGGTGGAATTGATAAAGGCCCATATGGAGATGACCGGCCGAACACAGTCGGACCTCGGCGCCCTGTTCGGGTCGCGCTCTCGCGCTTCAGAAGTCCTGAACAAGAAACGCGCACTGACCGTAGACATGATCTACAAGCTTCATAAGGAATGGGGCATTCCCGCAGATTGCCTGGTGAAGCCATATCATCTCTCGCCTCAGCAACGGGAAGTCGCGTAAGTCAGAGCGCCCCGTTGGCGTGAGAACCATTCATGAAAGAGCAGGCTGAAGCCTGCCCTGCGACAGGCAACAGTCTCGCTGAGCCGATCAAGCCGCCTTGCGGGCCAGCCTCAAGTCGCGTCCAGAGCGGACGACGCGGGCGGGAAGAAGTCCGAGAACTTCAGCAGCGAAAAGCCGCACATTGTCCAGCGCCTTGTCGACATTGCTGACCTTTTGACAGTCGAGTGCTGCAATCGTGCCGCCGTGATCGAAGATGTCGCGGAATGCGGCGCGTTCGGCAATCGGCGTATTGAGAACGCGGACATTGCGTTTTTCAAGCAACATCTTGACCTGAAGCAGCGCGCGGGTGCTGACCATGGCATTCACACGGGTCAGCACGACCGAATGATCGACCTTCCGGCCCATCTTCGTGTCGAGAAATGCGAGGTGATCCATGACTTCCGCAGCACCACGCGCGTCCATGGCCGATCCCTGCACCGGGATGAGAACGTGATCGGAAATACCGAGCGCCATCGTCAAGAGCGGGCTCTTGGTGCCGGGAAGATCGATGATGAAACAGTCCGTATTGGAGCGGTTCTCGCGGATGTGACCTTCCAGAGACGCCATGGTCACATTGGAAATGACGCTGAGATTGTTGATGGAACCGGAGATCTCAAACCAGTGCGAAATCCAAAGCTGCGGGTCTGCGTCGAGAACAGTAACGCGGTGGCCAGTGCGGGCCAGTTCCGTTGCGAGCAGAAGAACCGCCGTCGTCTTGCCTGCCCCACCCTTGGTATTGGCGAATGTAATGACTGTCATATGGACCCCGAAATGTCAGAGCCTAGGAAGTGCGATGCTCTGGAACGCACCCAAGCATGGTGCTTTGAAGAGTGTTAACCAATATGGTTAACAAATTGGAAACGCGAGGGAATAGCGCCTGCTGCGGCACCGCTTCCACATTGGACCGGCGCGGCTGAACTCGCGATCAGTCGCCACGCCTGGCGGCGTCAATCGTTGCCACATCGATCTTTTTCATCGTCATCATCGCCGCGAAAGCGCGCTTGGCCTCCCCTCCACCGGCTGCCAGCGCTTCGAGCAGCGTGCGGGGTATGATCTGCCACGAAATGCCCCACCGGTCCTTGCACCAGCCGCACTGACTTTCCTGACCGCCATTGCCGACGATCGCGTTCCAGTAGCGGTCTGTTTCCTCCTGATCATCGGTGGCAATCTGGAAGGAGAAAGCTTCGCTGTGCTTGAAGGTCGGGCCACCATTCAGGCCGATGCAGGGAATGCCGGCGACGGTGAACTCCACCACCAGAACGTCGCCCTCGCCGCCACTCGGATAGTCACCAGGTGCACGCGTCATCGCGCCAACCGAACTATCCGGGAAAGTCTCGGCATAAAACCGGGCCGCAGCCTCGGCTTGCCCGTCGTACCAGATACAGAGCGTATTCTTGTTCATGATCCTTCCTCCCATGGAAAGAGGGATCATAGCACGGTCATCAGAATGTGGTGAGATGGAGGACGAAGCCCCCACTTTAGGATCGGTCGGGAGATGAAAAGGCGAAACGCGTGAAGTCCCGCCTCGATCACTCAGAAACACGCCTCGAACAACGCCTTGGTATTCTCCAAAGTCATCTCAACAGGATTACCACCGCAGCTCGGATCCTTGATCGCCTCAGCCGTCAACTCGTCGATCCGATCCGGCTTGATGCCCATGGCTGTCAGGTTTTCCGGCACGCCAAGTTCCTTACGGAGCTCCAGCACGTAATCGTAAAAGCCGTCGAACCCACCTTCAATGCCAAGATAGGCAGCTGCACGTGCGATCTTATCTTCGATCGCCGGGCGGTTGAAGCGCAGCACGGCAGGCATCACAACAGCATTCGTCATACCGTGATGGGTGTTGTAGACAGCGCCGATCGGGTGCGAGAGCGAATGGATCGCGCCAAGGCCCTTCTGGAAGGAGACCGCACCCATCGCAGCCGCAGCCATCATATTGGTGCGCGCCTCGATATCGGTTCCATCCTTGTAAGCCCGCGGCAGGAATTCCTTGATCAACCGCATGCCTTCCAACGCAATACCCTGGCTCATCGGGTGGTAGAAGGGTGACGAATAGGCCTCAAGGCAATGGGCGAAAGCGTCCATACCGGTGCCCGCCGTGATGACCTTCGGCATGCCGACGGTCAGTTCCGGATCGCAGATGACGACGCCCGGCAAGAATTTCGGATGGAAGATGATCTTCTTCACATGGGTCTTGGAGTTGGTGATGACGCTGGCGCGCCCCACTTCCGAACCCGTACCGGCCGTTGTCGGCACCGCGACGATGGGCGCGATCCCGTCAGAATTGGCGCGCGTCCACCAATCGCCGATATCCTCGAAATCCCAGACCGGGCGCGTCTGCCCCGCCATGAAGGCAACCGCCTTGCCGAGATCGAGACCCGAGCCGCCGCCAAAAGCAACAACGCCATCGTGACCGCCATCCTTGAAGGCTTTCACACCCCCATCGAGATTGATCTCGTTCGGGTTGGGATCGACCTCGGAGAAGATCGCACGGCCCAGACCGGCTTCATCGAGAATATCCAGCGCGTGGCCGGTAATCGCCATGCCCGCAAGACCGCGATCCGTTACCAAAAGCGGCTTCTTGATGCCGAGCGTCTTGCAGGCCTCAGCCAATTCCTTGATGCGGCCACGCCCGAGCTTGATGGGGGTCGGATAGCTCCAGTTTGCGACGATATTCATTTCGTGACTTTCTTCAGATGGTATGATTTCGGACGGGTCAGGTTCTGGAAGCCGATGACGGAAAGCGAGCCGCCGCGTCCGGTTTCCTTGACGCCTGTCCAGCAGAGCGCCGGGTCGAGATAATCCGCCCGGTTCATGAAGACGGTGCCCGTCTCGATCTCGCGACCGATGCGGCCAGCCCGTTCGGCATCCTGGGTCCAGAGCGATGCGGTCAGGCCATACTTGCTGTCATTCATCAACCTTATGGCTTCCTCATCGTTCTTCACCTTCATGATGCCCACAGCCGGACCAAAGGTTTCTTCCGTCATGAACTCCATGGAGTGGTCGACATCGATCAGAACTTGCGGTGCGACATAGGCGCTCTCGCCATCATCGGCTGCAAACAACTTCGGATCGACCAGCGCCTTGGCACCCTTGGAGACCGCGTCGACCACCTGTTGGCGCACCACCTTGGCAAAGCGCTTGTTGGCCATCGGCCCCAGTGTCGTTTCCTGCTCCAGCGGGTTGCCAAGCTTGTAGTTCGAAACCCAGGCAACGGACTTTTCGACAAAGGCATCGTAGAGCGCCTCGTTGACATAGATGCGCTCTATGCCGCAGCAGCACTGGCCGGAATTATAGGTCGCGCCATCCATCAGCGTATCGACGGCAGCGTCGAGGTCGGCGTCTTCCATCACATAGCCGGGGTCCTTGCCGCCAAGCTCCAGTCCAAGACCGGTGAAGGTGCCAGCCGCTGCCCGCTCGATGGCACGTCCGCCTTCCACCGATCCGGTGAAATTGACGAAGTTGAACAGGCCTTCGGCAATCAGCGCAGACGTCGTCTGGTGATCGAGGAAGACATTGACGAACACGTCGTCGGGGATACCGGCCTCCACGAAAGCGCGCACCATGCGCTCGCCGACGAGAAGCGTCTGCGCCGCATGTTTGATGACGACAGTGTTGCCCGCCATCAGTGCTGGTGCGACCGTATTGATCGCCGTCATATAGGGGTAGTTCCAAGGTGCGATCACGAAGACCACACCATGCGCCTCGCGCTCGATACGGCGTTCGAAGTTACTACTATCCTCAACGACAAGCGGTGCCAGCGCGTCCGCCGCAATGGAAGCGACATAGTTGGAACGCTCGTTGAAGCCCTTGAACTCGCCGCCATAGCGAACCGGGCGGCCCATCATATGGGCGAGTTCCGGCACCACCTCATCCACCATCTCGTTCAGGCGTGCCACGCCTTTCAAAACCAGTTGAACGCGTTCTTCCAAAGGACGGCGTGCCCACGCTTTTTGCGCAGCCCGCGCCTTCAACACGGCGCTGCGCGCCGCATCCAGCGACATCGCCTCCCGTTCGGCATAGACCGAGCCGTCAATCGGCGAAATATTCTGGATCATGACCATGATATGTTCCTAGCCTGTTATGCTCTTTCGAAACCGCGCGCGACTTCCCAGTCGGTCACGCGGCGATCATACTCTTCCTGCTCCCACTGTGCGGCGCGCACATAGTGGTCGATCACGTCGTCCCCGAAAGCCGCGCGCAGCATGGCAGAGCCATTCAGGTGATCCGTAGCGTCGCGAAGCGTTTTCGGAATCTCCCGAATTTCCTTGCCGCCATAGGCGTCGCCGACGAATTGCGGCTCAAGTTCCATCTTCTTCTCGATGCCGTCAATGCCCGCCGCAAGCAGCGCGGCCATGGCAAGATGGGGGTTGAGATCGGAGCCACCCACACGGCACTCGATGCGGATGCCCTTGGTGCCATCACCGCACAGACGATATCCGGCCGTGCGGTTGTCCATGCTCCAGACAGCCTTGGTCGGCGCAAAGGTGCCAGCCATGTAGCGCTTGTAGGAGTTGATATAGGGCGCGAGGAAATAGGTGATCTCGCTGGCATGCGCGAGAAGCCCCGCCACATAATGCTTCATCATCTCAGACATGCCATGCTCGGAGTCCTTGTCAAAGAACTTCGATGTCTTGCCATCCAGACTCCACAGCGACTGGTGGATATGCGAGGAACTGCCCGCTGCGCTATAGTTCCACTTGGCAAGGAAGGTCACGGCCTTGCCTTTGGACCAGGCGATTTCCTTGGTGGCATTCTTGATGATCGCATGGCGGTCGGCCATGGTCAGCGCATCGGCATAGCGGACATTGATTTCCTCCTGACCGGCGGAGGCTTCGCCCTTGGTATTTTCCACGGGAATGCCGGCGCCCTGCAAACCGTTGCGGATGGCGCGCATCACCTCCTCTTCCTTGGTGGTCTGGAAGATGTGGTAGTCCTCATTATAGGCGCTGGCGAGATTGAGGTTGCGATAGCCGCTGGCGCGTGCTGACTCGAAACTCTGGTCGAAGAGGAAGAACTCAAGCTCGCTTGCCATATAGGCCTTCAGCCCCATGGCCTCGAGCCGGGCCACCTGGCTTTTCAACATGGCGCGTGGCGAGTGCGGCACTTCGGCATGGGTGTGATGATCATAGGCATCGCAGAGAACGAGCGCTGTCCCTTCCAGCCAAGGGACCCGACGCAGCGTCGCCATGTCCGGCTTCAGCGTGTAGTCGCCGTAGCCCTTCTCCCAGCTGGTGGATTTATAGCCGGGGACCGTCTCCATCTCCATATCGGTGGCCAGCAGGTAGTTGCAGCTATGGGTTTCGTCATGCGCGCTCTCGACAAAGAATTGCGCCTGAAACCGCTTGCCCATCAGGCGACCCTGCATATCCACGAGGCACGCCAGAACCGTGTCGATGCGCCCATCGGCGACATCCTTCTTCAGCTCGTCGAATGTGTAGATCGTCATGATGTCTTTGCTCCCTTTTTCTCGTTTGGCAAAGGGCGGCTAAAAGAGCGCCGCCCTTCTCTTTTTGATGGTCAGGCTTTCGCGGCAGAAGCGTTGAGTGCGGCCTGCTTGTGCTCCAGCGCGAACTCCTCCTCCGGCGAGAGGATCAGGCGATGGCGACCGATCATGGCGAAATAGGCGATCGCCACCGCAAACCAGATCGCCACCCACAACACGCCCTTGGTGAAGTTCGGATCCCGCACCTGATAAAGCAGCGTCACGACCGCGATGATAATGGTGAGCACCGCACCCGGAACGCCAAGCGGCGAGCGGAACGGCCGCTCGATATCCGGCAGGTTCTTGCGCAGCAGGATGAAGGAGATCGCCTGCATGATGTAGGAGAACATCGCGCCGAAGACGGCCATGTTCAGCAACACGCTGCCGATGATGCTACCGCCCTGCTCTGCACCAAGCGCGAACCAGATGATCATCATCACGCTCAAGCCAACGATCGCACCCGTCAGCATGGCAACGTGCGGCGTCTTGAACTTGGCGTGCGTAATGGACAATGCTGTCGGGAAATAGCCAGCGCGCGACAGCGAATAGATTTGCCGCCCCTGCGCATAAAGGATGGTGTGGAAGCTGGCGATGAGACCGGTCAGCGCCACAAGACCGAGCAGCACGACACCGCTGTCGCCATAGACTGCCTTGAAGCCATCCAGCAGAGGCTCAAGCGCCGAGCTGAGATGGAATGTTCCAACGCCGGGAAGAGACGGGTTGAGAAGCACGATCATGAATGCGGAAATCATCAACGTGATGATGCCGAGAATGATGCCCTTCGGCATGTCGCGCTTGGGATCGACCGACTCTTCGGCGGCCAGCGGCAATTGTTCGATCGCCAGGAACAGCCAGACGGCGAAGGGAAGCGTGGCGAGTACGCCTGAAATGCCGAATGGGAAGAAAGGCCCATTTCCCTCCGGCAGTTCGATGGCCTTGCCATCCGGCCCGACACCGATATTCAGCGCCCACCGGGAGAAATCGATATTGGGAATGGCGCTGATCCAGAAGAACACCAGAACGCCGAGCGAAATCAGCGTGATGACCAATGTCACCTTGAATGAAAGTTCAAGCCCGAAGACGTTCAACGCCAGGAAGATGACATAGAACAGTACCCACAGAACCGGCGAATAGGCCGGATCGAGCCCGAGAATGGAATTCACATAGGCCGTGATGAAGGTGACGATGACCGCAGGGGTCAGGACATATTCGACATTCTCGCAAAGCCCGGTGATGAAGCCGCCCCACGGCCCCATCGCAGTACGAGCGAACGAGTAAGCCGCACCGGTGTGCGGCAGCGCCGGGCTCATTTCCGCGATGGAAAAAGTCAGGCCCAGATACATGATGGCGATGATGATACCCGCCACCAGCATGCCGCCCCAGCCCCCTGTGGCGAAACCGAAGTTCCAGCCGGAAAAATGCCCGGAAATGACGGCGCCGACGCCGAGCGCCCATAGCGACCAGACGCCCGCATAACGCGATAGTCCGCGCTTTTCGAAATAAGATGCGTCTGCCTTTTTATAGCTGACGCCGGATGATGAACTGTCCATGCCTTGTCTCTCCTGATCAAGAAAAAAGCAGGCAGTCAGCCGGATTGGCCGATTTTGCCCCAGTTCGGCTGGCGGGACATCCCACCGGCCGCATGCATCTGCTGTTCCCTATCCCATCTGGCTCGCACCATTTTTGGTGTTCTGGACCACACGGCACATTAGTCTTCGGCAGGGTGACCCTCCGACATGCAAGTCTAGTCTCCGATGCTGGCAAGCGCTCTTTCGAGGTTTCCACCCAAATAGTCGGCGGCGGCACGCTGTCCCGCCTCGTCCGCAATGAGATCGTTGCGAACTTCGATCATCACATTCAACAGCCCATCCGGCAGCGCGTGCAGACGAAGCGTGTGGGTCACGCCATCTTCCGGTCCGTAGGGCTGGTTGCGCTCCACTTTGAAAGAAGGACCCTCCCGATCTGCAAGCATCGCATCGGCCAAGCGCGAATCTCTGTCATGCAGGATACCGATTTCCACCTCGCGCACCCGGCCATGATAGACCGGCGTGAAACTGTGAATGGTAACGATGACGCTCTCGACGCCGAGGATTTTCCGCTTTTCCAACAGGCTGGAAACGGCTTCATGAAACGGAACATAGAGGGCGGCCGTGCGGAGAAACCGCTCGGCCTCATCCAGATCGGCATTGCCAGGAATGTCGTAAATCTCACTCGTCACCGGCATGGCGGAGGCCGATTCCGGCGGACGATTGCAGTCATAGATCAGTCGTGAAAACCGCTGAAAGACGAGCGCCGCATCAAGCTTCTGAGACAACATACGCGCCACCGCAAGCGCACCGGGGTCCCAGGCGACATGGCTCGACAGGACATCTTCGCTAAGACCGAGATTGCCATAACGGGCAGGAAGCGTTTTCGAGGCATGCTCGCAAACGAGCAACACCGGGCTTTTCCCCGTCTCGTTTTCCACCGCGACTGTGTCGCCCTCGTCGGCATGGAAAAATTGCGAACGAACCGTCATGGTCGTACCCCGTCTGGTTTTGCCGTTCCCCAACGACGCGAAGAGAATTCTTCACATATCCCAAAGTGTCAAATGGATTTTTGAAATTTTCTCTTCATTTTTCCGATTGACTCAAACGCGGCGCCGTATCTTAATCCTCTCCAAAACCCGGTAAGAAAACCGGAAAAGGGGAAGAATTTGAGCAACACGTCGTCTGCGACGGTGTCGGAGGTCATCCAGACCCATTATGAGGATTTGACGCGCGCCGAAAGGCAGCTCGCCGAAAGCCTGCTGTCAAATTATCCGGTTTCCGGCCTCGGCAGCATCACCACTGTTGCGGAAAATGCTGGCGTTTCCACCCCGACCGTTGCCCGCATGGTGCAAAAGCTTGGCTACAAGGGTTACCCTGAATTCCAGGCGAGCCTGCACCAGGAGCTGGAAGCCACCATCTCCAACCCGATTGCCAAACATGACAGATGGGCGAGCAATGCACCGGGCCTGCATATCCTCAACCGCTTCGCCGCCGCGATCACCAACAACCTGCGCGACACGCTGAGCGATCTGGATACGGCGGACTTCGACAATGCTGCAGCCCTGCTCTCGGACAGAAAGCGCGGCATCTATTTCGTAGGCGGGCGCATCACCGGCGCTATCGCGGAATACTTCTTCACCCATATGCAGGTCATCCGCCCGAAGACGGCGTTGATGTCATCCAACTCCAGCTCATGGCCGCAATATATGCTGAACATGAGCGCCGGCGACGTGTTGGTGATCTTCGATATCCGCCGCTATGAGCAGGATATGGTGACGCTCGCCCAGGTGGCTTATGACAACGATGTGAGCATTCTTCTCTTCACCGACCAGTGGACATCCCCTGTCTCCCGCTTTGCCAAACATACCTTCAGGGTACGCATAGAGGCCCCGTCGGCATGGGACAGCTCGGTCGTCACCCTCTTCGTCGTCGAGGCTTTGATCGAGGCGGTGCAGAGCAATGGATGGGACGAAACCCGTCAGCGCATGAACGCGCTTGAAGGCCTTTTCGAGCAGACACGCCTGTTCAGAAAACCCGATCGACGGTGACGAGCCGGGCGATCGAAACCACCAAGGGATAAAAAGGGAGAAGACGCAAGCAGAACGACGAATGTCGCACACACTGCAACATGACAAAAAAGTGACGCAATGATGGCAAGGAGGCCCAAACGGGGCTAGCGTGACCGCGATGAGCACCCTTACAAAACGTCACATAAGATTCATGCAAGCCACGTACAGCGTCCGCCGACGCATGAGACACGAAGAGGAGAACTAAAGTGATCTCGCACAGCCGCCGACTGCTTTCGCTTACCACCGCAATCGTGCTTGCCACCACGGCAATCGCCACGGCAGCACCAAGTGAAGAACTCATCGCAGCTGCCAAGAAGGAAGGCATGCTGACGACCATCGCCCTGCCGCACGACTGGTGTGGATACGGCGACGTCATCGCCTCCTTCAAGGCCAAGTACCCGGAAATTCAGGTCAACGAGCTGAACCCGGATGCAGGCTCCGCTGACGAAATCGAAGCCATCAAGGCCAACAAGGATAACAAGGGCCCGCAGGCGCCTGACGTTATCGACGTCGGTCTGGCCTTCGGCCCGCAGGCAAAGAAGGACGGCCTCCTTCAGCCTTACAAGGTCTCCACCTGGGACGAAATTCCGGAGAACGTCAAGGACGCCGAAGGCTACTGGTACGGCGACTATTACGGCGTCATGTCCTTCTTCGTGAACAAGGACCTCGTCACCAACACTCCGAAGGACTGGGCCGATCTGCTGAAGCCGGAATATGCCGGTCAGGTCGCTCTCGCTGGTGACCCGCGCGCCTCCAACCAGGCGATCCTCGGCGTTCTCGCCGCCGGTCTCTCCACCGGCGCAAAGGACGGCAAGGAAGCTGGTGAAGCAGGCCTGAAGTATTTCGCCGACCTCAACAAGGCTGGCAACTTCGTTCCCGTCATCGGCAAGGCCGGCACGCTGGCACAGGGCGCAACGCCAATCGTAGTCGCCTGGGACTATAACGCGCTTGGCTGGGCAAAGACGTTGAACGGCAACCCGCCGACGGAAGTCGTCGTTCCTGAGAAGGGCGTTCTGGCTGGCGTCTACGTGCAGGGCATTTCCGCCTATGCACCGCATCCGAATGCTGCGAAGCTGTGGATGGAGCACCTTTATTCCGACGATGGTCAGCTTGGCTGGCTGAAGGGCTTCTGCCACCCGATCCGCTTCAACGCGCTCGCCAAGGCCAACAAGATCCCGAAGGACCTGCTCGACGCTTTGCCGCCTCCGGCAGCCTATGAGAAGGCAACCTTCCCGACGCTCGCAGATGTGGATGCCAACAAGGCAGCCGTCACCGGCGGCTGGGACAAGGTTGTCGGCGCCAACGTCAAGTAAGACCTAAAAACCAACGGCCGCCCCGGCCCACAAAGCCCGGGCGGCCTGCTGCACATAAAGAACGAGACCGCGATGACCGCGGCATGGGGACAGCATGTCATCAGCAGATACTGGCATAGCGCTGCCGGTGAAACGGCGCTATCGGCCGAAGCTCCAATGGCTCGGCATTTTGCCCTTCGCCATATTCGTCCTGCTTTTTTTGATCATGCCGACGATGAAGATCGTCATCGGCGCGTTTCAAAGCCCGGACGGCAGCTTCACCTTTGACAACATCATCGGGCTCTTCACACCCTCCATTCTCGCGGCCTACTGGATATCGATCAAGATCAGCGTCGCCTCGGCAGCGCTTGGCTGTCTGATTGGTTTCGCCGTGGCCTCCGCCGTCGTGCTTGGCGGCCTGCCGCAGAAAATCCGCGCGCCACTTTTGACCTTCTCGGGCGTTGCCTCGCAATTTGCAGGCGTCCCGCTGGCCTTCGCCTTCATTGCCACCCTCGGTCCCGTCGGCCTCGTCACGCTCTTTCTCAAGACACAACTCGGCATCGACCTGCGCGTGATGGGCTTCAACATCCTGTCCTTCTGGGGCCTGACGATCACCTATCTGTTCTTCCAGATCCCGCTGATGATCCTCATCATCACGCCGGCACTCGACGGGTTGAAGCGCGAATGGCGCGAGGCTGCCGAAATTCTTGGCGCAAGCGGATGGCAGTATTGGCGCATGGTGGCCTTTCCCATCCTGCTTCCGTCGATCCTTGGCACCTTCTCGCTGCTCTTCGCCAACTCCTTCGGCGCCGTTGCCACCGCAATTGCGCTGACCGGCTCCTCGCTCAGCATCGTTCCGATCCTGCTCTTCGCCCAGATCCGCGGTGACGTTCTCGGCAACCCCAATCTTGGCTATGCGCTGGCCTTCGGCATGATCGTCGTGACCTGTATTGCCAATACGCTTTACATCTGGATGCGCACGCGCAGTGAGAGGTGGCTGAAATGAAGCGGATTTTCGCCTGGGGTGCCCTCCTCTTCGGCATTCTTTATTTCGCCCTGCCGCTGATCGGCATGACCAACTTCTCGCTGAAGATGCGTCGGGGTGTCTACTCCTTCGACGCCTATGCCGTGGTCTTGAGCGATCCGCGCTTTCAGGAAACCTTCACCTATTCCGTCGTCATGGCGCTCGTGACCATCGTCTTCGGTGTCGTGCTGGTGGTGCCAACCGCCTATTGGGTGCGGCTGAAACTGCCGACGCTGCGTCCCGTCATCGAGTTCATCACGCTGCTGCCGCTGGTCATTCCGGCGATCGTCATCGTCTTCGGCTATATCCGGCTTTACAATACCTCCAGCTGGCTTCCGCTGACGGGGACGACCACCGGCACCAACTTGCTGTTGATGTTCGGTTACACGACGCTCGCGCTGCCTTACATGTACCGCGCCGTCGATACGGGTCTTCGCACCATCGATATCGGTACGCTGACGGAAGCGGCGCAAAGCCTCGGCGCTGGCTGGACCACCATCCTTGCCCGGATCATCCTGCCGAATGTGCTGGTGGCCGTGCTGTCGGGCGCCTTCCTGACCTTTGCCATCGTCATCGGTGAATTCACCATGGCGGCCCTTTTGAACCGACCGGCCTTCGGCCCCTATATGCAGCTTCTCGGCGCGAACCGGGCTTACGAGCCTGCCGCCCTCGCCGTGATCTCCTTCGGCATCACCTGGGGTTGCCTCGGTCTCATCCAACTCGTCTCTCGCTACCAGAAGGGCGCGCCTCCCAAGGCCTGAGGATTTTACATGAGCTTTTTAACACTCACGCATATCAAGAAGTCCTTTGGTCCGGTTCAGGTCGTGCATGACTTCAACATGGCCATCGAAAAGGGCGAATTCGTTTCCTTCCTCGGCCCATCCGGTTGCGGCAAGACCACAGTGCTGCGCATGATCGCAGGCTTCGAGACGCCAAGCGATGGCGCAATCGTCATCAATGGCAAGGACCAGACGACCCTTCGTCCCAACCAGCGCAATATCGGCATGGTGTTCCAGGCCTATGCACTGTTTCCCAATATGAATGTCCGCGAGAATGTCGCCTTCGGCCTCAAGGTCGCGGGCAAGCCGAAGGCGGAAATCGATGCCCGCGTGAAGGAAATGCTGGCGCTCATCCATCTGGAACATCTGGCGGACCGCTATCCCTACCAGATGTCCGGGGGTCAGCAGCAACGTGTTGCGCTTGCACGTGCGCTGGCACCGAAGCCGGAAGTCCTGCTTCTCGACGAACCGCTTTCCGCACTCGACGCCAAGATCCGCGTGTCGCTGCGCGAAGAAATCCGTCAAATCCAGCGCAAGCTTGGCATCACCACGATCTTCGTCACCCATGACCAGGAAGAAGCCCTGTCGATTTCGGACCGCATCGTGGTGATGAATGCCGGCCGTGCTGACCAGATCGGCTCGCCCTTCGAGATCTACAACAACCCGGCCACCCGCTTCGTCGCATCCTTCGTCGGCACGCTCAACCTCATTGATGCGACCGTCGTCGATGCGACAACCAGCACGGTTCTGATCGGCGACCAGAAGGTGTCGCTGAAAAAGCCGCTCGCAAAAGCCAATGGCGAAAAGGTTACCGTCGCGCTTCGCCCGGAAGCCGGATCGCTGGCAGAAAGCGCCAAGGGCGATGTCGCGATTTCCGGTACCGTCACCTCCAGCCACTTCCTCGGCTCCGTCATCCGCACCCGTCTCGATGTCGGCGGCAGCGTGCTCTCCTTCGACATGTTCAACGATCCCGGCACGGCTCCACCTGCCATTGGCGAGCGTGTCACGCTTCACTTCGCATCAGAAGATTTGATGATTGTAGCAGAGTAGCGCACTGTTTCCGGGCTGGGAAACCGGGTAACTCCGGGGCCAAATCAGGAGGCATCCATGCGCGCATTATTCTACGAACGGTTTGGCGAAGCGCCGAAAATCGCCAACCTGCCTGACCCGGAACCCACGCCCGGCGGCGTGGTGATTTCAGTCAAGGCAACCGGCCTTTGCCGCAGCGACTGGCATGGCTGGATGGGCCATGACAGCGACATCCACCTGCCGCATGTGCCGGGTCACGAGTTCGCAGGCGTGATTTCCGCCGTCGGCAAGAATGTCATGCGCTTCAAGGTCGGTGACCGCGTCACCGTTCCCTTTGTCTCCGGCTGCGGCCACTGCCAGGAGTGCCGCTCGGGCAACCAGCAGGTCTGCGAAACGCAGTTCCAGCCGGGCTTCACCCATTGGGGCTCCTTCGCCGAATATGTCGCGATCGATTATGCCGACCAGAACCTCGTCCATATGCCGGATGAGATGAGCTTCGATACGGCGGCAAGCCTTGGCTGCCGCTTTGCAACCTCCTTCCGCGCTGTTGTCGATCAGGGCCGCCTGAAGGGCGGAGAATGGCTCGCCGTTCACGGCTGCGGCGGCGTGGGCCTTTCGGCCATCATGATCGGTGCCGGTCTCGGTGCGCAGATCGTCGCAATCGATATTGCCGATGACAAGCTGGCGCTGGCGAAAGAGCTCGGTGCCACCGTCACCATCAACAGCCGCAATGTTGCCGATGTCACCGAAGCCGTGCGCGATGCGACTGGCGGCGGCGCACATGTCTCCGTCGATGCGCTCGGTCATCCGCAAACCTGCTGCAACTCCATCAGCAATTTGCGCCGCCGTGGCCGCCACGTTCAGGTGGGCCTGATGCTGGCCGATCATTCCATGCCGCAGATTCCCATGGCACGTGTGATTGCCCATGAACTGGAAATCTACGGCAGCCACGGAATGCAGGCCTGGCGCTACGACGATATGCTGGCCATGATCCGCACCGGAAAGCTTTCGCCTGAAAAACTGATTGGCAGACACATCTCACTGAACGATGCTGTCACCGCACTGCCTGCGATGGACAGCTTCAAGGACAGCGGCATCAGCATCATCAACCGCTTCGAGTGATACCCATGCAGATTGACGTCATCGACAGCATTAGCGATCCCGGCAAGCCAGAGCGCGCCAACGAAGATCGTCTGGCCTGGAATGCCTCCAGCGCATTCGTTGTCGATGGCGCGACCGGCCTTGGTGACCGGCAGTTCATGACCGGTTTCGGCTCCGACGCCGCATGGATTGCCGACTTTGCCGCAAAGCGCCTGATGAGCGAAGTCACACCTGAGGCAAATTTCGCAGATATCATTCGCCGCATCTCGCAAGATGCCAAGATCAACTTCGAGGCCGTGGCCGGCGATCAGCCGCGTTACACCTGGCCGGTCGCGGCACTCGCAGGCTTGCGCGTCACGCCAACCGGGCTGCAGTTCGCCGGGCTCGGCGATAGCGTCGTCTATATTCTTCACGATGACGGCCGCGAGGAAAATCTGATGGCCCTGCCCGACGCCTTCGAGCGTGAACAGGCCGCCGCGCGCGCTCATGTCGCGCGTCTCGGCGGCATCGGTGCAGCGGGCATGGTAACCAGCGATCCGGAAACGCTTGCCGAACTTCGGCGCAATCGTGAAAAACAGAACACGGCGGACGGCACTGTCTGGTCACTAAGCCTCGTTCCGCAGACAGCCGACCACATTGTCACCGCCGCTATCGACATCTCCGGCGGCGCCACCGCCATCATCTGCTCCGATGGACTGGCCGATCTCGTCAGCCTTTATAACCAGTACACGCCCGGAACACTGATCCGCCGCGCCGTCACCGCGGGCTTGCCGAGCGTGATCAAGGAGCTTCGCCAGTTGGAGCGAGAGATCGATCCTGAGGGCCTGCAGTACCCAAGGCTGAAACAATCGGACGACACGACCGCCATCCTGTGCAGGATCAACTAAAGCACGTGTCGTAAAAGTGTGCGGCGGCTTTGCGATAACGACGTACGGCACCAAACGGATCTGAAGTGTCAGGAGCGAACCGGAAAGATCGCGGCACGCGTTGAAAGAGCCTGTGACATCTGCTGACAAAAGACTTGAATTAGCGGCTGCTATACCGCATGGCACAGGGAACGATCCCTGAAAGAAGAAACCGCTTATGTCTCCCACCACGACCCCGGTTCCAGCCCGCGCGCTGAACGCGCAGGATTACAGAACGCTTGGCCTTTCCGCCCTCGGCGGCGCATTGGAATTCTACGACTTCATCATCTTCGTGTTCTTTGCGACCGTGATCGGGCATCTCTTCTTTCCACCGGACATGCCGGACTGGCTGGTGATGATCCAGACCTTTGGCATCTTCGCCGCTGGCTATCTCGTCCGTCCGATCGGCGGCATCATTCTCGCCCATTATGGCGACCGTTATGGGCGCAAACGCGTCTTCGCCTTCTCGATCCTGCTGATGGCGCTTTCCACGCTCGGAATGGCGCTGATGCCGACCTATGCGACGATCGGCGTTGCGGCCCCGATCCTGCTCATCGTGCTGCGTATGTTGCAGGGTGCGGCCATCGGCGGCGAAGTTCCCGGTGCCTGGACCTTCGTGTCTGAGCACGTTCCCTTCCGCTATGTCGGCCTCGCCTGCGGCCTGCTGACGTCGGGCCTCTCCTTCGGCATCATGCTCGGCTCGCTGATCGCCTTTGCCATCAACACCATCTTCACGCCGGAAGACGTTTCGGGTTATGCTTGGCGCATTCCCTTCCTCATCGGCGGTGTTTTCGGCCTGATCGCCGTCTATCTGCGCCGGTGGCTGGAGGAAACGCCGATCTTCACGGAAATGAAGAACTCCAAATCGCTCTCGGACAAACTGCCGCTCAGCCTGGTTCTGAAGCACCATATGCGCGGTGTCGTGGTCTCGGCGCTGCTCACTTGGGTGCTGTCCGCGGCCATCGTCGTCACAACGCTGATGACGGCAACCTTCCTGCAGAAGCTCTATGGCTACACGCCAACGCAGGCCTTGGCAGGCACGAGCTTCGGTACGCTGTTCCTGATTTTCGGCGTCATCATCGCCGGCGCGCTGATCGACCGCATCGGCAGTGGCATCTTCTTCATGGGTGCCAGCATCTTCTTCGGCGTCGCTACCTTCACCTTTTACAGCTATGCCGGAACATCGCTCACCACGATGTTTGCGCTTTATGCGGTGATGGGTCTCTCCGTCGGCATGGCGGGTGCGGTTCCCTATGTCATGGTCCGCGCCTTCCCTGCATCCGTCCGCTTCTCGGGCCTCTCCTTCGCCTACAACGTCTCTTACGCTGTCTTCGGCGGATTGACGCCGGTGGCCGTCAGCACAGCGCTTGCGATCAACCCCATGGCGCACGCCTGGTATCTGGTCTTCATCGCCGTGCTCGCCTTCTTCATCGGGCTTTATCTTCACCTGCGCGGCAGCGCCGTGGAGAGCCATGTGGGCGTGGAAGAACTGGCGACGCTTCAAGGTCGGTAACGACATGACAAAAAGGGAAGCGGCGCGCTCGCGCCGTTCCCCATCAATCATGCAGTGGCGGGCATCTTGAAGGCCGACGCGAGCTTGTAGCCAATAAACGCTGCCACCAAAATGATCCCGATCAGCCAGAACAGGGGCTCGCCGGGCAGCACGACGCCATAGAAATCGACGTGGCTGTCCATCCTCTTTCCTTGCGAAATCATGGCATCGACCTGCGCAGGTGTCGGGGCACCGGCGATAGGCTGTCCGTCAAGCGTCGTCACGATATTGTAGCCCGGCAACCCGGTCAGCAGGAGACCGAAGAAGGCGAAGATGGTCGTCGAGAGGACCGGAATGACCCCGTTTCGAATAAAGCGCATATGTTCCCCCCAAATGTTCGAGGCAACATTGAGGGAAATTCGTGATTCGATCTAGCCACGGGTGCAGGCAGGTTCAGACGGGCGCAAGCGCCTTGGGCGGCTCGAAATCGGGGGCGACCAGACCGCCGGAAATCAAAAGCTTCGCGGCGTCCTCCGGCGACATATCGAGCATGATGATCTTGTCCTTCGGCACAAACAGCAGAAAGCCCGCCGTCGGAACCGGCGTTGGCGGCAGGAACACCGCCACCATTTCCTGGCCTAGCTCATTGAAGCGGAAGGCAAGCTCGCCCTTGGCCTCGGATGCGACGAAGACCATGGCCCATGTGCCAGGTGACGGAAACTCGATCATACCGACGCGCTTGAAGGAATTGGAGTGCTCCTTCAGCACCGATTCAAACAGCTGCTTGATGCTTTTATAGATCGGACGCACCAGAGGCATGCGGTTAAGGATGGATTCGCCGAAACCGACGATCCATTTGCCGATGAGATTGTTGCCGAGGAAGCCGATGACGGTGATGCCGATCACGGCGATCAGCAGGCCGAAACCTGGGATGGCGACGTTGAAATACTCTTCCGGGTCGTAGCGCGCCGGAATATAGGGCTTCACCCAGCTATCGGCCCATTGCAGGAACGTCCAGACCAGCCACATGGTGATCGTGACGGGCGCCAGAATGAGGACGCCGGTCAGAAAGCTGTTACGCAGGCGTGTCGCGAAGGAAATTCTGAGTGGGTGATCCGTCATCAACTCACTGAATGTTGGAGCATTTCCAGCCAAAGCATGATCGCTTTGGCGCCGGACAATGCGGTAAAACAGAGACCTGGGGCATTGAAGGTGTTCCGTTATCACCGGCAATGCTCTAGGCGATGTCGCCGAAGAATGCCTGAAGCTAACAGACAATGCCGGACGGCGTTCCGCCCTGCAAGAGCCGGATCATGAAATATTCGTCATCTATGCCTTCGTCCTTCAGCCGGTCGTCGTGACGAAATCCGAAGCAACGGTCACAGGCGGGTCTTGCCTTGCAGCGCAAAGCGCATCCGGATCGTCAACCCGCCGGACGATCATTCCACCGTGACCGACTTTGCCAGATTGCGCGGCTGGTCCACATCCGTGCCCATGAAGACCGCCGTGTGATAGGCGAGCAGTTGGATCGGCAGCGAGAAGACCATCGGCGCGATCAGTTCATCAACCGTTGGCAAAACGATGGTCGCCATGGTTTCCAGCGAGGAGGCCGCAGCACCCTTCGCATCCGTGATGAAGATGATACGACCGCCGCGGGCTGCCACTTCCTGCATGTTCGATACGGTCTTCTCGAAGAACCGATCATGCGGCGCAATGACGATCACCGGCATGTTCTCGTCGATCAGCGCGATCGGCCCATGCTTCAATTCCCCTGCCGCATAGCCTTCCGCATGGATATAGGAAATTTCCTTGAGCTTCAGCGCGCCTTCCAGCGCCAGCGGGAAGGATGTGCCACGGCCAAGATAAAGCACGTCCTTGAAGCGGGAGAGATCGCGCGACAGCGTTTCGATCTGCGGCTGGATGGCGTTCAGCACTTCGCTCATCACACGCGGCATTTCGATCAGATGGCGAACAAGCTCGGTTTCCTGTGCAGCCGTCAGCGTGCCACGCGCCTTACCGGCTGCGATGGCGAGCGAAGCCAGAACGGCAAGCTGGCAGGTGAAGGCCTTTGTAGAGGCAACGCCGATTTCGGGACCGGCCAGAATCGGGAAGATCGCATCGGATTCGCGGGCAATGGTCGATTCGCGCACATTGACGACCGCGCCGATCTTCAGATCGTTCTCCTTGCAGTAGCGCAGCGAGGCCAGCGTGTCCGCCGTCTCTCCCGACTGGGAGATGAAGAGCGCCGCCTGTGTCGGCAACAACGGCATTTCTCGGTAGCGGAATTCGGATGCCACATCGATTTCGACCGGCAGGCGCGCATAGCGCTCGAACCAGTATTTGCCGATCAGGCCGGAAAGATAGGCCGTGCCGCAGGCGGAAATCGCAAGACCGGTGAGCTTGGAGAAGTCGATCGCCGGATCGACATTCTTCACGCGTTTGTCGGCAAAATCCACATAGTGGCTGAGCGCATGGGAAATGACTTCCGGCTGCTCGTAGATTTCCTTTTCCATGAAGTGGCGATGGTTGCCCTTGTCCACCACATAAGCCGTCGCCTGGGAAATCTGCCGCTGGCGCTGCACCGGTTTGCCGGCAAAATCGATGATCTCGGCACCGGATGCGGTAATGATGGCGCAATCGCCATCCACCAGATAGGTGATCTCATTGGTGAAAGGTGAGAGCGCGATCGCGTCCGAACCCAGGAACATCTCGCCGCGACCATAGCCAACCGCAAGCGGTGGGCCGGAACGGGCAGAGAGCAGCGTGCCTGGCTCATCCTGGAACATCACCACCAGCGCATAGGCGCCCGTCACGCGATTCAACATCTTCAGCATCGCATCGCGATGCGACAGTCCTTCACGGGTAAACTTGGCAAGCAACTGCGCCACCACTTCCGTGTCGGTTTGAGTGGTGAAGGTCGCGCCCTGCGCCTTCAACTCGTCACGCAGCTCGGAAAAATTTTCGATGATGCCGTTGTGAACGACGGCAACGCCTTCAACAAAATGCGGATGAGCATTGGTTTCGTTCGGAACCCCATGCGTCGCCCAGCGCGTATGGGCAATGCCCGTCACGCCGGGAAGCGGCTCCTCGGAGAGCTTCTTCTCCAGATTGAACAGCTTGCCCTCGGCGCGGCGTCGATCCATCGCGCCATCATAAATCGTTGCAACGCCGGCGGAGTCATAGCCGCGATATTCCAGCCGCTTCAGCGCATCCACAAGGCGCTCCGCAACCGGCTGCGTTCCAACAATTCCGACGATACCGCACATACAATTCTCCAAAGATTTTGGTGAGCATCCGACGCGCCGGGAAACCGAGTCGCGTCGTCATCCTGATGCTTTTTCAATGGCGGAAGTCGTAGCGATTTCCGCAAAAACCGCAATCGCAACCGCGGTCACTTTCAATGTCTATTCGTTACCTTTGTCAGAAGCTTACGCCGGTTTCTTCTTGGCGTCCTTGATCGCCTGGGCGCGTGCGCGAAGCACGCTGGCGCGGCCTTCCTTCACCTCCTGGCGTGCCCGACCGAAGGCCAGCGCATCGCCCGGAACGTCATCGGTGATCACGCTGCCGGACGCCACATAGGCCTCGTCACCAATGCTCACGGGTGCCACGAGCGCGGAGTTGGAGCCGATAAAGGCATTCTTTCCGATCCGCGTTTCATGCTTGTTGATGCCGTCATAATTGCAGGTGATCGTGCCGGCGCCGATATTGCTGCCCGCGCCGACAAAGGCATCGCCGATATAGGTGAGGTGATTGACCTTGGCGCCCTCGCCGATCTCGGCCTTCTTGATTTCGCAGAAATTTCCGACCTTGGATTTCGCCGCCAGATTGGCACCCGGGCGCAGCCGCGCATAGGGACCGACCGTCGCACCGGCGCTGACATACGCGCCTTCCAGATGCGAGAAGGCGTGAATGACGGCACCCGATTCGATGGTGACGCCGGGGCCGATAACGACATTCGGCTCGATCAGCGCATCCTGGCCGATCTTCGTATCCCAGGAAAGAAAGACGGTCTCCGGCGCGATCATCGAAACCCCGTCGATCATGAACTGATGGCGCGCCCGCTCCTGCCAAAGCTTCTCAATGATGGCGAGTTCGGCGCGGTTATTGCAGCCGGTCATCTCTCCCTCAGGCGCATCGACAGCCACGGCCTTGCCGCCATTGGCGCGGGCGATCTCGACGATATCGGTCAGATAGTACTCGCCCTTGGCATTGTTGTTGCCAATCCGGTCGAGCAGATCGAGCGCCCGGCGACCATTGATCGCCATCAAGCCGCTATTACACCATGTAACCTTGCGCTCGTCGTCGCTCGCATCCTTCTCTTCGCGGATCGCGACGAGTTCGCCATCCTGCACCAGAAGACGCCCGTAACCCGTTGGTTTGTCGGTGTGAAAGCCGATAACGACGACATCGACATTATCGGTCAGCGCCCGGCGCGCCCGGTTCAGCGTCTCCGCCGTCAGCAACGGCACATCGCCATAGGCGATCAGAACGTCGTCGAAGCCCTTCTCGATGCCTTCGCGTGCAGCAAGCACCGCGTTGCCCGTGCCAAGCCGTTCCTTTTGCAGATAGGGTTCGACTGAAACGCCCGCGACGCGTGCGGCATCCGCCACCTTGTCCGCATCACGACCGACGACGAGAGCGGCAGCGGAGACACCAGCGCCGGAGACCGCCTGCATCACATGCGCGATCATCGGACGGCCAGCCACCGGGTGCAAAACCTTGGACATGGATGATTTCATGCGCGTGCTTTCACCGGCGGCGAGAATGACGGCAAGACAGGTGCGTTCCACTGATATCTCCATTCCAAGCATCGGATGTCTTTTGCCCGCTATAACCGCTCGAAGATAAAGAAACCATGGAAATTGCGTGACGGCTTGAAAAGCGACGTGATGGCGGGTGCGGCTACAGCATCGGCGCGAAAATCGCAGTCGATTTTCGGAAAGCACGATGGGTCGATCCAAAAAGGGAAAGCGTCCTTTGTGCCTCCACTAGGACGCACAGCGCTTTAGGCCAGTGAAAGTCGAGAACGCGCTTTCAACTGCCAGCGAATCCTCTAGTCTGCCGCGAACATTCCATCCCGAAATGCGGAAATTCCACATGTCCCATTCGCACAGCGTCAGCCAGCCGGTCCGCGGCATGCTTATCATGGCAGCCTGCATGATCGTGCTGCCGGTCATGGACGCGATTGCGAAATATATGGCGCATGCCGGCATGTCCCCCGGTCAGGTGACCTTCTATCGCTTCTTCTTTCAGCTGGTCTGCACGCTGCCGCTGCTGCTCTTCATGTCGCCAAAGTCGCTGATCCATGCCAGGCGCCCCTGGCTCAATCTCTTGCGTGGCGTGCTGCATGCGGCCGCCAGCCTGACTTTCTTCGCAGCCGTCAAATACATGCCGCTTGCCGACGTCTTCGCCATCTACTTCGTCGAGCCCTTTCTGCTGACCATCATGTCCGCGCTGTTTCTCGGCGAGCGAGTCGGCTGGATGCGCTGGAGCGCCATTGCGGTCGGCTTTATCGGCGCGATGATCGTCATCCAGCCGAGCTTCGAACTCTTCGGCCTCACCTCGCTTCTGCCGGTCGCCTGCGCATTCCTCTTCACGCTCTATCTCTTCCTCAACCGGGCGATTGGTGAGGGTGACAGCCCGCTGGTGATGCAGACCATGGCGGGCATTGCCGGAACGATTTTCATGGGCGGTGCCCTGTTGATCGGCAGCGCATTCGGTGACGCCAATTTTGAAATGGCACTGCCCGGCTGGGATCACGGCCTGGTCCTCCTGATCCTTCTCGGCTCGATCTCCGGCTACATGCACCTGCTTGTCGTTAAGGCCTTTCGTCTTGCGCCGGTGTCGCTTCTGGCGCCGTTTCAATATTTCGAGATCATCTCCGCCACCATTCTGGGCTACCTGCTATTCTCCGATTTTCCCACGCCGTCCAAATGGCTCGGTATCGTCATCATCGTCACATCTGGCCTCTTCATTATCTGGCGTGAGAGGCTGAGCGCTCGCCGCATCAAGATCACAGAGGTCGCGGAAGTTTGAAGATTTGCCGCAACTACACTTGTTCATGAGGCCCACGTCGGGCAAAACGTGCTTTCACGAATGACAAATACATAAGGAGACGAGACGATGGACGTTCGCGCCGCAGTCGCCGTTCAGGCCGGCAAGCCATTGGAAGTTATGACCGTTCAGCTCGAAGGCCCGCGCGCCGGCGAAGTGCTGATCGAGGTCAAGGCAACCGGCATATGCCATACGGACGATTTCACCCTCTCGGGTGCCGATCCGGAAGGTCTCTTCCCCGCGATCCTCGGCCATGAAGGCGCTGGCATCGTTGTCGACGTCGGCCCCGGCGTCACCTCGGTCAAGAAGGGCGACCATGTGATTCCGCTCTACACGCCGGAATGCCGCGAATGCTATTCCTGTACCTCGCGCAAGACCAACCTCTGCACGGCCATCCGCTCCACGCAGGGCCAAGGCGTGATGCCGGACGGCACCAGCCGTTTCTCCATCGGCAAGGACAAGATCCATCACTATATGGGCTGCTCCACCTTCGCCAATTACACGGTCCTGCCGGAAATTGCCGTTGCCAAGATCAACCCCGACGCGCCTTTCGACAAGGTCTGCTACATCGGTTGCGGCGTGACGACCGGCATCGGTGCGGTCATCAACACGGCGAAGGTCGAGATCGGCTCGACGGCGATCGTCTTCGGCCTCGGCGGCATTGGCCTCAACGTGCTTCAGGGCCTGCGTCTTGCCGGTGCGGATATGATCATCGGCGTCGATATCAACCCTGAGCGCAAGGCCTGGGGCGAAAAGTTCGGCATGACGCACTTCGTTAACCCGAAGGAAGTCGATGGTGACATCGTGCCCTATCTCGTCAACATGACGAAGCGGAATGGCGACCTGATCGGCGGCGCAGATTACACCTTCGACTGCACCGGCAACACCAAGGTCATGCGTCAGGCGCTCGAAGCCTCGCACCGCGGCTGGGGCAAATCGGTCATCATCGGCGTTGCGGGCGCCGGCCAGGAAATCTCCACCCGCCCGTTCCAGCTGGTCACCGGCCGCAACTGGATGGGAACCGCTTTCGGTGGCGCGCGCGGCCGCACGGACGTTCCGAAGATCGTCGATTGGTACATGGAAGGCAAAATCCAGATCGACCCGATGATCACCCACACCATGCCGCTCGACGACATCAACAAGGGCTTCGACCTGATGCACAAGGGCGAGAGCATCCGCGGCGTCGTGGTCTACTGATGTGAGGAATGAACGGCGCGGAGGTCTGAGAAGGTTTTCGCGCTGGAAGGTTTTTGGAGGGGCTGCGAGGCCCCTCTTTCTTTTTGACGTGCGAGATGGCGGAACGACACCCCCTCTGTCCTGCCGGACATCTCCCCCTCAAGGGGGAGATCAGCAAGAAGAAACGTCCGCCACTTATCCGAAACTTCAGAGATGGCCGAGCGGTCGCCCCACCCGATCTCCCCCCTTAAGGGGGAGATGTCCGGCAGGACAGAGGGGGGTGCCGCCGCAAATGTGAAGCACGCAGACAGCCCGCGCCCGACTCAAGCCGCCGTCTCAACATCCTTTGCCGCATCCACCGGCACATAATTCAGCACCGGCCCAAGCCAACGCTCAACCTCTTTCACAGCCATGCCCTTGCGCCGAGCGTAATCCTCAACCTGATCCCGCTCCACCTTGGCAACGCCGAAGTAATAGCTCTCAGGATGGCCGATATAGAGCCCCGAGACAGATGACCCAGGCCACATGGCATAGCTCTCCGTCAGTTCCACACCCGTCTGGTTTGTCGCGTCCAGCAGACGGAACAGCGTGTCCTTTTCCGTGTGGTCGGGCTGTGCGGGATAGCCAGGGGCCGGACGAATACCGGCATATGCCTCTCCAACAAGGTCCTCACTGCTGAAGCTCTCACCCGGCGCATAGCCCCAGAACTCCTTGCGCACCCGTTCATGCATGCGCTCGGCAAAGGCCTCTGCAAACCGGTCGGCCAGCGCCTTGACCAGAATGGAGGAGTAATCGTCATTGGCGCGCTCGAAGCGTTCGGCAATGGCCACTTCCTCGATGCCCGCCGTCACCACGAAGCCGCCGACATAGTCGGCAATGCCGCTGTCTTTCGGCGCGACGAAATCCGACAATGCCACATTGGGCCGCCCGTCGCGCTTGGAAAGCTGCTGACGCAGCGTGTAGAAGGTTTCGAGTTCAGAAGTCCGGCTCTCATCGGTGAACAGACGAATATCGTCGCCCACTGCATTGGCTGGCCAGAAACCGATGACGGCGCGGGGACGGAACCACTTTTCCTCGATGATCTTCTTCAGCATGGCCTGCGCATCGGCGTAAAGTTGACGCGCCGCCTCGCCCTGCTTCTCATCTTCCAGGATAGCAGGGAAACGGCCCTTCAGCTCCCAGGTCTGGAAGAAGGGCGTCCAGTCGATATAGCGCGACAGCTCTTCGAGATCGTAGCTCTCGAAGGTCTTGGTGCCGATGAAGTGCGGTTTGACCGGCTGGTAGTTCGTCCAATCCACCTTCTGCGCGTTCTCGCGAGCGCGAGACAGCGGCAGGCGCTGCTTTTCGCGTTCATTACGGGCGTGGGCTTCCGCAACCTTGGCATATTCGGTGCGAATGCCATCGATATAGGCTGGTTTCTGGTCTTCCGACAGAAGGGCAGAGACCACGCCGACAGCACGCGAGGCATCGGTCACGTAGATCGCCTGCCCCTTCTCGTAGCGCGGATGGATCTTCACCGCCGTATGGACACGGCTGGTCGTCGCCCCACCGATCAACAGCGGCAAGTCCAGCCCCATGCGCTCCATCTCGGAAGCCACATGCACCATTTCATCCAGCGACGGCGTGATGAGACCGGAAAGACCGATGACATCGACCTTGTCCGCCACAGCCGTCTCGAGAATCTTGGTGGTCGGCACCATGACGCCGAGATCGATGATCTCGTAATTGTTGCAGGCGAGAACGACGCCGACGATGTTCTTGCCGATGTCGTGCACGTCGCCCTTGACGGTTGCCATCAGCACCTTGCCGGCAGCCTTACGCTGATCGCCGCCATTCAGGCGCTTTTCCTCTTCCATATAGGGAAGAAGGACGGCAACGGCCTGCTTCATCACACGAGCGGATTTCACCACCTGCGGCAGGAACATCTTGCCCGAGCCGAAAAGATCGCCGACCACATTCATGCCCGCCATCAGCGGACCTTCGATGACATGCAGCGGACGAGCGGCCTGCTGGCGCGCCTCCTCCGTATCGGCATCAATGTATTCGGTGATGCCGTTGACCAGCGCATGCTCCAGCCGCTTCTCAACGGGGAGTTCGCGCCACGACAGGTCTTGAACCTTGCCTTCCTTGGCGCCAGCGCCGCGGAAGCGTTCGGCGATTTCCAACAGCCGTTCGGTCGCATCGTCACGGCGGTTCAGCACCACGTCTTCGCAGGCCTCGCGCAGCTCAGGATCGATGCTCTCATAAACGGCAAGCTGGCCCGCATTGACGATGCCCATATCCATGCCGACCTGGATCGCATGATAAAGGAAGACCGCATGCATCGCCTCACGCACCGGCTCATTGCCGCGGAAGGAGAAGGACAGGTTCGACACACCGCCGGAAATATGCACAAGCGGCATGGTTTCGCGGATGGTCTTGGTGGCCTGAATGAAGTCCACACCGTAATTATTGTGCTCTTCGATACCCGTCGCAACGGCGAAGACATTGGGGTCGAAGATGATGTCTTCCGGCAGAATTCCGGCCTTCTCCGTCAGGAGCTTATAGGCACGGGTGCAGATCTCGACCTTGCGCTCATAGGTATCCGCCTGCCCCACCTCGTCAAACGCCATGACGACAACGGCAGCGCCATAATTGCGCACCAGACGCGCCTGATCGAGAAACTTCTCCTCGCCTTCCTTCAGCGAAATGGAGTTGACGATCGACTTGCCCTGGACGCATTTCAGACCGGCTTCGATGATCTCCCATTTGGAACTGTCGATCATCACCGGCACGCGGGCAATATCCGGCTCGGCGGCAATCAGGTTAAGGAACTCGACCATGGCCTTTTGGCTGTCGATCAGGCCCTCATCCATGTTGATGTCGATGATCTGTGCGCCGTTCTCCACCTGATCGCGGGCAACGGCGAGTGCCGCGGTGTAATCGCCCGCGGTGATCAGCTTGCGGAATTTGGCAGAGCCCGTCACGTTCGTGCGCTCGCCGACATTGACGAAGGGAATGTCCTTGGTCAGCACGAAGGGCTCAAGACCGGACAGCGACATGAAGGACTTGTGTTCAGGCACCTTGCGCGGCTCGAAACCCTTCACGGCGTCGGCGATGGCGCGAATATGCTCCGGCGTCGACCCGCAGCAACCGCCCACCACATTGACCAGTCCTTCGCGGGCAAACTCGGCAACCTGTGCCGCCATCATCTCCGGCGTTTCGTCATACTGGCCGAACTCGTTCGGCAGGCCGGCATTCGGATAGGCGCAGATGAATGTATCGGCCACATCCGACAGTTCCTGCAAATGCGGACGCATGGCGTTTGCGCCAAGCGCGCAGTTGAGGCCGATAGTAAACGGGTTGGCATGACGCACCGAGTTCCAGAAGGCGGACGGCGTCTGGCCCGACAGCGTGCGGCCGGAGAGGTCGGTGATCGTGCCGGAAATCATCACCGGCAGATGAATGCCCTTGGCAACAAAGCGCTCCTCGCAGGCGAAGATAGCCGCCTTGGCGTTGAGCGTATCGAAGATCGTCTCGATCAGGATAATGTCGGCGCCGCCATCGATCAGACCGTCGATCTGCTCGCCATAGGCAAGGCGCAAATCGTCGAAGCTGACAGCGCGGTAGCCGGGGTTGTTCACATCCGGCGAGATCGACGCGGTGCGGTTGGTCGGGCCGATAGCACCTGCGACGAAACGGCGGCGGCCGTCCTCGCGCTCGGCGCGCTGAGCAGCGCGACGCACGATGAAGGCGCCCTCGCGGTTCAGGTCATAAACCGCGCCTTCCATTTCATAATCCGCCTGGGCGATGCGCGTTGACGAAAACGTGTTGGTCTCCAGAATATCCGCACCCGCCATGGCATAGCGGAAATGGATGTCCTCGATCGCATCCGGCTGCGTCAGGATCAGGAGGTCGTTATTGCCCTTCTGATGACAGGCACAACCAATGAAACGATCACCCCGGAAGTGGTCCTCGTCAAATCCAAGACCCTGGATCTGCGTGCCCATGGCACCATCGAGAATGAGGATGCGCTCCTGAGCCGCCTGTTTCAGCGCTTTCAGGATTTCCGCGCCGTCGCGTTTGCCGCCCAAAGGGCCAAACAGATCGTCAAACATCGGCACTCACTCCTCATTCTTTGCAAATCAGCAGACATCAAGTCACATAAAGATATCTTTATGTCAACATATCACGCAAATTCGGCCGCTCTCGTGCGAGAAACAACGTAGGAAATTTCCGGTATGGATGACACCCTCGCGCCTCAAAGATATAGGTATCCTCCATCAGCGCATCAAAGGAGGAATGGATGACCGAGACGGAAAGCACGAAAGCCTATTGGAGCACGCTGCCCTGGCACCGCCAATGGCTGGTAAAGCAGGCGGAAGGCCTGTTCGACTTCTTCCAGTATCGCGCGGTCAATCCCAAAGGCGGCTTCTTCGATCTCGACCGGCAAGGCGCGCCTCTGTCTTCCGACAATCCGGTGCGCGGCATTCATGCCTCCGCCCGCATGGTGCATTGCTTTTCTATCGGCCACCTGCTCGGTCGCCCCGGCTGCGGCGATATCGTTGATCATGGCATGACCTATTTGTGGAACAGGCACCGCGATCAGGAGCATGGCGGCTATTTCTGGCAGGTGGATGATAACGGTCCTGCCGACGCCACCAAGCAGGGTTATGGCCATGCCTTCGTGCTTCTCGCCGCCTCTTCCGCCAAGGTCGTCGGCCATCCACTGGCAGATGCGATGCTGGCCGATATCACCGAGGTTCTCGAAACCCGTTTCTGGGAAGAGAAGCACGGCGCCATCAAAGAAGAGTTTCACCGCGATTGGTCGCCGATCGAGAACTATCGCGGCCAGAACTCCAACATGCACCTGACCGAAGCCCTGATGGCCGCCTTCGAAGCGACGGGCGACAAGGCCTATCTCTCGAAAGCCGAACGCATCGCCGATCTCATCATCCGCCGCGCCGCAGGTGCACTGGATTTCCGCGTGCCGGAACATTTCGACGAGAACTGGGTACTGGACAAGGATTATCGCGGCAACGAGATGTTCCGCCCCTCAGGCTCCACGCCCGGCCACTGGCTGGAATGGTCGCGCCTCATCCTGCAGCTGTGGATCCTCGGAGACCGCAAGCACGACTGGATGCCGACAGCTGCCAAGTCACTCTTCGTCCAGTCCATGGCGCTCGGCTGGGACCGCGAAAAAGGTGGCTTCTTCTATACGCTCGACTGGGACAACACGCCCGCCAAGACGGAAAAGCTCTGGTGGCCGATGTGCGAAGCAGCCGGTGCGGCCCACTTCCTCAACGAGCACCTGCCCGCCGACGAGTTCTACGAAGACAGCTATCGCCGCATCTGGAGCACGATCGCCAATAACTTCCTCGATCATCAATTCGGCGGCTGGCATGAGGAGCTGACGGAAGACCTCGTTCCGGCCAACACCCTCTTCCCCGGCAAGGGCGATATCTACCACGCCCTTCAGGCCTGCCTCATCCCGCTTTTCCCCGCGGATGGCAGCCTGACGAAGATGATCGCCGAAAAAGGCGCGCGCTTCTGATTGAAGCGCGTGACAAATGGCGCGGCGAAGCCCACAGACGCTATCGCCGCTCCATCACAAAAGCTCACTCGAAATCCGCCGAATTCACCGTCACCCGCCACTCCAGCCGAGCGGGATCGGCTTGCTCATTGCTGCGCAACCGAAATGGCCGGCAGGCGGCATAGCTCTCATGCGGCCCCAATCGCCTTTCATTCGGTTGGTAAGCCTCCAACGAAATCGGCGCGCGAAAGGCAGGCTCGAATCCTTCCAGCGTATAGGTCAGCCGCTCCACCGCGACATCATTGGTGTTCTGAAAGCTCACCCGGATCGGCGCATTCTCATCCCGACAAGTCGGATCATAGGCCGCCGTGGCAATGATCTTTTCCAGCCGTTCACCAGAGCGGATCCAGTCGAACAATACCCAGCCTCCGAGTGAGACCCACACCACGGCAAGCGCTGCCACAACCGGTTTCAGATGTCGCGGAAACGCGATCAGAAACAACAGCAAGGCGACCGTCAGAACGATGCCGACGATCATAGACGGCGCTCCGCGATATAGGACAAAATGTCAGTCAGTGTTCATTCTCCCAAGGCCTTCGACAAAAAACATGCTTCGTTCCCCTTATAGCGCGCGAAACGCGACGCCGCACAGAGAGACGCGATAAAGTCGGCGTGACGAGAGCACTGCGAACCGGAGAGACCATTAAGCTCTTGATCGGCAAGGTAAGGCGCAACGTGCCTGATCCGCGACAACTGGCGGCTTTGTTTTAGTCGTACATTGCCAGCTGGCCATGGGCCAACGAGAACGGGCGTCCAGTCAATTAACGGTTCCGAATACCGCACTCAAAAAATTCTTTTTCTCGATCGACTGCAATTCGGAATTCCCTTGCATGACTATCAAGGCCAGCCAAGCGTTTCCACCTCTCATGAAAAAGGTCAGTTCGGCCTGGCTTTCCGCTGCAGTCATGGCGATTCCAGACAACCGCATGACCTGCACGCCGTTGACATTGGCCGTCCCCCAACCGGAGGTCGCTTTCATGATATGGCCGACGCGCTTTTCTAGATCCTTCAGATAGGCCGCCGGATCGACATTGTCAGTCCGAACACGCTCGTAGGAGATCAGTGCTGTCGTCCCCAACGTTGGCGCCAGGAAGAAGAAGTTGTCTTTAGGGGAACTATTAGAAGGGATCTGCCAGATTTCGCTAATCTTGGCGCCTCTGCCCGTCTTTGGATTGACCCATGTTTTGGTCGAATCGCTTGGTGTCAAATTAGGAACAACCATGCGATCGACCGGGACACTTTCATAAGACGACACGGGAAGCGCGCTATGGCTCGCACTGGTCCTTTTGTCCAAGCGATACTTGCTCACATTGACAACAGCACCGCTAACAAGAAGCAGCATGAACGGAACCATGATAAAAGCCGCGATGCGGCTTGGCCGAACGGCCACTACCCTCGGCCGCTCCATGTCATAGCTCGCGGCTACATCGGCCTTCAGCCGACTATATTGGAAAAGGAACGTCGCGATGAACAATGGAGGGATGCCCAAGGCACAACCCGAAAACCACACCCTGTACTCACGGCGGAAGTAATATCTGAAGCGCAGACGAATACTCTTACAAGGCGTAGGCACCCATACGCCAAATATGGCTTTGCCCGGCGTCGTACCGAACAATGCCAAGCAGAACGCGGGCATCATAGCGACGAGAGTAATCAGCATCAGATACAGGACGAATGCCGCAATGATAAGACCGGCCCGGTTCCCATGGAAATGGAGGTAAGCAGCCCAGATTTCTTGTCCAAGAACCGTGAACAAAGGTGACATCATCAATAGATCGAAAAGCCTTGCCCACAGACGGCGCCAGGGATGTGCGGGTACAAACACCTGCTCCGGGCCGAGAGGTTTTGTCTCAGACCCGAGGGGCAGCGTTGCAAAGCTATCGGCAAAAATGGGAATGAGACCGGCCTTCTCCCAGTCCGTCATTTGCTCATGAAAGAGGTAGTCGTCGCGGGAGATGTGACCACTTTCGATCAGACGACGAATTGTCTCCTCGCCGACAGGCCCAGCGCGCTTTGGCCCGATGGTGTAATACCAGTCAGCCATACCGTTTCACGCCTCGTTTTCCCGGCTGCGTTTGAGCAGACGGCGGCAGGACGACAATTTTGGATAGCGGAACTCGGATTGGCGGTTTTCGCCAAGATGCGGTCGAATGTGAGGGTTTGGGCGGCACATCGGACTTGACCTATCGAGCCGTTCCGAACAACTCGTGGACAAAAGCTTCCCGCTCACTCGTTTGCAAGCCCGAGCCGCCCTCAGTGAACATCACTAACCGCCAGGCATTACGACCGTCCACGACAACAGTCACCTCTACTCGCTGGTTTGCATCCTTAATACTGACGCCACTTGCCCGAAATCCTTGCACACGATTCACCACGACCGGCTGCCAGTCCGATGTCAGGGTGACATTTTTCAGTCGTGCCGCGTAGAAAGCGGCATAGGCGCGCGGATCGACGTTTTCAGCAGGAAGCTCCAAATGGCTGAAGAGACCCTCCATCAGCAGCCGACGCGCAACGAAGATAAATGCATTCGGGACTTCAGGATCGTCTGGCAGACGCTCCCAGTATTTTTTGATCGTAGCTGTATTCCCCGTGACGGGATTAACCCAATAGTAGGTGGCCGTGCGATCTGCCTCTGCCTTGTCCTCCGCCCGCCACCCTGCGACGTTCGCCGCTAGTAAACCTGCGACGAGTGCAATGCCGAGCGTTAGACGCAGTTTGCTCGGATTGGCGACAATGGGCGGGGTGTGCTTGTCGTAAACAGCGGGACGACCTTTGGCCAAGCGCCAATACTGGGCGACGAAGGTAATCAGAAATACGACCGGAATGCCTAGGGCAAAGGCCCAGAACCACACCTTGAGCTCGCGCTTGAGATAGAATGAAAATCGATTGGCGTCCGGCGGAACAGGAACCCGCACACCCAGAATGGCCTTACCGGGTGTGTTACCGAACAGACCCATACAAATCGCTAGCACAACACCAACGAGGGGGAGAATGATGAAGCCAAACAGCATGTCATAGGTGAAGATCACCATGTAAAGACGCGGCGCGTACAAGGCTGAGGCGACGAAGATACCAACGGAGAGTAACGGCCCAATCAGCAACATGTCGAATATTCGCGCCCAGAAACGGGGCCAGGGACGCAAGCGAGGAGCAGCACCCATCTCCGGCTGAACTGGCTCCGAGGCAACAAGCCCTGAGCCAAGGGGCTGAGATTTCGATGGAACTGGAGGTGGCGTTACGACGGGAACCGGAGGCGGCGTAACAAAAGCGTCCGCAAACTCGGGATGCGTACCCACAATCTCCCAGTCCGCCATCCCTTCGCGCCAGATATAGGCATCACGGACAATCTTGCCGCTTGCGATCAACGCGCGAACTTGCTCTTCGCTGACAGGCCCTTCGCGCTCCTGCCCAACGGTGTAATACCAAATCGTCATGCTGCTATGCCCCGCTTCCCCACACAAGCTTTAGCAAGGCACTTTAAGCCCGTAAAGGCGGGGTGCCAGCAGCCACGACACCTAATACCCGCGTGCGCGAGCGGTTTTTCGATCCAGTTGAAGCAAAAGAAAAATGGTGGGCCCGGAGGGACTCGAACCCCCAACCAAGCGGTTATGAGCCGCCGGCTCTAACCATTGAGCTACAGGCCCTTCGATGCAAAAAGCGTCGATGCGCAGGGCTGCAATGGTCCAGCCGGTGCGTGGGTCTCGCTCTAACGCAATTTTTCCGGTGCGACAAGCCGTTGAAAATCGGCTGACACAATCTATGCCGTAATAGTCTCATAATCTAAAGCCATAGGATGTAGAGGGACATCAACAGAGGACTTTTTTCATGGTATCCAGACTGGCTCGTTCGATTGCGATTGGCACCGTCACACTTGCTGCGCTCGCTCCATTTGCAGCCGTTGCGCAGGACGCCAAGCCACGCGAAGCGACGATTACGGTTTCCGGCGAAGGCAACGCCTCTACCGCTCCTGATATGGCCGTTCTTTCCTTCAGTGTCTTGAAGCAGGCGCAAACGGCCGCTGAGGCCTTGAGCGAAAACAACAAGGCGATGACCGAAGTTCAGGCGGCGTTGAAGAAGGCCGGTATCGCCGATCGCGATCTGCAGACCTCGAATTTTTCGGTGCAGCCCGTCTACAAGCAGTTCGAGCCGAAGGATGGCGTTTACATCCCGCCGGAAATTACCGGATATCAGGTAACGAACGGGCTGACGGTGCGCGTCCGCGACCTGACCAAGCTTGGCGGGATTCTCGATACGTCCGTGAAGCTCGGGATCAATCAGGGCGGCGATATCACCTTTACCAATGACAATCCGGAAGCGGTCTTCACCGATGCGCGCAAGAAGGCTGTTGAGGACGCCGTTGCGAAAGCAAAGACGCTGGCAGAAGCGGCCGGTGTGAAGGTCGGGCGCGTTCTGGAGATCAGCGAGAACAGCCCTCGCCCCTTGCCAGTCCCCGCACCGATGATGCGCGCCACCATGCAAAAGGAAGATAGCGTGCCGATTGCCGCAGGCGAAAACACCTACGTCGTCAACGTCAACGTGACATTCGCGATCGAACAGTAACCCAGAAAGGGCGCGTCTCATAAACGCGCCCTCCCCTGTGAAAAACATAGTCTGTTCGCAGAAACAAAAATGCCCCCGCCACTCTCATGACGGGGGCATTATCCTGATGGATCAGCCGTTAGCGGCGGATGACAGGGCAGCCGCGAACATTGGCAAACACGACACGGTCGCGGCCATAGCGGTCGAAGCCGGCGACAACCACGCGGCGCGGCGAAACATCGACGACGCGGGCGCGACGAATGCCCATGCGGCTTGCCTTTTCTTCCGCAAGCCAAGGCGAGCAGCGGTCACGGCCACGATCCGGACGGCCCCAGCCTGGGCCGCCATGGCCACCATGGCGGTAGCCATCCTGAACATACATGCCGTACCGGAAACCATCGGCAGAGGCGCTGGTGGCTGTGGCGGAAACGCCGCCGAGTGCGATAAGGGCTGCCAAACCTGCTTTTACAAAGTTGCCAATCATGGGTGTTGCTCCGTTTCTAAACCATGGCCTGGCATTCCAGCCAGACCGATTGAGCAGACGCTAATCAAGTGCTGCTGAACATTATCAGAACCGGTCATTCACCCGTCGTTCAGGCAAGACGGACCTCTTACGTAGAAAGATGCAGCATCACGTCGCGCCGGTGCGGTCGATCCCGATGCTCGAAGAGATAGATGCCCTGCCACGTGCCAAGCACCATACGCCCGTCGGACACGGGAATGCCGATCGAAACCTGAGTCAGCGCTGCCTTGATATGCGCGGGCATATCATCCGGTCCTTCCATGGTATGAACGACCCAGCGCATCGCCGGATCGCTGGAGGGCGGCACAAGGCGGGAGAAGAACGTCTTCAGATCGCGCTGCACATCCGGGTCGGCATTTTCCTGTATGATCAACGAGCAAGACGTATGCCGCACGAAGACCGTCAACAGGCCCTCCTCCACCCCGGCGTTCTTCACGAATGCAGCCACTTGATCTGTGAATTCATAAAGACCTTGTCCCTTTGTGGTCAGTTCGATCATTTTCTGCGGCATAATTATTCTTTCCTACTGCTGGAACCGAAGTAAAAGCGAAACGTTGTTGATTGCTATGGGCAAAGTCTGTGCGTACTGGGCGCACTCCCCACGAACGAGACGATCTATGAATTGCCTTGCAAGCGCAGAAGAACTTGGAATATGCACTCTTCTTGAAATGCAAGACAACGGCTCTGGGACCTTTGCACCCTCTCCTGGAAGGAGAGAGATAACAAGGGATTTCCACCGGCCAAACTCTTCCCTTCAAAGAGCGGCCCACCTGCAGTCCAGCATAACACTGCGCTTGGAACACTGACCCATGATGCCTTTAGACCAGAAGGTCGATCTCACAAACTGCGATAGAGAACCGATCCACATTCCAGGCAGCATTCAGCCGCATGGCTGTTTGATCGCGTGCGATAACGCCATGCGCACCATCCTTCGCTATTCCGAGAACTGCGAGACCTTTCTTGGTATCTCAGGCGACCTGACCGGGCGCCAGATCGAAGAGATTTTCGGCAACACCGCCGTCCATGATCTGCGCAATGCCTTGACTGTCACGGCAAACAGCAACCGCGCGGCTCTCCTGCCCAATGTCCGTATGGGCAACGGCAGAGCCTATGATGTTGCGATCCACCGCTATAAATCCATCACCATTATAGAGCTGGAAGCGGCGACCGATGAGGCACAGCCTCTTCACACCGCTCAGTTGATGATCGATCGCATTCGTGAAGCCGACAATGTCGACAGTCTGATTTCCCGCACATCCCGTCTGATCAAGGCGATGCTCGGCTATGACCGTGTCATGATCTACCGCTTCGAGCAGGATGGCGCGGGCAAGGTCATATCGGAAGCGAAACAACCGGCGCTCGAAAGCTTTCTCGGCCAGTATTTTCCGGCAAGCGACATTCCCCAGCAGGCGCGCACTCTTTATCTCAAGAATACGCTCCGCATCATTTCCAGCACCGAAGGCGAAACTGTCCCCGTCATCCCGCGCATCGATGCATCCGGAGAGCATCTCGATCTCTCCTACGCCCATCTGCGCAGCGTCTCGCCGATTCACCTGGAATATCTTCGCAATATGGGTGTGTCGGCATCCATGTCGATCTCCATCATTGTCGAGGGCAAGCTGTGGGGGCTGATTGCCTGCCATCATTATTCTCCACGAATCCTGCCCATGCCGGTGCGCATTGCGGCGGAAATGTTTGGCGAGTTCTTCTCCCTGCACCTTCAGGCGCTCAAACAGCAGAAAAAGCTGATGACGACGCAGGACGCGCACGCCGCACTCGACCGGTTCCTGCGCCTTGCTACTCACCAGACGAATATAGAAGAGCTTCTGGCAGACAACCTGAACGACTTCAAAACGCTAATGCCTTGCGATGGCGTTGGTCTCTGGATGAACGACGACTGGTATGGTGTCGGCAGCACGCCACCCGATGCGGCCATTCCCCAGATTGGCAGGCTGCTGCACTCCGTTGCTGAGGGCAAGGTGTGGGCGACGCATGCGCTGTTGAACCACCTTCCAGAAGCGGAAGAGTATAGCGACCAGACGGCGGGGCTGATGGCGGTATCGCTCTCGCAGGTGAAGAACGACTATCTCCTGTTCTTCCGCAAGGAACTGATACAGACGCTCAACTGGGGTGGGAATCCGGAGAAATCCTATCAGACCGGACCGCTGGGCGACCGTCTGACGCCGCGCAAGAGTTTCGCGATCTGGAAGGAAACCGTCCACAAGCAAGCCCAGCCCTGGACGGAGGAAGACCGCCAGATTGCCGAAGCGGCCCGCGTTGCCCTGGTGGAAGTGGCCTTCCGCCATAGCGAGTTGATGGCGGATGAGAGAGCGCAGGCGGAAGTACGCCAGCGCATGCTGAACGAAGAGCTGAACCACCGCGTCAAGAATGTGCTGGCCATCATCAAATCCCTGGTGGGCAACCCCACCCAGGAAGGCCGCACGCTGCAGGAATATGTGACGGCACTGAAGGGACGCATCCAGGCGCTTTCCTTTGCGCATGACCAGGTGGTCCGCGGCGAAGGCGGCGGCATGTTGAAAGATCTTCTTGAGGCAGAACTCTCGCCCCATCGGTCGCCCGAGACCGTGATTTCGCTCGATGGACCAGCCGTTGTGCTGGATTCGCGCGCCTTCTCGGTCATGGCGCTCGTACTCCATGAGCTTGCGACCAATGCCGCCAAATATGGCGCGCTTGCCCATGCCGGCGGGGAGCTTTCGGTCGCCTGGCGTCTCAACGAGCGGCGTGACGTCGTACTCGACTGGCAGGAAAAAGCCCGCACCAGAATAACGCCACCGGCGAAAACCGGCTTCGGAACGGCCCTCATCAGCCGCAGCGTTCCCTATGACCTCGGCGGCAAGAGCCGCATCGATTATCTGCCCCATGGTCTGGAGGCACAAATTCTCATCCCCGCGCGCCACGCCTCGGTCAGCGTCGTGGAGACGGCCAACGACACGCAGATCGGCGGCAAAGCCGATTTCGCATCCTATTCCCCGGAGGACAAGTTGAACGTATTTCTCGTTGAAGATCAGATGCTGATCGCCATGGACGTGGAGTACATGCTGGAACAGCATGGCATTACCGACATCGAAACCGCGACATCATCCGCCATGGCGCTGGAAAAGCTGAAGACGGCAAAGCCGGACGTCGCGATCCTCGACATCAATCTCGGAACCGACACTTCGATCCCCGTGGCCTACGAATTGCTGAGACGCGAAATCCCCTTCATGTTTGCCACCGGTTATGCCGACGGCATCATGGTGCCGGGCGAACTTTCGCATGTGCCGATCATCCGCAAGCCATATGACGAGGATTCTTTGCTGTCGTCTATCGGGAAGCTCGTCGGCAAAAAGGTCGAGGCGTAACACAGCGTGCGCTCTTTAGGGCGCACCGGGATCGCGTCACCTTTTTCGCGTCTGGGCAGCGTGCAGTCTGAAAGACACTTCCGGTCTCCCGACCACTTCCATTGAGGTTATCAGCCTTCCGGAAGCTTGAGGCGCTTTACGTCTTCCGGTGCAAGCTGATCGCCGATGTGAAAGCGGAAATCCGTCACGATGTACTTGTCGATGTCCACTTCGCATCGGTAATCGACCGCGAACCATTTGTTATTGCCCACGTTGAACGCACCTTTGGCGTTCATGAGATTGCCAGAGATCGGGTAGTTCTTGGCCGTGTGGGGCTGCAACCCAATAAAGGCGCCCCTGCTCTCTTTAATCTGTGCCATTGTCTCAGCAATGCATAGTTGCGCCACGCGCTGTTCGGGCGACAACTTGCCCATGATCTGTCGCAGCATGGGTTTCGGGCGTTTACCGCTCGCGAGTAATTTCTTTGCCGGCTTCAATTGCGGATTTCCCTCACCAGAAGCTGGAGAATCCGCGTGTGCAGGCTTGACCTCTTTTGGATCCGGCTTCGGTGCAGGCACCACAGTGGCCACCTGATCCTGGAGCGGCGGGGTCTCGGATGCAGCGATCTCGCCGATGGCGGCGTTGGCGAGCGGTGCCGATGACTGGGAGGGCACTGGCGTCGGGGGTGAAGGCGCTTGCGGAGCTGCCTGTGCCTCCGGCTTGGCAACCGTATCACTTTTTTGCGCCTCCGGAACGGCTCCCTCGCCTGGCTTCAGCTGTTCCTGCCCACCCTCGTCCGTCTGTTTCCCTGGCTCATCACGCTCATCGAGCTGCGTCTTGTCCGGGCGAATGGCAACACTTGGAAGGCTCGAAGCTTGCTCGCTCTTTGGCGGCGGCGGCGGTGGAGGTGGTTCCGGTTTCTTTGCTTCTTCTGCCTTCTTCTCCGGCGGCAGCTCGTCCTTGGGAGGGTCAACCAGTTCCACGCTCACGCTTTCAGGTTCGGGAGGCTTGGACAATTGTCCAGGCAACTGAAAATAGAAACTGCCGATAACCAAGACGTGCAGCAGCAAGGATATCGGGATGGTCGAGATTCCCTGCCGCACAATCTTTGTCGGTGGCTTTTCCATAGGCGTTGATATCTCAGCCGAATGAGGATCGGCCCCGTTGAAAGCAAAAAACCCGGCCATCGTCTGACCGGGTTTCAAATCTTGGTCGACTGCCGATCAGCTGTCGAGGAACGAACGCAGCTTGCGCGACCGGCTCGGGTGCTTCAGCTTGCGCAGCGCCTTGGCCTCGATCTGGCGGATACGTTCGCGCGTCACCGAGAACTGCTGGCCGACTTCTTCCAGCGTGTGGTCGGTGTTCATGCCGATGCCGAAGCGCATGCGCAGCACGCGCTCTTCGCGTGGCGTCAGCGATGCTAGAACGCGGGTCGTGGTTTCACGAAGGTTCGCCTGGATGGCGGCATCGATCGGCAGAAGCGCGTTCTTGTCCTCGATGAAGTCGCCGAGATGCGAATCTTCTTCGTCACCCACGGGCGTTTCAAGCGAGATCGGCTCCTTGGCGATCTTCAGAACCTTGCGGACCTTTTCGAGCGGCATCGCCAGCTTTTCAGCCAGTTCTTCCGGTGTCGGTTCGCGACCGATCTCGTGCAGCATCTGGCGCGATGTCCGAACGATCTTGTTGATCGTCTCGATCATGTGCACCGGAATACGGATCGTGCGTGCCTGGTCGGCGATGGAGCGGGTGATCGCCTGACGAATCCACCATGTGGCATAGGTCGAGAACTTGTAGCCGCGACGGTATTCAAACTTATCGACCGCCTTCATCAGGCCGATATTGCCTTCCTGAATGAGATCGAGGAACTGCAGACCGCGGTTGGTGTACTTCTTGGCAATCGAGATCACCAGACGAAGGTTAGCTTCCACCATTTCCTTCTTGGCGATGCGCGCCTCGCGCTCACCCTTCTGCACCATCGAAACGATGCGACGGAATTCGGCAATCGAGATACCCGTTTCCTGCGCCAGGTTCTGAATTTCCTGACGAATGTCGCGGATCGTGTTGTTCTCTTCGCGCGCGAATTCCTTCCAGCCCTTGGCTGCAAGGTTGGCGATCGACTTCATCCAGTTCGGATCGAGCTCCGCACCATGATACTGCTCGAGGAAGCTGTCGCGCTTCACGCCGTAGGATTCGGCAAGACGCAACAGGCGGCCTTCGTTCTGCATCAGGCGCTTGGAAATGTCGTAGAGCTGCTCGACAAGGCTGTCGATACGGTTCTGGTTCAGCGACAGCGACTTCACCGCCGTGATCAGCTGATCCTTCAGTTCCTTGTAGCGACGCTCCTGGCCGGTGGACAGCGTGCCCGTGCAGGCAAGACGCGCCTCGACCTGCTGATCCTGAAGCTTGCGCAGCTTCTTGTAGGTATCGGCAATCGTGTCCAGCGTTTCCATGACCTGCGGACGCAGTTCCGCTTCCATGGCGGCAAGAGACAGGTTCGACTCGTCGTCGTCCTCTTCTTCCTCTTCCGGGGGCAGGCCTTCGCCGCCGACATTGGTCACGTCGTCGTCGCCACCCGGGTTACGGGCACGGCGGGTCTTTTCCTTCTCTTCGGCAGCCTTGCGGTCAGCCTCGATTTTTTCCGGGCTCTGGAACTGCGGAGCAGCCTTGGCTTCCGGACCCGAATACGTCGTTTCGAGATCGATGATCTCGCGCAGCAGCGTCGTACCTTCGTTGAGTTCGTCGCGCCAGATGATCAGCGCCTGGAAGGTCAGCGGGCTTTCGCACAGGCCCGAAATCATCGTCTCGCGGCCGGCCTCGATACGCTTGGCGATCGCAATTTCGCCTTCGCGCGACAGAAGCTCCACCGAGCCCATTTCGCGCAGATACATGCGCACCGGGTCGTCGGTGCGGTCGGTCGGCTCTTTCTTCTTGGCAGCCGCAAGTGCCGTGCCGCTCGAAGGCGCAAGTTCGCCACCTTCGGACTCGTCACTGTCGGAATCGTCGCTGTCAGCCTCGGGGGAAGCTTCCTCGGCGTCTTCGTCCTCGACCACGTTGATGCCCATTTCGCTGAGCATCGCCATGATGTCTTCGATGCGATCGGGATCGACCTGATCGGATGGCAGAACTTCGTTGAGTTCATCCATGGTGACGTAGCCGCGCTTCTTGGCGGCCTTGATCATTTTCTTGACCGCGTCATCCGAAAGATCGAGAAGCGGCCCATCCGTCGCGCCATCGCGTTCGTTTTCAGCTTCTTCGTTTTCTTTGACTTTGGTTGCCATCTATCTCGTCGCTTTCCCTGACGCTCACATCCGCCTTGGGCCAACGCCGTCCACCTTGGAAAGGTTTCCGGCGACAGCCCCGAATCACGTCAAACACCTAACGGAATGATCTTTAACTGCCGATTAAACGCGGCACTTACCGGAGGAACCTTAAGACAGTGCATTCGGAAATACATGCTCATGCAGTTTCGATCCGCCAAGGTCCATTCCACCTTACTTTTCCTGAAATGGTGATTCCCGCTATTTCCCGTTACGTCAAGCCTTTCCGGCCAGACCTAGGGTTAAAAACCGAAAAAGCCGTCATAGCGGCAACATTTTGCGGGCCTTCACCAACTTATCCCCTATTTAGGGCAATAATTACAAAAGGCAAGCCTGAGCGCGTCGAAACAACGAATGCACGCTGCACGAAAGCGTCACGCGATTTTGCGGTAACGGCGGGCAACAACCCAAGACGCTAGCGCCTGAGCGGCCGATCTCCACCATCGAAACACGCTTCACCCATGCCCGTAAGCGGGACCCTTCACCCTGCCCGACATCACACCGAAGCCGTCGATGATCGCCTCCTGGTTCTCCATCCGGCCGATTTCAAGCTGGACCTCGGAAAGAGCGCGCATCAGCAGAGTGACGCGTTCGCTATCTCCGGCCTCAATGGCCTCGGCAATTTCCCGTTCGAGATCGACCATCTGCCAGCGCAGAGCCTTGGTACGCTTGTGTAGCGAGAGCGCCTGAATGTAACACTCGCGCGCATCCTCCGGCGCTGCCTGCTCGGTCGCGGTCCAGAGCCGCGCATTGCGCACCTGCTGGTTCATCGCCTTCACCATCGCGTCGAAGCCATGTGCCTCCAACCGCTCCATCAGGCCAGTACGAGACAGCTCCGCCGCATTCTCCGCCGCATAGGTGAGCACCTGCGACCACAGCCGCTGAAGATCGCGGTTTTCGTAGTCGATCGCGGCGATCTCGTCATATTCCTCCAGCAGGAGTTGCGGATGATTGACGATGGTCAGTGCCAGAACGCTTTCGCGAAGCGCCGGCGCCGTCAGGTAGCCTTTGACCAGACCGGACTGGCTGAGCCGATCGGAAATCCGCCCACCAGCGCCTGGAGAGGCCGCGCCCTGCCCGCGCTGTCCATTCCTGCCATTGGATTGAGCACCGCGACCGAAGTTGCGGTTCGGCATGTTGTTGCCGCCGCGCTGAAACTGCGGCTGGAAGAACGCATTCAGCCGGTCGCGCATATCCTGCTGGTAAAAGCGGCGCACGCTTTCGTCACCAATCACCGACACGATCTGGCGGAGCCGGTTTTCCAGCTCGGCGCGTTTTTCCGGCGTATCGAAAGCGGTCGAGCTCGTCTCACGGCTCCAGATCATCGCAGCCAGCGGCTTTGCCTCGGCAAGCACGCCGTCGAAAGGCGCCCTGCCCTCGTGGCGTACGAGATCGTCCGGGTCCTTGCCGTCGGGAAGCAGCGCGAAGCTGACCGAGCGTCCAGGCTTGATATAAGGCAGCGCCAGATCCGCCGCACGGTTGGCGGCGCGAATACCGGCGCCGTCACCATCGAAGCAGAGAACCGGCTGCGACGCCATCTTCCATAAAAGCTCAAGCTGGTTTTCGGTCAGCGCCGTGCCAAGTGGCGCCACGACATTTTCGACGCCCGCCTGATAAAGCGCGATCACATCCATGTAGCCTTCCACCGCAATCACCGTGCCGGCGGATTGCGTGGCGCGGCGCGCACGGGCGAAATTGTAAAGGACGCTGCCCTTGTGGAAGAGTTCTGTCTCGTTCGAATTCAGATATTTCGCCAGCGCATCTGCCGCCATGGCACGACCACCGAAGGCGATGACCTTTTCGCGCGACGACAGGATCGGAAACATGATGCGGTCGCGGAAACGATCATAGGAGACCGGCACGTTCTCATGCACGACAAGGCCACAGGCCTCCATCTGCTCCTTGGTGATGCCCTTGGCCGCAAGATGCTCTTTCAGCGCATTGCGGCTTTCCGGCGCATAGCCCAGCCGGAAGGTCTCGATGGTGCGTCCGCTAAGCCCTCGATCGCGCAGATAGGCACGCGCTCTCGCGCCTGCCGCCGTCTGCAGCTGATCCTGGAAAAACAGGGTCGCCATTTCCATGACGTCCTGCAGCGACGCCCGTTCACGCTCTCGCCGTTCGGCCTGCACATCCGGCTGTGGCATGGCAACGCCCGCCATATCCGCAATCTGCTGCACGGCCTCCGGGAAGGCCATGCCGTCGAGGTCCGTCAGGAAGCGAAAATGATCGCCGGAAACGCCACAGCCGAAGCAATGGTAACGACCCTTGCGATCCTCGCAGTGGAAGCTCGGGCTCTTTTCGCCATGGAAAGGGCAGCAGGCCCAGAAGTCGCCCTTCGAGGCATTGCTCTTCTTCCGGTCCCACGTCACGCGTTTGCCGATGACATCGGAGATGTTCACCCGGTCGCGTATCTCGTCGAGGAAGGAGTTTGAAAAGCGCATTGTACCTGAAATCTCTGCCGGCCATCCGGCGATCTTCTATATAAGCCTGTCGGCTGCCAAATACCAAGCCTGACGCGACCTCATACCCGTTATTCACAGTGTCCGTCATTGAACGCAAAGCAGTGGCTCTATCGAAACTTCGGGCGAAATTGCGGCAGAAACCAACCGCCCCAAATTACCTATTTGTAATTTGAAGAGGAGCGAGACGCGTGGCAATCTCTCATCATCGACATGAGGTCGAGAGTGATGAGTACCATCGGAAGGCCCGGGCGAAATCCCCCCACCGCTCGCCCGATAAGAGGTCGCCAGTCCGCAGGCGCACCTTCCGATAAAAGAAAGGCAGGGCTCCCACATAGGCCCTGCCTTTCTTATTTTCATCGTCTTACAACGGTGGCTGGATTTACTTCAGCAGATCCTTGATCTGTCCCGATGCCTTGCCGAAATCGATACGGCCCGGATAGCGTTCCTTCAGAACAGCCATCACCTTGCCCATGTCCCGCAGGCCCGATGCGCCGGTTTCGGCAATCACGCCTTCAATGATGCCACGAACCTCCGCTTCTGGAATTTCTTCCGGCATGAAGGACTTGATGATGGCGATTTCGTCACGCTCCTGCTTGGCAAGCTCTTCGCGTCCTGCCTTCTCATAGATGGAAGAGGATTCTTCGCGCTGCTTGATCATCTTGGCGAGAATCTGCAGGATTTCCTCATCCGAAACAGGCTCCTTGCCGACGCCGCGATTGGCGATATCGCGATCCTTGATGGCCGTCTGCACCAGACGGATCGTCGACAGGCGAAGGGCATCCTTGGCCTTCATGGCTTCTTTCAGGGCGCTTGCGAATGTATCGCGGATCATCTCAGTTTCTCCTTGGAAAGCCGGGCGTGAAGATATTTCCAGCCCAGAACTTTCCTTAACAATTGTGCGGGTGACATAAACGAGCAGGCGTCAATCGGCAAACCCTTTGCTCAAGTCTTTGAAGAAGCTTGCTTTTAATTCCTGCGGATTCACCGGCCCCGCGGTTGACCGCACGGACCGCTTCCGTTATTTTCCGGCACCTGCACGAGAATTTAACGAAGGTTACGACGCGAAGGCTTTCGCGCGTCCTTGCTCCGCGAGAAAACATGACCGCTTTCGTCCTGCCTTTCAAGAGGCGGGCCGGACCGGCAGAAACGGAAAACGAGATGACCGAGACAGCTCCCTGGACAACACGCAAACCGACCGCCATGCTCGTTCTTGCAGATGGCACCTTGATCGAGGGAACCGGCATCGGCGCAACAGGCAAGGTTCAGGCGGAAGTCTGCTTCAACACCGCGCTGACGGGCTACGAGGAAATCCTGACCGACCCGTCCTATCTCGGCCAGATCGTCACCTTCACTTTCCCGCATATCGGCAATATCGGCACCAATGACGAAGACATCGAAGACCTGACGCCGGCAGCACGCCACGGCGCGGTCGGCGTCATCTTCAAGGCCGATATCACCGAGCCGTCCAACTACCGCGCCGCCAAGCATCTCGACGCCTGGCTGAAGAGCCGCGGCATCATCGGTCTCTGCGGCATCGACACCCGCGCGCTGACCGCCTGGATCCGCGAAAACGGCGCGCCGAACGCGGTCATCGCCCACGACCCGAATGGCGTTTTCGATATCGAAGCGCTGAAGGCAGAAGCCAAGGCCTGGAGCGGTCTCGTCGGCCTCGATCTCGCCATTGAAGCCACCTCCGGTCAGTCCTCCGTCTGGAACGAAACGCCATGGGAGTGGGGCCAGGGCTACGGCACGCTCGGAGAAAAAGACGCCAAGTACCATGTCGTTTGCGTCGACTTCGGCGTGAAGCGCAACATCCTTCGTCTCTTTGCCGGTCTGGATTGCAAGGTTACGGTCGTTCCGGCCCAGACCTCTGCCGAAGACATCATGGCGCTGAAGCCGGATGGCGTCTTCCTCTCCAACGGTCCGGGAGACCCTGCGGCGACCGGCGTCTATGCGGTCCCCGTCATCCAGAACCTCATCCAGACCGAGCTGCCGATCTTCGGCATCTGCCTCGGCCACCAGATGCTCGGCCTTGCCGTTGGCGCCAAGACCGAGAAGATGCACCAGGGCCACCATGGCGCAAACCACCCGGTCAAGGATTTCACCACCGGCAAGGTGGAAATCGTGTCCATGAACCACGGCTTTGCGGTGGATGCGAAGTCTCTGCCGGAAGGCGTTGAAGAGACTCACACGTCGCTCTTCGACGGCACCAATTGCGGCCTGCGCATCACCGGCAAGCCGGTCTTCTCGGTGCAGCACCACCCGGAAGCATCGCCGGGCCCGCAGGACAGCCACTACCTCTTCCGCCGCTTCGTCAACCTGCTGCGTGAGAAGAAGGGCGAACCGGCCCTCGCAGAGCGCTGATAAGACTCGTCTTTATTCCATATGATACTCGGCCCGCGTCAACGCGGGCCGTTTTCGTTTCACAGCTTACCTGCCGTCTTCATCTCGCGCTTCACCAGCAGATAGAAGCGTGTCGTCAGCATGATCGCCGCAGCACTCAGCCCCACGACAAATCCGGACCAGACGCCCACCCCCCCGAAGCCGAGCGGAAAGGCCATGGTCCAGGCAAGTCCGAGGCCGATGGGCCAATAGGAAATCAGAGCGAGAAGAGCTGGCACACGTGCATCCTTCAACCCGCGCAGCAAGCCTGCGGCCACGGCCTGGATACCGTCCACCAGCTGGAACAGACCGGCCATAACGATAAGCGTCGACGCATAAGCCAGCACCTGCGGCGCCTCGGGAAGGCGCCCATCGAGGAACAGGCTGCCGAGCCTTTCAGGCACCAGCGCGAAGAGTATCCCGCCGCAAATCGCAATCACGCAAGCGACTGCATAGACGGTGATCGCAGCCCGGATCAGATTGGGATAATCGCCTCTGCCATGAGCAACGCCAATGCGGACTGTGGCGGCTTGCGACAGTCCAAGCGGGATCATGAAGGCAAGCGAGGCCAATTGCAGCGCAATGCCGTGGGCCGCAAGTTCGATCGTGCCGATCTGGCCGATCAGAATGGAAGCGGCCGAAAACAGCGTGACTTCCGCCAAAATGGTAATGCTGATGGGGAGACCAAGACGCAACACCTCGCCAAGCGCCTTCCAATCCGGCTTCCAGAAGCGCACGAAGAGCTCGTACTGGCGTGTTTCTTCCTGCGTCTGAATATAGATGACGATGAAGAGAAGACTGAAAAGATTGACGATGACGGCCACCACGGCAGCACCATTCATGCCCATAGCGGGCAGGCCGAAATGGCCAAGAACAAGGCCATAGGCCAGGACGCCGTTGAGCAGCAGCATGGCGATCGTGGCATAGAGAACAATGCTCGCACGCCCGATAGCGCTGACCAGACCGCGCATCACATAGAACAGCAGGCCCGGAAGCATACCGAACTTGGAAATGGCGAGGTAATCGCCGGTCAGCTTCGCCACGTTTGGATTTTGCCCAAGCGCCACCAGAATACGCTCCGCATTGTGGAAAATACCGAGCGCCAGCAACCAGTAGGCTATCGCCACCCACATGCCCATGCGGAGAGCGCGCCGCGCAGATGTCGCATCCCCCTGCCCGTAGGCATTGGCAACCATGGGAACGACGGCGACAGAAAAGCCGGAGCCGAAGATGAAGACGACGAAAAAGAACTGACCGGCCAGCACCATGGCGGCAAGCTTTTCTGCGCCGAGCTGGCCGACGATGATCATGTCGGTGGTATGAATGCCAAGCTGCGCCAGTTGCGCTCCGATGAGCGGAATACCCAATGCAAGCGTAGCGCGCAAATGCGCGGCCCATGAACTGCCGCCCTGCGACACGTTCCCGACAGCTTCCGACGAAGACATGATCCCACCTCAAACTGAAACCGCTTCCAGAGGATGCTGGAAGCGGTAGATCTCTTGCATAAAAGACTTGGCAGAACTGCGCAACAAAAAGGCGCACTGCCTGAAAATCAAGCTGTCCACTGCCGTAACGGAAGATCAAGTCGATCGACCCGCGAAGTGCTATGGAAAACATCAGCTTAAGCTTATATTTACAGTTCTCACTCAAACGTTTCTTAGCTGATGAAAATCAATTCTCGGGTGCATGATGCGCGCCGCAGTTGCCAATGGCATGTTTCCAGTCAATCCGGTCTCAGGCCGGACCATCCGAGGACCAGTATCTTGTCCACGAAATCGAACTTGATGACGCGGATCGTTATTTCCGCTTCCTGTCTTGTCGTCGCTGCCTTCGCCGGTTTCTCCATTTACATCGACAGCCTCCAGCGTAGTGCTGCCCACAGCTTTGTCTCCGAAAAGGTCAACTCTACCGGTGAAGAAGCAGCAACCAGCATTGCCAACTGGCTGAACGGTCGCGTCATCATGACCGAGATGGTTGCCTCTGCGCTGAGCAAGGGCGCCGATCAGGTAACGCTCCAGAAGGCACTCGAGAACGACGTTCTGGCCCGCGAATTCAAGTCCACCTACTTCGGCGATGAGGCCGGTGTCTTCACCATGTGGCCCAGCGAAGAAATGCCGGAGGGCTACGACCCGCGCAAACGCCCATGGTACCAGGCGGCCGTTGCGGTCAACGCGCCGATCCTGACAGAGCCCTATATCGATTCCTCCACCAGCGAACTTGTGGTCAGTGCCGCCATCCCGGTGAAGCGCAGCGGCAAGCTGGCAGGTGTTGCCGCAAGCGATTTCACGCTGACAAGCCTTGTCGACATCATCAAGAAGATCGACGCCGGCCCGGATGGCTACGCCTTCCTCGTCAATAATGACGGAACAATCCTCATCCACCCGGATGCAGGCGTGATCTCCAAGAAGCTCGCAGATCTCTTCCCCGTGGACACGCCGAAGATCAGCACCGCGCTTAGCCAGACGCAGTTGAACGGCGCCGATAAGATCATCAGCTTCATTCCGGTGGAGGGCTTGCCGTCCGTCAACTGGCACCTCGGCTTTGTGGTCGACAGCAAAGCCGCCTTCGCGTCCGTTTCCGACTTTCGCGTGGCGGCGATCATCGCGACGGTCCTTGCCGTTGCCTGCATGATCGGCTGCCTGATTCTGCTTCTCAGCCGCGTGGTCATCGCACCGGTAACACGCATGACCTCCGCTATGGAGCAGCTTGCCGCCGGCAATCTCAATATCGCCATTCCCGGCCAGGAGCGCACCGACCAGATCGGCTCTATGGCCAGCGCCGTTGCCGTCTTCCGCACCAACGCGCTGGAGCGCCAGCGTCTGGAGGGCGATGCCGAACGCAACCGCACCATGACGGAACAGGAGCGCGCCGAACGCGAGCGGCAATCCGCGAAGGACAGTGCCGATATCCAGTTTGCCGTTGATGCGCTGGCCGAAGGCCTGACCCATCTTTCCAATGGCAATCTCAATTACCGTATCAACACGCCCTTCGTTGCGCGCGTCGATCGCCTGCGCTCCGACTTCAACGACTCCATCGCCAAGCTCAACGCAGCTCTCGTCAATGTCGGCCACAATGCCAACGCCATCGACGCGGGCGCGAGCGAAATCCGTCATTCGGCCGATGATCTCTCCAAGCGCACCGAGCAGCAGGCGGCGTCCGTCGAAGAGACCGCAGCAGCGTTGGAAGAGATCACCACCACTGTCAAGGATTCGGCCAAGCGCGCCGAAGAGGTCGGTCGTCTGGTGGAGCGCGCGCGCCAGAACGCAGAACAATCCGGTGTCGTGGTTGGCGATGCGGTGAAGGCGATGGAGGGCATCGAGCACTCCTCCACCGAAATCTCCAAGATCATCGGCGTCATCGACGAGATTGCCTTCCAGACCAACCTGCTTGCGCTCAATGCAGGCGTGGAAGCGGCCCGCGCGGGCGAAGCGGGCAAGGGCTTTGCCGTCGTTGCCCAGGAAGTGCGCGAACTTGCCCAGCGCTCTGCCAATGCCGCGAAGGAAATCAAGACCTTGATCAGCACATCTACCACGCAGGTTGCGTCCGGCGTGACGCTGGTCGGCAATGCCGGCAAGGCGCTGGACACCATCGTTGCGGAAGTGCAGGAGATCAACAAGCACATCGACGCCATCGTGCGCGCCACCCGCGAACAGTCCACCGGTCTTCAGGAGATCAACACCGCGATCAACACGATCGATCAGGGGACCCAGCAGAACGCTGCGATGGTGGAAGAGCAGACAGCCGCCAGCCATGGCCTCGCCACGGAAGCCGCGGCACTGAAGACGCTGCTCGCCCAGTTCAAGCTGTCTCAGAACGAACGCCGATCCAGAAGCTACGGCCAAGCCGCGTAATCAACAGAATGAACCGCAACGATAAGGCCCGAAAACCGAGAACGGTTTTCGGGCCTTTTCTGTCCCGTTAGACGGCGGAGAGCCTCCCTGCCCTTGCCACCCCCTCAGGCGCGAGACATGATTTCTAAATCACGATTCGGGAGGCAACACGAATGTGGGAGATTCTCTGGCGCGGCACGGCGATGGGCATCGGCGGCACACTCTTCATGGATGTCTGGGCGATCATCCTGCACCGTGCCTTCAGCCAACCGGCCGCCAATTGGGGGCCCGTGGGCCGCTGGTTCTGGCATCTGCCCAAAGGCAAGGTCTTCCACGACAGCATTGCGACGGCTGAGCCGCACGCCAATGAAGTCGCGATCGGCTGGATCGCCCATTATGCCGTGGGTATCCTCTACGGCATTCTCCTTGCGCTCATCGTGCCCACCGGCTGGTTCGCAGCCCCCACATTCCTCTTGCCCTTCATCGTCGGCATCGTCACGGTCGGCGCAGGCTGGTTCCTACTGCAACCCGGTCTCGGCATCGGCTGGGCTGCCTCCAAGACACCGAACCCCAACAAGGTGCGTGCGCTCAACCTCGTTGCCCACACGATCTTCGCGCTTGGCATGTTCGTCACCGCTTTGCTGATCGCTTAAGCTTCATCCTGCAAAAGCGGCTTCAGCAGCGGATTGGGGAAACGGCGCTTGATCGTCACGGCGTAGAAGGATTCGACCATCCCCGGCAGCGCGTCGAACTCCACCAGCGTTCCTGCCTCCAGTTCTCCTTTGACGACGATCGGTGGCAGGACCGCAAGCCCTGCTCCCTCGCGTGCCAGAAGACGCATCATCGCCATGTCATCGACTTCCGCCGCAATCTGGGGGCTGAGGCCAAGCCGCGCTGTCAAGGCCTCGAACTGGGCACGCACGCCGCTTTCGAGTGTGGGCAGGATCACTGGATGTTCGGACAAAAGATCGGCGAGCGTCGCACCCGGCTTGCCGAAGGATGGCCTGCCGACGAGGCTGACCCGTTGCTGATAAATATGTTGGGCGATGAAGGGCGTGACGGAATCCGCCATCGGCGGCTGGTTGAGAAGAACGATATCGAGGTTCAGCGTTTCCAGCGCGCCCAACAGCTCGCTTGTGCTGCCCGAACGGAGAATCATATCGACATCCGAACGCCCCAGGATCGGCCGCAGAAACTCGATCTGGAAGTTGCGTGACAGCGTCGCCAGTGCACCGATGCGGATGGCGCGACGGCTTCGCCCCGTTTCCTTCAGCGTCTCGATCAGTTCTTCACCGGCAGCAAAGATCGTATCGGCGCGGTCAAGCGCAATGCGCCCCGCCTCCGTCAGGTAAAGCTGCCGCCCTCGCCGCTCGAAGAGCGCATGACCAAGTCGCTCCTCCAACTGCTTGATCTGAATGGACAATGCCGACTGCGACAGGTTCAGCCGTTCGGCCGCACGCGTCAGATTGCCGTCGTGAGCGACCGCGCGGAAATAGCGAAGATGATGATAATTGAGATCGGACATCGTTCTATTTTATAGAACGTTTTGCGCGAAACAATGAATTTTTATGCGGCTCCAGTTCCTGCTACTTCGTCTGTCACACGCCGCTGCTCATCCTCCCACAGCAGCCACAGACCGGAGAATTCCCGTGATCTACGCTCTACCGCTCCTCGCGCCGCTTCTTCTCGCCTATGCCTCATATAATGCATTCAAGGCACCGGGCCTTCGGCCCCGCGCGGCGATCCGCGTCGCCGAACTCGCCGCCCTTGCGTCCATTCTCATCGCGCTCCTCTCAGGCCTTTTCCTCGCTCTCCAAGGACCTGGCACCAGCCCGGCGTTCGGCTACGGCTACATCGCGCTCGCCTCGAGGCTCGACCTCGTCAGCTTGGTGATGCTTCTGCTCGTCTCCTTCATCGGCTGGGTGGTGCTGCGCTATGCCGGGACCTTTCTCGATGGCGAAGCCCGGCAAGGACCCTTTACCGGCTGGATGACGGCAACGCTTGCAGCGGTTCTGCTGCTCGTTCAATCCGGCACATTGCTGCAACTCGTCGTCGGCTGGTGCGCGGCAAGTCTTCTGCTTCACCAATTGCTGGTCTTCTATCCTGAGCGGGTTGCTGCCCGGCGCGCGGCCCGCAAGAAGTTCGCCGTCTCAAGGCTTGGCGATCTCGCCCTGATCGGCGCCGTCGTCCTGCTTGCAGTGTCGTTCGAGACTGGCGACATCGCGACCATCCTCGCCAAGGCGCAGCAGGGTCAAGGCCAGCCGCTGACGATTACCGCTGCTGCACTCCTTGCTGTCGCGGCCCTTCTGAAGTCTGCACAGTTTCCCACCCATGGTTGGCTGACGGAGGTTATGGAGACGCCCACGCCCGTTTCCGCGCTCCTCCACGCGGGCGTCGTCAATGCTGGCGGCTTCCTCCTCATCCGCTTCGCCGATGTCATGCTTCAGGCACCCATCGTGCTTGCGGTTCTGGTCATGGTCGGCGGCTTTACCGCGATCTTCGGCAGCGTGGTGATGCTGACCCAATCCGCGGTAAAGACGTCGCTCGCCTGGTCGACGGTGGCGCAGATGGGCTTCATGATCCTGCAATGCGGCCTTGCGCTCTTCCCAATCGCACTGCTGCACATCGTCGCGCACTCGCTCTACAAGGCCCATGCGTTTCTGTCCTCCGGCTCGGCAATCGAAACCGTCGCCTCGATCCGGCGTCCCGGCCCGATCACCATTCCCAATGCAAAGGCGGTCACGCGCGCCTTCCTGTTGGCTCTCGCCATCTACGCAGTGATTGGTCTCCTCTTCGGCTTTGCCGACAAACCACCGCAGGCGCTGGCACTCGGTGCAATACTGATCTTCGGGGTCGCCTATCTGATCGCCCAGGGTCTGGCGGATGCCGCTCCTTGGGCGCTTACCTGGCGCACCTCGCTCTACGCCGTCCTGGCCGCAACCGCCTATTTCGCTCTGCAGAAAGTTGCTGACGCGCTGATGCATGGCACGCTTCCGCCTCCACCACAGCCCGGCCCGCTGGAATGGACGCTAATGCTGCTCGCCGTGGTCACCTTCGGTCTCGTGGCAATCGCCCAATCGCTCTTCCCCCTCTGGGCCTATCATCCGGCAGCGGCGGGCCTTCGCGTCCACCTCTCCAACGGGCTTTATGTCAACGCCCTCTTCGATCGCCTGCTCGGCGGCTGGAAACTTCCCGCATCCGCCCCCACAACCTCTGCTTCCGTGAAGGAGTAAGCCTCATGACCAACACGACCCCAGTCGATACGCTTCACGGTGAGGCTTTGGCGAAAGCCGCAGATCAGGCGGTGCGGGCTATACCGCCAGCCTGGCCCTTGACGGCAACCGTCGCCGTCAACCCATTTATCGGCCAGGTGCATGAGACCTTCGACAAGACCGCGGCTCTCCTCGCCCGCATCGGCGGGGTGCGGCTTGCTCTGCCCCGCAAACACTTCGCCGAAAAGATCGCCAAGGGCGAAATCACCGACGAGGACATCCTCGCAGCGCTCCAATCGAACGGTCTGGATGCCAGCATCGATCTCGTCGCGCTCAAGGACTCCCTGTCGGACGAAGCACCAGCAGTCAGGGCTTTGCCAACGGTCGCGGATCTTGCAGCACAGGCGACGGGCAAGGATTGGCCGGGCCTCGTCTCAGATCGGATCGGCACCTTTGCAGCAGGCTTCTTCGATCAGGGCCAAGCACTGTGGGCTGCATCGAGACGCAACGGCCTCTATGCCGCCTGGCGTGCCTTCGCCACCCACGACCTCACCCCGGAAATCCTCGGTCTCACGGGTTTCGGCATCCATGTGTCTGACACTCCCGAAACACCGCAAGCCGCGATTGAGCGGGCTTCCGTTTCGCTTGGGCTTGGCGCAGAGCCGGGAACCTATTTCCACCAACTGCTGCTGACGCTGGGCGGCTGGGCGCAATATGCCCGCCACATCCAGTTCAAGGCTGAAGTCCAAGGCGGGGAAGACACGACGATGCTTGAGCTTCTCGCAATCCGGCTGGTCTTCGAAGAAGCGCTTTACCTGCGGCACAAGGCAGATATCGAGGCGGAATGGCGCAAGGTCCGCAACGCCCATGTCGAGCCCGTTGTCGCCAATCGCGACATCCAGATCGACAGCATCCTGCAATCTGCCGCCGAACACGCGGCGCAGAGGACGCTCGCCAGCACTCTCGCAGCTCCGTCCACTGCCACTGTGACAGACCAGCGGCCCATGCTACAGGCAGCCTTCTGCATCGATGTCCGGTCCGAGGTCTTCCGGCGGGCACTTGAAAGCATGGCCTCGTCCGTTCGCACGCTGGGCTTTGCCGGCTTCTTCGGCCTTGGCACAAGCCATCACGGCTTTGCCTCCGATGTCGCAGAACACCGGCTGCCGGTGCTGCTGAAGCCATCTGTCTTCACCTGCAGTGCCGTCGATGACAATCAGAAGGCGGACCAGAAGGCCCGCTTCGGTGCCCGGGCCATCCGCGCCTGGGGCCGGTTCAAGCTCGCCGCCGTCTCCTCCTTCGCTTTCGTTGAGGCAATGGGGCCGGTCTATGCGGGCAAGCTTCTGCGGGACGGATTGCGTTTCACCAAGGGTGCGAAGCTCGACAAGGCCAAGCCTCGCTTTGTCCAAAACCTCGACCTGGAAACGAAGTCAGCCATGGCGGAAAGGGTGCTGAGAGCCATGTCGCTGACCGAGGGCTTCGGCCGCTTCGTGCTGATCTGCGGTCACGGCGCCAATGTCGTTAACAACCCTTACGCCAGCGCGCTGCATTGCGGCGCCTGCGGCGGCCATGCGGGTGACGTCAATGCCCGGCTGCTGGCCGATCTCATCAACGATCGCGCGGTGCGTGAGGCCCTCACCACAAAAGGGATTACCATTCCGGAAGACACTGTCTTCCTTGCCGGCCTGCACGACACGACGACCGACGCCGTCACGCTCTTTGAAGATGATCTGGACTGCAACATTGCTTCGAAAGATCTGGCTCAACTGCGCAAATGGTTGGCGGATGCGGGCCGCCTGACGAGAGCAGAGCGTGCACGCCACCTTCCCCGGGCGACAGCGGAAAACCTGACGGCGCGAAGCCGCGACTGGTCGGAGACCCGCCCGGAATTCGGCCTTGCCGGATGCCGCGCCTTCATCGCCGCTCCACGGTCACGCACGGCGGGCAAATCGCTGGAGGGACAGGCTTTCCTGCATGACTATGTCTGGCAGAAGGACGAGGACTTCGAAATCCTCGAACTGATCCTGACGGCACCTGTGGTCGTCGCAAGCTGGATCAGCCTGCAATATTTCGGCTCGGCCGTGGCACCCTCGCTCTTCGGCGCTGGCAATAAGCTGCTGCACAATGTCATCGGCGGCATCGGCGTCGTTGAAGGGAATGGCGGAAATCTGCGTGCCGGTCTACCCTGGCAGTCGGTGCATGATGGTGAAAACCTCGTCCACGAGCCGCTGCGGCTCACCGTCGCCGTCGAGGCCCCAAAGGAGGCGATCACCGAGATCCTGCATCGGCATCCGCAGGTACGCGCGCTCTTCGACAATGGCTGGCTCGCACTGATCACCATCGACGATCAAGGCCAGCTTGCCTGGCGCTATGACAATGGTGGGACTTGGGAAAAGTTTGACGGCGGAGATCGGGAACCTTTCTCCCGAAAGCTGGCCAGCTGAGAGTTCGTCTTGTCACCCACAACCGTCATCCTCGCCCTTGAGGCGAGGATGACGACGAGACTTGGGATACCGATCAGATATCCGCCGAGAACGTATCGCAGTCTTCAACCCGGCCGCTCTCAAACCCACGGCGGAACCATTCCACGCGCTGCGCAGACGTGCCATGATTGAAGCTGTCAGGCACGACATAACCCTGCGTCTTCTTCTGCAGCGTATCGTCACCGATCTGATGCGCGGCGTTTAGCGCCTCTTCCAGATCGCCAGCTTCGAGAATGCCTTTCTGTTGGGTGGACTTGCCCCAGATGCCAGCATAGCAATCGGCCTGCAACTCCACTTTCACCGAAAGCGCATTGGCCTGGCTCTCGCTCATGGACTGGCGACGCTGGTTGAATTCCGGAAGCACGCCCGTGAGGTTCTGCACGTGATGGCCCACCTCATGTGCAATCACATAGGCCTGGGCAAAGTCGCCGGAGGCACCGAAGCGCTGTGAAAGCTCGCGGAAGAAGTCGGTGTCCAGATAGACCTTGCGATCCACCGGGCAGTAGAACGGGCCGGATGCCGACGTCGCGTTACCGCAGGCAGAGCGAACCTGGCCGGAGAACAGAACCAGCGTCGGCTTCTGGTAGGTCTCGCCGGACGCCTGGAAGATCTTGCCCCAGGTGTCTTCTGTCTCAGCCAGAATGGTGCGGACGAACGCGGTCGTCTCATCGCTGGATTGGCCTTGCGGACGTGTGCCCGTCTGCTGCTGTTGCTGACTGCCGCTATCCGAGTACATATCACCGCCGGAAAGCAGTGTGAGCGGATTGATGCCGAGCGCCCAACTGATCAGCAGAATAACGACGAGACCGCCAATACCGATACCACCACCGCGACCGCCGGTCGGTATACGGAAACCTCCGCCACCGCCCATGCCGCCGGTGGACATGCCGCGTCTATCTTCGATGTTGTCCGACTGGCGGCGCCCTCTCCACTGCATGACAATCTCCCCTTCAATATGCTTGCGCTAAACGCTAATTGCCGCAAAGCGTTCCCGCAAGAGGAGTACCAGCATCAGCGGCGAGCGTAGATATAGGCTCCGCCTTTCTCTAGCGCGCGCTGATAGGCGGGCCTTGCGCGGATGGCGTCGAGAAAACGTCTGATCGCTTGCGTTTCGCCAACAATATCCGCACGGCTCATGGCCGCCTCGACCGGAAAGCTCATGGCGATGTCCGCACCGGTCAACGTGTCGCCGGCGAAATAGCCTTGCCTGGAAAGTTCAGCCTCCCAATATGCCACGTGGTCGATCAGTTGCGGATCGATGAGTTTTTCCGAGACCCCCTTCGAGATCAGACCCGCAACGGGCCGCATGAAAAACGGCATCTGGCTCGGAAGACGCGAGAAAAGAAGCTTGAGCAAGAGGAGCGGCATGGCCGAGCCTTCGGCATAATGCAGCCAATAGAGGTAGCGCCGATAGGTATCCATACCCTTCTCCGGGCGGAACTTGCCCTCGCCATAGGTGTCGAGAAGATATTCGATGATCGCGCCGCTTTCTGCATAGACCGTACCCTGATCCTCGATCACCGGAGATTTTCCGAGAGGATGCACCTGCTTCAGACTTTTCGGCGCGCGCATATCCGCCCCACGCTTGTAGGTCTTGACTTCGTAAGGCAGCCCAAGCTCTTCCAGAAGCCACAGAATGCGATGCGCGCGGGAGTTTTCCAGGTAATGAACGATGATCATGATTATCCTGCATCCGGTTGGAGGCGACGATTTAAGCGCTTGAAGATGCTTACGTTTGACAGTGCGCTCAGGATCACCCGGCATGATCCTTTTGCGACAAGCGAACTTTCCTGTCGGAAAGCGAAGATTCGGGGTTCCGTTCGCCAAAACATTTGCCTATAAGCCGCTTCTAGCCTGAAAACATTTGGAATTGCGCGCCCCGGCCGGTGAAGTTTCACCATGGCCGTTTTTTGCGCAACACGAAAGCGGAACGAGAGCCATGCCAAAGCGCCAAGATATCAAGTCCATCCTCATCATTGGCGCGGGACCGATCGTCATCGGTCAGGCATGCGAATTCGACTATTCCGGCACACAGGCCTGTAAGGCGCTGAAGGAAGAAGGTTACCGGGTTATCCTGGTCAACTCCAACCCCGCCACCATCATGACGGATCCTGGCCTTGCGGACGCGACTTACGTCGAGCCGATCACGCCGGAAGTGGTTGCCAAGATCATTGCCAAGGAACGTCCCGATGCGCTGCTGCCCACCATGGGCGGACAGACCGCGCTGAACACGGCCCTCTCCTTGAAGCGCATGGGCGTGCTCGACCGCTACAATGTCGAGATGATCGGCGCGAAGCCCGAAGCCATCGACAAGGCCGAAGACCGCGCCCTCTTCCGCGAAGCCATGGCGAAGATCGGTCTCGAAACCCCGCGCTCGATGCTGGCCAATGCCACCGAGATCAAGGATGCCGACCGCAAGAAGCATGAAGCGGCCCGCGCAGAACTGAAGAGCAAGCTGTCCGGCGCAGAGCTGGACAAGGCCCTCGACGAGCTGGAAAACCAGTGGAACCTCGGCGAAACCGACCGCAAGCAGCGCTACATGGCGCATGCCATGGCAATTGCCGCCCAGGCGATCGATCATGTTGGGCTGCCAGCCATCATTCGCCCTTCCTTTACGCTTGGCGGCACCGGCGGCGGCATTGCCTATAACCGCTCGGAATTCTTCGATATCGTCTCGGGCGGTCTCGATGCCTCGCCAACGACGGAAGTTCTGGTCGAAGAATCGGTTCTCGGCTGGAAGGAATATGAAATGGAAGTCGTCCGCGACAAGGCGGACAACTGCATCATCATCTGCTCCATCGAAAACATCGACCCGATGGGCGTTCACACCGGCGACTCGATCACGGTCGCTCCGGCCCTAACGCTGACGGACAAAGAATACCAGATCATGCGCAACGCCTCGATTGCGGTTCTGCGTGAGATCGGCGTCGAAACCGGCGGCTCGAACGTCCAGTTCGCCGTCAATCCGAAAGACGGCCGCCTCGTCGTCATCGAAATGAACCCGCGCGTGTCGCGCTCGTCGGCGCTCGCCTCCAAGGCAACCGGCTTCCCGATCGCCAAGGTCGCAGCCAAGCTTGCCATCGGCTACACGCTGGACGAACTCGACAACGACATCACCGGCGGCGCAACGCCCGCTTCCTTCGAACCGTCCATCGACTATGTCGTGACGAAGATCCCGCGCTTTGCCTTCGAAAAATTCCCGGGCGCTTCGCCGATCCTGACCACCGCGATGAAGTCGGTCGGTGAAGTCATGGCGATTGGCCGCACCTTCGCCGAATCGCTGCAGAAGGCGCTGCGCGGCATGGAAACCGGCCTCACCGGTCTCGATGAAATCGAAATCCCCGGCTACGAAGAAGGCGAAGGCTCCAAGAACGCCATCCGCGCAGCCATCGGCACGCCGACACCGGATCGCCTGCGCATGGTTGCCCAGGCTCTGCGCACGGGCATGAGCGAAGCCGAAGTGCACGAGAACTCCAAGATCGATCCGTGGTTCATCGCCCAGTTCAAGGCAATCGTCGACATGGAAGCGCGTATCCGCGAACATGGCCTTCCGACAGATGCCGAGAACCTGCGCATGCTGAAAGCCATGGGCTTCTCCGATGCGCGTCTGGCAAGCCTGACCGGCAAGCGCCCGAAGGAAGTGGCAGAACTGCGCAACAGCCTGAATGTGCGCCCTGTCTTCAAGCGCATCGATACCTGCGCTGCCGAATTCGCCTCTCCCACCGCCTATATGTACTCCACCTATGAGACGCCATTCGTCGGCGCGCTGCGCTCAGAAGCGCAAGTGTCAGACCGCAAGAAGGTCGTGATTCTCGGCGGTGGTCCGAATCGTATCGGCCAGGGCATCGAGTTCGACTATTGCTGCTGCCATGCCGCCTTCGCGCTGAAGGATGCGGGCTTCGAAGCCATCATGATCAACTGCAACCCGGAGACGGTTTCGACCGACTACGACACCTCCGACCGCCTCTATTTCGAGCCGCTGACCGCCGAAGACGTGATCGAGATCATGCGCGCGGAACAGGAAAAGGGCGAACTCGTCGGCGTCATCGTGCAGTTCGGTGGTCAGACACCGCTGAAGCTCGCAGAAGCGCTGGAAAAGAACGGTATCCCGATCCTCGGCACCGCGCCGGACATGATCGACCTTGCCGAAGACCGCGACCGCTTCCAGAAGCTGCTGATGAAGCTCGATCTGGCGCAGCCGAACAACGGCATCGCGTACTCGGTCGAACAGGCTCGCCTCGTCGCCTCCGAAATCGGCTTCCCGCTGGTCGTTCGCCCCTCCTACGTTCTGGGTGGCCGCGCCATGCAGATCATCCATTCGGAAGGCCAGTTGCAGACCTACCTGCTCGACACCGTTCCGGGCCTCGTGCCGGAAGACATCAAGCAGCGCTACCCGAACGACAAGACCGGCCAGATCAACACCCTGCTCGGCAAGAATCCGCTGCTTTTCGATAGCTACCTCACCAACGCGGTCGAAGTGGACGTGGACGCGCTGTGCGACGGCGAAAACGTCTTCGTCTCCGGTATCATGGAGCATATCGAAGAGGCTGGCATCCACTCCGGCGACTCCGCCTGCTCGCTGCCGGCGCGTTCTCTCTCGCCCGAAACGCTGGATGAACTGGAACGCCAGACGGCAGCGCTTGCCAAAGCGCTGAAGGTCGGCGGTCTGATGAACGTTCAATATGCCATCAAGGACGGCACCATCTACGTTCTCGAAGTCAACCCGCGCGCATCGCGTACCGTACCCTTCGTTGCCAAGACCATCGGCGCACCGATTGCCAAGATCGCAGCCCGCGTCATGGCGGGTGAAAAGCTCGACCAGGCGATTGCCGCCTATGGCGAAAAGCCCGATCCGCGCAACCTGAAGCACATCGCCGTCAAGGAAGCTGTCTTCCCATTCGCCCGCTTCCCCGGCGTCGACATTCTGCTCGGACCGGAAATGCGCTCCACCGGCGAAGTCATCGGCCTCGATACCGATTTCGCACTGGCCTTTGCCAAGTCGCAGCTGGGCGCTGGTGTCGACCTGCCCCGCTCCGGTACGGTCTTCGTCTCGGTGCGCGATCAGGACAAGGAAGGCGTCCTGCCGGCGATCCGCATTCTGGTCGAATCAGGCTTCAAGGTTCTGGCCACCGGCGGCACACAGCGCTTCCTCGCCGAACAGGGCATCGCAGCCGAGAAGATCAACAAGGTGCAGGAAGGTCGTCCGCACATTGAGGATGGTATCCGCAACCGTCAGGTTCAGTTGGTGATCAACACCACCGACAGCAACAAGGCGATCTCCGACTCCAAGTCGTTGCGCCGCGCAACGCTGATGCAGAAGGTGCCTTACTACACCACCATGGCCGGTGCGGAAGCCGCAGCCCTTGCCATCAAGGCGCTGAAGGCCGGCAACCTCGAAGTGAAGCCGCTGCAGAGCTACTTCTGAGAAACGACGAAGAATTGAACGAAAGAGCGTCCCAAAACAAAGGCCTCCCCAAATGGGGAGGCCATTTTCGTTGCGGTATGTGGAAGGGCGATTAGCCCTTTGGAGCAGCGGTCTTGTCTGCCGACGGCTTGACTGCTGCTGCATTGGCAACCTTTTCTGCCTTTGCTTTGTAAGGCTGACCGTAGATATCCACGATGTTGAGCATCGCGTTATCCGTCACATCCTTCAGCACCGCATTGGCTTCATAGAACTTGCCCTGGTTGATCAGGTCGGCAGCCTTGCCAACATCGGTGACCGTCTGGTTGAGCGGGAGAGCGGCGGTGATGAACTCGACATCGACATCCGCGACAGCGAGCTTTTCAAGGGCGCCCTGACGATCGGACGTCTTCAGGCTCTTGTTGGCTTCGGTGATGGCCGCAACTTTTTCAGGCGTTGCCTTGAAGTCTTCACCAAGCGTCAACTGCGAGTCGACTGGCAGCCATTGGATGGGCGTCGCCGATGCAGGCTTTGCATCCGCAGTCGCGTCACCAGCCGCCGGTGCCTTGGTTGGTTTCGTCAGATCCGCCTCCGCCTTCATGAAGACGGCTTCATCCTTGGAGGCCTTCTGCAACTCGTCCTTGGCCTTATTGATGAAGGTCTTCGCCTCATCCGGCTTGGCATTGAAGATTGCCAGGCGTGTTGCCTGAATGTCGGCCAAAGCCTGTGCGCCATCCTGAGAGAGACGTCCAACATCCTTATCGATGGCCTTATTCGGAACAACGGCACCCTTGGTCTCCGTCTGCGCTGCAGTTGTCGATGCAGCTTCGGCAGTGTAAGAAATTCCGCCGAGCATAGTACCGGCAACAAGAATAACAGCAAGATTACGACGAATAAACATGATACAAATCCTTTTTTTACTTCCACATACAACATCCGAACCACCGTTGGATGTTGATGCTTATTAAACGCCCCATTCTGCAAATAGTCTCATTACAAATACTTCATGAACGGCTTTTAATGTTTAGAGGCAGCGAATTTTCGAAGACGGCAAGCTGCTGTACTGCCCAGGAAAAGACCGCACGCAGCTGAGCTTCACCTCACACTTCGGACAGCCGCCGGACGGCACGCAAATCCTCGACGAAAAGCGCCCGCTCCTGGGCCTGTCGTGCGACGTCGGGGATTCTAAGCAGATAGGAGGGGTGAACCGTAGCAAACAAGATGCGCGAATTGTCCATTGGGATAGGGCGGCTGCGAAGGCTGGAAAGCGTCTCTTTCATCCCTGTCAAAGCGTAAACAGCTGTCGCACCCATGGCGACGATAAGCTTGGGTTGAACGAGATCGATCTCCCGTGTCAGCCACCAGCGACAGCGCTCGACCTCGCCTGCATTCGGCCTTTGGTGGATACGCTTCTTGCCCCGCGCCTCATATTTGAAATGCTTGACCGCGTTCGTCACATAGAGCGATTTCCGTTCAATCCCCGTTTCCGCCAGAGCCTGATCGAATACCCGCCCTGCCGGGCCGATGAAGGGTCGCCCCGCCAGATCTTCATGATCGCCCGGCTGCTCGCCGACGACCATCATCTTGGCCCTCTCCGGCCCATCGCCGAACACCGTCTGCGTCGCGGCACAATGCAGCGGGCACATTTGGCACGCTTGCGCTTCCCGCTTCACACCGGCAAGCGTACTCGCATCCGGCAGGATTTCCTGTGGCCTAGCCGCAGCCGCCGCCTGGATACGATGGTGGAACATCTGCGGTTCGGTCGCGGCCTTCGCCGCCATGCCAAGCACGCGCGCTTCCGCACCAATGACGAGCTCCGGAATGAGGTCGGCCTCGGGCAGGTTCTTCCAATATTTCTTCGGCATTTCCGCCGTCATGGCTTTTATCTTCAGCCGCGCCGGATTGAAAATATTGGCATAATAGGTGCGCCACAACTCATCCGTCTCGTCGGAAATATCCGGCCGCTCCGCCGCTTCGCGTGATGTCTGAAGCATCTGACCATTCCACCGCGCAGAGCCCTTCGGTGTTGCAATCAGCCAGTCCATGTCATTGAAGCGTTGCTGGAAGAACGGCGCCTTGCGCTCGACGATGAAATGATCGGGCTCGAACCAGGCAATAAAACAGCGCCGCGCCTGCGGGCCGTCGCCTGGCACTTCCTTGAAGCGAACGAAGGCGGTCATCTTGTGACTGTCGCGGCGGACGGATTTCTCCATCTGCCGGGCAGCTTGAACATCCGGATCGGCCTTGATCTGCAACAGCGCGCGATCCTGCTGCAGACGCCACAGGAGACGGTATAGCAACGAAAAACGTGCCGGATCACTGTGACAGATGATGGTTTCGGCCAGCGGCATAAAGGCCGACGGAACCGTCACCTGCACAGGCGTTCCCGCCACCGGTAAAGACGCCTGATGCTCGAAATCGAGAAGAGAGCCGCGATCGCTCTTTAGTCGCCAATCCACATCGCTCGGCGCCACACCCGCTCCAAGAAGCGAGCGGGCAGCCTCGCGCCACTCGCCAAAATCACCCCTGCCCTCCAGTTCGACCGCATACATCACAACAACGACAGCTGTTCCGGCGGCGGCGTGAACATAGCGCGAAGGTCGGGCCGCTCGGTCAACTTACCCGGCGTCCAGCCATCCGCCACGACAAACGCCTTCACCTTCTTGAGCGATACACCGAAGCGGGCGAGATCTTCCAAACGCAGCCGCCGGAAGCGGCGCGAGGACAGGATGGCGTTCACCGTCTTCACACCAAACCCCGGCACGCGCAGCAGCATCTCCCTGTCGCCCGTATTCACATCAACGGGAAACTTCTGGCGGTTGCCAAGCGCCCAGGCGAGCTTGGGATCGATATCGAGATCAAGCATTCCATTCTGCTGTGTCGACGTGATCTCGCCGATGTCGAAGCCATAAAAGCGATAGAGCCAGTCGGCTTGGTAGAGCCGGTGCTCCCGCATCAAGGGCGGTTTGATCAGCGGCAGATTTTTGGAGGAATCTGGAATAGGGCTGAAGGCGGAGTAATAGACGCGCCGCAACCCATAACTGCCGTAGAGCCGCGCGCTGGTGGAGAGAATAGTGCCATCATCCGCGCCATCGGCACCGACAATCATCTGCGTGCTCTGCCCGGCTGGCGCAAAAGTTTTTACCCGCTTCGTCTTCAACGTTGGCTCGCCCGCCTCTTCGATCTTCAACCGGATATCGGCCATGGAACGGCGAATATTGCCGGGCTGCTTTTCAGGTGCGAATTTGCCAATCCCGCTATCGGTCGGCAGTTCGATATTGATCGAAAGACGATCCGCATAAAGTCCCGCCTCTTCAATCAGATGCGGCGATGCTTCAGGGATGGATTTCAGATGAATGTAGCCTCTGAAACCATGGGTGACCCGCAACTCCTTCGCCACCCGTACCAGCTCTTCCATCGTATGATCCGAGGAGCGGATGATGCCGGAAGAGAGGAACAGACCCTCGATGTAGTTACGCCGGTAAAATTCCAGCGTCAGCCACACCACCTCTTCCACGGTAAAACGCGCGCGCTCGACATTGCTGGAAGACCGATTGATGCAATAGGCACAATCATAGATGCAGAAATTGGTGAGAAGGATTTTCAACAGCGAGATACAGCGACCGTCGGGCGCGTAAGCATGGCAAATGCCAGAACCCTCAGTCGAACCCAGCCCGCCGCTTTGCGCCGAGTTGCGTTTCGACGTCCCGCTAGAGGCACAGGAGGCATCATACTTCGCTGCGTCGGAGAGAACTGCAAGCCGCTCTTTGATTGACTTCTTCATAAAATGTTCTCTATATGTTCCACCAACAAAAGTCAAATCACGAGCACAGTGCGTTGAAAATACTCGTTTTTAACGGGCTTTTTAATTTGCTGGCATTTCACGACGGTCTTCTGATATAGTCGGGGAAATTGTGATTTTGACATGGTTCCGAAGTTTTGCTCCGGAACCTGTTTCTTTTTGTGTCTGCGACTACCGCGGTGCGAATGTGAAGGAATAAAAAGATGGTAGAAAAAGTACCGATGACTCAGGGCGGTTACGTCAAGTTGCAGGAAGAACTTCGCTGGCGTCAGCAGGAAGAGCGCCCGCGTATCATCGAGGCGATCGCCGAAGCGCGCGCCCATGGCGACCTGTCGGAAAATGCCGAGTATCACGCCGCCAAGGAAGCGCAGAGCCACAATGAAGGTCGCATCTCCGAGCTCGAAGATTTGACCGCCCGCGCCGAGATCATCGATCTCTCCAAGATGTCCGGTTCCAAGATCAAGTTTGGTGCCACCGTCAAGCTCATCGATGAAGACACCGATGAAGAAAAGACCTACCAGATCGTTGGCGACCAGGAAGCCGATGTGAAGGAAGGCCGCATTTCGATTTCCTCCCCTATTGCCCGCGCCTTGATCGGCAAGGAAGTGGGTGACAGCATTGAAGTCAATGCACCTGGCGGCTCGCGCGGTTACGAGATCCTGTCCGTCAACTGGAACTGACAGCCTATCCAAGAACCGTCGTTGGTCGCGTGCAAATTGCAATCGCCAGACCACCGGCAATCCTTGAACAGACTGTAATCTCTTTCTCCATAGACCGAGACGTCAAGACTTGCCCCATGTCGATCTGAGAGATGTCCGCGTCCTTGCGCCAAACTTCAAGCGCAGGCTCTCGGGCGTGACATCGACGATCATTCAGCTCGTGCCGGTGCAGAACCGGCTCGGGCAGAAGATCGCTGTGATCGGGCCCGGCCTGCCGGACAGCCTGCCCTATGTTCGCTTTCGCGATCTCTGGCGGTTGTGGCAGAATGGTCCAGAGGGCAAGCCCCGCGTCTGGCATGCGCGGCGCAATATCGAAATGCTACCGGCCATCATCATGCGCGACATCCTGCGCATGAAGCTGAAGATCGTCTTCACCTCCGCTTCGCAACGCAAGCACACCGGCTGGACCAAATTTCTGATTTCCAAAATGGATGGCGTGATCGCCACCAACAGGCAGACGGCAACCTATCTGGAGGTGCCGAGTACCGTGATCATGCACGGTATCGACACCGATCGCTTCTCCCCGCCCGCTGACAAGGCAGAGGCCAAGGTCGCGCGCGGCCTCGATCCTCAGCGAAAATATGCCGGTTGCTTCGGCCGCATACGGCACCAGAAGGGCACCGATCTCTTCATCGACACGATGATCCGTGTTCTGCCTGACCACCCGGAGTGGTCGGCGATTGTCGCGGGACGCGCGACAGGTCCGCATGTGGACTTCGAGACCGGCCTGAAGGATAAGGTGCGCGCAGCCGGTCTTGCCGACCGTATCCTCTTTGTCGGAGAGCATACCAATATCAATGAATGGTATCGCGCGCTTGACCTCTTCATCGCTCCGCAACGCTGGGAAGGGTTTGGCCTCACGCCTCTGGAAGCCATGTCGACGGGCGTACCTGTCATTGCAACAGATGTCGGCGCCTTTCCCGAGTTGCTCGTCCCAGGAAAAACCGGCGAGGTAATCCAACGCGATAACCTCCAGGCTATGACGGATACTACGAACCGGTTCCTGAGCGACGAACAACTACTGAGAGCAGCGAGTACAGAAGCGAGAACTGTGGCGGCGGATAAATTTGCCTTGCGGCAGGAAGTGGACGCCTTGTCAAAGTGCTATGAAGACGTCGCTTTAGACTGAAGATGCTTCGCAGCCTTGCAGGAATTGGTGTTGGTCTGTCGAAAATGGTGATCTCAGGAATAGGCGCACGGCGTATTGAACGTAGGCGAGCAGGGGAAGCACAGAAATTGCGGTTTGCGGTGAACCCACGGGATTTTTAATGGTCTGTTAGATTTTCTTGAAAAGGAAGCGATACCAATTCCGGTCCCACGCCACCAACTCGTAATTTCTATTTAAAAGAAAATTGGCAACGGGCACCAGCGTGCTCTCTTGTGCCAGTCCACGTTCGAAACCACAATCAACCGTCACGAACTTAGCGCGAGTGAGCGCTTCCTCGGCACCAAGAAGAACCTCAGGCTCAGCGCCTTCCGCCTCAATTTTCAAAACCGCGATATCGGTGATCCCGGCATCAGCCATATACTTGTCGATAGTCGTCGTTTTGATTTCTTTTTTCGAAACAATATTGGTCTGTTCAAAAACTGATGAATCGGCCGTGTCGGGCTTAGAGTAGAATGTGAGTATGGTTTCCTCAGACCAAAGCGCCAACCGATTGCATTTCGGCTTGCCTTGGAACGCATTGATATCACAGCAATCTGCCTCTAGTTGCTCTGGCTCAAAGGCGTGATATTCCCAGCCTCGCGCCCCTGCGACCAACCCCAATTCGCCGATATTTGCTCCGCAATCAATAAACGCACCCGTAACGTCTTGGGGAACTTTGTCGAGGCTATAGGACGTCATCAATATTTGTAGCCGCCTCGCAATACCATTCTTGTAAAATGGTGCTCGTATCCTCCTGCAAAATATGAGTGATTGCTCACCATCCTCAACTTTAAAAAGAGGTCTGCGCCCTGCGTGGGAGTAATACGATCGACGGCCTTTAAATTTCATTCTAATATTCACGAAACAGAGAATAATAGAATCGTAAAAATATGACAATTTACTAAATTTCGAAGTCATAATGGGGCTCGCGGCAGAATAATATTCTCGTCCCAGCATTAAGGAAAACCGCCGACCAAGGATAGGGGAACAGCTCTATTTAGGAACGTTTCCACAGCGTTCCTGTTCTAAACGTCTGAAAAGGGCTATGTTCCTCTTTTCAGCTCCTCGAAAAATTCCAGATACTGATCGACAATCCGCTCCGCGGAAAAGCGTGCGGCCAACTGTTCTCGCCCACCCTGAACCAGCTTCGCCCGAAGCTCAGGCAACTCTTCCAGACGCAAGAGCGCCTGCGCCATACCTTCAACATCGTCGATCTCGGTGAAGAGAGCGCTTTCATCATGCGAAGCTGCCCAGGACGGTCCCTCTGTCTTGGTAGAGACCACCGCAACTTCGGCCTTCCAGCCTTCAAGCAGCACGTTGCCAAGCGGCTCCTGCCGGCTTGGCACGCAAAACATATCCGCCGCCTTGATGTAGGCCGCCGGATCGGAAACCCAGCCGATGAAGCGGACACGATCGGTTATCCCAAGTTCCTGTGCCAGACGCTCCAGATCGGCTCTGTCGGGACCATCCCCCACTAGCCACAGCCAGAGGTGAGGCGTCGTCGCAATCGCGCGCAGCAAGGTATCGAACCCCTTGGTTGGCACGAAGCGACCAAGCCCGCAGACCAGAGGAACATCGTCCGGTGTCGAGAAATCAGACCGCTTGACGATGGAGGTGCCGACCTCGCCAGGAAAGTTGGAGATGATGGTCGTCTTGCCCTGCCAGCCAAGTGTGCGGCAGTGTTCGATGACATTCGGCGCATTGCCGACAATGGCGTCGGTATTGCCGAAATAGCGGACGTGGTGCGGATAGTCACCCAGACGTACCACGCGCACCGCATTGCCTGTGTCCGGCATCAGCCGCGACGTCGGCGCGCGCCACCCCATCACCACATCGGCGGGCCATTGCTTCATGGAGCGTTTCAGCAATTGGGTGCGCAGCCACCAGTTGGGCCAGCGGCGAAGATAATAGCCTTCATGCACTTGCCCCCGCCCCTCAAGTTCATGACGCCATGTCACGCCCGGCCGGATTGCGAACTGCTGCTCAATGCCACGCTCATGAAAAGCGCGCGTAAGACGCAGGAAGAACTGCTCAGTGCCGCCATCCGTGCCGAATTGCAGGTGAAAGATTCGCCTCACACTCATCGGGGCATATGTTCCTTAGCTTGGACCTCAAAGTCGTTGTAACGGCGCGAAATCACGAAAAATACTTTCGCTTGGTTGCAATCAGCTTATCCACCATAAGCCGCCGCTGTTTGCGCAGGCCATAGAGGAAACTGCGTGCATTACGGCTTCTCGATAGGTTTCCAGGATGGGCAATATCGCTGACCGCATCCGTGGTGGACACAGGTCTTGGAAAGAAGGAATAGCCGCCACCAACGCGGGTGATCCAGTAGCGAAAGAAGTTATCGACCGGCGCGAAGATCACGCGGTGTCCATCGACGAACTCCTGTGCACCTTTTCTCGACCAGAGAATGGCGCCTGTCGTCATCGGAAAATAGTGAGCGGTGCAAAGAGTAAATATATTTTTTCCGAAGCGCATCGTCTTCAGTGGACGGAAGATTTTCAGCTTTTCATTACCCATATTCACGATCCGCCAATCGGGATCATGCGCATTAAGACAAGCGATCGTTTCCGTAACGATCGCCTGCAGGGCTTCATGCGGTGCGGCGTCATCTTCGATGACCAGACAAAAACGTTTATCCGTTTGAAGAAACGCCTTCGCCGCATTCAAGTGGCTGTAATAGCAGCCGATTTCTCCACCAACAAGCTCACGCCCCATATAGCGTCTGGCAGCGGCGGCATCGTAATCCGCAACCGTATCGAGGGCGAGCTTGCGCCCGTCGAAGGCGGATAGCCGCTCGAATGTGACACCCGCCTTCTCAAGGGAGGCCGCCACCTGGGAGAAGCGCTGCGTGCTGTCATCCAGATTGATGACGTAGCAGCAGAAATCAGCGTTCGGAGAGATGTTATTCAAATTAGAGACCATCAAGAATGACTTACCGTTTCATCTGCTTGAACAGATCGAGATAGGCATCCACCACCGCGTCCTTGCGGAAATCGGCGTCCAGCCTCGCCCTGCCCTGCTGGCGCAGTTTCGCCGCGAGCTTATCATCCGTCCGGATACGATTGATCGCCGCAAGTGTGCCATCCACATCGTCGATATCACACATCAGCGCATCTTCGCCATCGCGGATAAACCAGGATGGCCCTTCGGAGCGGGTGGAAACCACAGGCACATCCGCCTGCCAGGCTTCCAGTATCACATTGCCGAGCGGCTCATGGCGCGACGGCATGACGAAGATCGAGCCCGCCGCGACATAATCCATCGGCTCCTCGACCCAGCCGGTGAAGCGGGTGCGGTCTGCCATGCCGAGTTCCTGAACCATCTGCTCCATCTCGGCGCGTTTATCGCCCTCGCCGACAAGCCACAACCACGCATCGGGGATCTGCGCCACAGCCTTGATCAGAACATCGAACCCTTTGCGCCGGATGAACCGGCCTGTACCCACGACCAGGAAGGCACCCTCAGGTGTGCCGAGGCTGGCACGGGACACCGGCTTGATCGTCGTTTCGCGAACGAAATTGGAGATCACCTTGACGGGCTTCGTCCAGCCCAGTTGTACACAAGCTTCCGCAATGCCGGGCGCATTGGCAACGATAAGATCGTTATTGCGGAAGTTCTTCAGGTGACGGGGATAATCGCCAAGCCGCGTCAGCCGTACGCTGTTGCCATGCGCGGGAACAAGGCGGGAGGAGCGCGACATCCACGCCATGACCACATCCGGCTTCCATTCGCGCACGATTTTGTTCACCTGCCAGCGAAGCCAAAGTGCCTTGGGCGAGATGCGGCGATATTCGCTTTCGATGGTGGGACCAAGGGCCGCGATCTCGTCACGCCAGATGCGACCCGGACGAACGATAAAGCGCTGCTCGATGCCACGATCGCCGAAAGCCGTCGCCAGATTGACGAAGAAGCGCTCGGCACCGCCTTCTTTGCCGAAATGCATATGAAGAACTCTTTCGGCACTCATCCACTATCGCTCCGCGCCCAGCCAATGCTGAAGCGCTATATAGACGCATGCAACAATAGTCCACGCGACTTAAAGCTCAAAAGCATGCTTGGGTACCTTGCGCACAATAAAGGTAATCACGCAGTACGGCTTGAGCAGATCGAGTGATACTTACGGTGCTGAATCTTTCCAGAAAATCTCTCTGATAGCACCGCGCTTGCTGAGAAATACCACAAGTTGCCGGTGGATCTGGCTGATCTCATTCCATCCTCGACGGAGCTTCCTCAGTTTCAGCCGCCAGCCTGTGGGACGAGCGGCCTTGCCGAACTTGGCGATATCGGAATTATACTCATACTGCCGCTGCGTCGCCATCGCTGGCTGAACGATGAAAGGCTTCAACTGCCGGAAGACGGGCGACACCGTGTCGTTGAAGAGAAAGTGATCGACCGGCACCCTCATCCGTCCACGGTATGACAGCGCCACCTGTGCTGCCCGGTGCGACAGGATGTAGGCCCCGCCCCCCACATGGCGGGAGAACATGCGATGCAGCGCGCGTTCCGTGCCCGGAACCTTGATCTCCGCATCTCCCAAAAGAACCTTGGAGATACCCGAGCCGAACTTCTCCAGCTTGATCACGTCCACATGGGGAGGAATCCAGTCATCCGACCTCAAGGCATTCGCCACATCGCCTGAGAGAAACACATCGTCTTCAAGAATCAAGCCGAACCGCGCGCCGGTCTGCAAAAAGGCTTCCCAGGCATAGGTATGGCTCACCGTGCAGGAACGATCGCCCAAGCCGAGCGCACCCAGCGGACCAGCAGGCGTAACGACGCCATCCAGCACAGCCTCGTCGACCTTGGTCGCATCGCACGCATCGACGCGCGTAAACGCAACGCCACGCTCTTCCAGATGATGCGACACGCGCTCCAGCCTGTCCTCGCGACGCGCAAGGTTGATAACGAAAACGGAAATGGCCTGGTTCATGTCGCACTCTTCCAACTCTCAAGGCCCCAAAAGGCCCCACGGCTCCGCGACTCTATAGGCTTTTCAACGATCACAGCACAAGACGCATCGCCGGCGAGCCCGGACCAGCAATACTCGCACAGACATCGGCATCAACTTCCCGGTTTATTTTGCCGACGACTTGCGGTATCGCAGCGTGAACGCGCGCCTCCTTCAACTTGAGACGTCTGCGCCAAGCAGAGATGAAAGCAAAGCCCATGTCCGAAAAAGCAAAAGTAGCCCTCATCACCGGCGTCACGGGCCAGGATGGCGCCTATCTGGCTCAACTGCTGCTCGACAAGGGCTACATCGTCCATGGCATCAAGCGCCGCTCCTCGTCCTTCAACACTGGCCGCATTGAAGACATCTATCAGGACCCGCACGATGAAAACCCGCGCTTCATCCTGCATTATGGCGACATGACGGACGCGACCAACCTCATTCGCATCGTACAGGAAACCCAGCCGGACGAGATCTACAACCTCGCAGCGCAAAGCCACGTGCAGGTGTCCTTCGAGACACCGGAATACACCGCCAATGCAGACGGCATAGGCACGCTTCGCCTGCTGGAGGCGATCCGAATTCTAGGTCTCGAAAAGAAGACCCGTTTCTACCAGGCCTCCACCTCAGAACTCTACGGACTGGTGCAGGAAGTACCACAAAGAGAAACCACGCCATTCTATCCCCGCAGCCCTTATGCCGCAGCTAAGCTCTATGCCTACTGGATTGTGGTGAACTACCGCGAGGCCTACGGCCTGCACGCCTCCAACGGCATCCTCTTCAACCATGAAAGCCCGCTGCGCGGCGAAACTTTCGTCACCCGCAAAATCACCCGCGCCGCCGCCGCCATCAAGCTCGGCCGGCAGGACAAGCTTTACCTCGGCAACCTCGACG